>Ga0209937_1000035_pt1 | contig 49777 bp, 55 predicted proteins | sample SalPon1_B_H2O_MG_FD_185699 | JGI IMG/M metagenome (GOLD analysis project Ga0209937, IMG submission 185699) | Salt pond water microbial communities from South San Francisco under conditions of wetland restoration - Salt Pond MetaG R1_B_H2O_MG... | ecosystem: Environmental > Aquatic > Non-marine... | reverse complement strand
AACCCGGGGTCACCGTGTGTCTCAAGTAACGCGCCCACCTTCGAACGGTTGGTGTCCCAGACCCGCCAGCCCTCAGCATCGACAGGCTCTCCATACACGGGGTCACCTCGTGTCGCGAGTCGTTGTCTGCCGCCGAACTGTCTCCACTGAACTCCCTCTGGAAGGTCACTCATGTCCGTACCTCACGCAGTCGTTTGCCGACGTCAGCGATGAACTCCTCATCGGGGCTGCCACGGTAGTAATCGATGCGTGCTGCGATCGACAGCTTCCCCGACAGCATGCGTGCGACGGCCCCCCGGTCCGCATGCGATGCGTGCCGGACCGCAGGATGGGTGTAGATCACGCCATGCTTCGGTGATGTCCCTCGTCCCTGCAGATGCGCGAAGAGTGCACTTTCTGCACCCAATACCTGGACGGTCCCCGAGGGCTTGCGCGCAAGCCGCTGAAGACCACCCGCCTCCTCGATGAGCCTGGCACTCAACCGTGGCCCCGCGATGGCCCGGAGGTTGGGTGCGACACGCCGTGTGAGATGGTCGATCAGTTCACTCAGAGCCTCTGCCTGATTACGCAGCGCCACCTCGACAACCTCACCTGCTGTGAATGCGGGTGGGGCATCCATCCCATCCGGTGGTGCGAGGTCGGACCGGCGGTCACTGACATCATCGACTGCCGCCTCGACCGCCTGTAAGAGTCGTTCTGTCCGCAACAGTTCTACATCCTCCGCTTCGGACACCTCCCGGATCTCGGTCCGCAGCCGGGAGCGCAGATGCGAATGCAACGTATCATAATACCCATCCACGCTATCAGATACCCCTGCCGCGACCGCCAATGCAGGCCATCGCTGTGGTATCGCCCCTCGCGTCTCGGTGGAGTCCCCCTGCCCATCAGTGACATACCATGGTACAGGGGCTTCACCGTGCATGACCATCCTCCGGGTGACCCGGGTAAAATCAGTTCGCCATCGTGCGGGGCGCACAACAAGTGCATTTAAATATTTGGGAAATATCACTTACAGTAAGGCTTCGCCGCTGAATAACCGTTACCAAAGATATCAGCGGTTCCCCGACGTAAAATGACTGATTCACGTATCACAGAGACCGCGGCAACAGAGGAGGAGAGTGCGTCCACGGCCGAGCGACATCGGATTCGCCAGGCCGAGGCTGACGAGAACGAGAGCGAGCGCGAGGAGGCTCGTGCCATCGAGCGGCATCGGTGCCCTGAGTGTGGCGGACAACTTGTCACCGACGAGACCCGTGGTGAGACTGTCTGCCGTGACTGCGGTCTGGTCGTAGATGAGGACAGCATCGATCGCGGCCCGGAATGGCGTGCCTTCGACAGCGCGGAGCGTGATAAAAAATCCCGTGTGGGTGCGCCGACGACGAATCTGATGCATGATAAGGGGCTGTCGACGAACATCGGTTGGCAGAACAAGGATGCGTATGGACGCGCGTTGTCCTCGCGCCAGCGCGAGCAGATGCAACGGCTGCGTACGTGGAATGAACGCTTCCGTACCCGCGATTCGAAGGAACGGAACCTGAAGCAAGCCCTGGGCGAGATCGACCGCATGGCATCCGCGCTGGGGCTGCCGGAGACCGTTCGTGAGACCGCCTCAGTCATTTACCGCCGCGCGTTGAATGAGGACCTGCTTCCTGGACGATCGATTGAGGGGGTCTCGACAGCTGCGTTGTATGCAGCGGCACGACAGGCGGGGACACCTCGGTCGCTCGATGAGATCGAACGGGTTTCACGGGTGGACAAGATGGAGCTCACTCGCACGTACCGATATGTTGTCCGAGAGCTGAAACTCGAGATTGAACCTGCTGACCCTGAGCAGTATGTCCCCCGCTTCGCATCGGACCTCGGCCTGAGTGATGAGGCCGAGCGGCAAGCACGGATTCTCCTCCGGAATGCAAAGGCTGCGGCGATTCATTCGGGCAAGTCCCCGGTTGGATTGGCGGCCGCTGCGGTGTATGCTGCGGCTCTCCTGACGAACGAGAAGGTCACACAGAACCAGGTCAGCGAGGTGGCGGATGTCTCAGAGGTCACGATCAGGAATCGCTACAAAGAGCTGCTCGAGGTGGAGCCGGATTCGGTCACCGCCTGAGGCCACTAGTCTCTAGCATCCGAACCGTCACATCAGCCCATGGCAGAGAGCTTTGTTCGGTTCCTGTGCCCCAGCTGTGATCATGCGTGGGAAGGTCGGCCACATGAGGTCGCTCCCATCCGCTCGGAGATGGCCTGTCCAAACTGCGACGCTGAACGTCGGGTCGCCGAGTTGCTGCGCACCGATCACGACCTCAACATCGTGAAGGAATTTCAGTGACGCACGACCATATCAAGAGAATGACAACTCTCGGAAGAAGTCGGTCGTATCATACATGGACATTCATGATGGTCCATCAGTGATTACGGGTGCATTGGCCCTGACGGCGCAGATTTCGGCCGTCCCGTGCTAACGTGGCTCAAGGTAACAATATAACCCCTCAATAGCAAAATTGGAGTGTCCATGAAAAAGCAGGAACTCATCCATCTTCACGGTCTCCTGGCAGAAGTGGAGGCCCAAATCGAGGAGTGGGATGGATGCACCATCGATCTGACATCTTACGAACAACTCGGTGTACGACCAACATCAATCCACAAATCGAAGACCGACCACAAGGTCGCCGTCTTCGATCTGATCAGCGGCATCTGTGACGAGGTCGTCTCCCGCGAGCCAGAATCGGTCCCAGCAACCGCCGACTAACGCGAACGAAGCTGTCCTTTGATGTCCACGAATCCCGGTGGGCTTCAGGTCACACCCGGTGGTAGGTCCTGCGTGGGGGTTTGTCTGAGCAAGTGAAACACATGGGTCTGGGTGTACCCCGCGATGTCGCCGCCGAAGCTCTGACGGATTCCTTCAGACAGGTCTGTGTAGCTTCCGTCTTCGATGTCGGGAAGGTATGAGGTGATCACCTTGCGCATCCATGTGTCAAGCGGAACCGCCTCGTGATATCCAAGTGCGAACAGGAGAACACAATCTGCCACCTTCTCACCCACCCCGATGAATCTCGTCAGCTCCGTTCGCGCCTGTTCATACGGCAGGCCGCACACATCCGCAGGATGAAGTTCATCCGTCGCGATCATCCGTGCGCTGTCTGCGACATACGGCGCGCGGTACCCCAATCCCAGCTCACGTAGCTCTGCCTCACTCGCCTCAGCGAGGCGCTCTGCGGTCGGAAATGCCATCAGTTGCACCTCATCCCAGCCCCATGGCTGCCCGAACGACTCCGCGATTTCCAGCTGCAGCTGATACGTGCGAGCGACCCGCATCTGTGCAGAGCAGATGAACGAGAGGAGACACGCCACTGGCGGGTCTGCGACGATGCGGAGCCCGGGATATCGCTCCACAGCAGTCGTAATGAGTGGATGTGCCGGCATCGCTGCATAGATCTCCTCGAGCGGATCGTCCAATCCGATCAGCGACCGGACCAGGTCCTCTGCATCCTCTGAGGCCTCATATACCAGTCCATCGGGCTGCTGGCGCACTCGGAGGGTGACAGGCACATCAACACGCGGGTCATCGGCCCCGACGACCGTCTCATACCACGCATCCGCAGCCGGCGGGTCACCGGAGAACATCTGCCCGTCGCTCCGACGCCAGCAGTAGGTCTGACCGCATTCAAGCGTCGCGAACAGGTCCAACGGCCCGGACCACGATGTCGGTTCAATCAGTCCTCGGACCGGTGCGCTCACATCTCAACCGGATACCGCCCTGTGTTAAGCTCTGGCGGTGGGTGGGGAGTCGAAAACCCTTATTCATCACCATCCGAGGACGGTCTATGGAGGACATCGCGGTCAGGCTCCCAGATGGCTCGAACCTAACGGTGCCTGCGGATGCGACCGTACAAGACGTGGCTTACGCGATCGGGCCGGGACTCGGACGCGACACCGTGGCGGGGATCGTGGATGGTGAGCTCGTCGACAGGTCTCATGAGGTCGCAGATGGAGCTGCAGTCGAGATCGTCACCGAGCAAAGTGATGCGTACCGCCGGGTGGTGCGACACTCCGCAGCGCATGTCTTCGCGCAGGCCTTGCTTCGGTCGTATCCGGATGCGAAACTGGCGATCGGCCCTGCTACCGATGAAGGATTCTACTATGATGTGGATGGGGTCGAACTCACCGAGGGTGACCTGCGGGACCTGGAGACGGAGATGCAGGCTATCATCGACGCAGACTATGCGATCGAGCGGGAGCTCATCGCGCGCGAGGAGCTGGATGATCGGTATGCATCGAACCCATACAAGCAGGACATCCTCCAGACTGAGGCGGCCGGTGAGGATCCACTTTCGGTGTACACACAGGCGGAGTTCGCAGACCTCTGTCAGGGGCCACATGTCGATTCCACAGGTGCGATCGGAGCTGTGGCCCTGCTGGAGATGTCTTCGGCATACTGGCGTGGAGATGAGGACAATCCCATGTTGACGCGTGTGTACGGTACCGCCTTCCGGGATGATGCTGCTCTTGAGCAGTATCTCGATCAGCGTGCGGCCGCCGCCGAACGCGATCACCGGAAACTCGGACAGCAGCTCGATCTCTTCTCGATCGCTGAGGTGACCGGACCAGGGCTGCCATTGTACCATCCGAACGGCAAGCGGGTGTTGAACGCACTCCGTGGTTTTGCAGACGAGCTGAACGAGGCCGCGGGGTACGCACCCACCGAGACCCCGCATCTGTTCCGCACAGAGCTGTGGAAGGTCTCCGGTCACTATGACAACTATGCAGAGGACATGTTCCTGCTCGACGTCAATGATGAGGAGTACGGGCTGAAGCCGATGAACTGCCCGGGGCATGCCACGATCTACGACCAGCATGCATGGTCGTATCGTGACCTCCCAGTCCGGTACTATGAGAACGGCAAGGTCTATCGCCGCGAACAGCGGGGGGAACTCTCAGGGCTCTCTCGGGTGTGGGCATTCACCATCGATGATGGTCATATCTTCTGTCGTCCAGACCAGATCGAAGGTGAGGTAGAGTCGATCATCTCGATGATCGAGTCGGTGCTCGAGACATTCGGGCTCGAAGCGGAGGTCGCACTCGCGACCCGTCCCGAGAAGTCCGTGGGTGGTGATGCGATCTGGGAGGAGGCAGAAGATCAACTCCGACAGGTCCTCGATGCCAGGGAGGCGACTTACTCTACCGCGGCGGGTGATGGGGCATTCTACGGCCCAAAGATCGACTTCGCGTTCACCGATGCCCTGGGTCGACGTTGGGATGGGCCGACGGTCCAGCTCGATTTCAACATGCCCGAGCGCTTCGGTCTGACTTACACGGGCTCCGATAATGCCGACCATCGGCCGGTAATGATCCACCGGGCCTTGTACGGATCGTATGAGCGATTCTTCATGGTGCTCATCGAGCACTTCAACGGCCGCTTCCCCCTGTGGCTCGCGCCAGAACAGGTGCGGGTACTACCGATAACGGATGCGCATATCCCTTATGCGAAGTCAGTCGCTGCAGCGCTCGATCCACTGCAGGTCACCGTCGAGGATCGTTCATGGACACTTGGCCGCAAGATCCGCGATGCCCAAGAGGCGAAGATCCCCTTCATGTTGATCGTTGGTGATGATGAGGTCGATGCCGAGACGGTCTCCGTCCGTGACCGACAGGAACGTGAGGTCGACGGAGTCTCTGTCGGCGTGTTCCGCGACAAAATTCAGTCTGCCGTTTCAGCGCGAGCCCTGGAGCTTCCCACATTCGAAGACTGATCGTGCGTGTGTTCGACGGGATCGATCGCGTAGATGCTCACCGGCTCACCCAGTCTGAATCGTCGCCGGTGGGCTGCGAGGACGGTCTCCACACTCGTATGATGTACCAGCACGAAGCCGAGGACGATCACGCCGAACCCGACGACGGTCGTCGTCGCAACGCTGTGACCGAAGATGATCCAGCCTAGCATCGCAGCGGCGATCGGCTGGATGTACCCGATCAGATTCAGCTCTGCCGTGGGCATGCGTGTGAGCAGCTCAAAGAACATCAGGAAACCAAAGATGCTCGAAGCGATGGCGAGATACACCAGCGCAAGCAGGCCTGACGGGCCCCAAGACGTCGGCATCAGTGGCTCTCCCCCGATGATTCCAGCGACAAACAACATTCCCGCACCAACCAGCATCCCCCAGGCATGAATCGTGACCAGCGGGGTGTCATCGGTCCGCACGGATGTGAGCAACGACCCCACCGCGAAGCTCAATCCGGCGCCGATGATCAACAGCATACCGACCCCATCGACACGAAGGCCCACCCCCGGGCTGATCGCGACAATCGCGACTCCGATGAGCCCGATGATGAATCCAGCTATGGCTGCAGAATCGTACCGTTGGCCCATCCAGAGCACGGCGATGATAGCTGTGAAGATGGGAGATAGGTTCACGAGCACAGCAGCTACGGGTGCAGCGACCGTCACCTGCCCCGTGTACAACAGAGCATGGTAGGCGGCTATCAGGAACACCGCGATGATGCCTATCTCTGTCGCCGCACGGCTCGATTGCGGCAACCAACGACCTGTCCTGTACGCACTGTACCCAACGAGTAGAGTCCCCGCGAGCAGGTATCGAAAGGCAGCGAATGTGAGCGGTGGTGCGACCTGGAGACCGACATCGATGGCGAGGAACGATGAACCCCAGATGGTCCCTAGCAGTATGAACAGGACCGGGGTTCGCCAGATGAATCTCATGTATCGCATTTAGTTTGTACACTTCTACAATCAATTGTGAGTATTTAGAAGAATCGTATTGAACCATCATCATTTATGATATGCATCTCTGTTATACAAACATCTAGACCGATAGTCTGGGACTCCCATCATGGACATCCGTGACATTCGACTGTTGAAGGCGATCGCCGACCACCGGACGGGCAGCCCCGACCTGTTGCATGATCTGACCGATATCCCCGTTTCGACGATTCATTACCGCCTCAACAAGTTGCGCGAGGCTGGCGTGATCACCTCTGATCTGTACGATATCGACCCAGAGACAGCCGGGTTCGAAGTGACAATCCTCATCGAGATCTTGGCAGAGTACACCGGATCGCATCATGAGCTGGAACAACGCCTCGCGGATATCCCGGGTGTTACGCAGGTCTACTTCACCATGGGGCAGACAGACTTCATCATCATCGCACAGCTTCCCAGTGTGGACGATGTTGAAGATCTGATCACCCGCATCGAGACCATCGATGAAGTCCGCCGCACGAACTCCACATTCGTTATTTCGTCCGTCCGAACAGCGAGGACCCCACTCGCGGCTTACTCCCTGGAGATGCTACTCGAGCGGTTCACCGATTGACGGGCCGGACGCGATTTGAACGCGCGACCGTCTGATTAAGAGTCAGATGCTCTGCCGGACTGAGCTACCGGCCCTCGCTAATTCACTCCGAGCGACCCGTAAAGCCGTTTCTGTTGGCTCAGGTCCTGCGATTCGACAACACGTGAGTTTAAGTCAAACAGGCCCACACACCCAGCACTATGAGCGCTGGAGCCAGCGGGGCTTCGACAGCCACCTACGCGATACTTGGCTGTGGGAGTGTTGGCTATGCGGTCGTCGAGGAGCTCGTCGAAGCGGACAAAGACGTGCTCATCATCGACCACGACCCGGGCCGGGTGGAGAGTCTCAGAGATCAAGACCTCAATGCAACCGAGGCTGATATCGGTGATGATACGATTGAGGAACTGCTGGCAGACCGTGAGGTGATCGTCATCATGTCGTCCGACATCGATGCCAACCGCGCTGCGCTCGAGACGCTTCGTACGGATGACGTCAGTCGCTTCGTTGTGGTGAGGGCGTCTGATCCGGTCTCTGCCGATGAGTTCGCAGAACTGGGTGCTGATGTCGTCATCAATCCGGCTGAAGTGATCGCCGACTCCGCACTACGCCGACTGGAGTCGGGGGAGCTCGAGTACAAGGCCGCACAGCTGCGGGAACTGATCGATGGGACAGATGGACAGGTGGCCATCGTCACACAGGACAATCCTGACCCAGATTCAATCGCGTCTGCAGTGGCTCTGCAGGCCATCGTGGAGGCGGTCGGTGCGGAGGCAGAGATTCTCTACGGCGGAGAGATCGGTCAGCAGGAGAACCGCGCATTCGTGAATCTGCTCGGTATCGAACTGGAGCATGTCGAGGGTGAACCCGACTTGGATGCGTATGACCTCGTCGCACTCGTCGACCACATCCCCTCGGGAGATGCTATCGATCTGAAACAGGTGGACATCCTCATCGACCATGATGAACATTCAGAGGAGATTGAACCAGCATTCGCAGATGTGCGTCCGAACATCTCATCAACATCGACCATCCTCACCAAATACCTCCAGGAGTTCGATCTCACCCCCACCGAGGTCATCGCGACCGCCTTGCTGTATGGGATACGGAGTGAGACTGTCGATTTCAAGCGCGAGACGACGCCGGCAGATTTGACCGCAGCGGCATACCTCTACCCGTTCGCAGATCATGATACGCTCGAGCAGGTGGAGTCGCCATCGATGTCACCAGAGACACTGGACATCCTCGCTGAGGCAATCCAGAACCGGGAGGTGCAGGGCAGTCACCTGATCTCGAATGCGGGGTTCATTCGGAACCAGGATGCGCTCGGGGAGGCAGCACAGCACCTGCTCAAACTGGAAGGGATCACCACCACCGCGGTGTTCGGTATCGCAGATGACCGTATCTTCCTCGCCGCACGCTCGAAGGACATCCGGGTAAATATCGGGTCCGTGCTAGAGGATGCCTTCAGCGACATCGGTACCCCCTCTGGCCACTCCACACAGGGAGACGTCGAGATCCCGCTGGGGATATTCGGTGGGGCGAGTGACACGAACCGAGAGACCCTGCTCACGCTCACTGAGGAAGCTGTCTCCCGCGCGATGTTCCGGGAGTTGGGTGTCGAGGGGTCAGACGCAGCGAATGGCTCGTGAACTCAGGCAGAGATCGAACCACGTTCTTCTTCTGGGTCTTTCAACCGCTCGATGACATCGTTGATCAATATCACATCACCGACCGCCCTCACCCAGCGGTAGGGTATCAGCACACCCTTTCCGGCTTCGATACGCCCCTCGAACAGTTCATGATTGAGCTGATGTACCGCCAATGCGGTGACGGCTTGTCGCTCTCGGAGATCGATGCGGATGTCTTCGACCTCACCGACAAAGACCCCATTGTTCGAGTAGACCTCTCGGCCCACGAGTGTGGTGATCTGTTCGGGGCTACCGTTCATAATCCCGCAAATGGAGGCATCCTTCTTAATTGTTCGTAGACCGGCTACGTGGATTCACCCCAGCTTGAATTCCTCTTCGGTAATCCGGACGATCATGATGTCATCGACCGGTTCGAGGTCATACGGCGGCAACGTCCCCCCTTCGAGCAGTTGCGTGTACAGCGGGTCGGTCAGCTTCTGGTCTATGAGCCCATAGATCGCGAGGTACCGCCGGGTCTGTTCTGGCTGGATGGCCTGATCACGTACGGTCATCGCCAGTGATCGACTCAGCCATTCAGATCGGCTGATCGACTCTTCCATGATGATCGCCCGGTCCACGAACCGTCTGATGTACCAATCCAGGTCGTTACACAGCGAGACTGCCGTCCCTAAGCTCACCGTCTGCACTGCGACACTGTTTGTAAATGGAGATGACAAGTTGTAGTACGACAGCGCATCCGCCGCGGTCTCTCGGCTCAGCAACTCTTCTTGGAGAACCACGTCGGCATCACCGAGCAGGCAGACCGTCGTCACACCTTCCAACAGGGGATTCGGAGTGCATATGGATTATGTAATGCCCTCGATGACCATCCGCAGTGCGTCGGACAGGCCCGTGGGCTCATCAGCGATGACAGCCTCCAGGTCGGCTGCGGTCTCAGGATGTACTGGTGCGACCGCCTCACAACCGCTTGGACCGATGGCGGGCTCATACGTCCCCAGTGACCGTGCCTCCTTTTCGATCGTCGCCTTATCCAGGCCGATCAGGGGTCTGTACACTGGCGCTTCGATGGCCGCATCGATCACCAGCAGGTTTCGACTCGTCTGAGATGCCTTCTGTCCAATCACATCCCCGGTGGCGATCCCCACTGCATCTGTCGCATCCATCACGGCTCGGGCAACCAGCAGCAGGGAACGGTGGACGTGTACCATCCGCAGATCAGTTGTCTCTGAGCACAGCAGCTCGACGACCGGGGTGAGATCGACACTCCGCATCGCATGCGCGACGTGACCGACGTGGGTGTTGAGTTCATCAACACATACCTCGGCTCGTATCGAGGCTTCGGGCTCATCGCTGCCGGAAAGCTGGCAATGCACCGGGATTACGGGGGCGCCCCGACGTAGTATCTGCCACATCGCCACAGGTGAGTCGATCCCTCCGCTCACCAACCCCACGATCGGTGCCTGCACTCCCGGTGGAAGGCCTCCTACCCCCCGCTGTCGATCCCTGCCCACAAACGCAGCCTCTCCCCGAAGATCGATGTGGTATCTCCGATCTGGGGCATCCAGATCTACCGGTGCACCGGTCGCTGCCTGGACCGTCGTGCCGACGGCCCGCTTGAGCTGCTGTGAGGACGGGACATGACCGGACACGTCACCGCGGTGGACCGATACGGCGAAGCTGTGATCTGTGGGGTGGTCCTCCGCAGCTGTTCGTGCACACGCACAGATGGCCGGGGCTGTCGCCGGCACCTTCGTCGCTGCCATCGCATGCGCGATCCCGGGGGTCGTCGTGACGACAGGCAACACCGATTCTGGTGTCGAGGTAGTGATCACAAGCCGGTCAAAACCACCTTGCAGCTCGGCAGAATCAGGCAAAAGCTCCCGGATGACACTCGCGAGCTGATCGATCATCCGTCTGCGCACAGCACTGCTCTTGACGCTCAGATCCGCATACCCTGCGACCACGACATCCATCAGATCAGAAGGTCGTCACATCCCCCTCGATACAGCGCTGTGTCACCGTCGTGACCGCCTCCAGTTTCCGGTCAACGATGGCTTCGACGTCCGCATAGATCGACTCATCTGTCGTATCTGTGAGCAGCTGGATATCTGCGAGATGTGGTCGATCGATCGGACTACCGATCTGGGAGACCAACCGTACCTGCACCTCATCGACGGTATGCACCTCTGCTACGACCGATTCTGCGATCTCTGTCGACAGGAGATTGTAGATCTTCCCGATGTGGTTGACAGGGTTCTTGCCTGATGTGGCCTCCATGCTCATGGGTCTGTTCGGTGTGATCAGCCCGTTCGATCGGTTGCCCCGTCCCACTGACCCATCATCACCCATCTCTGCGGATGTCCCCGACACCGTCAGATAGACCGATTCCGTTTGGTAATCGTCTGCGGTGTTGACCGCGACCTGCACCGCCCGATTCGTATATTCTGCAGCCAGTGTCTGTATATGTGTTGCGATCTCGTCTTTGATCGCCCGGTACTGCGTCAGGTCCTCGACATACCGATCGATCATCGCCACCGCTGTGGTGATCGAGATCGTGTCCTCCTCGCGCTTGCCCATCACCTTGATGTCGGGTCCGATCGCCGGATGCCGGTCTGCGAATGGGCCATTCAAAGATTCCTCGGTCGCTTTGACGATCGCCTCGGTCTCCGTGAACGGTGCGAACCCGACCCCGTATGAGGTGTCATTCGCCATCGGGATCTTGCGTGCGCCGTCACCGAACACATCTGTCAGGTCTCCCGACCCCTGCCCGAACTTCACATCAATGATGATGTCCTCACCGACTGTGAGCGCTGGCACCGTCTGTTCGATGTATGCGCGTGCTGCGGCGATCGCCGTCGCATCGACCGGGAGCCGTTCCCCCTCATACGTCTTCGTCGCCCGCCCGACGATCAGGACATAGATGGGGTTGAGAATCTCTCCTCCCGCGAATCGGGGTGCTGACTCTCCTGCGACGAGCTGTGTCTCGTCTGTGTTGTAGTGTAATACGCTGTCAACGCGTTCAAGATACAGCTGTGAGAGCGCCCGCGAGACAGCTTCGGCGATACCATCGCAGATCGAGTCTGGGTGGCCCAGCCCCTTGCGTTCGACGATTTCGACCTTCTGGTCCTCGAGTGCCACCCGGTCGAGTGGTTCGATGGCGATGTTCCGCGCAGTCATATCCGAACCGAGATTGTGGGCGGGTCTATAACTTGCGGAAAGTTCCACACCACGATTCATTACTCACGCTCATATTCGAGGGTGAGCTCGAGATACGACCGTGGCTCCAGGTCATCAGTGGAGAGCCCAAGCTCCGCTGATCGGGCAACGATCTCCGCATCTGCCTCATCGACGGCCTCCGCCTCTTTGACTGTGCGTTCAAGCTCGATGTATCGGTCCCCAGAGCCGAGTGTGTCGATGCTGACGTCCACGCCCGCCCAGTCATACTGCCTGCGGTGCTTTTGCACCTCCGCGACTGTGATGTATCCGAGTGCATCGAAGATGGCGGCCGTCTCATCAAACTCATCCACACCCACCTCATGCTCCCGCCGTGCCTTCGCCGCTCCAGGACTCCTCGGCCCTTTGAAGGTAATCACCACCTCGATGTGCTCCTCGGCCGTCCTCGTTGAGCGGATCCGCAGGGCCTCATCGGTCTCGGCGAAATCTCGGTCCGGGGCGTTGAGGTACAGATCTGTCTGATCGACAGGTGCTGCGACACGCTCAGCGACCGTCTCCACTGCGGCCACCACCGAAGAGCTGCACCGGTACTTCCGCTCGACTTCGATCATACCTTCAGTAGCCCCATCGACCTCAAAACACTGCCTCCATAGGAAACGTGATTGTTAAGCGTCGGTCTCCAGTGTGACCGGTATGGCCGACGAAGATGCGCAGGAGACTGAGACAACAGGGTCCGCTGGGGATGATGGATCGATTGCGGCTGACGATTTCATCAGGCTGGCATACACGATGCGGACGGCTGAGGATGGTCGTGTAGTCGACACCACCGATGTGGAGGTCGCAGAGGATGCCGAGATTGATGTCGAGGAGTTCGATATCGAACCCCGCGTCATCATCGTCGATGGCGGCTATGTCTTCGAGGCAGTTGAACAGGAACTGATCGGTGCCGCCCCCGGTGCGACAGGCGAGATCACGATCCCAGCAGAGGATGCATTCGGTACGTATGAGGAAGGACAGGTCCGTACTGTCAGTGCCTCGAAGATCGAAGAGGATGACCGATTCCCCGGGGCTCAGGTGCAAATCGATGGCCAACAAGGACGCGTCATCACAATCATCGGTGGCCGAGCCCGAATCGATTTCAACCATCCACTGGCCGGCGAGGATATGGAATACTCGTATGAGGTCCTCGAAGTAGTCAATGATCCTGTCGAGCAGGCTGCAAGCATGTTGAGCCTGTACGTCCAAGCGGTTCCGGACATGTGGGTCGACACCGACATCGTGACAGAGACATCCGAAGATGGTGATGAAGAGGAGGTTGAGAAGGAGTCACTGTACATTGAGGCGACGCCGCAGATGACCCTGAACCAGCAGTGGTTGTTCTCGAAACATCAGATCGCCGATGACATCATCTCCCGGATCGGGGTCGACCGCATCGTGGTGCAGGAGGTCATCCAGGGGTATGCAGACCTGATGGGCGATCTGTCCGATCTCGATATGGAAGGCGCAGCGGAGGTCGAGGAGATGGCGGCAGAGCTGGATGGGCCAGCGGCTGAAGCAGAGTAACCCCCTGTACCGGTCCCGTTAAAGTCCGCTGGCAACGAAAAACGATAATGGGCGAATCTGAGACCACCCCCGGCGACTTGCGTCGGTCGGGCATGGCACTACAGCATGACCGTGAGTGGGACTATGAGCTCGACCGAATCCTGACGGCGATCGATGACCGGGACGCACATCGGGTTGGACTGCAGTTCCCTGAGGGACTCAAGCGGCGTGGTCCCGCAGTCGTCGATGACCTTCGTGCCCGAGCGGCAGATGACGTCCGATTCTTGCTATCCGGACAGCCATGCTACGGTGCTTGTGATCTGGATACATTTCTCATGCAACGCACCGACCTATTCGTACATTTCGGTCACTCGCCGATGAAGCAGTCAGACAAGATCCTGTACGTACCTCTGTTCTCGAATGTGGACCCCTTCCCGATCATGGATGCAGCCCGTGCTGAATTGGCGGAGGAACCGGTCGGGCTTGTCACCACTGCCCAGCATATGAACCATTTCGAAGCGATGGTGGAGTGGCTCGAGGCCGCAGGCTACCCGGTCGAGACCCGCCGTGGAGATGAAAGACTGACGTATGAGGGGCAGGTGTTGGGTTGCAACTACGCATCAGCCGATATCGATGCTGAGCAGGTGCTGTACGTCGGTGGTGGGAAGTTCCACCCCCTTGGGCTTGCGATGGAACATCCCGATAAGACGGTGGTGATCGCCGATCCGGTCAACAATGTGGTGACGATCGCAGACACCGAGCAGTTCATGAAGCAGCGATACGGCGCAGTGCATCGAGCCATGGATGCACAAACCTGGGGTGTGATCTTCTGCACAAAAATCGGACAGGGCCGGATGGAGGAAGCCGAGGAGATCCTCGCGACCAATGCGGACGCGTACATGATCACGATGGACGAGGTCACCCCAGACCGACTGATCAACTTCGATGTTGATGCGTTCGTGAACACGGGCTGCCCGCGGATCACCACAGATGACGGCCCGCGCTTCAAGAAGCCCATGCTGACACCACAGGAGTACCGTATCGCCATCGGAGAGGAACCTCTGGATGCGCTACGGTTCGACACGTTCCATGGTACCTGGTGATGGTGACCGCGGCCTATTTGCCTGTGGAAAGATTAGGGAGGCCTAATGCGGACACGAGGGGGGTCCTGATCGATGCCGGAGACCACGTCTGTCGATGAGCAGCATGAGAGATCGGATGTCATTCTCTCGGTCGACGGACTGAGCAAACGGTTCGGTGAGGAGACGGTCCTCGAGGCCATCAGTTTTGATGTGCGTGTGGGGGAAATCCTCACGTTATTGGGTCCCTCGGGGTGTGGTAAAACGACGACGCTCAGATTGATCGCGGGTCTCGAGCGGGCAGATTCGGGGACGATCACGATCGGCGGGCAAGAGGTGACCGGTGAACGCAGCCTCCCGCCGCAGGAGCGAGGTGTCGGGGTGGTGTTCCAGGAGTTCGCGTTATTTCCACACCTCACAGCAGCGGAGAACATCGCCTTTGGGCTCGAGGATGTCGATCCTGCTGGCAGGACATCCATCGTACAAGAGATGCTCGACCTCGTGGGCCTGTCACGGTATGCTGAGCACTATCCGGATGAGCTCTCTGGAGGCCAGCAGCAACGGGTGGCCCTTGCACGGTCGCTCGCACCGGAGCCGGCGGTGTTGCTGTTGGATGAGCCGTTCTCGAATCTGGATGTGGACCTTCGTGTCCAGATGCGTGAGGAGGTGCGGCAGATACTGAAGGCAGCAGGCGTCACAGCCATATCTGTGACCCATGATCAGGAGGAGGCACTGTCGATCTCCGACCGGGTGGCGGTGATGCACGCCGGACAGATCGAGCAGATCGACACCCCAGAGCAGATCTTCCAACATCCCCGATCTCGATTCGTGGCGGGCTTTTTGGGCTATGCCAGCTTCGTACCTGGCTATGTCGAAGGGGACGAGGTGCGGACCCCGGTCGGACATCTGCCTCGCGAGCAGATCTATGGGCTGGCCCCCGAGTACGATCAGACGCCGATCGACGTGTTGGTGCGACCAGATGACGTCTCCATCGCATCGCCGGATACAGCGATGCCTGCTTGCGGGAGGGTGGTCGCACGACGTTACCTCGGCCCTAGCTTCCTGTATGAGGTTGAACTTAGCACCGGAGAGGCACTCCAGTGCATGCACAATCATGACGAGGAGATCCCACGATCAGGCTCCGTTGCAGTCTCGATCGATGCGGACCATCGTCTGGCGTGGTTCCCCCGTGACCAGCGTCCGTCCGATGAACCCGAATGACCACATATCACCGGTCGGTGTGGGTGGACGCACCCATCGAACAGGTGTGGGCATTCCATTCGACTATTGACGGTCTCCGCGCACTCACGCCTGGGCCGTTGGGATTGCAGGTGCAGGCGATCCGTGGTGATGAAAACGGAACCCTGGTTCAAGCGAGTGAGATCGACCTACAGATGCGCCCGCTCGGTGTCTTGCCAACGACCGAGTGGACCTCCATCATCACAGAGCGTGAAGATGTCGGGGATCACCGTCGGTTCACCGACTTGATGCGCGGGGGCCCCTTCGACCACTGGCGGCATGAACACTCCTTCGAGGCTGTAAACGGTGGCACACAGGTTCACGATAGGGTCTCTCTCCGGCTGGGTGGCCCCTTCGCTGGCGTCATATCACCCTTCACCGTGTTCGGGCTCGCACCGATGTTCCGATACCGCCATCGACGGACCCGCGCGGAACTCGAGTGATCACTCAGCGACCAGGTTCTCGAAGAGGTCGCCTGCGGTCGCCGGCACGTCGAAATCATGGAAGTGTTCCCCCTCCTCCTTCGAGAGGATGTCCAGTGCTGCGGTCGCCCCATCCCCTGCGGCGATGACAGCCTGCCATTCCTGCGCGCGGACCATCGCGCCCGTCGCATAGACACCGTCGATGCTGGTCTCCATCGAGAGGTCGACCTCGACGGTCTCCTCCTCGGTTAAGGCACAGCCGAGTGCCTCAGCTATACTCCGGTCCGCCCCCGTCGCGAGCACTACGTATGAGGGGGTGACGCGGGCATCTCCTGTCTCGACGACGATCGAACCGTCTGCGGCCTCGACCTCCTCAACGACTGCATCGACCACCTCAACACCGAAATCGCGCACCTGTTGATGGGCTGTCTGCATGAACGCCGATCCGTCGATCGAGCCCACCCCCAGGTAGTTGAACAGATGCGCCTTGTGCATCCACGTCTCTCCGGTGTCATATACCGTGGTCTCGAGCCCGTTCTTGGCGGTGAACAGTGCCGCACTCAGCCCTGCGGGACCGCCGCCAATCACAACGATTTCTGACATAACAACCCTTGCTTACACAGCTGCAAAAGCGTGACTTACCCGACGACGGCCGTGGCCGTCGCGAGGAAGATGACCATCCCCAACACGTCCACGAGGTTCGTCACCACGGGGATGGTCACGTCATCAGGGTCGATCCCGAACCGGAAGGCAAGGTACGTCGCGAGGAAGCTGAAGCAGATCGCGATGAGGATGATCGCCGAGCCGCTGACGGCGGTGATCACCACGATGGGCCGCCAGCCGAGCAGGCCTCCTGCAGCTGTATCGAGCAGATATATCGCGACAGCGAGCCCCGAGAAGATGGTCATCCCCAGCAGGACCACGGCGATGATGTTGCTCCACAGCCCCCGGTCGGTCGGGTTCGTCACGGACAGTCCGAGGTGGAACCGCGTCGACAGCCGCGACGACAGCACCGCACCCAGGTTCCCGCCCGTACCGACCATGGTCGGAAGCATCACCGCGAGCATTCCATAGCTGCGGAGGAACGGGCCCGCCTGTTCGAGCCGGATACCTGCGATGAGCACGATTAGCGACAGGGCGACCAGGAGCGGGAACATACGTCGGATGATGCCCGTGGCTCGCCATGAGGCGTCCATCGCTGTGGTCACAGTTGCACCCCCTCAACAATCATCACCGCAATCACGATGAACGCCATCCCGAAGATGTCACCTAGGGTGGTGACGACCGGTCCGACGAGATTGTCAGGGTCGATCCCCCGCCGGTACCCGGTGAAGATGATCGACAGCAGTCCCACGATCAGCACGCTCGCAGCCAGTCCGCTCGCGATCAGCATGATGGCGATCAGCTCGATGGGTGATGCAGCGGGACGCCCCAGTAACAGCAGGCTGATCCAGCTGATGATGGCGATCACGATCGCGATCGCGATGGCGTTGATGAACGATCCGATGATCGCCTGGATGAGCCGCGGGTCCCGCCGGAAGCGCGGGGCGATCAATCCCTGATGCAGTCCGCTGGCGATTCGCCCACCGAGTGCCGCATACACGTTGCCGCGCGTGGCGAGGAACACTGGAATCATGACCAAGAGCCCCGGTAGGCGTTCGATCACCGTGATCACCTCCTCGAGCAATACCCCGGCGATGAGGCCACCAAGGAGCGCGATGAACATCACGGGGAGGGTCTGACGGTAGATCGTCCACACCTCTTCGCGTACGCTCATCCTCACGCGAACGTTCACCCAACGGCATCATGAGTCTGCTTGTCGCCGACTGGGCCACCGAGTCCGCTCTCCCCGATTTGAACGGGGGACAAGCCGATCTACAGTCGGCTGCTCTGCCAGACTGAGCTAAGAGCGGGCAATCTGTCATAGGATGACATCCGGATTAATCATTTCTGGTCTGTCTCGCTGCGAACCGGCGCCGGGCTCCTCACGCACCTGCTGGAGTACCGGTTGGGTCCTCTTCGACATCACGCACCACCAACACCAACGCGACCACACCGAATCCAGCCGCGACGAGGAAGGGCACCGCGAAGCCGAAGCCGACGAGGATGCCACTCAGGAGCGTGCCGAAGGCGATCCCCAGCCCGAACCCCATCGTCAGCACAGAGAGCGTCGATCCTGAAGCGCCCTCTCCGGCGAGGTCCCCGGCGAGTGCTAGCGCTGGGGCGAACACCGAAGCGACAGCTATCCCCTGGATGAAGCGGGCGACCGTCATCCATAGTGACGAGAGTATGTACCCCTGGACGATCGTGGCAGGGATGAGCAGTACCAGACCCCACACCAGGAATGGACGCCGACCGACGCGGTCGCTCCACCGGCCGATCGGGACCTGCAGGAGCACATTCGCGAGCACTGTTGCACCGAACTGCACCGAGAAATACCACGTTCCCTGCCCCAACCGTGCGTTCACCTCATTCGCAAGCGGAGCGTAGATCGCCAGTGACAGTGCCATCATCAGTGTCGCAACCCCGAGTGCGAACACCGGATCGATCCCACCTTCAGGATTCCGCACACGAATGCTGAGTCCGCGGTCGACGGACGCAGTGGGCGTCGGGGGGTCGGAAATCAGGATCCACACGAGCACGAAGCTGATCGCCGCACCGACGATCGCGACGCCGAAGGCCGCATCGAACCCCGACAGGGAGCGACCGGCGATCGGATATGGTCCGCCCACGACCACCGCCCCAGCCAGCAGCGGACCGATGCCGAATCCAACCAGCCTGAACGTGTTGAACAAGCCGAAGTTCTGCCCACGGACACTAGATGCGGATAGCTCGTTGACCAACGCGACCGCGACAGGGATCGAGAATGCCGCGCCGAGCCCCTGAAGCGCACGCATGATGACGATCGCCCAGTACTCCCGCAACAGCAGATACCCTGTGCTCCCGATGGCCACGAGGGCCAATCCCACCAGCAGGAAGATCTTCCGACGACCTGTCCGGTCAGAAACTGTGCCTGTCACCGGCTGGGTGAAGCTGTTCAGGAAGCCGAAGACGGACAAGACGACCCCGATCAACAGCGCGGTGGTCACTTCGAATGCGATCGGGCCGACCTGCACCGTCATCCCTACGATGTCAGGCAGTTCGACATAGACACTCCCGAGATACAGTGGGAGCACCACGATGAGGAAGGAATTCGCCAGCGCCGCGACCATGCGTGCGATCGCCAGTGCGAGGATCTGTCCATCAAGCTCGAGGTCCATCACTGGCCCCACATGTACCCAAACACAGATGCTCCGTCAGGGATTTGAACCCTGGTCATTGCCGTGAGAGGGCAATATGATTGGCCGGACTACACCAACGGAGCCTACCATCGGTCGGGCATTCGTGGTGTAAACGATTACGTTTCTCCTCGCGGCTGGCCGCCACGGACCCAGCCAGCGTCGCGCCCTGCCCCATCCGGTCCGCAGCCTGTGCTCATCCCGCTCGGGGGCTCACCGCTGTCTGCGGTACTCGACGAAACTGAACCCATCGCGCTGCTCACGCTCGACCTCCATCCACTGCGCTGGGTCGAGATCGGGGAAGTGCCGGTCGCCGCTGACGGACCGCTCCAGCTCCGTCAGCAGCACGCGGTTGGCCGCATCGATCGTCTGCTCGTACACCGCCGCGCCGCCGATGATGAACACCGTCTGCACCCCGCGCGAGCGCGCGTCCTCTCGCGCCAGCCGCATTGCCGCATCCACCGAGTCCGCGAGCTGTGTGCCCGCCGGGGCAGCCTCCAGCCTCCTGGAGAGGATGATGTTCGTCCGGCCTGGCAGCGGCCCCCCGATGGCATCCACGATCGACTCGAACGTCCGCCGGCCCATGACCACCGGATGCCCCATGGTGACCCGCTTGAATCGTCGGAGGTCCGCGGGCAGGTGCCACGGCATCGCCCCATCACGTCCGATCACCCCGTTGGCTGCGACCGCGGCGATGAGTGCGATCTGCACGCTCACTCGGCCACCGCGAAGCGGATCGGCCCGGCCGGGTCGTACCCCTCGAGCTGGATGTGCTCGACGCGCAGGTCATCGATCGCCACGTCCTCGACCCGCAGCTGTGGGCGGCTGCGAGGACTGCGTGCGAGCTGTTCGAGTAGGCCAGGCACGTGGTCGAAGTCCTGTTGCCGCTCCGGTGGCGCCGTCCCCTCGACCCATGCTGCGACCGACCGGATCTCCTCAGGCTCTGTCGCCGACTGGAGCCGGTCCTGCAGTCCATCAAGATGGCTGGCGTACCACTCGCCGCGGTCGGCCTCTCCACAGTAGATGTGCGCATCGACGATCGTGTGCCCGAAACTGCCCAGTCTGAACCCACTCCGCTGTGCGAGCACCGTCGCGAGTAGTGCGTACGCCGCGATGTTGAACGGGATCCCCAGCGCAACATCGCCCGATCGCTGTGTGAGATGCAGGTGCAACGCATCCCCCTGCACACTCACGACGAACGTATAGTGGCACGGCGGCAGTGTTGAGACCGCAGCGTTCGCCGGATGCCACGCAGAGACTACCATGCGCCGTGAGTGTGGGTCATCCCGCAGGGTATCGAGCACGTAGCGGATCTGGTCGAACGTGCCATCATCATTGATCCATGGGTTATCTGGACCCGCCCAGCTCTCTCCGGCGAGCGTCTCCGCAGCCAGCGGATACCGCCGCCAGAACCGACCATAGGCGGTGTCGAGCTGCCCTTCTGAGTCTGCCCATGCGTCCCAGATCCCGGTGTGCTCACGCAACGTGCGAATGTGCTCTTCGCCAGAGATGTACCAGATGAGCTCGTGCAGGAGCGAGTTCCAACGGAATCCCGAGAGGTCCTTCGTCGTCAGTAGCGGGAATCCCGCAGTGAGATCGACCGTGTATTGCGCGGAGAAGCTGGCGATCGTATCGACGCCCGTACGGTTCGGTTTGTACCGGCCCTCCGTCAGCACCTCACGGATGAGGTCGAGGTACGTCTGCATGTACGTATCATTATGGAGGCCCCTGAGTTATAGCCTGTGTCCTCCGGTTGCTCCACTCAGCAGGCTCGAAAAATCCGCAGGATGTGTGTCTGAGCTACTCGAACAACGCGACCGCTTGTTCGTACCGGGCAGCGGGCTCGCTCCAGTCGACGACCTCGAAGAAGTTCGACATGAATGAGCCACGGTCCGGTCCGTAGTCGTGATAGTACGAATGTTCCCAGACATCTAGTGCCAGGATTGGATGACCTCCCCACATCGCGCCCTGGTCGTGGCGGTCGACCACCACGTTGCGCAGCTGCTGTGAGAAGCTGTCATACACCAACAGGGCCCAACCGCTTGCGGCCGCACCAGCGGCCTTGAACTCCCCCTTCCAGCCCGCATACGAGCCGAAGTCGGCCTCGATGCGGTCGGCGAGTTCCCCTGTGGGTTCATCTCCACCCTCCGGTGACATGTTCTGCCAGAACAGGTCATGTAGGATGTGTCCCGACGAGTTGTGCGTCACCGCACGCATGGCACCGGAAGAGCTGCCGAAGTCACCGGCAGACCGGTTCTCCGCGAGCGTCTCCTCAGCGCCATTCCACCCGTTCACGTAGCTCTGGTGATGGGTGTCATGGTGCCATTCCAACACCTGCTCGGAGATGTGCGGTTCCAGTGCGTCGTACGCGTACGGTAAGGGATCGAGTTCGTATGTCATGATTACCACCATACTATCATCCGGCGCAAGTCCCAATAAGGCTTGACACTGGCGGACTCACCCATCGCCGCGTGCCGCTTCGAACATCGCCAAGGCTGCCTCACGACGCTGGCTGTGATTGACAATCGGTGCGGGATACGCCGGTGCCACCGCCGACCGGACCGTCGGATCGAGCTCGTGCCACCCGTGGATCTGTGCGGGTGTCGCCTCCGCGAGCTCGGGGACATACTGCTTGATGTACGTCGCATCTGGGTCATAGCGCTCACCTTGTGTCATCGGGTTGAAGATCCGGAAGTACGGCTGGGCATCGGTACCGGTCGATGCGGCCCACTGCCAGCCACCTGTATCGTTCCCGGTGTCATGATCGACGAGCCGCTGGCGAAAATGCGCATACCCTTCACGCCAGTCGATCAGCAGGTCCTTCGTCAGAAAGGACGCCACGATCATCCGGACGCGGTTGTGCATGTATGCGTCCGCACGCAGCTGGCGCATGCCCGCATCCACGATCGGATATCCCGTCTCCCCACGCTTCCATGCGGTGAGGGCACTCTCGTCATCACGCCACTCGATGGAATGCTCATAGCTTCGATAGTCCTCCGAGACGACGTGGGGATGGTAGAACAGCACCTGGGTGTAGAACTCACGCCAAGCCAACTGGGAACGAAACGCCTCCACCGCCTCTCGCGCTTGCTCATCAGGAGCCCGATTCATCGCCTGCTCTGTGGCTGCATACACCGTTCGTATGCCCACCGTACCATACTTGAGATCGACTGATAGCCTGGATGTGCCCGCACGGGCCGGGTAGTCCCGATCCTGCTCATATCGGTAGATCGCATCCTGGCAGAAGCTCTCCAGTCGCGCTGCCGCTGGACCCATGCCCGCATCGGGGATCTCAGCTTCGGGTGTATCGAATCCCAGTTCCTCCAGATCGGGGATGGGAACACCATCGAGCTGCTGCAGTTGCCCGCCCGATGGGGCAGCGAGAGCTTGCGGCTTCTCGCGGTCGCGCCACTTCCGCCAGAAGTACGTGTAGACCGCGTAGGGGTCGCCCTGATTGGTGAGGATCTCCCCAGGCGGATGGAACACCGCATCATCGAATGCCTGCCGTTCGACGTGGGCGTCCGCAAGGGCACGTCGCACCGCAGCATCCCTACGTCGCGCCAGGCCAGAGTAATCGCGGTTCCAGGTCACCACATCCACATCATGCTCCAGTGCCAGCGTGGGGAGTATGCTCGTGGGGTCGCCACGACGGATGAGGAGGTCACCTCCTCGGTCACGATACCACCCTTGGAGCGCCCTGACAGACTCGATTAGGAATGCCATCCGAGGCGGACTCGCATGCGTCATCACCGCCGGATCGAAGATGAAAACTGGAACGACCTTGTCCGCAGAGCTCGCATGCGCGAGTCCAACATTATCCGTCGTGCGAAGGTCTCGTCGATGCCAGAAGATGTTCATAGATAGTCCTGTGTGGATAGCATCCTGAATGTGCTGGCACCCCTCATCCTAGCAGCTCCCATCCAGTGACGACCTCTGAACGAGTTGTATCGATCCATGTGTATTCCTCATTACGCTCAGCCGCCAACAGCAGCAGTGCGACTGCCGCCCATCGCAGCTTGCGCCGCTTCTCCGCTTCGAGCCCCTCATCGAACAGGTCCCATCCGATGAACTCGAGCTTCGCTGCGTCACCCTGATCCGCCAGATATGCTGCCCGATCCCCATCAGTGAAGCCACCTGGGTTCCGCACAGAAGCGATGGGTCCAGCTTGGGTCGTCGGGATGACCCAGCGCAGATCACACCGGCCGAGCCAATGCTGCAGCAGACTGAGATTGTCTCCATGTGCATGGATGGCCACGGGGATCCCCTCGGTGGTCAACCTCGCAGCCGTTGCTGGATTCTTATCTAAGTCAGTCACCATCATGTCGATGGAATATCCGGCCTCCTCGACGACGTCTGTCGCTGTCGATGCGGTCACGATAGCGTCGACCTCAGTGAGTCGGGCCAGCTCGTCGCTCAGGCTCGGGCCTGCACCGCAGATGGCGACTGTCATCGATCCAAAATCGGGAACCGCAGCCGCCTGCCGCACACGTCTAGCAAGGTAGTCCCGTGCCAACCGATCACCCTGCCGTGGATAGCCGAGGTCCTCGCAGATACGGTGATACAACCGCTGGCGTCGCTCTGTCATCGGTCTCTAAGAAATGACGGTGTAGACCGAAGTTGCATCAAGTACCCCTACCCGTATGCCCCTTCGGTTTCCATCTGGGGATTCAGAATATGCTGGTATAAGCTTTCTTGTCCAAACGTATGACAGAGGGCTCACAGAGGGCAGACGTGGGAGGCACTCATTCTGCATCAACTGAGCCTCGCCCCCACCAATGCCGCATCGCGGGTCTCGGCGACATCATGTGTTCTGATCACATTTGCTCCCCGCTCGACCGCCAGTGCGGTCGCCGCGAGTGACACCGCCAGTGCCTGATCGGTCGACCGTCCGGCGATTTCTCGCAAGAAGTTCTTGCGGTTGATCGACACCAACACCGGACGGTCATACGATGTGAACTCCGCGAGTCGTCGGAAGGTCTCCCGGTCGACTGCGGTCGTCTTGCCGTCGCTCCAGCCACCGAACGCGGGGTCCACGATCGTCTTCTCGGTCAGCCCCTCTCGTACGATCGCCTCGTGGAGTGCCTCGACACTCTCGAGTGCACCTGGTCGTTCGAGGTCAGGTGGTGAGGCCATCTTCGAGACTGCCACATCCCGCTCTGCACAGACCACTGGCATCTGTGGATCCGCGAACCCACAGATGTCATTGACCATCGAGAACCCTCCATCAATGGCGACCTCAGCGACCTCATGATAACGGGTCTCAATCGACCACACCACATCCTCACCTACGCGGTCGATCACCTCGAAGGCTGCTGCCAGTTGGTCAAGCTCCTCCGCTGCATCGAGCACATCGAAGCGCTTGTTCGCAGACTCTAGTCCCACATCAACGATATCAGCCCCCTCACCGATGAGTTCCTCTTCGACATACACCGCGGCTTCATCGGGGTCTGTGTACACCGATGGATCGTACGGTGACTCCGCAGAGAGATTCAGCACCCCCATGATGCGTGGTGGCGCTTCCGGGCCAACCTGTAGCCCGTCCACATCGATTGTCTGCATGTGGCCCGCTTAGGCGGTCGGGGTATAACCTACCCGCCTCGTCCGACGCACAATGCGTATATCACTCACCCCAGTAGGGCAAGCTGATGACGAAAATCTCGATCGGACTTCGGGGGTGGCGGTTCGATGAGTCCGCGGTGTTCACCGACGGCGGTGAGTTCCGACCCCTCGAGGAGATGCCGATAGACGTCCGCGAGCGACTCCTCCGGCTGAACATGTTGATCGACGAGCCGTGTGACGTCTGCCAGCTCACAATCGGCGCTGAGGACATCGGCCGTTGCCGTCCTGCAGCCATCGTCTATGGGGAACCGGCACATGAGGTGCTCGTCTGTGATCCACACGAGCCGTCGTTCATATACTGGTACCGGGAAGCTGGGGGCGTCGAACTCGCAGGGACCGACGCTTTCCGGTCGTCCTTTCATCAGTGGATCATCGCTGGGAATCGTGCGCCACCAGAGTATGCAGGACTGGAGTATGTGGAGGAGGACCCTGCAGCGGTTCCGATGCCCAAGTCGATCGCCGAGCTCACCGATGAGCTCAATCATCGTTTCGCAGACCAGCGACGCCGGATCGACCTCCGTACTGGGGAGGTGGGCACGGTAGCTGATCATCTTGAGACAGATGGCTGAGGGACTGCGCATGTCGGTCGTGTTGGTCGAGCCGCAGACCCCTGGTAACATCGGGACAGCCGCACGTGCGGTCAAGAACTTCGGACTCACGGGCTTGCAGCTGGTCGATCCACCCACCGAGGAGCCGACCGGGGAGGCTCGGGCATTCGCAGGACAGGCACGAGATGACGTCCTGACCGCAGCAGAGATCACCACTCTAGATGCGGTGGTGCAACAGTACCATACCATCGGCACCACTGCGACAATCGCCTCCAGCGGACAGGGTCATGTGCGGTTCCCGCCGACGACTCCCGCGGCGCTGCGAGATACACTCAGCTCGCGGACGGGCGATGTGGCACTGGTGTTCGGTCGGGAGGGCGACGGGTTGACGAACGATGAGTTAGCGCAGATGGATGAGGTCTGTAGCATCCCCGCAGACCCCACATATCCAGTGCTGAACCTCGGGCAGGCAGTCACCGTGGTTGCTTACGCACTCAGTCCGCTTATGCAGGGCGATGCACACATCGATGCAGCGACAGCTCCGCTCGCCGACCCTGCAGCGACCGAGCAGCTTCATCTCTACTTACAGGAGCTGTTGGCGCTAGTCGAATCCAAGGAGCATAAGCGGGCGAAATCTGGGCGGATGTTGCGTCGGGTGCTGGGGCGTGCGCATCTGACGAGTGGCGAGGTGGCGACGCTCACGGGGGTCATCCGTCGCAGCATCGCTGCGATAGAAGACTAGTCGCTGTGGTGCTCGGAGATGGCCGCCCGTAGTCGCTCGCTGACGACCTCACCGTCTGCACGACCGCGCAACTCTGCCATCACATCGCCCATGAGCGCGCTGAATGCACCCATCCCCTCGTCTGCAACCTGTGCCGCGTTCTCCTCAACCACGCCCTGAATGACCGCGTCCACAGCCACCGTGTCCACCCCACCCGCATCCGCGGCCTCGACCGCCGCATCAACACTCCGCGTCGGGTCTGCTGCGAGTGCCTTGAGCACCGGTGCGATCGCCTCCTTCGCCAGTTCACCCGCAGCAGCTCGCATCAGCACCTCACGCACCATCGCCGCCTCTAGTTCCGCTACGGGCACACCATCCCTGCGGAGCATCGTCATCGTCTCAGTGAGTGTAGCGGCGGTCAGGGTGGGGTCAACACCGGATCCGACCATCGCGTCGAACGTCTGCCGCCAGCGGCTGTCGGCGACCCCCCGTGCGAGATCCTCAGACAGCCCATGCTCCGCTTTGTACCGACTGATGCGATCTCGCAACAACTCTGGTATCTCGACGTCTGAGTGGTCGATCGGCACCGGTGGCACATCTGTCTCTGGGTACATCCGTGCAGCACCTGGGAGCGGCCGAAGATAGCGTGATGTCCCCACATCTGTCGCTGCCCTTGTCTCCTCGGGCACCCCCTCCTGGGCCAGTCGTGCCCGTGTGCACACTGCATCCATGGCCGCCTCGGCCACCGACCGGTCGGCCGCGATCAGCACGAACCCATCATCGGACCCGACATCCAACCGCTGTGCGACCGCTTCCACGAGCGTGCCATCGATCCCGTAGGCTGGCAGCTCGTCGGAGTGAAACAGCCCTCCAGCACCTGCCTTCCGTGCGTGATCGGCCAGTTCAGACCCGAAGCGCCGCTCTGGTTGTAGCTCCCGGCCCAGCAGCCCACCGAAGCCCCCAAGACGGACCCCCAGTACGGTTCCGCCTCCTTCGAGCACATCCCCGATCACCCGCGCATCGGTCCCATCCATCAGTTCCGTGAGATCAATGGGTGACCCGACCTGCACCTCACGGCCGGCAAGCTCATCGCGGATCGCCAGCAGCGCCACCTGCCGGTCAACCTCCGCCTCCACGATGGCACCAATCTCCTGTAACTGCTGGACCCCTTTGATCTCCACACGAGCACCATCTGCGATTGAGACGTTCACATCCTGACGGATACTGCCAAGCCCTCGCTTGACCGCGCCGGTCGATCGCAGTATCATCCCGATCTCTGCGGCGACCGCCTGTGCCTGCTCGGGACTCGTTATGTCCGGTGCGGTTCCGATCTCGACGAGCGGTATTCCCAACCTATCGAGCGAATAGGTCACCGCCTCCCCGTCGGTGTCGACCCGCTGGGCGGCCTCCTCCTCGAGCAGCAGGTCATCGATACGGATGGCCGCACCATCCACACTGATTGCACCATCCTTGCCGATCAGTGCGGTGCGTTGGAAGCCGGATGTGTTCGACCCATCGATCACCAGCTTCCGCATCACTGGGGCCACATCCACGATGGCCATCCGGAGCATCTTCGCGAGCTGCACTGCGATGTCCAACGCCTCCTGGTTCAGCTCATGCGGTGGCTCCTCATCCGCCTCGACGAGGCATGTCGAGTCATACGTGAGATACTCGAACTGCAGTGCCCGTTGTGCCTCCTCCATCGCAGCCGCATCGACCTCACCGAGCTCGCTCGTCGTGGGATGGAGGTAGCGCATGAACCGATCATCTGCATCTGCCGGCTCCCGCAGCTTGGTTGGACACCGGCAGAACAGCTTCGTGGTAGTGTCGAGCTGCTGATGGATCTCCAATCCAGCGATCAGCCCAAGGTCCGCGTATCTGTCTGTCGTCATTCGCCCATCACCACCGCTGGCACCTAGCTATCATCGCCGAGGATTCCCCGCTCGGTCATTCGCCGTGGGTCCAGCACAGTGTCGGCCTCCTCCGATGTGAGGTACCCCTGATCGACCGCCACCTCTCGGATGCTCTGCCCCGTTGCGGTCGCCTCTTTGGCCACAGCAGCTGCAGCGTCATATCCGATCGAGGGGTTGAGTGCCGTCGCAAGTGCCATCGACTGTTCGACCTGCGCGGCGATGCGGTCGGTGTCGGCGTCCAATCTGTTGATGAACCGGTCGGCAAACACCTCCGCGCCACGGCTCACTAGCTGGCATGATTCGAGCGTTCGGTGCGCGATCACCGGCTTGAAGAGATTGAGCTCAAGCTGTCCACCTGCTGCTCCAGTCGCCACAGTGACATCATTACCAAGGACCGCCGCATGCACCTGATTGATCGCCTCAGCGACGACCGGATTGATCTTCCCCGGCATAATCGAGCTCCCGGGTTGATTCTCAGGCTGATCGATTTCACCCATCCCGTTGCGTGGCCCTGAGGCGAGCAACCGGAGGTCATTGGCGATCTTGTGCATCGATCCTGCGACCGTCCGGATCGCCCCATGGACCTCGGCCATCGCGTCGTGCGCAGCCATCGCCTCGAAGTGACTCGTTGCCGGTGAGAACTCCAATCCCGTGATATCCGTGATCGCATCGGCTGTTCGACTGGGGAACTCCGGGTGCGTGTTCAAACCGGTCCCCACGGCGGTCCCACCGAGTGCCAGCTCTGCGAGTCGGGGCTCTGTGGCCGCCATGCGGTCGACCCCATGCCTGATCTGGGTTGCATACCCGGTGAACTCCTGTCCCAGGGTTATCGGTGTTGCATCCTGCAGGTGTGTCCTGCCCGTCTTGATGACCTCATCGAACTCTGTTGCTCGGTCCTCCAGCGCATCCTCTAGGCGTGAGAGCGCTGGTATGACATCGTGAACTACCGCCTCACGCACAGCGATGTGCATGGCTGTGGGGATCACGTCGTTCGACGACTGGCCGAAGTTGACGTGATCGTTCGGGTGCACCGTTCGCTCACCACGGCTCACACCCAGCTCTTCGGCTGCACGGTTGGCGATCACCTCATTTGCGTTCATGTTCGAGGATGTCCCCGATCCCGTCTGGAAGACATCGACGACGAACTGGTCATCTAGTTCCCCGGCGACCACCGCCTCAGCAGCAGCGCCGATCGCAGCGCCCACCTCTGTTTCAATCAGCCCGAGATCGACGTTGGTCCGCACTGCCGCCAGCTTCACGACTCCGAGTGCCCGGATGAACCGACGACCGAACGTGCTGCCAGAGATCGGGAAGTTCTCCACCGCCCGCTGTGTCTGTGCCCCCCAGTATGCGTCCGCTGGCACCTCCATCTCCCCGAGGCTGTCTCGCTCGGTCCGGTAGCCCTCGCTCATACCCCGCGTTCGCTCACCCCGCGCTAAAACACACTGGTGTTGCGGTCAGGGCGCCCTCACTCCTGATACTCAGTCGGGGTGTACGTCCTGAGCTCGATCGCGTGGATCTCCCGGGTCATCGCCTCCCCGAGCGCGTCGTACACCATCCGGTGCTGATCGACCAACGAGTGCCCCTCGAACACCTCTGCGACGACGATCGCTGCATAATGCGGGTCCTCAGCCGCATGATCCGGATTCCGTGGTGTCGAGACCTCGGCGGTCGCACCAGGGATCCCCTCTTCGATTGCCTGCTTGACGGCTGCGGCATCCATACACCAGTTCGATGGCCGATTGGCAAAAATGGGGCCATCGGTCGCATTGTTTAGGTCATGCTATCGCGGACACCAGCTGGAGATGCAGCCACTCTGGCAGGACGACGACACCCTCGTGGCCGCCCGTGCGTCGCTCATCGACTGGTATGAGGCACATCATCGGTCATTCCCCTGGCGTGCGACATCTGATCCTTATCACATCCTGGTATCAGAGGTCATGAGTCAACAGACCCAACTCAGCCGTGTCGAAGGTGCATACCACGCGTTCCTCGACCGCTGGCCGACCCTCGGCCGGCTTGCGGCGACTCCCTCAGAGGAGGTGGTGGGATTCTGGACACGTCACTCGCTGGGGTATAATCGACGTGCCCGCTATCTGCATGCGGCCGCAGCGCAGATTCTCGGGGAGTTCGACGGCGTGATCCCACGCGATCCTGAGAGTCTCCAGGACCTGCCGGGCGTCGGCCCGTACACGGCCAATGCCGTCGCCTCATTCGCGTACAATACCCCCGCTGCGGTCGTCGACACCAACGTGCGGCGGGTGTTACACCGACTCGGGCCGCCGGCTCCAGACCGCGATGATGATGCGGTTGCCGACCGATTGATGCCATCGACCGCGGCGGGGCTGTGGAACAATGCAATCATGGAGTTAGGGTCGCAGGCGTGTACTCCGACCCCCCGTTGTGATGAGGCGGGCTGTCCCCTCCGACAGTGGTGTCACGCTTACCAGACGGGGGACTTCAGCACACCCAAGACCCCTCAACAGCCCAGTTTCGAAGGCAGCAGACGACAGCTGCGTGGGCAGATCGTCAACATCCTCGCAACCGAGGGAGCGATGACGGTACAGGCAGTACGTGCAGCACTGCATGCACGTGACATCGAACACCCAGACCCGGATCGAGTGACGAGTGCGCTTGATTCATTGGTCGAAGACCACCTGATTCGGCAAGCCGATGGTGTCTTCGAGGTTGCATGAACCGCAGCAGGTAAGCCATCGCTGCTACCTCTTCAAAGCATGTACGTCCTCGCAATCGAAGCAGAGCCGTTCCCGATCGCCGAGATGGCCGGGGTCATCTTGCTCATCGGCGTGGCGATGACCGCCGTCTGGCTGCTCTACCTCTTCCGCTAATCCCGGATCTCCGCGTGTTCGCGGAGCCATTCTGCGGCGGCATCGACCATGGCCTCGTCGGCCCCGCGGATCACCACACGGACCGATTCACCCGGATACGACCCGACTGCGACCGGATAGTTGTCATCTAGAAATGCAAGTCGGTCCAACAAGGCGCTCTCAGGCTCGGCACAGTCGATGGTGACGGTTGCCTGTCTGGCTCCGCTGAACTCCTCACGCACGAGTGCGAACATCTCCCGCAGCTCACCTGGTACGCCTGGGAAGACATAGACCCCATCGATCACCGCACCTGGTGCGACCCCCGCAGGGTTGCGGAGGAATCGTGCCCCGGCCGGCAGGGCGGTGGTCTCGGGGTCGAGGTCGGTGGCGCTGTATCCTCCCTCCCCAGTGAGCCACCGCTCGGCACCCGCATGCGCTGCCAGTGGCACATCACAGGCCCGCGCCACACCGGCCATGGTGACATCATCGCGGGTGGGCCCGATGCCGCCGGTGACCAGCACCGCATCGACACGTCGCTGTGCCCCGCGGACCGCATCCGCGATGAGGTCAATCTCATCCGGGATGGTCATGATCTTGCGCGTGATCACCCCCCGTGCGTACAGCTCGCCGGCGAGCCAGGAGGCATTCGTGTTGACTACATCACCGGTCAACAGCTCATCACCCACCGTTATGAGCTCGACAGCCATCGTCTGGGAGGCCCCTGCATCCTGCAAGACCATCACCTCCCTCTCCGCCCGTCGACACCCTCACGACGTCGCTGCAGCTGCAGTACCTCCCGTCGGAAGTAGACCAACCCACCGATGAGTACCGCACCGGCGGTCGCGATCAGCCCGCCGAACAGGACGAGATCACGATCCTGATAGTACCGGATGACGATGGACCTCGACGACAGATCATCCCATCGGAGCTCCACCCGGTCATCTCCCAACAGCGACGCTGTATCGGCCCGTGGGCGCACCTGGCCGATGATCGGCAGCTCCACCTGCCGGCCCGCTGGCAGCACCACCACATGGGTGCCCCCACGTATGGGTGGCAGAAGCAACTGATTCCGACGACTGTCCATCGTGAACCCAACCGCGGTGATCTCGGTATCTGATGCGACCTGGATCGTTGTGGCCTCGCGTGTCTCTGTGATCGTCGCCCCCGCAGCACGCAGCTGCGACCCTGTCAGGATGGTACCATTTGTCAGCTGTGCACGGACCGCACCAATCGGCACGGACCGTTCCCCTGCGACCTCATCATCAAACGCCAACCGGAGCTCCTCCTCGGACGGCTGCACCACCACCTGCACCCGATCATCAGCTTGGACGGTCGCATGCACCGCAGCCTCCGTCGTCCAGTGATACGGCGCTGGGGGTGCACGGTCGAGGCGGTCACTGTCGACCGGCCCGCCCATCGACAGGCATCCTGCCAGCGCGAGCATGACCACCAACATGGTCATCCCGAGGAATTTGCGGTTCATCGAGGCATGACGCACTTCATCTCTGCGGGGAGATACGGGCCGATCGCTGCGACCACCCCAGGCGGGTCGGTACCGTTCGCACAACGCACCGACTGCTCAAGCAGGCCGATGCGTTCGATGGTGACGATCGCATCTGCCAGCCCGGCGCGGTTTATCGTCGCCCGCAGCTGCCCGCGCGTGACGCTGTTGACTGTCACCCGTCCGCCCTCTGACTCCCGTCGCCAACCATACAGCATGTCCTTTGTCGCCTCCGTCAGGGTTGGCGTCCCCGACAGTGAGACCTCCATGGGCATATGCTGGACCACACCGAAACGTTCGCGAAGTTGGTTGCCACCACCAGGTCCGAGGCCCAGCTCAGACGCCGGGAGTGTCCGTTCGACCCCGGGGCCGATGCCGACCGTCCATCCCGTCGCATCCCAACGATGGAGGACCCCACCGCTGACCTCTGCTGTGTCGATGTCCTCAGCAACCGTGAGGAAGGCATCAGCGATCACCGCAGCAGCCACGGTCGCATCCGGCCCTTCGGTCGAGACGTCCACGTACTCCTCAGGCCCGATGTCGATGGTCGTCGTCACATCGAGCTCCCCGATTCGATCATCCAGCATGGCTTGCAGGCCCTGTAGCGCGCCTCTCCGGGCATCCGCATGCACGTAACACTGCTGAGCAAGCTGAACCATCACGCCGCGTCGACAATATCAGCGTTGAGCTCGGCCCGCAGCGCGGCGATCCGTTCCTCCATCGCCGCGATCATCTGATCGTTCTCCATCGGCTCCAACGGAGCACCTGTCTCCGGGCATTGAAACCCCAGCTCCATCGCATCAGAGAACTCGAAGCGGATGCCCGCTGGCGCTGAGAGATAGAACTCGTGGTCCTGCTCGTACTCGATCCGCTCATCCAGGGCCCCCAGCAGCCGGTGCATCTCCTCCTGCAGGTTCTCGGGGATGTTCTCGTAGTGGAACGTCCACAGGTAGGTCAACCAGCCGCTGTCCTCGTCACGGACGCGCCGGTATGTCGCGAGATCGTTCTCGTACAGGATGAACAGTGCCCGCCGCACGTCGTTCAGTTCAAGTCCCAACTCCTGTGCAAGCTCCTCATCGGTCACCTCTCCTTCTGGAGGTGCCGCAGCGACCGGCATCCCACTCGGGCCCACCAGCTCATGCAGATACTTCTGGATGACTGGATCTTTGAGGAGCTGCTCGTGAATCATCGTTTCACAATCGGCCACTCGCCCGAATTAGTCTTCCGGATATCCGTCCTCAGCCTGCTCCCCGATGACCCGCTTCCCGGCCGGATGTGGGACGATACGCCGATCCGCATCGGTCCAGGATCGGCTGGCCCATGCACCGTCCGATAGCCGGTCCAGACACACCGCCAGCGCGGCGACCTCTGAGTGGGGTTGATTCCCTACCGAGACGTTCCAATCCGCCCGATCATAGACCACCCCGGGTACCTTCTCCCCTCCGACGACGACCAGACCAGGTGCCTCCTCAAGCGCCGACTGGATCGGTCCGACGACGTCTGCAAGTGGCTGGCCATACATCGTCAGATGCACCACTGGGCCCTCATGCGCACCGACTGCAGCACCCGGGTCGGTCACCTGCAGAACATCGAACGGTCCTCCGAACCGCTCGGTGATATCCTCCGCAGTCTGTGCCGCCTGGCTGGCACTCGTTGGAAGGATGATGCCCTGCGCTCCGAATGCCCGCGCGGTCAGCGCGACATGCGTGGTCATCCGGTCATCCCGTCCTGGCCGGTGACTTAACCTGACCACCTGCACCGTGGCTGCTGCTGGGTCGCTCACCTGACCACATCAGCATGTGTACTACTGGTGTCTTTCGACTGCGGACCGACAGTCACAGTACGGTGGCCAGGCCAGGTTCGGCCATGGAGCTCGTGGATCAGGATATCGTCATCACTGGGGGCTGTGGGCTCGTTGGCAGCACCCTGGCCCGTGCGCTGGTTCCTGCCAACACGGTCCGGGTGGTCGATGACCGTTCGAAGGGTGACCCATCCGTGCTCCCCGAGGAGTGCGTTTTCATCGAGGGGGACGTGGGTGACCCTCTCATCTGTGCAGCGGTGATCACGGAGTCGACTGATCTCGTGATCCATGCAGCTGCATTGACCGACACGAACCACCCCAGACCCCAGGAACTCCTCGAAGCGAATACGCGCATGACATACAATGTTGTCGAACGCGCAGCGGCGGTTGGGGTTGATGGGGTCGCATTCACATCCTCTTCGACAGTCTACGGCGAAGCGCCGCGGCCCACCCCAGAGACCCATACGCCACTTGCGCCCATCTCTGTGTACGGGGCCGCCAAGGTCGCGGATGAGGCGATCGTCACCGCCCTCACGTCGGCGACAGCAACCTCCGTGTGGATCTTCCGCTTCGCGAACGTCGTCGGTCCGCATCAGCGTGGCAATGTCATTCCCGACTTCATCGAGAAGTTGCGTGCGGACCCGACACGGCTCGAGATCCTCGGGGACGGCCGGCAGACAAAATCCTATCTCCATGTGGACGATTGCACCGCCGCGATGCTGCATCAGATCGAGACCATCGAGCAGCCACTGTGGGTGTGCAACCTTGGGACCGCAGATGCGACGGCGGTGAGCTCGATCGCCGACATCGTGAGTGAACAGATGGGGCTAGATCCCACGTTCGAATACACGGGTGGAGCCCGTGGCTGGCAGGGTGATGTCCCACAGATGCAGCTAGCGATCGATCGCATGGTGGAGTCCGGGTTCTCCCCGCGTGATGACTCCACCACCGCTGTCAAACGGGCGACGGCACAGCTGCTCGAGGAGTTCGAGCGACCGTCAGCATGATGTGGGTGGTGTCAGTGGTCGTGTCGCCGCTGACGCTGTGAGGACTTGTTGAGTTCAATGAGCTCCTCGAAGACACGTCTGACCACCTCTGGATCCAGCTGGAACCGGTCCGCTAGCTCTGCTGCTCTGGCTGTCACCCTCCCCTCCTGATCACGATCCGTCGTTGGAAGATCGTGCTGCTGTTTGACGGATGCGATGGTCTCGGCGATGTACGTCCGGCGTGCGATGAGCTCAATCAGCTCATGATCGATCTCCGCGATCTCTGTCCGCAGCTCATCGAGCGTCAGTTCATCGACGTCGCTGATATCCGTCATCTGACCGTCCCCCCGACATCGGTCGTCTCCGTCCGCAGTAGCTCGCCGGGGTGGTCTTCCCACACATCCGCTAGCTCCACCAACTGGTCATCTCGCCCGCAGGCGACCATCGCTGGACCAGAGCCGGACAGTGTTGCTGCCTCGACAACTGCGAGTGCTTCCAGCAGCGGCTCTGGATCGTAACCCAATGCTGCAGTGTACGCGAGACCATTCAGCGCCATCGCCTCGCCATACCGCTCTGAACGTATCAGCTCCTCAGCCAGCTGCGCCATCGGTTCGATTGATGCGATGTGGTCCAAGCGCGCCTCTGCACTGTATGCTTGCTCCGGTGGAATCCAGATGAGCACATCCCAATCAGGGTCATCCCGCAGCAACACCTCATCAGCGTCGTTGTCCGTCAACACCAGACCACCCAGCATCGATGCTGCCGCATCGTCGAACGCCCCCGTCACCGTCACACCGACCGCACGAGCCGCAGCCACTCCCATGCGACATGCCTCCAGAGGTGCTAGCTCGGTGCCCGTCGCCGCAGCGGTCGCCAGCACCGTCGCATTCGCCGCGGCTGATGAGGATTTGAGACCGGCGGCGATCGGCACCGCCCCCTCGGTGACCACCGTGGCTCCCATGTCCTCCACCCCGAGTGCCTCTAGTGTCCGCCGCACACACGCCTCGATGAGACTGGTGTCGCCATCAGGGTGCTCACTGATCTGGCCGGTGATCGTCACCCCCTCCTCAAGCTGTACGTGGGCCGTCGTCCTGAGGTCCACCGCGAACGCTGCTCCACGATGGGTTGCGAACGCATTGAGGATGGTGCCGGCACCTGCGGCACTCGCGGTCGCCTGCATACCGCCTCCGCGCGTGAGCATCGACTAAGCGGTGTCGGTCTCGAGTATCCCCGTTGCAGTGTAGCTGATGACCGTCTTCGGGCTCCTGTCCTGTGTCCGTCCGTTCACCTCAATGCTCAGGTACGCCCGGCCCTCGCGGCTGGTCGATCGTCGGCGGTCGGTCACCTCCACCTCCGTCTCGATGGTCATCCCTGCTTCGAGCGGGGTGTACCAACGGAGCCGATCGATCCCAACTCCCCCGATGAATCCGAGCTCCTCGAAACATGCGTCGACCGCCATCCGATGACAGATCGCGAATGAGTGTGCCCCGCTCGCGATCGGTGGGGTGAACAGCGGGTGATTGGCGGTGGCGTCGGTGTGCTGTGGCTGCGGGTCGAACTGCTCTGCGAAGGCGGTGATCTGTGCTTCGCTGAGCGTCACCGGTGCTGGTGCTTCGAATCGCATCCCCACCCCGATCGACTCGAAGGACCGGCGTGCACTGGCCTCCGCCTCCACCGGCACATCATAGCTGAACAGCTCCATATCGCCACGATACATCGAGTGGGCAAAGCGCTGTGGACCCCACGGCTTTAGCGCCCAGGTGACTCTGGATCGATATGGAACACCGCAGTCGGATCGCACCCCAGACCCTGCGTGTGGCCCTTCTCGAGCATGGGGTCGAGGTGCGGTATTTAGACGGTCGTTCGGTCCTGTACCATGGAGTCCCCCATCAGCAACACGAACAGCTGGTGAGCCCTCCTGGGAAGGAGACGCACGTCCTCATCACCGACGAAGCGGGTCAGGAGGGTGTGATGGTGTACCTCAACGACCGGACCACTCACGATGACATCTTCCGGTCGACCGGTGTGGGCCGTGTCATCCTGGCCCCAGATGAGCAGACGAGCATATTCCCTGGTGTCCGAGTCGAGGGTGCGGCAGGTGACCGGGTGGCGATCAGCGTCGACGAGGATGTGATCGCGGGTCGTGTCTTCGCGTTCATCGAGGATGATTGGGGAGAGGCATCCTACGAATTCCTCCCCACGGATCTCTAGCTCACTGGAGGTATGTCGGGTCCTCAGCGTCACAGGTCGCCTCATGCGCTGCGGCCTCCTCACGGGTCTGAAACAGCATGCCACAGTGGTCACACCGGAACCAGGTCGTGCCGTCTTGCTCGACGCGACTGACCATGAGAACCATACGGACTCGACGGGCAAACCGGTTACGGCAGCAAAGAGGTAAATGACCGTCGGCCCCACTCCCGCTATGGGCACGACGGTCGAACTCGAGGTCACCGCGACCGACCGCACCTACACCGGACAGGGGGTCGCACGACTCGCTCGCGATGCACAGGAGGCGCTTGGCGTCCTCAGCGGCGACCTCGTCGCGATCACAGGCGAGACCACTGCGGTCGCCCGTGTGTGGCCCGCCATGGAGGATGCTGCAGACCGGACGATCGCCATCGATGCAGATACGCAGGTGAACGCGGGGGTGACCGCAGGTGAGACGGTCTTGGTCACCGCGACGGAGGCTGCGGTCGCGACGAATATCGTCATCCAACCACCCGGTGATGTCCGTTTCGCCGATACCGGTCGTGCTGCGATGCTGCTGGGGCGGCTCCTGGAAGAGCGGCCCGTCAGTATGGGTGATGAGATCCATCTCAAGCGTGTGAGTGACCGCCCGTTCACCGTCATCGCAACCGAACCATCAGATGCGGTGGTGATCACCGATACGACCACCATCGAGGTCGACAGTCCATCTGCCACTGGCCCGATCGGAACGGGCGGGGGCGTCGGTTATGACGCCGTCGGGGGGCTCGACCGAGAGCTCGCTGCTGTCCGGGAGCTCGTCGAGCTCCCCCTGCGGGACCCTGCGATGTTCGACGAGCTTGGGATCGATCCACCGGCGGGCGTCCTGTTGCATGGGCCCCCTGGGACCGGGAAGACCCTCATCGCTCGCGCAGTCGCGTACGAGGCGGATGCGACCTTCATCCACATCAACGGCCCCGAGATCGTCTCGAAATACAAGGGCGAGTCCGAACAGCAGCTGCGTGAGCGCTTTGAGACCGCCGCCCGGCAGTCGCCGACGGTGCTCTTCTTCGATGAGATCGACTCGATAGCCAGCAGTCGTGATGGTGGTGGTGACCTCGAGAACCGCCTCGTTGGGCAGCTGCTCGCGCTGATGGACGGGCTCGTCGAACGTGGTGAGGTCGTCGTCCTCGCAGCAACAAACCGTATCGATGCGGTGGACCCAGCACTCAGACGGGGTGGTCGCTTCGACCGCGAGATCGAAATCGGTGCCCCCAACGCGCAGGGTCGTCGAGAGATCCTCGAGGTGCACACCAGGGAGATGCCGCTGGCCCCAGATGTGGACCTGGATGCGATCGCCGCAGAGACGCACGGCTTCGTGGGTGCAGACCTGCAGTCGTTGACCACGGAGGCGGCGATGACTGCACTGCGCCGCGGGATCGACGCGAACCGTGCCGTTGCACCGACGGTCAGCGCGGCGGATTTCGCCACCGCCCGTGCACAGGTCGATCCATCCGCCATGCGGGCCTACGTGGCGGAACAGCCCACCGTGACCTTCGCAGACGTGGGTGGGTACAAATCGATCAAAGAACGGCTCACCGAGGTGATCACCTGGCCCTTACAGGCTCGTGCGCTCTTCGAGACCGCAGGGGTGGGCCCACCCAGTGGGGTGTTGTTGTACGGGCCAGCGGGGACGGGAAAGACGCTGTTGGCCCGTGCTGCAGCCGGTGAAAGCGGAGTGAACTTCATCCCGATCGCGGGTCCTGAACTGCTGGACCGCTATGTGGGTGCCTCAGAAGAGGCGGTCCGTGCGGTGTTCACGAAGGCTCGCCAGACCGCCCCGACGATCATCTTTTTCGATGAGTTGGATGCGCTTGTCACCGATGGGGGGAGTTCGGGGGTGGCCACCCGTGTGCGTGCACAGCTCATGACCGAGCTCGATCGAATCTCCGATCACCCCGGCCTCGTGGTCATCGGTGCGACGAACCGCAGGGATGCTCTCGATGCCGCACTGCTCCGTCCGGGTCGGTTCGAGCTGCAGCAGCACGTGGGCCGTCCGACGCAGCCAGAGCGTGAGGATATCCTCCAGGTTCTCACCCGAGAGATGCCCCTGGCAGCGGATGTTGACCTCGCAGCGATCGCTGCGGCGACCCCGGAGTTGACCGGAGCGGACCTGCAAGCACGCTTGCGCCGAGCCGCACTGACTGCGGTTGAGGTCCTGATCGAGGCACATGGGATCGCAGCAGCGGTGGACCATCGAGCCGATCTGGTTGTCACCAACGAACAGCTGCTTGATGCCTGCAGGTCAGACAGGGTCGAAGAGGGGTGACCCGGTGACGCGGTGATCCTCCACGACATCCATATCGAGCGTGATTCCTAAGCCCGGACCCTCTGGGACGGTGATGCGTCCATCCTCGATCACTGATTCGCCGATGAGGTCTGCCCACCAGTCTAACTGATACGAGTGGTACTCGACCGCGAGCAGATTTGGAATCGCCGCACCAAGATGTACCGCTGCCATCGTTGCGACCGGCGAGGCGACATTGTGGAGGGCCACCGGAGTCGCATGGATGTCCGCAAGGTCGGCAATCCTCCGGGTCTCACGCAGTCCCCCCACCTTTGGCAGATCCGGTGCGATGATGTCGACCGCACCGGTGCGTACCAGCCGCTCATGCTCGCGTATCCGGTAGCGATTCTCCCCCGCTGCGATGGGTACAGCAGACCTGTCTGTGACCTGAGCCTGCGCCATCGTGTTCTCCGGTGGGATCGGATCTTCGATCCACCAGACTGGATACGGTTCGAGGGCACGAAGTAGTCGCACCGCCGCACTCCTCGTGTAGCTCCAGTGACAGTCGAAGGCGACATCAGCCCGATCGCCGACCGCATCTGTCACCGCCGCGACAATCTCTCGCTTGTGCTCGATCGCACGCGGTGTCAGGTGCCGATTCGCCCGGTCGCTGTCGTCGCCGGAGGGAACATCGAGGTCGAACTTGATCGCATCATAACCCAGCTCGTCAACCACCCGTATCGCCTCTTTTGCACACGCTGCAGGATCAGCCTCATCTGCAGTATGGCAGTCGTTGTACACACGGATCGTATCGCGGTACTTGCCTCCGAGCAACTGGTACACCGGCATCTCGAGGATGCGTCCTACGAGATCGTGCAGTGCAATCTCGATCCCGCTGATCGCGGTGACAGTGACCCCCTCGACGGATCCCTCCCCTGACATCCGCTGGATGAGGTGTCGATACAGCCGATCAATATCGAGTGGATTCTCCCCGATGAGCATCGGTGTCATCCGCTCGATCAACTCTGGGACGCCCGCTCCCCAGTATGCCTCGCCCGTCCCAACGATGCCGGCATCGGTGTACACGCGGACCAGCGTCCACGGGAAGGTCCCATCAACCATCGTGGTTTGGACGTCGGTGATCATCACGTCCCTGCCACCACCACGCTTTGCCATCAGCTGCATGGCCTCCGCGGAGAGATCGCGCATCGTGTACTCCGCGTTGGGGTCGTGTAACTCGCGATAGTCGACGGGCATCAGGAGACCCCCCCGTCTGCACGGAGCTCACCGGGCACCTGGTCGGCTGCGATCAGCTGGTTCAGTACATCCACCGTCCGGAGTACAGATGCCGCATCTCCAGGTTCGAAGACCAATGCATCGGTGCTGTAGACATGCTCGAGCACCGCACCTGAGGCATGTCGCGGTGCCGCGGCGATTCCCGCATCGCTTTCATCGATCCACCGCATCACCCGGAGGTCCGACTTGCTATCACCCATGACCAACAGGAATGGGTCATCAATCCCCAGCACCTCCAGCGCAGCCTGCACACCGTGGGCCTTGTTCAAATCCAACGAACTGAGTTCCGCCGCATCTGCTGGGTAGACGGCGATATCAAGCCGCTCAAGCACCGCCTCCAGTGCCTGGTCGATCGCCACCTCTGGCGGCGTCTCATTACGGGCTTCGAGCACCGATGCGATCTCCCGGTCTCGCTCAGCGAACCAGCACTTCACCGCCGCGGTGGTCTCCGCAGCTTCGCGTGATCCATCCAGCTCCTCTGAGAGGACACCCCCTACCGTCTCCATCAGATGGTGCATCCCGTCGATCACGACCTCCTCGGCGGGACTCGTGCCTACATCGAAGTTTGGTTTGAGTGTGACGTTGAATTCGTTGCCCTGCAAGTGCATCTGCTCGGCGATCTGCTTGGGTGCCTCGGTGAGGATGCGGCTGCGGACCTTGGTGAAGATTGAGGGAATCGGGGGCTCCAATTCGTCGTACAACAAGCGCTTCGTATCTGCACCGTGCCCGGGTGCGAACACCCCTGTACCAGACTCGTAGACGATCGAGAACGTGGGTGCATGCGCGATGGCTGTCCCGAGACCTTGGATCGCGAACCCCTTGACGTTCTCGAGGGTCTGTCCCGTGCAGATGATGATGGGGATCCCCTGTTCGTGCAGCTCTGTCAGGTGATACAGCGTCTCCCTTGGAATCTCATTGTCCGTCGTGCCCGCCGATCGGAGCGTCTCATCGACATCTAGTACCAATGCCTCGACGGACCGTCCGTAGCGTGCGGCGAGATCTGCGGCGGTGAACGCTTCCTCCCGCGTCGCCTTCGCCAGGATGTCTGCGATCCACGGTTCTCCGGTCTCGCGGGTGATCTGCTGGATGTGCCCGTAGAGCCGGTCTCGCGCGTCCTCCCAATAGCCCAGTGCGATGGGTGAGTCAAGCGGGGGATAGAGCCCCACGAGGACCCGTAACTCCCTGATCTGTCGGCTGTCTGGGCGTGCATAGGCCTCATACAGCCGGTCGTACACTGTCATGCCTGTAGCCTGTCTGGTGCAACACAATAACCCATTGCCTCGGTCAGATACGTCGGGGTTTTGCCGTTGTGGCATCAGTCGAGAGTATGCGTGGGCCCGCCCAGTTTCGCGTCGGCACGACCATACTGAGCGAAGAATCCCCCGGTGTCTGGACGATCCCAACCGGCCAGCCAGGGGCGGCGACCGCTCGGCTGATCGCCGACCGGGCTGCCCTCCCCAGCTTCGGCGATGATCGGACCCTCCAGCAGCTCACAGCCGCTGCGGGTCTCCCGACGATGGTCGAGCCGGTCGTCTGTCTCCCCGATGGACATCAGGGATATGGCTTCCCGGTGGGCGGTGTGGGTGCTTCACCACTGTCAGACGGCATCATCTCCCCGGGTGCGGTCGGTTATGATATCAACTGTGGCGTCCGCCTACTCCGGACTACCCTCACGGCAGCCGATCTCCGGGGATCCGCCGCGGAGCTCACCGATGCGTTGGCTGCGAACATCCCGGCAGGGATGGGTGGTGATGGTGTGCTGCGGCTCGATGCAGGGAGCCTCGAGGCAGTCCTCGAATCCGGCATCGAGTGGGCAGTGGAGGCTGGATACGCCACTGCGGATGATCAGCAGCACTGCGAGGATGGTGGGGTGCACACCGCAGCAGATCCTGCGGCAGTCAGTGAGAACGCGCAGGACCGCGGCCGGACCCAGGCTGGGTCACTGGGATCTGGCAATCACTTCTTGGAGGTGCAGGTCGTGGATGACGTGTTCGATGCCGATGTCGCCAGTCGGTTCGGCATCACCCCTGACCAGGTCGTCGTCATGATACACTGCGGGTCGCGGGGACTGGGGCATCAGGTGTGCAGGGACTATCTCGACGTCATCGCTGATGCACCAACTGCGGTCGCGGATGGGGACCTGGCCGCGATACCCATTGACTCGGAGATCGGTCGGGCTTACCATGCAGCGATGGCTGCGGCGGTCAACTACGCATGGGTGAACCGCCAGCTGCTGACGTATCAGGTCCGCAAGGTCTTCGCGAAGGTGTTCGACCGATCTTGGCAGTCTCTGGGCATGGAACTCGTCTATGATGTCGCGCACAATATCGCGAAGATCGAAGATCACCGTGTGCACCAGGGCCCATCCGGACTGCGGCTGTCACCTCCTGGAGAACGTGGGGAGAGCCTCCCGCTGATGGTACACCGTAAGGGTGCGACACGCGCGTTTCCAGCCGATCATCCGGCGGTTCCCGAGACGTATCGCGATGTGGGCCAGCCGGTGTTACTACCGGGGTCGATGGGGACCGCGTCGTACGTTCTGGTTGGGGGGTCGGCTTCGATGGGCCTGACCTTCGGATCGGCGGCGCACGGTGCGGGGCGGCGACTATCACGGACAGCCGCACGTGACGAATACGATGGCTCCAGCCTCAGATCGAGCCTGCTGGCCGAACAGGGTATCCACATCGCAGCGACCAGTGACACGACGATCGCCGAGGAAGCACCAGGTGTGTACAAGGACGTCGATGCGGTGGTCGCCGCCACGGATGCTGTCGGGATCGCCTCACCTGTCGCGCGGTGTCGCCCGGTGTGCAACGTCAAGGGGTGAGTCCGGATATCTGTGATATGTCTCATCTGTATGATACATTTGGATGGTCTGTCCAATACTGCAGACCGCCGTCAACACCAGATTCGAACCGCTTAATTCAGTTCACCGATATCTCTGCAATGGAGACACGATGTACGACCTGACAAGCTTTCAACGCGACTTATTGTACGTGATCGCGGGGCTTGAGAAACCTCACGGTCTGGCGGTCAAAGAGGAATTAGAGCGATACTACGAGAAGGAGATCCACCACGGTCGACTGTACCCAAATCTCGATACGCTCGTCGAGAAGGGGCTTGTTGACAAGGGAGAACTCGACCGACGGACGAACATCTACGTGCTCACCAGGCGGGGTCGGCGGGAGATCGACGCGCGCAAGCAGTGGGAGGGGCAGTATCTGGAGTTGGAATACGGTGGAGTGCTTTACTCATGAGTCACCCGTTGAATCATCGGTGACCCGGAGCCCTGGACTCGTCACGTCGGTGTCGACCGGCCGGCCGGTCACACCTGGGTCAACCCCGTAAGGGCGCACCATCTCTCGATTGATGAGCGCGGGCAGCACGTGCCGGCCGAAGTTCACCACGAGCACGAGCAGAATCGGCATCAGGAACAGGCCATACCATCCGAACAGCAGTGGACCGAAGGTGTATGCGAGCATCACCGCCCCCACATGGAGCGTCCGGCCTGAGACGTACGGTCGCAGGACGATGTCAGGGATCGTGTCGACAATCACCAACGACACGAGGATGAAAGCAACCGGGAACCAGACCATGTTGGGGTCAGTCAACAACGCCTGTACGATCATATACCCAGCTATAGGCACATAGACGAGTTTCATCCCAACGATCGGTATCAGACTTGCGACACCCGTCAGCAGTCCCACCAGCGCAGCGGCTGGGATCGCCACTGATGCTGGCGCAATGGTGTTCAGCAATGTGTACGAGAAGACCCCGATTGTCCCCGTAATCACCGCATTGAGTATGTTTCCGAAGAAGATGCTGTGAAAGTCCGCGTCTATCGCGTCCATCACGGAATCCAGCACTCCGCGATTATCCCCGAACCGGAACCGAGCCCAGCGGCTCAACTGCGCCCCATCACGCAGGAGGTAGTAGGCGAGGGCGATCATGATGAACAAATGGACCAGACCGATGCCAACCGTGGTCAGGATATTCCCGACTGAGGTTGCCGAATCGATGATCGTCTGGAGGTCCGCACTCGAGAGTTGGTCCAGTTGCAGATTCGTCGCAGCATCAGGAAGGCTCGTCGTGACGAATGCGATCAGATCTGGCGGGAGGACGCTGGCGAGCGACCCCTCGTTTGTGAACACTACATTGGCCTCTGTGATCACCAGGGCGACAGCCCATGCGACGATCACGAGCGCGGGCAGGGCCAACGCCAGCAGTGCAACTGCAGCGGCAAGTCCCCGCGGGCGCACCACGTGGCGCAATCGCTGGTACACTGGCCGTGTCGCATAGTACAGGAACAGCCCAAAGACGATCGTCCCGATGAAGGCATACACCACATAGCCGACAAGCGACAGCAACGCCAGGCCGATGAGCACCCATGCGTACTCCAGACGACCACTGAGCTGGCGCTGCATAGGACAAGGACCTCCAGCAATCGGTAAGTGTGTTGTGTTGCCGAGAACACTTTTTACCCACGCTCATCGTAGCTCGGACGATGGAGCTACGTGAACACGCCGAGGCGCTTGCCTCTACCCTCGGTGAGGATACTGAGGAGGTCTTGGCAGAACTCGAGGGCCTGCTGCAGTATCATGTGCCACTGGAGGAGGCGAAGCAGAGCATCATGCGCGCCCGAGGGGGTGGCGGTGCCTCGGGTGGACCAGCTGTCGAGCGCCCGATCGGGGGCGTCACCGTGGAGGATGACCGTGTGAGTGTGGTGGGGAGGGTGCAGACGCTGGGTCGTCGCCGCATCCGGTCGGGTGGCGATGAAACTGTCCTCCGTGAGGGATTACTCGCAGATGACAGTGGTTCGATCACCTACACCGCGTGGGCAGACTGTGGGTTCTCTGTCGGTGATGTCATCGCAGTCGAAGGGGCGTCAGTCCGGGAATGGGATGGCCGAGCTGAGCTGAATATCAACGGTGCAGACCAGGTTGAGCAGACGACCGCCGATCATGTATCGGTCGAACCACTCGGATCGGTGCCGATCGCCGACATTCAACCTGGTGACCGTGGGCTTACTGTCGAGGTACAGATCACTGATCTGGAAGAACGGGAGATCGATGGGCGGTCGGGACCGACGACGATCTGGAGCGGGGTGGTGGGCGATGGCTCTGGTCGGGCACCGCTGACGGACTGGGCACATCGAGATGTGCTGTCCGAGGGTGGGTCATATCGGATGGACGAGGTCTATGTCCGTGAGTTCCGTGGCGTACCGCAGGTCAGCCTATCGGAGTTCAGCACGGTCACCGCGATCGATGAGGTGGCTGTTCGGACCGATGCCGAGGCTGTCAGCATCGGCGCGGCGATCGCAGCCGGCGGTCGCTTCGATGTCGAGACTGTCGGTAACGTCCTGGAGGTCCGTGACGGATCGGGGCTCATCGAACGATGCCCGGAGTGTGGACGCCTCGTTCAGAACGGGCAGTGCCGGTCACACGGGTCGGTCGATGGGGTAGATGACCTCCGTGTGAAGGCGATCGTCGATGACGGAACCGGTGCGATGACTGCGATATTTGGGACCGAGCTCACGGCGGATCTCTATGGGGATGGCCTCGAAGCTGCACTCTCCGCAGCTCGTGATGCGATGGACCGCGGCGTCGTCGCAGCAGAGATCGATCAGGCGATCACCGGCCATCGTCTGGCACTTCGCGGTGACATCTCAGTCGATGAGTATGGCGCGACCTGTAATGTCAGGTCGATGCAGCGAGATCGAGATGATGCTGAGGAGCGGGCTAGAGCACTGCTCGCGGGTGTCGAGGCATGAGCGCCGGTGTCCAGCGTCGAGAGGTCGCAAGGCGCGTCTTCGCCGCAGAGTTCGATCTCGCCGATGAGAGTCTGCGTGTCGGGGATGGCGACCGGGCACCGACCTATGTCGTGTCGCCAGGCGGTGCCTGGATGAACCGCATCTTCACGGTCGGGGTCCTGACCGAGCAGGCGGATGTCTCCTCCGGTGAGATGATACGTGCGCGCATCGCCGACCCCACCGGTGCTGTGGTGACCTACGCGGGGCAGTACCAGCCGTCGGCGGCAGCCCGGCTGGAGCAGGCCAATGTCGGCACAATGCTCGCTTTGACGGGGAAGGCGCGAACATATCAACCGGATGATGGCGATGCCACCTACACCTCGATCCGGCCCGAGACGGTGACGGTGGTCGACGGTGGGACACAACAGCAGTGGATCGTCGATACGGCCCTGGCGACCCTTCAGCGGATCGACCTGCTCGCAGGCCTGTCAGCGGCTGGGCTCCCCTCAGTGGATGTGGAGGACATCGCAGCAGGCGACACACTCGATGACCGGGTGATCGGTGCGGTAGCGGCTCTGCACCGTTATGCTCCCGGCCTCGGCTTCCTCGAGCAGCTGCGTGAGCTATCGGTCGAAGCGCTGGAACTCGTGAGTGGCGACCGTGATGCGGTATCGGAGGTGCAACTCAGCGTCTCAGCAGAGGCGTCGGGCCTCGGTCCGATTCCACCCGCAGCGCGGTCTCCCATCGATGTGGAGTCAGCAATCGAGGCAATCACATCCCTCGCAGACCACTCGCCCGGTTCTGGTGTATCTCCCCCCGCGGATCCTGCGGGAACCGGCGTGGTGGCTTCGACAGCACAGGTTGATGACCCCACAGCCCCGGCGGACTCAACAGACATGTCCGGAGAGTCATCGCAAGCCGTCACCTCACCTGTATCCGCAGACATTGACTCATCCGATCAGAGTGAGCAGTCCACGCACGATGAGCCGACCTCCCCTGTGGAAGGCACATCCGCGACGGAGTCACCGACGGCTGCGGATGTGTCAACATCGCCTCCACCGGCCGAGGAACTGGAGCCCACGGACGCATCACCATCGCCTCAACCGGCGGATGGGTCGGAGGCGGCCGACGATTCGGGCACTGCACACCCTCCTCACGAGGGCGCAGAGTCGCCCCCTGATCAGGCAGATATAGAGGCGGAGGTGCAAGAACTCGGCGAGTTCGAGCTGGGTGAGGAGACCCGCGCGGCGCTAGAAGAGGAGTTCGACACAGGGTTTACCACAGGCGCAGAGCTGGACCGAGTGGACTCCACCGCTGAGTCGGAGATCACCCCATCAGCCGACGACCCAGTCGAGCTTGTGGTCGCAGCGATGAACACGCTGGATGATGGGGATGGTGCACCGACGGCGGCCGTGATCGACCACGTGACAGCAGCGGCGGATATGGACCGCCCCGCTGTTGAGGCTGCCATCGAAGAAGCCCTCATGGGGGGTCGGTGTTATGAGCCTGCTGAGGGGCGACTCACCGCCATCTGAGGTGAATCTCCCACAGGTCGAACCGATCGGGGGGGCTCCCGCAGCGCTGGTGAGGACACAGACAGCCCGGATCCTCGCGGTGGGCGACGTTCACGCAGGTATCGAGGACGCCCTGCGGTACGAGCGTGGTGTGGAACTTCCCTCTGCTGCAGCAGATCGACGCCACCGGCTCCTCGGACACTGTCATGCCCTCGACCCAGATGGGGTCGTCATCCTCGGTGACATCGGTCACAGCATCGCTGCCCCCCGTGGGGAAGAAAGCGAAGAGATCGCCACCTTGCTCACCGCACTGGCTTCGTACTGGCCGGTAACGATCACCCCCGGGAACCATGATGGTGACCTCCGTCAGTGGCTGGATGCATCCGGCTCGATCGCCCCCGCGGTGCGGGCCATGATCGATGTTTCACCCCCTGCTGGCACCGTCATCGATGGTGTGGGCTTCCTCCACGGCCATACCTGGCCAGATCCAACTGTCGTCGAGCAATCGCTCATCTGCGCTGCCCACGAACACCTCGCCGTGCGGCTCCCCGACAGCGTCGGAGGAACGGTCCGCTCTCGTGCTTGGCTTCGCGCTAGCGTTGCCCGGGCTGCCCTCACAGACAGCGGTGCTGCTGAGGGTACCACACGCCTCGTCATCTTCCCGGCGTTCAACAACCGCTCGGGGTCGACGTGGCTGTCGGATGGCAAGAGTGACTTCCTGAGTCCGTACCTCCCTGCGGTGCTGAAAGAAGGAGAGGTCCGCGCTTACCTGCTCGACGGGACGGACATCGGGCCGTCCTGATCAGCCCAGACTCCCTTCCATCTCGAGCTCGACGAGGCGGTTGAGCTCGACGGCGTACTCGATGGGCAGCTCCTCGGTGATCGGCTCGATGAACCCCGAGACGATCAGCTGCTTCGCATCATCGTCAGCGAGGCCGCGCGACTGCAGGTAGAAGATGTCCTCATCGCCGATCTTCCCCACCGTCGCCTCGTGCGCGACGTCGACGGTCGACTCGTTGATCTCCATGTACGGCATCGTGTCGGACGTCGACCGGTTGTCGAACATGAGCGCGTCACACTCGACCGACGTCGACGCATCGTGCGCACCGTCGGCGATGTGCACGAGTCCGCGGTAGTTGGTGCAGC
>Ga0209937_1000031_pt1 | contig 51680 bp, 60 predicted proteins | sample SalPon1_B_H2O_MG_FD_185699 | JGI IMG/M metagenome (GOLD analysis project Ga0209937, IMG submission 185699) | Salt pond water microbial communities from South San Francisco under conditions of wetland restoration - Salt Pond MetaG R1_B_H2O_MG... | ecosystem: Environmental > Aquatic > Non-marine... | reverse complement strand
TGCCACTGACACTTGGTTGTTGGTTGGCGATCTAGCGGAGTCCTAATATGTTTACAGGCTTGGGCTTGGGTGTTGCAGCAAGCAGTCACAAATTTGCAGCGGTTGCTGGGCGCGATGCAGTGTCAGTTACTGCTCTTAACGGGGCTTCAATCAGCACTGCACAAAGTAAATTTGGCGGAGCAAGTGGTGAATTTGATGGCAGTAATGATTATCTTGATGTTGCTAGCGGTCAAGGTATAGACGATAGCGCAACTGACTTTACTTGGGAAGGGTGGTATAGATTTGACATAAATCCAGAAAACCAAACCATAGGCGGCGGTTCCTATATGATGGCAATGAGCATAGTGTCAAACACCTATCTAATGATTCAGGAAGTAGGCGGCCAAAGAACTCTGCAGGTTGCTGATTCAGGAACGTTTATGAACTTCGTAGAAAGCGGAGGATCAGGTTGGAACACCAACCAATGGTATCATCTTGCTTGGGTTAGAGAAAACAACCAATATGACTGTTATATAGACGGGGTTGCTCTACCGCGTCCAGCCACAAGCACAAAAAGTGGCGGATTCATAAATGACTTAGGATTCAGAATTGGCAGGTTTAACGATTTTCGTGGCAGCATGGATGGATATATGGATGAAATCCGCATCTCCAATACCGCACGCTATACCACAAACTTTACGCCACCTACAGCACCTTTCCAAAATGATGAAAACACACTGTTATTGTTACACATGGATGGCACTGATGGGAGCACTACGTTTGAGGATGACAATGGTGTTAGAACCAAAGTTGGCGCGAGTGCGTTTGGTAATGCACAGATTAAAACAGCACGAAGTAAATTTGGAGGCGCAAGCGCATTCATAGACACAACTGATGATTATATCGCTATTGATGGGGCAAATTTTGATTTTAGCGGTGATTACACAATTGAATTTTGGGTAAACATCAACATTTTAGTTGGTGGAGCACAACGAATATTCACCATGTTTGATGGAACAACGCTAAGGTTTTTATCAAGTATTTCAAGCAGCAATAATAACGGCTTTGTTGCTTATTATCCAGGTTTTGTTGTTTTGAACAGCAACAGCGGATTCAGGCACGATGAACTTAACACTAATGAATGGTATCATTATGCATTAGTTAAAGACGGCAGTGCATATTATCTTTATATTAACGGTGGTGAGCAAGAAGCAAGAGTTGGTAGTCCCAACGAAAATGTAACAGATATATACATTGGCGATGCAATTGCGCCATCAAGCAATCCTGAAAGTTATATTGATGAACTTAGAATAAGCAATGTAGCACGGTATCCAGGAGGAACTACATTTACGCCACCTACAGCACCTTTCCAAAATGATGACAACACACTACTGCTGTTACACATGGATGGCACTGATGGCAGCACTGCGTTTGAGGATGACAACTCATAATGGCACTAGACAGCGACAAGTATATCACCTATTATGTAGATGACTACATAGAAGCAGGTTACCACACTGAAGAACTCTACTTTGAGGGTGACTACCTTGTGGCTGGCTACTATGAAGGTGAAGCAGTAGCACCACAAGAAGCCGCCGCTGACCTAAGTGTTGCCGCAACTGCAACTGCTGATGCTACACGTCTAGTAACTACCACTGCTGATTTCACAGTAAACACCACAACTGCGAGTGCAGCACAGCGCACAAGAAACAGCAGTGCTGATTTTATCACAAACATACAGTTTACTGCTGCTGCTGGTAGAATACTTACTGCTGAAATTGAAGTTATCAGTCTCTTTACACCAACACTGGTAGCTGATGCACTCAAAAACCACACAGCAGTGCTAGACACACGCTTTAGTGCAACTGCTGCAGTGGATGTTATAGCAGGCGCTGATGTTGCGCTTGAGAATCTTGTGAATTTGAGTCTGCAGAGCGATCTGTTTAAGGCGTTTAATTCACAACTCACCGCCACAGCAAACATCACTCCCGCCATATCAACACAGCTTAGTGCACAAGCACAGCTAGAAACAGAAAGCACACTGAACGCAACTGCAATCAAGCCTGTTGAGTTTGCCAGTGACCTAAACACAACTGCAACTGTTTTTGCCAGTAGACTGCTGGGATCACAGCGTCCACGTGACCTTGTAGATGATGGCACACGCACATTGACTTTTGTGCAGGGTAAATTTGGCCAAGCAGTTAGTGAAACTTTTGCTGAAACAGACTATAGCAGTGATTTTGAACGGATACAATCAATAGAGTTTTTTGCTGGAGCCACAGCAACTAACACTCAAGTAATCTCCATCAATGATCCAAATTCAAGTGCAAAATTTGACTTGGGAATACAAAAAGAAGTAGGAACCACTCGTGTTCGCTGTTTAGTTGTAGGAAGACTGAGTGACGGCACTTTTAGACGCAGTAACACTGTGTATGTTACACCACAAAGCGGCTGGAATCACATAAGAGCAGTAAAAGTCACCAATCCAACAGAAACCTTTGGTAGATTTATATTCTATTTGAACGGTGTGCAGCTAGCACAGGCGGATGATGACACTATTAGAATGACAGCTGGTGTTTTAAGAATAAGCACTTCTGAACAATTTGGTGTTGCTGTTGATGAAATGGTCATAAGAACTGTTAGAGGTGTAGACACAGCTGAGACAACAGCACCTGTGCCCACACAACAGCAGGAATTTACAGATCAAGACGACATCATAGCTGTATACCGCTTTAACGGTGATCTAACTGACTACACCGCAATTGTAATTGATGACAGCCAAAGCCTATCTGCACAGTCCACACTAGACGCCACAGCCACAGTTGATCTAGTTGGCAGCGCTGACCTTAACTTGACTGCTGCACTAGCAAGCACTGTGGGCACGACTCGCGAGTTTGACAGCACACTGGCAAGCACAGCACAACTCACTGCCACAGGTGAAAGTTTCACTGATTTTGCACCCGCACTGAGCTCACGCTTTGTATTCACAGTGTTTGACACACTGTTTAAAGGCAGTGCAGTTACAGCAGACAGTGAATTTGCAATTGACTCAGCGCCAACAAGAACACGCGATGCTATTCTGTTTGCAAACTCTGAATTCCAGTTGGCGAATGACACAACTGTGTTTAGAACCACTGGTAGTAATCTAAGCAGCACAGCCGCACTCACAGCAACACTGTCAGGCACACTTAAAGCCACTGCAAACCTAGACTCAACAGTGGCACTGTCTGCTGACACTACACTGTTTAAGAACTACTCTAGTGATCTAAACAGCACAGCAGGTCTAGCGGCAACAGTTGGCCTGTTACAGCGTGCTGACAGTGACCTAAACATTACAGCAGAACAAACTGTAGTCAGCACGCTGTTTAAAAATTATGCTGTTGACCTAAACACTACAGCACAACAGACTGTTGACGAAACACTGTTTAAGAACTACAGTGCCGCACTAGACACAACTGCCACAGTCACAGCATCTGTAAGTCCTCTGCGTGGATTTGCCAGCGAATTAACCAGCCAAGCAAACATCACAGCACAAGCAGACAGATTCCCAGGTGGTGGTGCACTGCTAGTAACACAGGCAAATACCAGTGCAATAGCCAATTTCACAACAACACCTGAAATCAACACAATTGCACTGTTTGCACCACAGTTCCAAGCAAATGCACAGTTTAGTGAAGAGATAATTTTACAAACTGAATTCGCGCAAACTGCCCAAGCGGGTGCTATATTCAGCAGTGTGTGTAAAAACACTGAACACACAACTCCTCTGCGTGGTATTAGGGGTGGTGTTTATCCTTATGAAGCATACAACCCTATAAGCAACAGATTTGACGGTGAAGGCAGTGGCACACTGGTTATATTCCCAGACTTTACACCAGCAGAAGACAACGAAACAGTGTTCAGCGCAGGAGGCAACACTACTAGATACAGACCAAGCCGCATAAGTTTCTGGTATCAGCGTCCCGCAAACACTACAAATGACATCATAATCTATCTCACAGGACGCGCAACTGAGTTTGGATTCTCAAACAACAGTGATGTGTTTTTCAGTGGTCTAGATCAAAACGGCGCTAAACAAACTGGCACAATCACAGGTGCCATGCCCACAGACAGTGATTGGCATCATTACTACATGGAGTATGACAGTGATCGTGCTCAAAACTTTGGCAGTTTAGATCTATGGATTGACGGTGTTTACCAAGGAAATGCCACAAATGGTGCAACAGGTGGCACGTTTGGTGTTGTTGTGTTGCCCAGCTCAGGTTACTATGCACAAATACGCCTAGGTGCAGAACAAGACACTGTGGTCAACAACTTGTATGACAGCGAACTGGGCTATGTTTTCCTTTCTGACACAGGCACAGCACCAGGACTTGCTACACCAGGTGCATATGAAGATGGTCATAGACTGTTTGACACTGTAAGCACGTATACTTCAGCTGACAACCTGCATTTGACTGTTGAACCAGTAAACTTTGGCTCACTCCTGCCAGATGTTAGGATCTCTGACAGTGCACTCCTTGTTCCATACGAACAGAGTCTCACTGTGATACCAACACACGGCATGACTGCGTTCTTTGAAATGCTGCCAACCACAGCACTGGGCACATTCCTGTTTGTAAGCAACATGGCGGCAGTTGCAGAGATTGACGGTGCTACAACTGTGATTAGACAGGGATCAAGTAATCTCAACACTGTTGCTGAACTGGTGGCCACAGCTGTTGTGGAGTTTGAATCACGTGCTGACCTCAACACACGTGCCACACTCACAGTGTCAGCAGACAGATTTAGAACCACCAGCTCAGAGATCAACAGCACAGCACTGCTGTTCTCACTGCCAGGTGCGTTAGAAAGAGCCAGTGCTGACTTTAGCGCCACAAGCACAATAGAACTCATAATAACAGTTAAACCACCCATACGCATCACAGAAACACTGGCCGCGCAGTTCCAAGCTGTGTTCAGAGGTGGCTTGCGTGCAGACGCAAACTCTAATCTCAACACCACAGCAGTAATTGCTGTTGAACCAACAGAAATCCCACCCATAAGAGCTGAAGCTGACCTAAACAGCACAGTGACAGTGACCTGTGACCCACAAAAACTGGTAAATGCCAAGGCAGATCTAGTGGTGCAGTCACAGTCTGTAACTCAACCTGTGAAAACAGCTACTGTAACTGCCGCAGTCACAGCACAAGCACAACAGCAAGCAGCAGCACGTAAATTCACAGGCATAGCTGAAACCATACTGTTTACGCAGGGCACTCAGTTGGTGCTTGTGGGTGTTGTAAACCTAGATCCCTTTAGAACTCTTGTGATAAAATCAGAAACACGCGAGTTGACAATCACACAAGAGTCTAGGATTTTGCCAATTGCAGAAGAGACGAGAATAAATAGAATACAAGGATATGAAAAATGACTACAATTACAGGCTATCTTCAAGACACCTATGGAGTTTACATCCCCAAAGACAGAGAAGCTCAACTGGTCTACACCATGGACTGGAGTGAGTGGCTCAGTGAAGGTCAGAATCTGCAGTCAGTAGACTATCAAGTGCAGGCAAGAGCCAATGACAGTTCACCAGTCAGAATACAAAGCCAAGGCCTTGCCAACAACAACACTGCAACCTATGTTGAACTGGCGGGTGGCACACTGCTGAAAACCTACACAGTCACAGCTGAAATCACCACTGATGACAGCTCACGTGACCGCAGAAGCTTCAGAGTAAAAATAGAAACAAGATCAGCATGACAAAAACTCAACATGAAAAATCCACAACACGCAGACTGAAAACTGTGGAAGTTGAAGCTGTTCTCGTAGGCAGAAACAAAACTCCAGTGCAGCCTGAAGAAGTAGAAAAACTCGCAGCAATAGGCTGCAAAGACAAGGAAATAGCCAACTGGTTTAGAATCAAGCCAGACACTCTAAGATACAACTTTGCGGCAGAACTGCAAAAAGGTAGAGAGCGGATGAGGCAGAGTCTGCGCAGAACAATGCTGGAAGTAGCACTCTACGACAAAAACACAGTGATGCTGATCTATCTTTCTAAGAATTTCCTTGGTATGAGCGACTCACCAACAGACGGTGATGAACAAGAACCACTACCGTGGCACGATGACGAGGACTAGAACGTGGATTTAAAAGCACTTGCAAAAGAAATAGACACTATCAAAAACAATCACCTAGCTCACATGCAGGAGGATATTGATAGAATAGAAGCCAAATTGGAAAAAGTAGACAGTCGCCTTTGGTGGATACTCACAATACTGATAGTGGGCGTGGTGCTGCCAGTGGTAATAGACAGTCTTTTGTAAATGAGCCTATCACCAGCACAACACACAATCACCAAAGACCACACACGTTTTAGAGTGGTAGTGGCTGGTAGACGTTTTGGTAAAACTCACCTTTCTATCAGAGAACTTGCCAAACACGCACGCTGGCCCAATCAAAAGGTATGGTATATCGCACCCACTTATAGACAGGCCAAAAACATAGCGTGGAGCACACTGAAAAACAAACTGATTGACCTACAGTGGTGTGAGAAAATAAATGAATCAGAACTCACAATCTATCTTAAAAATTCATCCACAATTTCACTGAAAGGCGCAGACAACTATGACAGCCTGCGTGGTGTTGGCTTGGACTTTGTGGTGCTGGATGAGTTTGCTGACATTGATCCCTCTGCTTGGTATGAAACTCTAAGGCCAACTCTCAGTGACAGGGGAGGCTCAGCACTGTTTATAGGCACACCTAAAGGTGTTGGCAACTGGAGCTATGAGATATTTCACAACGCGCTTGAAAGCACAGACTGGAGCAGCTACCAGTTTACCACTCTAGATGGTGGTCGTGTGCCTCAAGAAGAAATTGACTCAGCACGATCAGACCTTGATGAACGCACATTCTGTCAGGAATATCTTGCTACCTTTGAAACTCATTCAGGCAGAGTCTACTACAGCTTCACACGTGAACACAATCACAGCGCATGGGAACAGGAGCTTCCCCAAGTGCTGCACTGTGGTATTGACTTCAACGTTGACCCTATGAGCTGTGTTATTGCTGTGAAAACTGAAACTGGTCTACACTGTGTTGATGAGATTGCGATGTTTGGATCAAACACAAATGAATTGGTAGATGAACTGCTCTCACGCTATCCCACACAAAAGATCTTTGCCTATCCTGATCCAGCAGGACGTCAGAGAAAAACCTCAGCAGCTGGCCAAACTGATATCACTATACTGCAGAACAGGGGCTTGGTAGTAAAAGCACCAAGACGCCATACAGCTGTGAGAGATAGAATAAATGCGGTAAATAGTAGAATATGTGATTCCACAGGTGAACGCCATCTTTGGGTAGCACCCAGCTGTAAGAGAACCTCAGAAGGGCTGGAAAGGCAGACCTATAAGCCAGGCACCACACAGCCAGACAAAGAATCAGGCTTGGATCACATGATGGATGCACTAGGCTATCTAGTTGATGCACTATATCCAGTAAGGAAACAGCAGGAGCCAAGCACGCAGCCTGCTAGCTTTGCACACAGAACAGGAACTACAAATGACACGAGATTACGCAAATTTAATGCAGGAACATCCTTTGTATGACAAACTGAAAGGGCATTACACTTACCTTTTCAATTCATATTCAGGTGGCGACAGATATCAAAAAAGCGGGTATCTCACAAGATATGCCTATGAATCAGAAATAGACTATCATGAAAGACTAAGACAAACGCCACTGGACAATCACTGCAAGAGCGTGGTTGACATCTACAATGCATTTCTGTTTAGAAAATCAATTGAAAGAGAGTATGGCGCACTTGAGGATGACCCTGCTCTTGAAGCATTCCTTGAAGACTGTGATCTAGAAGGCAGAAAACTCGCAAACTTCATGAAGCTGGTATCAACCTATGCTTCAGTGTTTGGCCATGCTCACATTGTGTTGGCAAAACCCAATTCACAGGCACGCACACGCGCAGAAGAACTTGAACAGTCAATAAGACCCTATGCTTCTGTGATTACTCCAATGGCAGTGTTGGACTGGCACTATTCACGTGAAGAAAATGGTGTTTATTTCCTTGACTATTTCAAATACATTGAAGACCAAGAATACAAAACACGCACTGTGGTAAAAGAATGGCGACCAGACCTCATACGCACCTACACAGTGGATGGTGAACGACAGGAGATTGAAGAAATCTCAGAAGACGAAAACCAGCTAGGTGAAATCCCAGTAGTAACTGTGTTTTCACAGAAGTCAATCTATCGTGGCATGGGCATATCTGACATTCAGGACATAGCTGACCAACAGCGTGCGATCTACAATGAACTGAGTGAAGTAGAACAGGCCATACGTCTTAATGGTCATCCTTCACTGGTGAAAACACCAACCACTGAAGCCATAGCAGGTGCTGGCAGCATAGTGCAGATGCCTGAAGACATGGACCCAGGACTAAAACCCTACATACTGGAAAGTTCAGCCAATGTTGAAAGCATCTACACTTCAATTCAGAAGCGAGTTGAAAGCATAGACAGAATGAGCAACACGGGTTCTGTGAGACAGCGTGAACAGAAAACTCTAAGTGGTGTTGCAATGGAGGTTGAATTCTCCATGCTGAACGCACGACTAGCAGAAAAAGCAGACAATTTGGAACTGGCAGAAGAACAGATGTGGCGTCTGTTTGCAAGATATCAGGGCCAGCGTTGGCAGGGCAACGTGAAGTATCCAGACACATTCTCAATCAGAGACGATGACAGACTGTATACTCAGCTGAAAATAGCAAGAGAAACCACAGATTCACCTCGTCTTGTAGACAAGATCAATGATCAACTAGCGGATCTCATGGGCGTTGAACTTGAAGAAGAGCTCACGCATGCAACCACAATACCAGGCAGTGACAGAAGCAGTCACATACAGGCTATGATCATGGAGGGCTACACAGACAGCCAAATGCTTGCACTGCATCCTGAAATAACTCAACAGGATATTGACAGTGCCAAACAGGAATTACTAGACTCTGGGAGCGAATAGGATGCCAGTCGTAAAAAGAAAGAACGGTTGGAGCTGGGGCAGACAGGGTGTCGTGGTTGACACCAAAAAGCAGGCTGAGGAAATTGGCCGTGCACGTAAAGCAAGCAAAAGAAGGGGGTAGCGAGTATGGCACAGCGTGGCAAAAAGAAAAAGAAAAACCAAAGAGGTTGATTGGTGTGCCTACTTCAAGCACATTGCACGAGTTTGTCCTTGGAGTTGGGCTGCCTATCAAAAGGGCGAGATAGCTTTCCATTATGGTTTGAGTGACATTTTTCCTTTGGAGAGCTATCAAGCCCGTGTTTATGTTGTAAAATCATCACCTAGGCTGTGTAAACTACACACAGACTGTTTCAATCACACAAGACCCAGTGAAGAGTGGTTATGGAGTCATCCTGATTATGGCAATAATTCAACACCCCAACCAGTGCTTATTCAACAGGATAGGGCAACCCTTGAAAGACTCAGAGCGGAGATGGCTAGATCGTAAAAATAAACCTCCAGCTAAAGCTCCAAGCACAAGGTAATTTCAAAACAAAATCAAAAACTGCTAAATAAACGAAATGGTTGGAACTCGCAACCTATAACAACGGAGGTATACGCGACATGAGCGATGAAATCATGGCTGGCAATGAAGAGACAACTGACGCTCAAGCCACAACAACAGAATCACAAGATCAGGCACAAGCAAGCAGCAAGACCTATACTCAAGCTGAGTTTGATAACCATATGGCAGGCTTGAAAAACAGCCTACAGAAAAAGTTTGAAAAACAGTTTGCAGAACTAGGTGATATTGAAGAACTCAAGCAACTGAAACAGAATGCTGAAAAGCAGAAAGAAGAAGAAGCGCTCAAGCGAGGAGAGTTTGACAAGATCATTCAAGACTTGGCTGCTAAAAAAGACAGTGAGATTGAAAAGAGAGATCAAATCATCAAGGAATACAAGGTGGATACACCTTTGCTTAACGCAGCAGCAGAAAACCGTTCAGTAAATCCTGAACAGGTCAAAGCACTGCTAAAATCACAGGTAAAAATGACTGATGAAGGCGAAGTTCAAGTAGTGGACACAAACCAGCAGACCAGATACACTGACCAGGGCACTCCAATGGGAGTTACAGAGTTGGTAAGTGAATTTCTACAGGCAAATCCACACTTTGTTCAGCCAACGCCAGCAACTACCAATACAAAAAGCTCCGTGACTGTTGATAACTCTTCTCTGGATATCTCACGATTGGATATGAAAAATCCAGATGATAGACGCCGCTATGCTGACTGGAAAAAACAGCAGCAGCAGCGTTAGCCTCAACTAAAACTAGGAGACTGTTAGAATGGCTAATAATACCACAATTAACTCTGAACTGTTTACCAATCTGCTTGCAGAAGCACAGTTCGCAGCTTACGAAGAGAGCATTGCTCGTCAAGTCGTAACTACTTTTGACTTTCCAGCAAACGCTGGTAAAACTCTGCAAGTGCCAGTATATTCTGCTGTCACAGCAAGTGATCTCGCTGAAGGCACAGCGCCATCAGCAGCTGACACAAACACCTCAAGCGTAAGCATTGATCTAGGTGAAGTTGGAACCTACTTCCAGGTCACTGACTTCCTGAGAGACACTGCTGAGCGTGACGTTATTGCTGACCTTGGTCAGAACGCTGGTCGTGCTATTGCTGAGAAAATGGATACTGACGTATTCAATCTCTTCAACAGCTTTTCAGCAAGTGTTGGCACAGAGGATTCAGCAATCACTGTTGACAATCTGTTTGAAGCAATTGCAACACTGCGTCAAGCAAAAATCACTGGTCCGCTGTTTGCTGTGGTTGGCCCACGCCAAGCACTTCAGCTTAAGAAAGAGCTCTACAACGCAGGTGGCACAGTTGCTACTGCTAACGACGTTGTTGGCGGCAGTGTGCTACAGCGCGGTTCAATTGGCGTGCTGGGTGGATGCACAATCCTTGAGTCAAGCCTTGTGACACAGGATCTTGACACTGATGAGGACACTGAGCTTAACTCAGTTGGTGCAGTGTTTGCTCCTACAGCGCTTTCTCACGTGATGCGTGGCGGAATCCAAATGGAAACTCAGCGTCAAGCAGCTGCACGTGCTGAAGACATCATCATGTATGCTGTGAAAGGCGAAGCTATCCTGCAGAATTCACACGGTGTGAAAATTGTAGGCTCTGCTTCAGACTAAGCAAAAAACTAAAAACTTGGTTTTTAGAGGGCGCTTAGGTGCCCTTTTTTTTTGGTAAATACCAACAATGTGCACTGCTCATGCTCATTCTCCAAACCTTGGGGGCCCTAGTTGGCCCCCTTTCTTTTTTCAAATGCTAAATACTAGCTAGCAGGGAAGGACCTTGCAGCTGAAAGGACAGGATCCAAACATGGCATACGCAACACTTGACGATCTCATTGAAGTTGAACCTGATATCACAGAATACGGTGTATTAGACTTTGATAGAGAGCTTGAAAAATCAGAACAAGAAGTCAACAGAATACTATCAGTTCGCTGGTGGCCTCAATACGCAAAACTAGGCAGAAAATACGACATCAGAGTCGTAGGCGACGTTCCCCTCATAGATGTGACCAAGTTGGATCCCACTCAATGGCGCCAAGCCACAGTATATCACGCACTTGCTTATCATATCTGTCCAAAACTCACTCAGTTCACTCCAGAAGCAGACAAGTTTCAGGTCATGATGAACTACTATGATGGCAGATTTGAACATGAAATTGACCTTGCTATACGCGAGGGTGTGAAATATGACGATGACGGCAATGGCGAATTTGAAGATGATGAAAAGATCCCTGACACATACTTGAGGCTGAAGAGATAGTGGCACAAAACCTAAGAGAACAAATCACTCAGAGCCTAATTACCACACTTGAAAACACAAGGGATCCTAGGCCAGTTCTTGTAACTTCAGAGCCATTTCAACCTGACAGGCTGGCAATTACTCAGTTTCCAGCACTGTTGGTCACACTGGAAACAGAAACCAGAGAAACAATCACAATGGGCGCCCCCCAAAAAGCACTGAGAGAAGCCACAGCGGTGTATACCATAAGAGGCTATGTGAGAGGGGAGCAGCTGGATCGCAAACGCAACGATCTTATAGAACGCATAGAAGAAAGTCTTGCTGTGGACAGAACACGTGGGCTTGCTCATGTTATGAATTCAGAAGTAACTGCAGTCACAGTTGTGGAAAGACTGCCACCACTTGCTGAAATTCAAGCAGAATACACAGTTACCTATACCTACACAAGGGGAACCACATGATTGAAATCAAAAAGCAAACAAAAACCAAGCGTGTGCCTGCTTCCAGAGTAGAGCATCACAAAAAGAATGGATGGAGCGTGGTAGAAGAGGGTGCTGTCACGGCAACACTGCGTCCAGCCAAAGCGGTGCCAGCCGCAGAGTCAGAGGACTCTACTATGGCAGCTGAAGCCAACGAGGAGGAATAAATCATGGCATCAATCACAGGAAATAGCGGTGTTGTAGAAGTTGACGGCTCTAACATCGCCAACGTAAGAAGCTACACAGTTGAAATGACTGCTGACACAATTGAAAACACCGTAATGTCAGGTGTTGACTCAGGCAGAACCTATCTAAAAGGACTTACTAGTTTTTCAGGTAGCGCAGACGTCTATTGGGATCCAGATCATTTTTCAACCAATGACCTTGATGGTCTAATCAACAATGATGTAGGTGATACCGCAAGCGCTGTTGCACTCAAACTGTATTCAGAGGGTGACGCAGGTGACTATTGGGGTGGCAACATCATCATAACTGGTTATTCAATCAATGCCAGCTTTGATGGAATGGTAGAAGCATCAGTTAGCTTCCAGGGCACTGGCCAACTGACCTATACCACAACGTAATGGCAATAAGGGTTAGAGGTCTGTCAGCTGTTGCTAGAGAACTTGAACAGTCACTGGAGCGTGCTGTAAAAGACGCAGCTGATCTAGTGGATGAACGTGCAAGAGCAAACACTCCTGTGCGCACAGGTTACACACAAAAACAGTGGCAGAAGCAGACCTCTAAATCCAACTTTCAGGTAAAAAACACAGTGCCATGGATAGAACGGCTTGAGCAGGGCAGTTCCAAACAGGCACCAAGAGGAATTATAGGACCAACACTGAAACAGGTAAGGAGAAAACTATGACTAGAGCACTAGACACAATGACCGCACATTTTAGAAACAAAATCTCAGGCGGTCTAGCACAGGTTGAAGTAGAAGAATGGGGAATTACTGTATACTACAAAACTGCAAGCACGCTGAAAGAACAAAGCAAGATTGTGGAACTTGCGCAGGCAGGCAATACCATTGAAGCACTGGTAGAAACTCTTATTCAGCGTGCAAGAGACCAGGAAGGCAAACGCCTATTCAGGCCAGCAGACAAGGAAGTGATCATGAACGAAGTGGATCCAGACGTTCTTATACGTGTGGTCACTGAAATCAACCAGGTTGAAACTGATTCACTAGAGGAAGCTGAAAAAAACTAAAGCAAGACCCAGATCTTCGTTGGTATTTTAGAATAGCACAGGATTTGGGTCTCACAGTTGCAGAGCTTATGGAGCGAATGACTGAACAGGAATTCACACTGTGGATTGCCTATCACAAACTGCAACAGCAAGAACAAAAGCGCACATAAGGGGAAACAGGTGGCTGAAGCAAAAATTGTCGTAACTGCAGATACCAAGAGAGCAGAACGTGCCCTAGGCAGAGTAAATGGCGGTCTTGGAAGCATAACTGGAGCTGCCAGAGCTGCCACAGCTGCTATTGCTGCCATTGGTGTTGGCACTGCGATAAGAAACATTGTCCAGGCCACAGCACGCTTTCAGGACCTCAGAGACACACTGGCAAGTGTTACTGGATCTACAGTAGAAGGTGCTGAGGCATTTGAATACCTAACGGAACTACAGTCAAAAACACAGTTTGGTGTTAATGAACTTGCCAATAGTTTTATCCAACTTACTGCTAATGGTGTTACACCTGCGTCACTAGGTCTTGAAAACATGAACCAACTGTTTGCTGTGCTTACAGATTCAGCAGCAGCAGTTAATGGCGGTATTGATGTGCTCCAAGCCACCACCAGCGTGTTAGCAAGAAGCATAGCAAACGGTTCTGTAGAACTTGAAGAACTTAACAGATTAAGTGACAGAGGCATACCTGTTTTCTCAATACTAAATGACAGGCTTAACCTTACCAAAGATTCTATAAACGAATTCTCCAAGGAAGGTGACAATGCCAGTCTTGTATTAAGAGAATTGGTAGCAGGCATACAGGAAAGGTTTGGCGGAGCAACTGCTCGTCGTTTGGACAACGTAACCACACAGTTCTCAAACCTACGCAATGCTGTTGACCTAGCACAGGAAGCCATAGGCAGACAGGGACTAGGTCGTGCTGTGGGACAAACCACAGAAAGACTCACAGTGTTTCTCAATGAAAGCAGGGAACTTCAACAGCAGATTGGTATTGCGCTTACTACTGCATTCCTCAGAGTAGTGGCTGTGAGTGAGTTTCTTATCAAGAACATTGAACTGATAGGCAAAGCGTTTATTGGTCTAATTGCGCTGAAAGTGTCACTGGTGTTTATAAACATCGCAAGGGCAATTGTGCAGGTGTTGATTCCCGCAATACTGCTGTTAGGCAAAACTGTAAGAACAGTGTTTCTGCTTATGCTGCCTGGAGGTCCACTGATAAAAGGCGCAATAGTGGGAATAACTGCGCTTGCAACTACGTTTGGCCTACTCAAGGACAGCGCTGAAGACAGTGGCAACGGCATCATGGCTGCAATTGAAAGCCTCACAGGTGACCTTGGCGTAGCGGGAATTGACAAACTGAAAGAACAGTGGTCAGGTGCCAGTGAACAGGCTGCAGAATACAGTCGCCAAGCAAATCAAGCAGCTGAGGGGGCTGGGGCGAGTGCAGCAGCAGCAGCAGACACAGCTAACAGCACTGGCCAGTCAGCAGGCAACGAACAGAAGCGTGCTAACAGCCTAAAAGAAATTGTAAGCTCTGCTGAAGAAGAACTTGCACTGGCAAGAGCTTCACTGATACAGAATGACGCTCAGAGAAAAGTAGCACAAGCAGAAGTGCGCTTAGGCGATGAACTTACAAGTCAAGAACGTGAACAGCTTACTGCTCTCTATGAACAGACTCGTGCTGTGAAAGAGCAAGCAGAGTCACGACGTGAGATACTGTCAATTGTTGATGAAGTTAATGAAGCAACTACACAGGGTCTTGAACAGCAGCTGGCACAGCTTGATCAAGCAGAAGCTCGCTATCAGGAGCTGTATGGCAACAACCTAGAAGCAGAAAGAGAATTCCAAGCAAGACGTGCACAGCTGATTGAACAGGCTAATGCAAGAATTGAACAGATTGAAATGGCACGCATTGAAAGAACTCTTAGAGCAAATCAATCAGGTGTTGCTCAACAGCTTTCTCAGGAAGATCGTGCATTTCTACAGCGCAAAGGCCAACAGGAACGCCAAGAAGAAATTACCCGTGACAGAATAGAGTTTGAAAAGAAATCAGAAGGCGAGAAAGCACAGTTTGCGATTCAGAAAGGTGCAGAAGTGTTTTCAGCACTGGGAGCACAGAACAAGAAAGCATTTGAAGCAGCCAAAGCGCTTAACATTGCAAATGCACTTATGAACACCTATGCAGCAGCAACCAAAGCGCTTGCTACCTATCCATTCCCGTTTGGGTTGGTAGCTGCTGCTGCTGCTGTTGCTGCTGGTATGGCACAGGTTTCCGCAATTAGAAGTCAACAGTATTCAGGTCGTTCATTGGGTGGTCCAGTGCTTTCAAATCAAAGCTACATAGTGGGTGAAAGTGGTCCAGAACTGTTTACACCAACTTCTAATGGCAGCATCACAAGAAACAATCAGATGTCACAGGGTCAAGGCACTAGTGTGAATTTCACAATCGTAGCCAACGACACCACAGGGTTTGATGAACTACTTACTTCCAGGCAGGGTCTTATACGCACTATCATATCAGATGCCATGCTTGAGAATGGTCAAAGGAGCATGGTATAATGGCAGATCTAAGCACAGCATGGCCAGCACAGCCAGGCTTTAGAAGTGTTAACTTCAAGTTCAACACACCAACTCAGATATCAGAAACACTTAGTGGCAAGATAAGAAGAGTTGGTCTAGGCATCACCTACTACAGTTGGGAAATAGTCTATCAGAATCTGCTGCCACTGGATGCTGGCACAGTGCTGGGCTATGTTGCGCAGGCACAGGGGCCGCAGTTTTCATTTGAAATACTCTTGCCCTATCTGTCATACACCAATTTGCCCACACAGACTGAAAACACTGTGCAGCTAGCACAGACAGCAGCACAGGGAGAGACCAGTGTTAGTGTAACAGGTGCAGGTGCTGGAGAAAACATACTGGCAGCTGGAGATTTTTTCAAGTTTCAATCACATCAAAAGGTATATATGACAGCAGCGCCCTGCATAGCAGATCAATCAGGCACAGCTACTCTGTTCTTTACTTCTCCACTTACTGAAGCAGTGCCGCTGGGCAACACAGTCACCATAGACACAGTTCCGTTTACCGCAGTTCTAGAAGATACAGAAACTGAATATCCCATAAACTTTGGCGGTATCACAAGTGAATTGAGTTTCAACATGCGAGAAGTTTGGTGAAAAGTTTTCAAAATGACCCAGCACTAAGGAGTGAATACTTCAGAGACCACACAATTGCTGTGGACTGTGTGGAACTGCACCTTGATCCTGCTATCTACATGTGCTCAGGTGGCGTTGATCTAGAACTTGCAACAGAAACAGCACCTGATCAAGGTCAAAATCTCTATCGTGCAGAAGGAAACTTTCTTGGTTTTTCACCTCTGGGTGAAGAATTTGACGTAAAAGTTGGTAAATTCTCCATCTTCCTATCAGGTATAGGCAATTCATTTGTGGAAAGATTCACAAACACAGAAGCAGAAGGCAAGAGAGTGTCACTCTACAAGGTGTTTTTGAATTTTGGTGATGGCACGCAGCCATTATCCATAGTAAGTGAACCTATCTTGATGTTTGATGGTGTTATCTACAACTTTTCCATAAGCGAAACTGCAAAAACCTGTCAGATCACAGTAGACTGCTCTAGTCTGTTTGCGGATTTTGCAAGAACCAATGGCAGAAAGACTTCAAACTGGAGCAACTGGCTGTTTCAGAATGAAAAATACGACCGTGCGTTTGAAAAAGCAGGGTTTGTAGGACAAACAGAATTTCTATGGGGACGCAAGTAATGCTGGTAAGAGCAATGACGCCTGAAGACATTGATCAAGTAGTATCACTGTATGAAAGGTATTTTTCAGAAGCCTGTGACGCAATCCCCAGCATGCTGCGAGAATGGGATGAAAACTCTGTTATTGATACCATACGCAGCTATTGTGCACACTGGGACAGAACCTGGTTAGTTGCCTGTGAAAATCAGAGAATAACAGGATTCATAGCAGGATTTGCCAGTGAATCACCTTGGAATTCTCAGCTGATCAACGCAAATATTGCGTTTCTCTACCTATCACCAGAGCAGCGCAGCCTAGAACATCTAAAACTGCTGTATAGAGAATTTCTCTCATGGGCAAACACAATAGGTGCACACAAAATCACAGGCGGTGACATTGGTATCAATCTAGAAAGAACACGCACACTGTATGAATACCTTGGATTTTCTCCAGTGCTGCTTATGGCAAAGGATAACACATGAGTTTTGTAGTTGACGCAGTAAAAAGCGTAGGAAAAGCAATAGGCAATGTAGTAAGTGGTGTTGTCAAAGCAGTAACTTCTGTTGTAAAAGCAGTGGTTGACATCGCAGCCAGTGTGGTTAACTTTATTGCGCAGCCCTTTATGGGCATGTTTGGTGGTAGTGCAGACATACCAAGCGCAGAGCAAGAAGCACAGCGTCAACAGGGCGTTTTGGTGCAGCGTGAAGGCTCAACTTCACGTGTGCCTGTGGTGTATGGTTATAGAAAGCTAGCAGGCACAGTTACATTTGCAGAAACAGGCTCAAACAACAACAAATACCTCTACGTTGCTTATGTGTTTTCTGAAGGCGTGGTTGAAGGTCTAAGAGAAGTGTTCATAGACGATTGGCAACTGCCAGTTGAACTCACAGCTGATTTAAACGCAGGCAGAACTGTTGCAGTAAACACAGACAGATACAAGGACAGAGTGCTGTTGGAGTGGTATCCTGGCAGCTATTTCAAAAGACCACAAGACTCACCAGTTGGCGCAAGTGTTGCAAGGGGGATATTTCAAGATGCACCCAGCTTCACTGAAAACATGGTCTACAACGGTCTTGCTGTGCTGTTTGCACGCTATGAGTGGAAGCAGATTGAAACTCAGGAAGACGCTGACAACAATCCATTCTCTGGTAATATACCACAGGTGCAGGTAGGGCTGTTGGGCAAGAAAGTGGCCAGTCTACTGATTGACGCAGAACAGTATCAGTATGAACAAGCAGGGGAACGCTATTCCACAAACCCAGCTGAGTGCCTACTAGACTATCTTCGTAATCCGCGCTATGGCAAAGGGCTGCTAAACAGAGATTTTGACTGGGACAGCTGGAAACGCTCCGCTCGCAAGTGCAACCAAACTGTGACCTACTTGGATTCACGCAGTGACATCACAGGTCCAATACTGACCTGTAACGCAGTGGTTGACACTGGCCAGACTCTCATGAACAACACCAAAAACTTCCTGCAGAACTTCAGAGCCTACATGCCTTATGTGCAGGGCAAATACAAGCTTCGTATAGAAGACGCTGGCAACCTCTATGACATTACCAGTGGTGTTGCTACCATAGCAGCTACATTTACACCTGACAACATAGTTGGCAGTGTGAGTTACACAGGCATTGAACGTTCAAACAAATACAACTCAGTTGCTGTTAACTATGTTGATCCTGATCAGAAGTTCTCAGTGCAACAGGTTATATTTCCAGAAACAGAACAAGCTCGTCAGGTGTTCATTGACAGAGACGGCGGCAGAGTAAATCGTCAGGAAGCGACTTTTTCAAATATCACCAACTTTGCTATAGCCAAAGACATGGCAAGGCTGTTGTTCAACAAGAGTCGCAGGCAGGAAACTGCCAGTCTCACTGTGACCAGTCAGGCACTTGAACTAGAACCAGGTGACAGCATAAGAATACAGTCAAACATCTTGAACTTTGGTGATGATCCTTGGCGTATAATCAGCTTTAAAGTGAATGACAACATGACAGTTCAATTAAGCTGTGTGCGCAATCCTGATGACATCTATCCCTATGTGCGTGCTGGCGAAGAGGATTTTGTGCTACCAACCTATGTGCCCAAAGGCAGCACGATATATTTTCCCAGCAGCAGAAATAGACCAGCACTGGGCCTAGTGCCGCCCACACAGGCAGTTTATCCTGAAGACTTTGCAGCATCGCCTGTGAATCCAGGGCCAACCAATCCCAACGCGCCAGGAGGCGGCGGGCCAGGAGGCGGTGCTCCGCCATCTCAAGAAGGCGCAGGGCCTGTTGTTCCACCTGAAGAAGATCAACCACCCGTGCCTACACCAACTCCAGTGCCACCTGACAACACGCCAGCAGAGCCACCACCACCGCCACCTGCATTTAGAGCAAGGTTGGAGTTTGTGCGCACTGAACTAGTTCAGGTTACTGAAACTACCTACAACTACACCGTGGTGTTTCGCCAGCCTGAAGATGGCCTCTATGAAAGAAGCACGTTTTGGTGGAGATACAACCAGTATACGCCTTACACTGAGATAAGATTGGACACACTGCCAGGCGCAGGCAGAACACTGTCAGTAAATGTTGGTGTGTTGCCGCTAGGCCAATATGAATTTGTAACCAGAAGCTATGCCACAGATGGCAGAGCCAGCATCTTGATCAATGAAGGTCAATTCCAAAGCAGAGAAAGCCTAACAGACAGTGGCCAATTTGTGGGAGGCGGTGGCGCAAGCAAGCGTCAGGTCTCAAAAGGCTGGCAGATTCCTCAGGCACCTCAGGATATTCAGCCGCACTATGATGATGATATTGACCTTTTTAGAATATCACCAGTGCTTGATCAGGGCGAACCTCTTGATCCTAGAAAGATGACAGTGAGTATTGCGCAGATTGATCAGTTCATAGGGGACAAACGTGTGAATGGCAATATCATAGGTGCACGTGTGTATTACAAAAACCGCCTAAGCGAATACTATCAAGTGGAAGACGTTGACTTTCCCCAGGACTATTCAATTGGCCAAACAGTTACAAAACAGCTGGAAGGGTCATTTGGTGCAAGACAGTTTCCACAACAGGTGCAGGGCTCAAACACACAAGGGTTCCAAGCAAGCACCTATGATTTTGTTGTAAGACTGCGCTATCGTGATGGTGTAACAGCAGAAAGACAGCTGGTTTTTTCAACTCTTGTGGAAGGTCAGTTTGGTGTGTTGGAGTTTACACGTGAGTTTCAAGACCAAACACGTGAAATACCACAGTCGTTTGATCTCAAAACCACAGACGACGATCCAAACAAGGGCTACAACTCCAGTTTGGAAATAGTGCCTAACTTTCAGCGCATTGATGCTGACTATACAGAGAACAAGCTGCTGTTTTCGTTTACACCGCCAAGTGGCGAAGAAAGCATTCTGTTTGCGGGCTACAAAATACGCTACAGAGAAATCCAGCCAGGTGCTGCACCGCCTTTTCAGGAAAAAATCGTAGGGCCAGGTGTTACTAGGGGCAATCTCATACAGTATACCATTCAGGACAACACGTTTAGGCTGAATACTGCTTATGAATTTGTAATAACAGCACAGGCACTTCAAAATGGCGAAAGAGTAGACTGTGTTGAGAGTCGCTTTGCCAAGCGTGTGATAATACCATTCAACTTCTATCTTGATGAACTGCAGCTGTTTAATTTTGAAACTGTGGAAACTGAAATTGCACTGAGACAGCTGAAAAGAACCTTCCCAAGCACAGACAGCATAAACGTGGTTGGTTGGGACAAGATTCAGAACACTCAGAGATCCAGTCAAGCACGTGCAGGATATGCGTTCAAGGGTCAACAGGCTGAGAGAATCTACTATCTTAACACTTTCTTTAGGCTGCAGTTTGAACATCCCACAGCTGACACACTGGTTGTTTATAGAAGACAGTTTGACAGTTCTGCAACCAGTGGTATAAACAAAAAAACCGTGACTGGCTTTGGCAAATACTACAAGGTTGGTGTTTGGGACAGAGTGGAAATACCACTCAGTGACCTTACAGCAGAGGATGGCGTTTACACTGTGCATCTAAGACTGGCTGTTAATCAAAACGCCAGCACAGAAAGCTATTTTAATTGGCAGTATGAGACCAACAGTCTAAATACAAACCTAGTGGAATTTCTCTATGGAGACCAAGGCGCATTCCCAGACAGTTCACGTGACTACGCACTGCAAGGCATCTATCCATACAGAGGCGATCTCAATCCAAGAGACTCTGACAGAGAACGCACGCAGTTTTACTGTGTGGTAAGCACAAACGGAGTTGAGCAAGACAAAGGTGTGCTGCTTACTGACTTCTATACCTATTGGCAAGGCAGAGAATACAGAAGAGTAGTTGATGGCTTTGGTGTTGGCAACGTGGAACGCAATCTTGTGGTTGAAAAAAGCCAATTCAACAGTATAGAATCAGGATATGGCAGGCAGCTTCAAGAAGCAATTGACCTTGGTATGGGCAAGAACGATCTTACAAAATTCAACATAGGCGGAAGATTCCGCAGTGTGGTGCCCAAGCTGGGGTGGAGTGGATACAGTTATTCACTTGCGCCATTTGAAAAATTCCTACAGCCACCTGAAACTGGAGAGGACATCTACTAATGGCTATACAGCAAGCTGCAGGCACACTTCACTCACAGTTTGGCATTGTGCCAATCACGGGTTTTCACGTTTTTGAAGTGCTTGACGTTGACCAAGTAACAGGCAGTTTACAGGCAGAAGACACTACTACTTGGGCTGAACTTGGCAGCACAACGTGGGGTAATCTTGTGCAGTTTTCCCAAAGCACAATTGAAATACGCACAGAAATTTCAGATTTTGATCTTGGTGAACCTGTTGATTTTACGCTTGATATTCAAGCAGAAACACAGGGCACAATCAGTTACTATGTGTATACCAGCAGCACAGGTGAATTTCAGGGTGAAGAACTGGAAACTCTTGTTGAGGAAGGCGACAGCATCAACAGCTTTAGGGGCCAGTTTGTGAAAATTCAAGCACGCTCTAGCAGCAGAAAAATATCAGACATCACAGTCACAGTAAACACTGAACCATTCACTCAGAGGCTGCTGGCAGTTGACACCAGCCAGCTGCCAGGCACCAGCCAAGCAAGAACTCTTGAACTTGCAACGCCTGTAAGTGGTGTGGTTGAAATCACAATAGATCCACTGCCAGCACCCACTTACATACAGGATCTATATGTTACCAATCAGAAAACTTCAACGGTGCTTGTGCCTGTGGTGCTTTCCAAAACACAAACGCCACAGTTTCAGCTTGTGGGCTTGGACAATGTGCCAAGAGACGGAGTGGTGGATATAACAGTTGTAGGCATGCCACAGATGACTATGACAGATGGCAACCTAGTATCAAACAGATAGGAGATAACACATGGCATTCCCAACAGGAACCCAAATTGAAACAGAAAACCTAAATTCAGCACAGAGCAATCCCAGTCTTGCAAGAGAAGATCTTCTCTTGCTGGCACAGACTGTTAATCAGTTGATTGCAAGTGAAAACGCCAACAGCGGTGTTGCTGTTCTCAACTCAAGCGGCAAATTCAATCAGAATCAAGTGCCCAGCACGCTAGCACCTCAAGGTGACATCACACTAGCACCATCAGGTGGTGCAGTTACCATACAATCAGTGCTTAGACTCACGCAGGTGCTTACACAGGAATTGGGCACGCTGGCAGGAACAGAAACTCCAAGCCAAGGTGACCTTGTGTATCTTGTAGACGGTGATGCAGGCAACCCCTGCCTTGCTGTGTATACAGGCACAGACTATAGAATCGTAAGATTTGGCACTTCAGTAGGCGCAGTAAGCGCTGCACTTGAGTTTTCCAGCCAAATTACCACCACGGTAGACCCCTAGAATGCCATTTAGGTTTTTTACCCCCAAAAAACCTAGCTGTAACAGTGGTTTACAAGGGGGTAAAAACCGTTTTTTCTCAAACACCCCCTGGGCAGTATGTGACTACAGACCCAGGTGTGTTAACCAACTCTAAAAGGCTCTAAAATGGATAATCTTCTGTTTCTTGAAAAACTTTCTCAGGTATGTGAATGGGAATGGCGTTCCTATGAAAATCACAAAAAAACCCACTGTGATACAAATGCCTATCCTGCTGTTGTTGACTATCCCAAGCAGCAGTGTGAAGGAGAACACAGCCGCTGTATATTCCACATACGGCCCAAAGAAGTAGATGAACAGCGTTTTTGGATGACCAAGTGCTGGACCTGTAAACTTGCACGCACTCAGAGTGGTGAATGGCTTGAGCCACCCTCAAGAAACTTTGTGCAGATGACAAGATTTCTCAGAGATCATATCAAACCAGCTAAATAACTCTGCATTGGGAATAAACCGTTAAATATTGCCATTTTTAATCTCTGGTTCCTGTGCAGCCCTCGTTCTGAGGGCTTTTTTATGGTTGTTTTTTGCAATTTAGTGTGTTATTGTATAAATACTGTTTATAAAAGAGGCAAGGGTTATGAATACAAGACTGATAAGAGCAATTGACACATTCTGTTCTCTAGCTGAAACTCTAAATCAAGAAATTCTTTCTCACGGAGAGATTCAGAAAAACAACTCTCAGATCTGGAAGCAGTTTCTGCACAGATTCACAAATAGAGATTGGGAAAATCTCGCAGCTGTGGTTGCTGCACTTAGTGAAACTGAATATGTCACAGCAGATCATATCTCACACTTTGATGAAGTGCTTACTGTGATTGACAAGCACGGTGATTACTATGAAAGAGTAATGGATATGAGAAAGCATCACATAAACCACAAACCGCTTGCTTGGAAGGCCATGATGATTGTGCGCGAAATATACTGTGACATACAGGGCGTGTGGCTTCCCAACTCAGACTCAAGCAAGCTCACGCACAGTGAAACACTGTTTGAAATTACGTAAAAACCAAGGAGATTGAAAATGGCACACAGGCGCGAAAATAATATTAAGACACTAGACACTATAGACACTATGAACATTACTGACACTACTGACACTAGACATAAAGGACACAAGTATAGTTTTTGCTCCCATGAGGAGAGCACAAAACTACGCGTAGCTACGCCACTTGCCTCTGGCCTCGCTGCGCTCTCTGCTTCGCAGTCCACTCTGAGAGAGAACTTTAGTTCTCAAGTAAACCCTGCCAAGCTGGAAATCACCTACCTCAGCGCCAATCTCAAACAGCCAACCTCAGGTAGACGTCAGCTGAATGTGGACTTTAGAACCACAACAACACCTAGTGGTCAGTTCAACAAGATTGTGTTTAACCTAACAGACAGGATGCGTGAATTCACAGCCAACCTACCCCAAGAATGGCGTGACCTAGACTGCTATACTGCTGCGCAGGAACTGTTTGTGATGAGCGACAGTGCTAGGGAAGAAAAATGGATTGGCAAGGGAAGGAAAAGAAACAAATGGCAGAAAGGCAAAACACCCACAAAAAAGATCAAAAAGAATCTTGTGTGTGTTCTTGAACAGCACAAACAGTGTTACACAGCGTTTCTCTGGATTGAGCAGTGCTTTCTAGAACTTCAGCTTGTGCCTGTAGACAACAAGCTGTATCCTTTCAGAGCAGATTACAAAAACGACCCCACACCCATCCACTATGAAGAAGAAGGAGGGTGGTTGTGAAACATGATGAAAGCTATTGGGAAAGCGATGAATGGATTGCATATGAACACTGGTATCTGCAGAATCAACAAGAACAGGAAAACCCTACTCCTGTTATGCAAATAAACGTTCCACAACCACCAGTTGACGATAATTGGCTAGCACTCAAAGCAGAACAACAGCAAGCACCTAGTGAACCCACACCCTCAATTGACAAAATAACACAGGTCAGTGTAAAATTGTATGATTCAGGAACTGGCAACATTAGATTCAATTGCTACAGAGGCAAAGAAATGACAGAAATGTCGCTGAATTTTGAAAGAGATTCAAGCATTGGTCTAAGACAACAGCAAAGTCGTGTGTGGGACGCGCTGCTAACACTCAGTGCATACAGTGATTATATGCCAAGAAGAGCTAGATTATACACGCCTTATACCAATGACCATAACAGAGAAATTGCATATTTTGAACTGTGGTATGAAGGTGAAATCATATGGAACTGTGTTTGTTTAGACTGTTATCTATTAGAGTGCAAGCAACTTGAATACCAAGATCACATAACCTACACAGCTGCTTGGCGATCACGCATACCCTGTGAACAGTTTGTGTGTGACACAGTTGATAGAATATTTTCAAAAAACTCCAAACTACATAAATAACACTAAAGGAAATGAACATCATGGGTAGAACACGACACAAACAGTTACCACATCTTTGGCTGGTAGGTCCAGATCCTCTAAAAAAGCGTCTGCATGATCAATTTTTGAAAAGCAAAGCACAGGCCAACTTTAGAAAGGAAGGCTGGGAGCTTGAAAGAGACGAATACATCAATCTGTGGCTAGAAGGCGATCGCTATCTAAGAAAGGGCCGCCGTCCTGAGGATCTCTGCATGACTCGCATAGATACCACCAAGCCATGGAGTCTTGAAAACTGTGAAATCATACCAAGATCTGAACATTTCAAAGAAAGGAACAGAAAGCGTGTTTAGTCACGACTTTGACCCGCTGCGTGTGCTGGAGGATCTTGCGAATAACCAAGCTCAGATTGGAGAAGAACTGCAACGTCAAGCACGTGAACTAAAACTGCTGCATCAGCATATGAATCAACAGGCACAGACCATTGAACATCTAATAGCAGCTATTGACCATAATACCAAACTTACCAAGGAGCTTATGCAATGGCAAAACCACAAATAACACTAAGGCAGGCACTGGGAGAACCGCTCTCCTATGAACAGCTGGACACAAACTTTGAAAATCTAAGAGATGCCACAATCACAATAGCAGCTGATGGCACTGTAATAGTGCTTGATCTCAATGACACAGTTACTCTAACACCAGGTAACAACGTGTCATTTGCAGTTACAGGCAATGAAATCACAATCAACTCAGAAGGTGGCAGCCTAAACAGCCTAGAAGGCGTAACACCTGATGCGAATGGCAACATTGACCTTATTGCAGGCACAAACATTGCATTGTCAACAGCTGCAAATTCAATCACAATCACAAGCACTTCGCTTGACCAAGTTATTGAAGACACTGCACCTCAGCTGGGCGGTGAGCTTGACACAAATGGTAATGCAATTGGAAATGCACAGGGAGATGTTGAAATCACAGACAACGTGGTGTTTACCTCTAACGGTATTATAAGAATATCAGAACAGCCAGGCTCAAACAGGATAGAATCTATAAGCAGCTTCCTTATTGGCATTGTAAGCACGTTTGGCGGCAGTGTAAGTGGTCCATCCATATCGTTTGACAATGACAGCGTTCCCTATAACAGCACAAGTATTGGTGCAGGCACATCGCCAGATGACAAAATAACCCTGCAGGATGTAGTAAGGCTTTTGGGAACCACAACTTCTAATCGTGATTCAATTACAACTCCACAGGATGGCATGCTGATCTACAACAGCACCACAAACACATTTCAAGGCCGCGCTGGTGGGTTTTGGGTAGATCTACACTGATTTTTAGTGTTTTTTTTGGTTTTTTTGTGTTTTGCTAAATAAGCATAGCAGGCAACTTGTGTTGTCTGCAATAATGACAACACAAGGAGACAGCAATGTCAGCAGCAAGCAATTATCTAGAGGACGCAGTCCTTGACCATGTGCTAGGAAATACCTCCTTTGCACAACCAACAGTTTATCTCGCACTGTTTACGTCAGATGACGGCCTAGAATCAGGCACGATCACAGGTGAAGTCGCGAACTCAAACGGCTATGTTAGAGAAGCCATTGACGTTGACGGTGCCAGCGGCGCATTTGATGCAGCATCAGGCGGCAGCACGTCAAACACTCAGACAATTACATTCCCAACTGCCACTGGCGGCAACTGGGGCACGATCACTCATATCGCAGTTATGGATGGCGACACCTACGGCGCAGGAAATGTTCTGTTTCACGGTAGTGTGACCAGCTCCAAGACCATTGAAGACGGCGACACCTTTCAGGTATCCGCTGGCAACCTTACTATATCACTAGACTAGGGCTTCAAAGGGGGGCTTTGTCCCCCTTTTCTTTAATGGGAGATAACACATGGCTACTATAGTCACACGCATTGGCAAGGGAGAAGCGCTGACCTTTCAGGAAGGTGATGACAACTTCGTCAATCTAAACACAGACAAAATTGAAAGTGTATCAGACGACACTGCGCCAACGCTTGGTGGTGAGCTGGACCTCAATTCAAACAACATCACAGGCAGTGGAGATATAGACATCACTGGCACTGTGGTAGCACAGAGCACGTTAAACGCACAGACAGGAACTGCATATACCACAGTGCTGTCAGATGCCAGCAAGTTGGTAACACTGTCAAATGCAGGTGCAGTTACAGTGACTATACCGCCAAACTCCAGTGTTGCATATCCTGTTGGAACTAAAATTGATCTTGCACAGCTAGGCGCAGGACAAGTCACAGTAGCAGCAGGCTCAGGAGTCACAGTAAACTCAACTCCAACACTGAAACTGAGAGCACAGTATAGTGCGGCCACCTGCATTAAAACTGCCACTGACACTTGGTTGTTAGTTGGCGATCTAGCGGAGTCCTAATATGTTTACAGGCTTGGGCTTGGGTGTTGCAGCAAGCAGTCACAAATTTGCAGGTGCAGGAGTGCAATTTTTAGATGCTGTGTCAACAAAAGACAGCGACGACGGCAGAGACGGTTATGTTACAACAAATATAACTACAAACAATTTGACTGCTGGCAAGCAATTTACACTTGGTTTGTGGGTAAAATACATTAGAAATTTCAATTTCAATGATTTTTTTAGATTTGGTGAGGATACATCTGCTGATCAATTTATTGACATAGACACAGGCAGTGGTGGGAATGATTTTAGATTAAGGGTGCAAGAAACTACATCAAAGAGATTGATTATTGGCATGAACACTAACATCAGAGACGACAACTGGCATCATGTGTTATTTGTTAGTGATTTAACTGCCTCAGGAAGTAAAGTTTATTTGGATGGCGTTGAAGACACAAAAATTATTAGAAACGACGGTCCTTTCAACAATCAGCCGTTTAACAATTATAGTGAATTAAGTTTTGGGTTTTTTAGCACGGGCTTAGCCCCAGGGTTACAAAGTGAATTCACACAATTTTGGTTTAAAACCAGTTATGAGGATTCACCAAGTCTGTTTTACAACGGTGGAGCACGTGATCTAGGCGCAGACGGAACCGCTACAGGATTGCCCACACCTGACTTTTATCATGTTGGTGACACCACTGACTTTGCTACAGTAAAAGGCAATACCAGTGCATTGAATTATACTCTGTCAGAACAAGGCGGCGTATTGGACAGCGACCAAGGACCACAGTTAGGCTAATGGCACTAGACAGCGACAAGTATATCACCTATTATGTAGATGACTACATAGAAGCAGGTTACCACACTGAAGAACTCTACTTTGAGGGTGACTACCTTGTGGCTGGCTACTATGAAGGTGAAACAGTAGTTGTTGAAGCATCTGCAAGTATGCAAGCCAGCACAACACTTACCGGTCAAGCCGGCAGGCGTGTTGTAGCCGCTTCTAATATACAAGGTAACTTTACTGTAGATGCACTAGGATTAACTGACAAAGATTTCTTCCTAAGTGCATTTTCAAATGCTAACACCAGTATATTAAATGAAAGAATAAGGTCAAGTGCACTAAACGCAAACAGTGCATTTACTGTGGCTGCTGACTATCAAGGTGTAATAAAAGCAGCAACTGACCTGCAGGCAAATTTTGATAAAACTATAGCAGTTTTACGCAACCGCGCAGCAATCTTAGATGCTCAGGTTGCGTTTTTTGTGTCTCTAGCATCACAAGTGCAAAAACCAGCAGAAGCAATTATAAACGCAACTGCGGAAGTAAATGCAGATCTAACAAGTAACAGACTTGGCTCTGTAAACACTGCTAGTGAATTTGCAGTTAATATAACTGCAAACACACTTCTAAGTGGAGCTAGTTCCCAATCAGCTGAAAATAACCTGTCTGCGGTGTTAAGTGCAGAACGCGGAGCAGACCTAACTGCGTTTGGCAATGCTGCATTAACTGTATCTGCTATTAGAACAAGAGCAGTTTCAATAGCAGCTGAGTCGACTGCAACAGCCACACCAATAGCAGGCATACTTACTGAAATTGCAGCATCACTGCAATCAAACTCAACCGCAACTGTTGTAAATGCACGTGGACAGGTATTTGTTGCTGATCTGCAAAGCAACTTTGTGTTTGACAACAGACTGTTAAAAGTAACACTGAGAGACAGACCTGTTGTTGAATATTTTATTGGTAGCGATCCTCTAAGTCTCACAAGCATTAACAATTATGATTTTGTAACTGGTAAATTTGATCAGGCATTAGATACTGAAAGGGATGGATTTGTAAACTATACTATCCCTTCCACAGACACTGTGTGGACTATTGAATGGACAAGCCGAGGCTTTCAATCCAATAAAATAGCTTCTTTGAATGATTCAACATTTCCAAGAGTTGAAGTAACAGACAATGACAGTAGGTTTTTGCAATTAATTTTTCCTAATGGCAGTTATACTTCAGATGAAACATTCCCAGCAAGTAGTTTTAACACCTATGCTATTTCTAGAAACAACAGCGAGGTTAAATTTTATTTTAATGGGTCGCTAGAGCATACCTTTACAGATTCTTTTTTAGAAACAGTTGACCTAGAACTTAATTTTGAATCTATAACCATTGATCAAATACGATACCAAGAAGGTATTGTAGATATTCAAGGTGATAATAAATTTACCCAAGCTGTTGAACCATTTGGCTTCTTCTTTGATTTTGATGGTGACACAGGAGCTGCGGACACTAGCTTAGAGTTCCGTGGTGAGCTACAAGACAATGCTAATTTTGTAACAACTGTTTCACCACGTGCTGATTTTGTTGGAGAAAGCAATTTAACTGCTAATGCTACACTGTTTGCACAGGCAGGTATAGAACAAACTGTAAATGTTGCTCTAAACAGCGTTGTCGATCTGGAAGCAGAAACTACAAGACAGAGAACATTTGTAAGCAACGTATCTGCTTCTGCAACAACTGAAACACAAGCCCAATCTCAAGTTGGATTAACAGGCAATTTTGCAACCACTGCTGATGTTACAGCTCAAGCAACCAACAGAAAATTACTGGATGCTGAACTTTCTGCACTTGCGTTTACAACCACAGTAAACAATAAGATTGGCGAATTCATTGCTATCCTAAACAGCAGTTTTGACACTCCTAATTTAACTGCAAATGCTGTGTTTAACAGCACAATTAATTTACAAGCAAACAGCGCAGTAGATGTTGATGCAGATCAAATATTTGCTGTAGAAGAAACTTTAAGTGCTAATGCTGCACTGACAACTCCAGGCGAAACTGTTCGCAGAGCAATTGTAACAACACAAGCTAATGTTGCACTAGCTGTTTCGTCAGATAGGTTGCGCGAAGTAGAAAGCAGTCTAACAGCAAACAGCACTGTGGTTGGTAACAATGTTGTTGTTACAGGCATAGGCAGTATTATATCAGCAAGTTCTGTATTAACAGCAGACAACACAAGATCAAGGTTTGCACAGTCACAACAGCAGGCTAACTTTACCAGTGTGTTTAACACAGATACTGCGCTTTTCAATCAGGCTGAAGCTGATTTAGCATCAAGCACAACACTAGCAACTGTTCCTACTAGAGTTAAGCCAATCTCTGTAAACATGAGTGGTGTAAACACTGCCGTAACTATTTCAGCCAAAGTTGGCAGCGTTATAGTTACTGCAAGAAGCACTGCCCAGCTGAATATTGATGCAGATTTTGTTGTAAGGCCTTCGCTCACACTGACAGCAACTGCAAGCACTGCCGCAGTGCCGCTGCAGATCAAACCGTTATCAGCAGCATCGGCTGCATCATCTACAACAACTGCAAATGCCACAACTGATTTCACAGGAAGTGTTGCTGCACAGGCTAACTTCAATCTGTCAGCAGACGCTAATAAACTGTTTGGATTTGTATTAGGACTAGATGCTAACTTTACCTTAGATGCTGTGCCACTGCGCATAGAACAGATTGCGCTTGTTGCAAGTTCTTTTGGAACACTAGAAGCTATTCCTTTGAGAATACAATCTGTTGAAAGCAACCTTAACAGCACTGCAACTGTAACTGCTGTGCCTACAGCAGTGTTTGAACAACAAGCAACACTAGAAGCTTTCCAAACAGTGTTAGTAGATGTAAGAGCAATTCACCCAGAGTTAATTGTTTACAAAATACCCGCAGAAACAAGGGTATATACAATACCAATAGAAACAAGACTGCGTAAAATATCAGAAGAAACAAGAATATATGAAATAGGAGGATACTGATGAGTTCGGGATTTACACAAACGCTGCAGGGATTAACAATTGAAAAAGATCCTGAAGCAGTATTATTTTACACCTTTGATTGGGTTGATTGGTTGCCACAAAGCGACCAGTTAGACACTGTTGAATATGAAATAACAGCTAGGTCAAACGACCCAGACCCACTGCTAAAGGTTTCGCAGGGCATACAGGGCACAACTACATTTGTTGAACTTAGTGATGGCCAGACAGACAAAATATACACTGTTACTGCAAAAATAACCACAGTGGATGGTTTAATTGACAGACGTAACTTCAGAGTAAGAGTAAAGAATAGGAGCGCATAATGCATTTAGAAGACGAAAGCACAGATCTTAAACTGCATGCACACCTATGCAGTGAACGATACCAGGGCATACAGGAACAGTTCGAATCACTTGAAAAGCGTATTGAAAACGTAGATAGAAAAGTTGATCAGGTGTTTGACACACTTACAGAAGGCAACAAATCAATGCGCAACACAATTATTACAAGTGCTGTAACCATTGTGGTGTGTTTGATTGGTGTTATCAGCAGCATAGGCATAACAACACTGTGAAACAACAGGAATACCTAGAAAAGCTTGGCGAAGTTGCTGAGTTTAAGTTCGGTGAAGACGGTGTTGTTATACTGCAAGAGGTTAAACGCCAACAGGGCTGTGAAAGAGACGTTAACAAAACTGGCTGTCCGCGCAACATAAGGTATGCAAACCACAGCATTCCAGAGCGTGGTCGCGTGCTGGTAGACACCTGCAAGACCTGTAAAGCACTGTTTATTAACAAACAGCCTTGGCTTATGGCACACGAATACAAGACTAACAATCCTACTCATTATACCAACAGCGAGATTAAAAAGCGAGATAAATAAAGCTGTAACAGGTTATTCTTTCTGTAGTGCTTATATCCGTTAGTTTATCCCAAAAACCCTGTTACACGCCCTCGCAATGAGGGCTTTTTTTTGGTTGTTTTTATTCCTTTTTTAAAGTATAATTTGACATAAATGCTAAATATATTACAGGCACATGCAAATGAATAAACAACAGCACTCACAAAAAAATCACACAATGAGCACTGCTCAAATGGATGCGTGGGTTACCAAGGCCACAAATATATCACCAACACAAGGCAAAAACCAATCTCGCAAGGCTGAACACACACTAAGGCAAAACAAAAAGTTCGTGAATCGTCGCAGACACGAACACAACGACAACAGCACACAAGGTTAGCGGGCCGAAGGTAATACCGCCGTGGCAGGACTTGAATAATAGTAGAGCCGCACTGTAAGGATCGTGTTGTATCCGAAAACACAATGCTTTCAAGCAAGTGTAACAACTGAGGAACGAGGTTACACCTAGAGTCGACACAGGTAGGGGAAAGGTCAGAGCCCCAGAAAGCGTGTATAAACCAAAAAACACCTGTTTCCCGGTCTTATACTGTGGTGACACTCACATGAAGACAAGATGGAACCTAGAGTAGGTTCCGTCTGACCAATAGCTCTATCTACATGAATACCCCATAACTGTTTGTTTACAATTGAAATCAAAAAAGGTTCAAAGCAAAAGCTTGTCTTTTGCGCATGAACAGGTCTTACATAAGACCTCAATAGTGTTGCTCACTTTGCAGTTTATCTTGATTTGTTATGACATAAATATACTAAAGGAGATAGATATGCAACTGATTAGTGAATATCGAAATGATGAAAGAAGTGCTGAAGTATACTACAATCCCACTTCTAAGAGATACATTGCCAAATGCTATGATTCACTTGCACCCAACGAACCCTTGTTTAAACACCTTACAGATGGCTTACGCTATGGCTATAGAACACAGTCACAGTGTGAAGATGCGTGTGAGGATTGGGTTAGTGAGGTAGATCAAGATGCCTAGAACAGGTTTAAGACCACACACGTGGCACTATCCAGATCCCAGAGCACACAAACAGCACGGTGCTTACAACCAAACCAAAGCACAGTGTTTGTATAGAGGTGAACCGTTTCTGTTGACATTTGCAGAATTTCAAGCAGTATGGGATGAACATTGGGAACAGCGCGGAAGAAGGCCTGAAGACTACTGCATGGTAAGAAAGAACACAGAGCTGCCATGGCAGGGTGACAATGTTGCTGTTATCCAACGTATGATACACTTCAAAACCAGAAATCGAAGGAAACAGACTGTATGAGCACGCAAAAAAGCACAAAGTCTGGTGTGAGAAAAACCAAAACCATTGAACTAGAAGCAGTGGTTGTGGGCAGAGACAAAAAGCCAGTAAGAGTTGAAGACGTGTTTAGATTGGCTGCCATGGGCTGTAAGGACACTGAAATAGCAGACTGGCATGGTATTGACACCAACACACTGCGTTACAACTTTAGCGTGGAACTTGTAAAAGGCAGGGAAAGCTTAAAACAGAGTCTACGCAAAAAACAGATTGATGTTGCACTACAGGGCAATGTCACCATGCTGATTTGGCTAGGCAAAAACATACTGGGTCAAAGCGATACCAGTGTTGACGCAGAAGCAAACCAGCCACTGCCATGGGATTCAGTTGAATGAACACACCTACGATAGAACCAGTGCACAGCCGAGATGGCAAGACCTATTGGATTGAACAGGGCGACACCTTGTATCAACAGAGACTGCGAGGTGGACAGTATCAAAAGTCAAATTGGCAGTTTGCCAAACGTGTTCTACCTAGAACAAGACAGTGCATTGACTGTGGCAGTAACAATGCTGTTAACGCTGTAAACTATGCTGACACATTTGACTTTGTGCACTGTTTTGAACCCACACCACTTGCACAACAGTTATGGCGCAACACAGTTAGAGACTGTGGTGTCCGCAATGTTGAACTTCACACTGTAGCACTCGGCGAACAGGCAACTGAAACTGAAATACTGCTGCATCCTAGAAATGGCGGGCACAATCATCTACAACACTGGGACAAGAACCCTAGAAGTAGAGGTGAAGCAGCAAGCTCAAAGCAAACACACAGGGTTGCTGTTAAAACTCTAGACAGCTTTGAATTTAACGCGATTGACTTTATCAAGGTTGATGTCGAAGGCTATGAATGGTTTGTGCTCCAGGGTGCTGAACAGACAATACTCAAACATCGCCCGCTATTGCAGTTGGAAATTGTAGCACACCAGTGTAGAAAATTCAACTACTGGGCAGAAGAAATGATACAATGGATTGTTGAACGAGGCTATCGTGTGGCCAGTAAACGTGATGGATGGTTGAACAAGCCTATTGAAACCAAAAATCAACAGTTGCACCACAACAGCATACCACGCAAAGGCGATATGGATCTGTTTTTTATACCTAAGGAGTGGCCAGTTAAATTACACTGTGCAACTACCACGTTTGGAGATCTGTTTGAAACTGAATGAGTGGCAAAGTCTAGTAGCAGAAGATGATCATCGCTTCAAGGTGGTTATTGCTGGAAGACGCTCAGGTAAAACCTATCTCAGCATTAGACAGATCTGTTACCATGCAAGACTGCCCGATCAAGAGATATATTATATCACAGCTTCCTATCGCATGGCCAAGACCATTGTGTGGAAACAGTTGAAGAACAGACTGTTGGATCTACGTTGGGCAAAAAAAATAAATGAAAGTGAACTGCAGATACAGTTGAAAAATGGCAGCACCATCAGCCTAAAAGGTGCTGAAGACCCCAGCAGACTGCGTGGTGTTAGGTTAAACTACTGTGTGATTGACGAAGCTGCTTTTGTGTCGCAAGAATTGTTTTCTGAAGTAGTAAGGCCAGCACTTGCTGACGACCTAGGCGCTTGCCTATTCATAAGCACACCACTAGGTAAAAGCAACTGGACATATGATCTGTTTAACAATCAAGAAACACAACCAGAACAGTGGAAGAGCTGGCAGATACGCACAATAGACGCTGGCACAGTTGCACCAGAAGAAATAGAAGCTGCACGTGCCGACATGAGTGAAAAACAGTTTAGACAGGAGTTTGAAGCTACCTTTGAAACATTTGAAGGATTGGTTGCTTGGAACTTTAAAAGAGAACTACACTGTGTTGACAGTGAAGCGTGGGACACTTCACAGATATTAGTAGGCTGTGACTTTAACGTAAGCCCCTGCACTGCTGCTATACTTGTAAAATCCACGACAGGCATTGTGCAGATAGATGAAGTAGTGCTACACAACTCAAACACAGAAGAGCTTGCACAGGAAATTAACACACGCTACCCTAGAAGCAAGGTGTTTGCATTCCCTGATCCTGCAGGCAGTGCAAGAAAAACTAGTGCAGGTGGTGCAACTGACCACACTATACTTGAAAGAGCAGGCTTTATAGTTAAAGCACCCAGAAAGCACGACCCTATTAGAGACAGGATTAACAACATAAATTGGCTATTGCAAAGCAGTGACGGTGTTTCACGATTACAGATAGCAAAAACATGTAAATACACTATAGAATGTTTGGAAAAGTATAGTTTCAAACCAGGCAGTCAAATACCAGACAAGGGTGAGTTTGACCACATGTTTGATGCTTTAACCTATTGCACAAATTATGTTATGCCTCTTAAGAAACAGATTGACAAACCGCAACCTCAGCGCTGGGGTGCTAAACTAAGGTAAAAAAATGGATCAAATACAAACACTTTCGAATGCTGTTGATCAAGCACTAGAAGTAAACACAACCTACTCAACATACGAACCACAGTGGCGCTATCTATTAGAAAGCTACATGGGTGGCGAAGAATATCGTAGAGCTGAAAACCTAATACGCTATCAGCTGGAACAGGATCACGAATACGCTGCAAGACTGTTTGCAACACCACTAGACAATCAATGTGCAAGTGTGGTTAGTGTATATCAGAGCTTTCTATTTAGAACGCCACCAGAAAGAATATTTGGCAGTTTAGAAGGCATGCCAGAAATAGACGACTTCCTATCAGATGCTGATCAAGATGGACAAAACCTAAATGCGTTTATGAAGGACGCTTCAACCTATGCCAGCATATTTGGCCATGTTTGGATTATGGTAACTAAACCTTTTATGGGTGCTGTTACAATGGCAGAAGAACAAGCAAGTGGTATTAGGCCATATGTCAGCATGATGACACCACTTGTTGTTGTAGACTGGGACTGGACAAGAACACCCACTGGCAAATACCAACTAAGCTATTTCAAATACCTAGAAGAAGTAAATGGCAACTTCAAAGTATTCAAAGAATGGCATGAAAACAAAATCGTAACCAAAGTTGTAGACACTGAAAACGATCGTGTTACAGACGAGTATGAAGAACAAAACGGACTTGGCAAAATACCAGCTGTTTGTCTTTACAACAAACGTGGCGTGCAGAGAGGCCTTGGAATTTCAGACATACAAGACATCGCTGATCATCAACGCTATATCTACAACTGCTACAGTGAAATACTGCAAAGCATTCAAATGGACACACACCCCAGCTTGGTTGCTACTCCTGAAACAAACGTAGGAACAGGCAGTGGTGCGCTTATACACGTGCCTGAAAACATTGACCCAGCACTTAAACCCTACCTATTAGAGTTTTCAGGTGCGGGCATAGACAAAATACTGTCAAGCATACAAGCAAGCATAGATGCTATTGAAAAAATGGCAAACATAGGTGCTGTAAGAAGCACAGAAGCACGCAAAATGAGTGGTGTAGCACAACAGCAGGAGTTTGAACTGCTGAATGCAAAGCTAAGTGAAAAAGCAGATAATCTTGAATTAGCCGAAGAACAAATATGGCGCTTGTGGAGTGAATATATGGGTAGAGAGTGGGATGGCGTTGTTGACTATCCAGGCTCATTCAATATCCGCGACACCGATAGTGAAATTCAGCAGCTGAAGACTGCGGCCGACATAGTCGGTGACAACCCCGAAGCACGACAAGAAATTGCTTCTAGAGTTATGGAAATACTCGGAGTTGAATTACCTACTCAAGCAGAAACCGCAGCGCCTGAAGTTGACCTTAAAGAACTCGAACATCCTATCACAGTGTCAGGAGAAAACAGAGTAGAGCATATTCAAGAAATGATCATGCAGGGTTACACAGATAAGGAAATGCTTGCACTGCATCCCGAAATAACCCAACAGGATATTGACAGTGCTAAACAGGAACTACTAGACTCCGGGAGCGAATAGGATGCCAGTCGTAAAAAGAAAGAACGGCTGGAGCTGGGGCAGACAGGGTGTCGTGGTTGACACCAAAAAACGGGCCGAGGAAATTGGCCGTGCAATCAAAGCAAGCAAAAGAAGGGGGTAGCGAGTATGGCACAGCGTGGCAAAAAGAAAAAAAACAACCGCAGAGGTTGATTGGGCACAATACTTCTGGGACATAAGGGGCGTGTGTCCCTGGAGTTGGAGTGCATGGCGTCGTGGTGAGATAGCCGTCCACAAGGGTTTTAGTGACATTTTTCCCTTGGACGGCTATCAAGCCCGTGTTTACTGCGTTAAATTATCACCTAGACTGTGTAAGCTACACACAGATCGTCTCAACAAGGAGCGACCCAATGAAGAATGGCTGTGGAGTCACCCCAGTTATCACAATAACTCAACACCAGTGCCTGTGTTTATACAACAGGATAGATCAAGACTGGCGGCACTCAGAAAAACCCTGGATGCAAAGGAAAAATAAACCTCCTGCTCGTGCACGCCAGGCTTTTGTATAATTCCTGTTAAAAAAAACCCTACAGCACGGTAACACACTGTAGGGCCCAAATTGGCATTTAATGGAAGAAAGCATACCGTTGAAACTGTGAGAGTGCGCCAACTGTATCTCAATCACTGTAACTGTGACTTGCACCTGCAATACTGTTAATTTTAACACGCACACGCTCTAAACAAACCTGGGCATGCGCTTGGTTAGGCACACTCAGCCATGTTGAAAAAATCTCATCAATAGTTTCTGCGCTCACACTGTCCAACACAATAGTGTCTTTGTTCTGATTGAATGTTTTGCGCTGTTTTTCTGTAAGCGCATAATCTGTAACAATCAAGTGTTTGATTTTGCGCAGAGTCTTGGGTGCGTAGAAGTCAAAAATGCCTCCAGTGCACTGTAGAATTGTGCCTTGGTCGTTTTCAAAGCTATATGCGTGATGAACAGTGAAATTTTCTAAAGTTGTCATTGCCCGTGCCTTTGTTTGCCTAGGTAGTGCCTTATTGCTAACTACAAATACAGTATATGATTGTTTTTAAATTGTGTCAACCCAAAATTTCATCTAAATCACAAGCGTCTAATATTTCAGGCGGATAATCTGCATTTAGATTAACAGGTTTCTTTTTCAGCGCCTTAAGCCCAGCAAGAATAACACCTTTGTTGCGCATCCTTGTAAGCTGTTTTGCTTGAATAATTTCACACCAGTGACGCCAGTTATCCATTCTAGGATCGCACCATAGTGTGCGTGTTTCACCATCAACACAGATAACTGTGCAACGATAGCACTTGCCGCCAAAGTTTGAACTACATTCTTGAACGTGTGTTAATATACCTTCCATTTTTTAGTCTCCTTTACAATACAATACTTTGTATTTATGTTACATTCATAATACCAGCTTGTCAACTCAAAACAGCTAAATAAATATACTAAACTCATACAAGGAGGCGAGGCAACAATGGCCGTAGAAGAAACATTGGCAAGTGGAGAAACTGACTCTCCCGAATACAGTCAGGCACAAGGTGAGCAAGAAACTAGAAGTTACACCCAGGAAGAAGTAGACAACATGATGGCACGCATGCGTGGCAGTCTTGAAAAGAAACTTCTTAAACCTTACGAGGACTTGGGCGATCCAGAAGAACTACGCCAGTTGAAGGCAGAGCAGGAAAAGCAACGCCAAGAAGAACAACTCAAGCGTGGAGAATTTGAAAAAACTTTACAGGAACTTGCTTCCAAAAAGGATGCTGAAATTCAAAAGAGAGATTCCATCATTGAGGATTACAAAGTGAATATGCCACTGGTTAACGCCGCGGCAAAATCAAAAGCTGTTAATCCTGAGCAAGTCCAGGCATTGTTACGCAACAGTGTGCGTCTTGGCGAGAATGGTGAGGCAGAAGTATTAGACAGCACCGGTGCTGTAAGATATGACGATTCGGGTGCGCCACTGACTGTAGAGTCATATGTAGACGAATGGTTAAACAACAACCCACATTTTTTAAGTGCTGCTCCTGCCACTACAAACACAAAAAGTTCTGTAATGGCGCCTATGGATAAAAAGGTAGATCTCGCAAATTTGGATTTAACAGATTCTAAGAATCGACAACTATACAAAGAGGCCAAACGCAAGGGCCTTGTTTAATTATTGCCAAATAGAGGAGAACTACAATGGCTTTTAACACTGCATATGATTTAGACTCGCTTGTCGTTAACACGAAAGCGGCAACTGTTTACACTGCTCACGAACAATCACTGTTCCTGGGTGGAGATATGATTCCAATGGTAAACCTACCAGCTGGATCTATTACTGCACAAATTCCTGTAATGGGAACTGTGACGGCTGAGAAACTGGGAAGTAGTGACCCTGATGCGCTTGACGATTTCTCAGCACTTACTGTTACTGATTCCAAAGTAACAATTGAAAGCAACATCTATGCTGCTAGACACGTTATGCGTGACCTGGGTCTTATTGATCCTAACGAAACGGGTCGTGTGCTTGGTAATGCTATCCAAACTGCATTTGACAAAGACGTAATGGGCGCCATTGGCAACCTTACTACACAGGAAATCACTGACAGTGACGGTCTTACTGTTGCTGAGCTTTTCAAAGCTGTTGGAACAATCCGCGGTAACGGCGAAACGGGTCCTTTGATGGGCATTGTTGGTGCTGCTGATTATGCTTCGCTTATGAACGACATTGGCAGCACAAGCTTTGCTGGTGGCGACTTCCAAAACGAAGCTATGCGCAACGGTTTCTTCGGCAGCATTGCTGGCGTGCAACTGTTTGTGTCCAGCTATTTTGATGCTACTAACACTGGCGTTGCTTCAGCTAAAGCTGCTGTGTTTGGTCAAGACGCTCTGCGCATTGCTATGTTTAAGAACGTTGACCTCGAAGTTGCTCGTAGAGCAGAAGCAGTTGGTAACGACATTGTTGCTAACTTGCACGCTGGCGTTGGCGTTATTGATGCTAACCGTGGTGTTATTCTTCAGGATGACGCATAAAAGTAAGGGATAGAAGATGGCTTTTGTAGTAGAAAACGATATAGTAGTTTCCTTTGCGGAATTTCAAGATGTTGTAGCAAGGGACCAGAGGTTGTTTGATGCAAACGAAGGCCTCTTCGATGATGTTGTTGAGAATCTGTTGATCCGTGCGACTGAGCGTATTTTAAGTAAGCTTAGAAGCACGGATTGGTGGAGAACCTACTACGTCGAAAGGGATAACAGCAACACGTATAACACTGTTGCTGACATTCCTGAAGTGGATCCAAACAAAATCCTTGACAGGCAGAATGACTTTACAGATTTGTGTGTTTACACCGCAATGAGTGAGTTTCTTTTGCCACTAGTTGCTGATTTTGGTGACGAAGATTCAGCAGAACGTCAAAAGATGGGATACTATTCGAACAAAGCAGAACACCTGTTCCTAGAATTGGTTAAAGCTGGCGACTGGTATGACTTTGATGGCGACAATGTTGTTGAATCGCGTGAAAAGGATCCAGGCAAAATAAATCTTAAGAGAGTTAGATGAGGCAAGAGATACTGGAATATGTCCAAGGACTTAACCTAGGTGAATTTATAGTTACCACTGAGTTACCCTGGAATGAAAACGGTGTCCCTCTCTATCTAAAAAATCCAAAAAAGGTTTATGTTTCGCGTGATGACGTAGACAGTGATGACATTATTCAAACACTGAGTGGTTTAACACTTAACATTGAAACAACAACTGTTTCGCTGATATTTTCAAGCGATGCAAAAACAACAAATCCAGGTTACGAGGGTGCTGTAACACAGCTTAGAACCGCTAAAAACATTACCACTATCGGTGGTGTGTTAACAAGGACTCTTGCCATAAGCACAGAGTTTGAAGGCGATCTACAAGTAACCACTATGGATATAACATTTACCAAGCTACAATAGGAGAATTAGAATGGCTTATATCTTTCCAGCTCCAGGTGTAACTGATGTAGAATCTACCCTTACAATAAGTGTGAATTCAAACACTAGTGACACTGGACTCATAGTTCCTGCAATACAGGATGTAACAATTAACGCTGCCAACGACGTGTTTACGTGGACACAGTTGGACTCAACAGCTAAAGAGCAGATTGCGACCACTTCAACAAACAGCCTGTCAATGAACATTGTTCTTGATCAGGATGTGTTTTTTGGAACGGATCCATCTACTGGCACAACCGCTGCAGAACTGGGTATTTTCACTCTTTCGATCAACAAAACGTTGGTTGGATTTGAACTTTACCTTGGCGACACAGATGGCGGCGTAGAGGGCAAAACTATTACGGGCACGGGTTATGTAACCGGGCTGGCTCCAACTGTAAGTGCTGACGCACCAGTTTGGGTATCACCAATAACAATCACAGTTACTGGCGAATACAGCTTTTCATAATAGTTGACAGTAGAGAGGGGGGCAACCCCCTCTTGTTTTAGAGGACGAGATTAATGGAACTACTAGATAAAAAGTCAGACAAAGAACTGTTAGACAGTTGTCTTGCAGAACTTGCAAAGGCCACAAATGAAATAAAATGCGCACAGGGTGACCTAGCCAAAGCACAATCGCGCTTGGGTTTCCTAGTTGTGCTTTCAAATGAATTGATAAAAAGACAAGGAGATAAAAAGTGAACCTATCAGAAATCAGCAAAGCACCCGCTTTGACAAAAATCATAGTTGACGACGCAGAAACAGTAGAAGAGTATGGCGAGTCCATAGAGTTTTATACTTGGGATAGACAGCCCATGCATATGTTTATGAAGCTGGGCACTATTAACCAGGACAACACAGAAGAACTGTTAGACGTTGTTAGCAATCTAGTGCTTGATGAGGAAGGCAATAAGATATTTGAGGACGATAAAACAATCCCAATGAATCTTATGATCAAAATCATTAACATCATAGTTGAAGACCTGGGAAAGTAATAAACCCAGGTGTTGATCCTGACAGCATAGAAACCAATCGTGCTGTGATGTTAGACAGTATTGCAAATAGATACAGTTGTCTTCCCAGCCAGGTCATGGAGCAAGCAGACAGTTTTGACATCTGGGTTTTTCAGACCAGTCTTGCCTATCAGGATTACCATCAGAAAAAAGAACAGGCCAAGCAGGGGAATGGCGCACCGCCCAGCCCTAATATTCCGGTAAATACTTTACAAGACATGATGGACAAGGTCAAAAGGAAGCAGGTTGACAGTAAAACTTAAAAAAAACAAAGTCAAACCCAGCCTTGGTAGAGTCGAAAAGAAATTCGGTAAACTACCCAAGAAGGCTTTCCAATTTTGGCGTAAAATCACCCCTAAGCGCACTGGTAATGCACGCCGCAAAACACGCCTAAAAGGTGACACCATCCAAGCTAGATATCCTTATGCTGAAAGACTGGACAATGGCTACAGCCAGAAAGCTCCTGAAGGCATGAGCGATCCAACTTTCGAATACATTCAGAAGTTGTCAAAAAAAATACTTAGGAAAAAATAATGGCTGATCTAAATTATACCGCTGATATTAACACACGCCCAGCTAGGCAAAGCCTTAAGAAACTTCAGGGCAGTGTTAGTAATACCAGTGCTACATTTGATAGGCTAAAAGGTGCAATAGCAGGCATCGGTATTGCTACTCTTATTCAGCAGAGTGGACAACTTGCAAGTGTAATGAGCAACATAGCAAGAGCTACTGATATATCGCTAGCTAGTGTTACAGGATTCAGCCAAGCTCTAATACAGGCAGGCGGCACAGCTGAAAGAGCCGCAGACGGTATAAGTGACTTTACTAAAAACGTAGGTGAAGCAGCACAGGGCAGCAGTGAATTACAAAACACCTTTGGCAGGCTTAACATCACGCTGGATGAACTTGCTAAACTTTCTAACGAAGACCTATTTAGACTAACTGTTGAACGCCTAGGCGAAGTTACGGACGCCAGTGAACGCTCGGCAATAGCGCAACGGCTGTTTGGCGAAAGCCTTAAAGGCGTGGACGTTGTTAGTGTTGCAAACAACCTTAGCACACTGTCTGAACGCAACAAAGAAACTGCTGATGCAATACAGCAGGCTGCAGATGTTTCAGAAAGACTAAGTGCAGCATATTTCACGCTGAGAATAGAAATATTATCCAGCCTGCAGCCTGTTGCCGACTTTGCACTTGCCATAACCGATAATCAAGACGCAGTGCGTGGCCTTATTAAATTGCTTGTGGAATTAGCCAGCATTGCTGCCAGCTTCTTCCTAATAGGAAGGGCATTGCGCGTGCTAGGCGCAGTGTTTAAAACACTAGGAGCAATTGGCGGAACTGTGTTTAGGGTGTTTGGCCGCATTAGTGAAGAAATAACAGCATTAGGTAAGTTTATTTCAGACAATATTCCTTTCATAACTGCCTTTACAGCGGTGTTTAGTAGACTGTTTGATGCAGTTATAAAAGCTGCTGACGCTTTTGCAAGGTTTATTGGACTGAAATCAGACATTGAATCTACCGGCGAAGCGTTGGACGATGCTGGATCCAATGCTGCAGAAGCAGGAGAAGCTGCTGCCAACGCAGGGCGTCAAGTAATTGATGCACTAGATCAACAGCGTCGCAGTTTAGATAGCCTTGTTGGCGGTTATAACAGGCAAAATGAACAACTGCTGGAGAATCTAAAAAGACAGCGTGATCAGATTGGTTTAACCGATGACCAAATTGAAAAAGAAAACGCAGTATTTAGACTACGACAACAGTTAGGCACACAGATTCAGCAGTTGAAAGACAGACGCGAATCTCTTAATGCTGAAGAAGAGAAAAACATACCAATTATTGAATTAATCAATGAACGCATTGCTGAATTGGTTGAAAAAGAAGCAGAGCTTGTGCCGCAGGTTAGGCAGGTTGCAGAAGAAATAATTCGCAAACGCAACGCTATGGAAGCTGCCAATGAACAGGCAGAAAGATTTAAAAAGTCAATGGAGGATGCTGGTAGAGCAATTGAAAGCACAAATTCCTTTGTGGAGGATCTACAACAGCAAACTAGCGATGCTGCCTATGAAATGCGCACTGCAAACATGGGTCCGCTTGAAAAACAAATTAGCGACATCAATCGCAAAATCGATCAAGATCTAAAAACCAGCATAGAAGAACTTCAATCACTTTCTAATGAACAAAACTATCAAATAATAGAACAACAGATTGAAAGGCTGCGCCAAGCAGCTAGAAAACAAGCTGAACAACAAGCAGAAATTGCAAGAAAAGCCTATGAACAGCAACGTGAGTTTTCGACAGGATGGAGTCGTGCGTTTAGAGATTATGAAGAAAGCGCAACTAATGCTGCAGAAACTGCACAAAACATATTTGAAAAAACAACAAAGGGCATGGAAGATGCTATTGTTGGCTTTGCTAAAACAGGCAAGTTTGAATTCAAAGGCTTTATTAACAGCATACTAGAAGAACTGTTGAGAAGTCAAATACGTCAAATAATTGCAAAAACATTTTCAATTGGTGGTCTCGGAGGCGGAGGCGGCGGCGGAGGCCTTGGCAGCCTGTTTGGTGGCTTCTTTGCCACAGGCGGAATGATACCTCCAGGAAGGGTAGGTGTTGTAGGAGAGTCAGGTCCTGAATTAGTAAGTGGCCCTGCAAATGTCAGCACCATAGAACCGCAACAGGTGGTTTACAATATTAACGCTGTAGATGCAACAAGTTTCAAACAACTGGTAGCACAAGACCCGCAATTTATTCATGCTGTTGCTACACAAGGATCTAAAGGAATACCAGGTAGGAGATAAACAATGGCTTTTCAATGGGTAATAAACAATGCACAAAATATAAGCATTAACAGGAAAAAAATGGTTGCGCAAACAACTGCAAGAGACGGAAGTGTCAAAGCAGTAAGCAGGGGGCTTATGCCTAAACAGATAACAGTTACTTTGCCTAATGGTTTGCCTTGGGATGAATATGTAACTGACATTGAATCTGCAGAAGCCTTAGATAGAATTTCAGACTCTGTAATTACAATACCATTTGCTTTGTTTCCTTGGTATTATCAGAACAACCAGCCTTCTGTTGATGATAGTTTTACTGTGTTATGCACGCAGTTTCCTGAATGGACAATATTTGCACGCAATCAAGTATCGTGGAGCGGGCCTTTTGTGTTTGTAGAGGTGTAAAATGATTGATTTACGTAGTTACACAGCAATACAGAGTAATTTATTTGTAAGGCTTGCTATAGACTATTACAAGGCAACGCCAGATGCAACACCTACACAAGAGGTTTTACGATTTAGTGACTATGATTTTGATTTTGATATTAATGGTGAAACTTATACCCCTCTAGGAAAGTTGATGTCCGTTGGCGAAACATCAAGTGAACTTAGAGTAAGCAGTTATGAATTGGTTTTTACTATAAGCGGAATACCCAATAGTGCTATTTTTGAAATAGTTAATTCAAGAATTAAAGGCAGTGCTGTAGAAATATACAGAACACTCCTAGATCCTGAAACCACAAACCTAATTACAGGTATAACAAATCCACAACTGCGTTTTAAAGGCATTGTGAATAACTTTACTCTAAATGAGCAGTATGATGTTACTGCTAGAACAAGTGAAAACACGCTTGTGTTTACCTGCACAAGTGATGTTAGCGTATTGGAAAACAAAATATCAGGAAGAAGAACTAATCCTGAAAGCATGAAAGCATTCTTTCCACAAGACAAAGGGTTTGACAGAGTTCCTAATTTAAAGAATACCAGGTATGACTTTGGAAAAGAAACATGAGTTTTTTAAGTAAGATAGTTGACATTGGAAAACGTTTTGTTAGCAGTGACATAGGAAGCAGTATTGCAAAAACTGCTGGACTTGCGTTTATGTTAAGCCAAGTCAATAGAAGTGTTAACAAAGCAAATGAATTACCTGATCCGCCTGACGAAGGTGTGAGAATACAGCTAGATCCTAACACAGAAAACCCTATACCTGTTGTATACGGGGAAGCTTATGTTGCAGGTGCAGTTACTGACGCACACCTTGCTTCAAACAACAGCACAATGTGGTTTTGTTTAACACTGTGCGAAAAGACAGGAACTTTATTAAGCGACGGTGAAGATTCTGTAATTACATTTGAAGACATATATTGGAATGACACAAAAATAACATTTAGAAGTGACGGTGTAACTGCCGCACTTAGAACAGATTCAAACGGCAACACTAGCACAGATATTGCAGGATTAGTTAAAATTTACTGTTACAATAACGGTAGCCTAAGTCCTGTAAACGTTAGAGGTAACAATGGCGCTTTGCCTGCAAGTGCTAAAAATGTTTTTCCAATTTGGGGCAGCGACCATGATATGTCAGATTTAGTTTTCATGTTAGTGCGTGTTGACTATGATGCAGAAAAGGACGTCAAAGGATTAGCAGATATACAAGTTAGGTTGAAAAACACGCTTACACAACCCGGAGATGTTTTGTTTGATTACATGACTAACACTAGATACGGTGCCGGCATTAAGGAAGAGGAGATTAACAGTGGATAGTCTTAGAGATCTCAATGCTTTTGGACAGACTAGTTTAGAATTTACTGACACTAGACCTGCCGGCATTGTATCTAATTTAAATGATGCTCCGCAAAACAAAAATGTTGTTATTGAAGTAATTGACAGCGATACCACAGTTAACCAGATATTTGAAATATTTGAAATTATAAATTATAACGTTGCGGATGTTGTTTTTGAAGTTGAAATAATAAAAGACCAAAATCCAATTCCTGATGTTAGTATAGAATGGAACTTTATACCAACCTATATGACACTTAGCGAAGATGGTCTAATATATCGTATAAGTGGGTTTCAAGATGAAGGCGATTGGCAAACTGTATCAACATTTACTTGGTTGACGCCTCTTGACAGAGAAAGCTACGATACTTGGTATTTGGAATGCAGGGTAAAGTATTTCGATGGCAGAACAAATCAGATTGAAACAATAAACTGGGATGTCTACGACCCAGATCATTACATTCAATCTAAATTGAGATCAATATCAGCTATGAATGTTGTTGGCGGTATACAAGAGGATCTATCTAGTAATCTATCTGTTAATACAGTATTAAGAATTGTAACACCTGCAGACTCAACTACTGCTATGAACTTTGACATGGTCATAGATGCTGGCGAAATACATGGTCCGCAGTTTACCCAACTAGGATTTAACTTTGACTTAATTGCAAACGGCGGATATCTCCAAGTATTCCAAAATTCAACTTTTGCTAATGCCATACTGACCGCACAAGGAGAAGTGCTAGCCGCCACTGAAAATATTGATATTACCAGAGGTTATCTAAGCAATCAAGCTAACAATTTGTTTACTAATAATATACCATTTATAATAGCAAATGATAGTTTTTCATACGAATTTACTGCCTCCAATGGCACGTTCGGGTTTGATGAACAGGGCGATACTGCAACATTAACACTGTCAGGCACTAACACCGAATTAAATAACAGCTTTGGTGATATAATATATTATCCGCCTAAAGACTTTACGTCAACTGACACCATAACCTACAAACAGTTTAAAGATGGTAGTTTAATATTCCAATCTAGTTTTAGCGCAACAAGACAAGGCACTGGCGGTATTGCACTGGAAAAATTTGAATTCCTGCAAAGTGCCACATTTACACCTACGTTTATTCAGCAAAAGTATGGCACAGCAACAATTTACCTGCTAGGCGGCGGTGGTGGCGGAGGCTATGCACAAAGCCAAGATGCAGCTTCAGGTGGCGCTGGCGGCCAATACAGAATTATATCAGACCTTGCAATAACCCAAAGCTCTTATAACATTGTAGTTGGTGCAGGCGGCGCCGGCCAGGACAATACTCCTAGCCTTAGTAGAGGTATTAATGGCGGAGACACTAGTGCGTTTGGATTTACGGCGTCAGGCGGACAAGGAGGAGAAGAATCCGGATTAGGCACAAGAGGCGGTAACAATACACAATTTAGTGGCAGCGAAGGAACTACTAACTCGTCAATTGACCCATTAGCTGGTGGCGGCGGTGCTGGCGCTGGAGGAAACGCAGAAACATTGCCTTCTACATCTAATGACCCAAGGGACGGCGGGCCTGCTACTGATAGTGATATCCCAGACAGCTTTATAACAAATGTAGGCGGAGGTGGCCAAGGCGGCACAGGCTATCGTCCGGAAATTGGCGCTAACGGAACAGGCGCTAGGGGAAGTGTAGGCGCTGGCGCCTACGGAACCGGCGGTGGCGGCGGTGGCGGTCAAGGTGCAGGAGAAGAAATAGGCGGCAATGGCACTCACGGGATTGCTGCAATAATAGTCCAATAAGGTATATGGCATGACATCAATTAAAAAAAACTTGTTTCAAATAAATGGGCTGGTATCAACAAACAAAACAGCCTTGCAAAATTTAAATGATCTTGCAACCGCTGGAGGTGCATGGATTACCTACGACATTGTAGATGGAAAATACAGTGTTATAATAAACAGAGCAGGAACAAGTATTGCCAGTTTTAATGATAGCAATATACTTGGTGGCATCAATGTTTCAGGCACAGGAATAAATGAATTATACAATAGTGTAACTATTGAATATCCGCACAAAGATCTAAAAGATGCAACTGATTTTCTTGAACTTAAAATACCTGACGCAGATAGATTTCCAAATGAGCTTGATAAAAAACTTAACATAAAAACCAACCTTTTGCATGATCCTATACAAGCACAACAAATTGCTGGCAGAGAATTAAAGCAATCGAGGGTTGATAAGGTTATTGAGTTTAGAACTGATTTTAGTTACCTTGGATTGAAAGGAGGTGACCTTATAGATGTTACCAGCGATCAATATGGATTTGCTAATAAAGTATTTCGCATTGTAAGTGTGCAAGAGGACGAGTCGGAAGAGTTTGTAATTAGCATACGTGCAATAGAGTATTCGGATGAAGTTTACGATATTAGTGATCTTGAAGGCGGCAATGTTAGAACGGAAAGGTCGCCGCAAACCGGTATTCAACCAAAAGCAGCTAACCAAGAACTTGCAACTTTGGATGACATTGACACAGGCTCTACACTGTTAAGGCTGTTAGCAGGAAACGCCATTGCAGGTTTAATTAACAGTGTTTTGGATTTTGATGAAGAAACAGGCGAAATAAATCAGAGTTATGAATTTAAGGATGATAATGTAACCAATCTTCTTAGCAATGTTAAACCGCAAGCACCGCAATTTGAATTAACTGCTGCCCCAAGCGTGTGTGAAGGTGCAAGTGTTACAGTAAATCTTGCATTTGTTTTTCCAGAAGAGTGCTCCAGCTGTCTAGTGGATGTAGATGCTATTAGAGCTACAGAATTAGCAAAAACAGATGGCACATATGATTATGAAATCTCAGGCATAGACGCTTCAGATATAGATGTTCCACTTAACGGAACTATTGTGGTAAGTGGCGGCACAGGCAGTTTGGTAATTACAGCCGCAGACGATGCAGATGCACTAGAAACTATGACAGTTAGTGTTGAAGATAAGAGTGTTGACATTGACATTGTGCCGCTTAAGGAATTTACTTACAGTGTGTCTGCATCACCGCAAAGCATTACTGAAGGAGATTCTACAACCGTAACACTAACCACAAGTAATATTGCAGATGGAACAGTTTTAGATTATGAAATAACAGGCGCTGCAATAGACAGAGTAGATACTGCGTTAACCGGAACTGTTACAGTTAACGCAGACAGTGCAGATCTTGTTGTTAACACAACGGACGACAGTGAATTCCAAGGAACTACAACCTTTACTGTAACATTCGATCCTACACTAGATGATCCCTGCGGCACTGTTGGCAACAACAGCATTGTTATTCTAGTAAGTGACAATGAAACAGAACCACCACCTGATTACACTCAACAGTATATACAGGTGCCTGTTGTTTGGGTAGGAACTTATGATGCAAACGACAACCAATTAAAAGAGCTTTCGCCGTTGAGGTCAATGAGTTTGCCAGTGCCATTGCCAGGCAACGAAGCCAATGGGATAAATGTTCCGCAAACTGTTAGTGTTGCAAAAGGCAATCCAAGTGTAATTACCATTGAAACTTCTGTATTGATTGATCCTACAGTGCAGTTAGGTGGAGTTGCAGTAAATGTTATTACAGATTTCGACGATATTCCTCCTAACGGTGATATAACAGGAACAAGATTGGAATTTTACGGTTTTGATTAAACTTTTTTAAAGGTTTTTTCAAGTTTTTTTAAGTTTTGCTAAATACAATTCAAGACAGACAACGTTTGGTTGTCTGTTTAACAGACAATCAAATTAGGAGATTAACATGTCTAACGCGGCTTCGGATTACGCAGAAAATTTAGTTCTAGAATATCTATTAACGGGAAACAGTGTTACCCGTCCATCAAATTTGCACGTTGCACTTTTCAACGCAAGTGTCGATTTACCAACCACAGACGCAGAGCTTGAAGCAGGAACGCTTTCAGAAGAAGTTAGCGGCACAAACTATGCTCGTCAGACTGTTTCTTTTAGTGTTACTGGCAACCAAGCTGAAAACAGCGCAGACGTTACTTTCCCAGCAGCTGGAACAGGCGGTTACGGCGAAGTTACACACGTTGCAGTGCTTGATTCGCTAACAGCCGGAAATGTTCTTTTTTGGGGTAGAGTTACCACGCCAAAAACCATCGAAGAAAACGACACGTTTGTTATCTCAACCAACAACCTTACTATATCACTAGACTAGGGCTTCAAGGGGGCTTTGTCCCCCTTTTCTTTAATGGGAGATAACACATGGCTACTATAGTCACACGCATTGGCAAGGGAGAAGCGCTGACCTTTCAGGAAGGTGATGACAACTTCGTCAATCTAAACACAGACA
>Ga0209937_1000030_pt1 | contig 52009 bp, 42 predicted proteins | sample SalPon1_B_H2O_MG_FD_185699 | JGI IMG/M metagenome (GOLD analysis project Ga0209937, IMG submission 185699) | Salt pond water microbial communities from South San Francisco under conditions of wetland restoration - Salt Pond MetaG R1_B_H2O_MG... | ecosystem: Environmental > Aquatic > Non-marine... | reverse complement strand
CGCGGTGCTAAATTGTTAAAATCACCATCATCGCCGCCGCCTTTTGATAAATTGTCATAATCATAGCGCAAGCCCATTTTTAAATCTAATTTATTGGTGACCGCCCAAAGGTCTTCGAGATAAAAACTGTAAATATTTTGCGTCGTCCCAAAAGACGTTGGTCGCAATTCCACATTGTAGTTGATGACTTCTACATCTTCAGGTAAATCACTGATAGTTAAACCACTTCCTAAATTAGCATTGCTTAAATTGTCAAGCTGATCCTGAGTAAGATCCACCACATAATTCCCATTAGGATTGCCACCGCCGAATAAGGAATGATCGCTGCTTAGATAATTGAATCCGGCTTTTAGCGAATGGTCATCAATGGCATAATTGACCTTTTGCTGGAATTGGTAAGTATCGGCTTCAGCATCAAATACAAATCCCGGATGACCAATCACGGCAACGGTTAGATCTTGCGGATTTCTTAGCGTTGCTTGTGGTGAAGCTCCGGAATTAGGATCCGCATAATCCCATTTAAATCGGCTGTATTGCAAATTGCTTTCAAAGGTAAGATCGCCGATTTCGTAGTTGTTTTTCAAAGCTAAGTTCAAGCTATTTCGTTGCTGTTGATTAGCCGCCGAGGGAAACTGTACGCCACCGGATAAACCGCCGCCTTGTCTGTCGATATTAACTAAACCGAAATTGGCTCGCAAAGATGATCTAAAATTTTCTGCCCAATTATGATCGATCTTGGCTGAGAAATAATTGAAGGTGTTGGTTCCCTGAACGGTTTCATTTACGCCTAAATCCGGTGAATTGAGCAAGTTGTCTTTAAGATCAGTCGTATGCTCAAAGTTGAAAAAGAAAAAGGTTTGATCTTTTTTGATAGGTCCGCCAATAGCCATACCGGTTTGGTAGCGCTCAAAACCATCTTTTACCTGATTGCCCGACAGATCGCGCTGTGCAAAAGGACTGGAAGCATCCAGCGGTTGTCCCGGACGATTGATGGCATAAATTTCTCCTTTGATGTCATTGGTGCCAGATTTTGTAGTGATATCGATCACGCCATTGTTACTCAAACCATATTCTGCGGAGTAATTGCTGGTCAAAACCGTGATATCTTTCACGATTCCAACAGGAATATTAAATCGCATGCCGCCCAGAAACTGCTCGTTATTGTCCATTCCGTCGATGGTATAATTCGTATAGAGCGAATTAGCGCCATTTATGCTCACCGGCGGCGCTTCAGGGAAAAATCCGGTGGCTTGCGTGACGTTGGGCAAACGGAACAAAGCAGTATTAATATCTCTGGCTTCTACCGGTAATTTTTTAAGTTCTTCTGCCTGAAGTTCAAAGGAAACTTCAGCGTTTCTACGGTTGATCTTTAAGGTTTTTCGATCGGTGACGATCACTTCATCAAGCGCTTGCTTTCCTATCTTTTTGAAAACCGGTAAATTGATAGTTACATTTTCATTAGAACGCAAATCGATCAATCCGCTTTGCGAGGAAAGATAATCATCATTGCCGGCAAATTTGATTTGGTAATCATCAATGACAGGCAGCGAGGTAAATTTTACATTACCGTTCTTATCTGAGGTTTTAATAATAGATATTCCTCTTGATTCATTAATTAATTGGATTTCTAAATTGGATACCGGTTCTTGTTTCGGTTGTAATGAAACGGTGACGTTTATGCTTTCCTGTGCTGATACCATTCCTACACAGGCAAAGCATAGTAATAAAAATCTATACATCTTATTTTCTCGTAGTTACGTTATTTTCTAAAATTTGGATTATCCGGAAGCGATAGAAAGCTCAGGTGGTCCTTTATTAAAAAAATAAGATGAGTAATGATGTTCGAAATAAGCGGTGTTTATAAATAGGTTTAAATAAGAAGAAAAGGTAAAACCTGTACTTAAAATTTCCTTTAGCGGATGCTGACCTGATAATTGATGATAAACTTTGCGTAATGATCTTATATCATCTATATCGATCAACCTCTTAAGTTGAAAGTTTTCAATGCCATTTTGCTTGAGTTGATTTCTTAGTTGATAGAAGACCTGTGATGTTTGCCAGTTGATAGCTTTAAAATCTACATATTGAAGGTCGTCGCGATGTAAAGCCCAGAGATAAAAGCCGCCATCATAAGATGGACCAATGCACATTTTGCCTTTTTGGGTAAGCTTATCAGCTTTGAGGATTTGTTCAAGTGAAAGTTGTGGTGTATCATTTCCGATCGAAATGACCTTCTGGTATCCCAGATCGAAAGTATCCTTTAGCGCATTAAAAAATCGGGTACCAAAATCTTTTCCCTTTTGGATGGACTCATCATAGCAAATAAGGTCCAAATGCTCGATAGACAATTTTCTTATCCAATGATCATTAAGTGCATCGAATACCTTTTGAGACTGAACAATACCGAGCTTGGATTCTTTTGCGGAATTCCTGTAAAAAAACAATAAAGCCGATCTATTAGGCATATATTCAATGGTCGATGGAAATCTTAAGCCTTACAGGAGCCTACCCTAATCCTGGTTTTAGGATTAGCGCATCGGGATATTTATCTTTTATTTTCAAAAAGAACCTATCCGCTAACAGGCGCGTACCAAATTTACCTATCCAAACCTTATAATTAGGGGTTTCATAAATGATCACTACTTCTTTTTTAAAGGAATCTTTCACGATTTGCTCTTTAAGGAATTCATCTATTTTTTTTTTGATCTCCTGAGCTTTACCTTTACCTCCAGAATGTACTTGTATGACATAGAATTCCTTAAGCTTGTAATCCCGGGTCATTTGTTCTTTTAATTGCATTAGTTCACGAAGTAAAGGGTCATTTCCTATCCCTACCTGTGATGAGACCCATTGAAAATTTAACAAAAAAAGTAACACAAAGACTAATTTCATATAATGGATAATTATTTTCAAAAGTAAATATATCCTATTAATTAGGGAGTTTTTTTATTTAGAATTATTTTAAATTAGGCTTTTAAGAAATGTCTATTCTCTTAAATATGCTTTATATTTTACTTTTGTAATTATTTTACATAAGGTAATTTAAGGTTTATCATTAACTGAAATGAGATATGAAATATATAACAGTGATAATGCGCAGTTTGAAAATGACGTTAACTGCTTTTATGTTCGTTTTTTTTCTGTCTGCCGTCGGTCAAGATACTGCTGAGGAAACCTCTTCAGAAAGTGGTTCAGGTCAGGAAGAGGTCATCCCCGGAGCAGATTTGGCCAAAGGAGAAGAGCTATTCAAGTCCATTTGTGCCTCTTGCCATAAACGCTATGAGAAGGCCATAGGACCCGCTTTGCACGGTTTGACCGAACGTCGCGAAATGGAATGGATCTACAAATGGATCAAGAACAACAAAAAGCTTAGGGAATCCGGTGATCAGCAAGCTATTGCTATCTATGAGGAATACAATAAAACGGCCATGCCGGCTTATCCCCAATTAAGCAATCAGGATATAGACAATATCGTTGCCTATGCAGAACAGCCGAAACCAGAACCAAAACAAAAAGTAGCAGCTGCACCTCAAGGCGGTCAGGCTGGAGGACAAAGAGGGTCCGGCATGTCCACTGAGGTCATTCTGGGTATTCTGGCATTCGTGCTATTGATGCTGTCAGTAGTACTTTATCTGGTCAATAGGACATTGAACAGATTTGCAGAAGCAAATGGTGTTCCTGTAAAACAAGAAGAATATAAAGAACCGAGAAAGCCTATATGGGTTGCATTTGCAGAAAATCAATTCCTTGTGGTCATAACAGTGGTAGTTGTACTTTTGGGCGTAGCATACGGCGCGTATGGTTTCTTGATGCAAGTTGGTGTTGACCAGGGATATGAACCGGTGCAACCTATTCACTATTCTCATAGAATACATGCCGGCGAAAATAAAATTGAATGTAAATATTGCCACTCTTCAGCTCGCGTGTCTAAACATTCCGGAATTCCTTCATTGAACGTTTGTATGAATTGCCATGAACAAGTAAATGAAGTAGCCGAAGAAACAGCCACGGCTCAATATTCCAAGGAATTCTATGATAAAGAAATCCAGAAATTATACGAAGCTACCGGTTGGAATCCAGATGAAATGGCCTATACTGACGAGAAAAAGCCGGTCAAATGGGTGAGGATACACAACCTTCCAGACCTTGCTTATTTTAACCACTCACAACACGTAACAGTCGCTAACATCGAGTGCCAAAAATGCCACGGACCTGTAGAGGAGATGGAGATCATGTATCAACATTCCTCTTTGACGATGGGCTGGTGTATCAATTGCCACAGAGAAACTCAGGTCAACGTAAAGGATAATGGTTACTATAAGAAGATACACGAGGAATTATCCAAAAAATATAATGTAGACAAAGTGACCGCTGCACAAATGGGTGGTATTGAGTGTGGTAAATGCCATTATTAATCTAAGAATTAAGTAATAAAGCAATTTATGTCATCAAATAAGAAATACTGGAAAGCGCCTGAACAAATTCATGAATCCGCTAAAGTTGATCATTTAGAAAAGAATGAATTCGTTGAGCCGCTACCAACTGATGAACAAGACGGTGAATCAAACTCATCTACAACGCGAAGGGATTTCCTCAAGTATGTAGGTTTTAGTACAGCAGCAGCCACCATAGCTGCCTGTGAAGGTCCAGTCATTCATTCTATTCCATATGCAGAACAACCGGAAAGAATAGTTCCCGGTAAATCTGATTATTATGCTACCGCCATGGCGGACGGTTTTGATTTTGCTGGTGTCATGGTGAAAACCCGTGAAGGAAGACCCATCAAAATAGAGAACAATGAGCTTGTGCGAACTACCTCCGCATCAAAGGCCAGAGTTCACGCTTCTATACTTTCCATGTACGATGTCCAGCGATTACAAAAACCTGAGGTCAAAGGAGAACAGCGTTCATGGGTAGACTTTCACTTGCTTGTAAAAGATAGATTGCGTAAGCTCAAAGGCAAGCCGATAGTCTTCCTCACTCAGACCTTCGCCAGTCCTGCTACAAAAAAGTTGATTCGGGAATTCAAGAAAAAGTATCCATCTACAAGACATGTAGTTTATGATGCCGTTTCTGAATCCGCCAGTTTAGATGCTTTTGAAGAGAAGTTCGGTCTTCGGGCATTGCCAAAATATGAACTTTCCAATGCCAGAAATATCATTAGCATTGGCGCTGACTTGTTAGGTGATTGGCAAGGTGGCGGTTGTGATACCGCTTATTCCCAAAGCAGACAGCCATCAAAGGAAATGTCCAGGCATTACCAATTTGAAGCTAACCTTAGCCTAAGTGGCGGTAATGCAGACTACCGTGTACCAGCAAAACCAAGTACGCAAAAAAGGATACTCGTCGAGCTTTACAATAGGCTGGTGAACAATACTACAACAGTTGATCTACCTAAGAATATCACAAAGATGGTAGATCAGGCAGTAAATGACATTAATAATAACAAATCACGGTCAGTCGTCATAACTGGGATTCAGGATAAAAATGCTCAGCGTTTGGCAATGGAAATCAATATGGCGCTGAACAGCGAATTGATGGACGTTGATGACCCTAAAATGATACGGGAAGGAAGTGATGCTGAAGTAATGGAGTTGGTCAGGGAAATGAACCAGGGAAAGATAGGAGCTTTGATCACTTCTGGTGTGAATCCTGCTTATTCCCTTCCTAATGCTGATGCTTTCAAGAAAGGAACAAAAAACCTTGACTTGATGGTCAGTTGCGCGATGAAGATGGACGAAACGGCTTCTCTGGCTGAGTTTGTCGCAGCTACGCCTCATTATCTGGAATCATGGGGTGATGTACAATTCAGTAAGAAAGAGTTCGCCCTGACACAACCTACCATCAAGCCTATTTTCAACACGATGCAATTTCAGGATTGCCTTTTGGATTGGCTTGGAAAAGAGGAGTCCTATTATGATTTCCTTAAAAGATATTTTAATAACAACTATGAAGGACTATCATGGAATCAATGTTTACACGATGGCGTTTATAGATATGAGAAAGCTAAAGTTGAACCTTCCTCTTCCACTGTTTCATTTGATGCTGGACAGGTTTGTGGCCAATTAGCCTCGTCAAGTGTAAATGGGTTTGAGCTCGCATTGTACACCAAGATAGGAATGGGAGACGGCCAACAAGCTAATAATCCCTGGTTGCAAGAATTCCCCGATCCGATTACCCGAAACACCTGGGATAACTACGTAACCGTATCCAAAAGGGATGCAGATGAACTGGGAATAGAAAACCGTGTAAGATCGAATGGAGCGATAGATGGCGACCTTGTCAATATTAAAGTAGGTGATCGAAGTTTAAAAAATGTTCCAATCTTCGTTCAACCGGGTCAGGCACCTGGAAGTTTGGGATTGGCCCTGGGTTATGGAAGAAAGTCTGGATTAAAGGAAGAGATGCAGGTAGGACATAATGCTTATCCACTTTATAAAAACTTCAAGTCGGATCAAAGTGTTAATATTGAAAAAACAGAAGGTAATCACGAGTTCGCTTGCCTTCAGCTTCAGAACACCATGGCCGGACGTGAGGATATTATACGTGAAACGGACCTAGATACCTATCTTCACCAGAGCAAAGAAGAATGGAATAAAACCCCAGAATTCTCAAAAGACCACGCGATGGAGCCGGTTGATTCAAAGAAAGTTGATCTTTGGACTTCATTCGACAGGTCCATCGGTCATCATTTTAAATTGTCTATTGACCTAAATTCTTGCACAGGTTGTGGCGCCTGTGTGATAGCTTGCCACTCAGAGAACAATGTTCCTGCAGTTGGTAAAGAAGAAGTCAGGAAATCAAGGAACATGCATTGGTTGCGTATTGATAGATACTATTCTTCTGGTGACTCATTTGATGAAGAGAAGGAAAAATTAAAAAATCTGGGAACATTTGAGACCTTTAAGGACGTGGAAACCGCTTCTTATGATAACCCTCAAGTGGCATTCCAACCTGTAATGTGCCAACATTGCAATCACGCACCTTGCGAAACGGTTTGTCCCGTAGGCGCCATCGGTCATGGAAGACAAGGTCAGAACCAAATGACCTACAACCGATGTATTGGGACTCGTTATTGCGCGAACAATTGCCCTTATAAAGTAAGACGTTTCAACTGGTTCAGATATAATCAAAATGACGAGTTCGATTATCATATGAACAACGACCTGGGAAGAATGGTCTTGAATCCTGACGTTACCGTTCGTTCACGAGGAGTGATGGAAAAATGTTCGTTCTGCATCCAGATGACGCAGAAATCAATTTTAGATGCCAAACGTGAGGGAAGGCCGGTGAAGGATGAAGAATTCCAGACCGCTTGTGCTAATGCCTGTGATAACGGAGCTTTGACCTTTGGTGATGTCAATGACAAGAAAAGTGAGGTGTTTGTAGAAAGCAAAGATGACAGGATGTACCACTTACTGGGCTACTTAGGAGTAGAACCTAATGTTATGTACCAAACGAAAGTGAACAATAAGAACAAAATGAAAGAAAAAAGTAACGCTTAATTAAATAGGAATTATGTCTCATTATGAAGCTCCGGTAAGAAAGCCACTTGTCACAGGAGATAAAGTTTATAAGGATGTAACTGAAGACATTGTAAGACCTATAGAAGGTCGCGCCAATAAAACATGGTGGATTGTTTTTTCAATTGCATTAGTAGCCTTTCTCTGGGGATTAGGCTGTATCATCTATACGGTTTCTACCGGTATTGGAACCTGGGGATTGAACAACACCATAGAATGGGCATGGGATATTACCAACTTTGTTTGGTGGGTTGGTATAGGGCACGCTGGAACACTTATATCCGCAGTTTTGTTGTTGTTTCGTCAACGTTGGCGAATGGCCATCAACCGTTCCGCTGAGGCGATGACCATTTTTGCAGTAGTACAAGCCGGCCTTTTTCCTATTATTCACATGGGAAGACCCTGGCTAGCTTATTGGGTTTTACCTATCCCTAATCAGTTCGGCTCGCTTTGGGTCAACTTCAACTCACCTTTACTTTGGGACGTTTTTGCTATATCTACTTATCTGTCCGTTTCACTGGTGTTCTGGTATACAGGGTTGTTGCCTGATTTTGCGATGATAAGGGATCGCGCCAAAAAACCTTTCCAAAAACATATCTATTCGATACTATCGTTTGGATGGAGTGGAAAAATGAAAGATTGGCAGCGCTTTGAAGAAGTCTCTCTCGTTCTTGCCGGACTAGCCACACCTTTGGTACTTTCAGTCCATACCATCGTATCATTCGATTTTGCCACATCCGTAGTCCCAGGTTGGCATAGTACGATATTCCCGCCTTATTTCGTTGCCGGTGCGATTTTCTCAGGTTTTGCCATGGTGCAGACCTTGCTTATCATAATGAGGAAAGTGTCCAATCTGGAGAATTATATCACGGTCAATCACATTGAGCTGATGAACAAGGTGATCCTGGTAACCGGCGGTATCGTAGGTGTTGCCTACATCACGGAATTCTTCATCGCCTGGTATACCGGAAGTCCTTATGAAAACTATACTTATTTGTCTTTTGGGGCTGCTACAGGTCCTTACTGGTGGGCTTTCTGGGCGCTGATACTTTGTAACATGTTAGTCCCTTTGACCTTATGGGTCAAAAAATACAGAAGGAACATAATCTGGACCTTCATCGTTTCGATCATCATTAATATCGGAATGTGGTTCGAGCGTTTCGATATTATCGTACTAGACCTAAGTAAGGGAAGGACGCCATCATCCTGGGCAATGTTCTCCCCTACTTTCGTTGACGTGGGAATATTTGTTGGTACATTAGGCTTCTTTTTTGTTCTATTCCTTCTGTATGCGCGAAGTTTTCCTGTTATCGCCCAGGCTGAAGTGAAAAGTATCTTAAAACTATCAGGTGATAAGTATAAGAAGATGAGAGAAGAGCATGGTGATGATGTTCAGATGTACAATTTACCTGAGCAGCGCCCTTTACCAGATTTTAAAGGAATGGTAGAGGAGCTCGAACAAAAGAACGAAGAGGTTAGAGATGAGAAAGGGGAATTAATAGAATCCCTATTGTTGAAAATTGGAGATGCATCCAATGATAACGCAGATGACCTCAAAAGATTATCAGGTGTAGGACCAGCGCTGGAAAAGAAGCTAAACCAAATCGGGGTCTATAAATATCAACAGATATCTAAGATGTCTGATAAAGAATTTACGATATTGAACCGATTGATCGATGCATTTCCAAAATCGAAGTCCAGGTTCTGGTCTGGTGAAGCAAACATTTTAAACCAAATATAATTATGTCAGGATATACATTACAAGCACTTTATGCTGACGATGATCATTTGATGAAAGCCGTCAGGGAAACGCGAGATCAGGATCATCATATAAGCGAAGTATACACTCCATTCCCAGTACACGGACTGGATAAAGCAGCCGGTATCAAAGAAACCAGGATGGCCATAACAGCTTTTCTTTACGGTCTTGTGGGTTTTGGTATAGCCGTATGGATGATGAACTTCATGATGATAGAGGATTGGCCCAGGAATATCGGTGGGAAACCCAGTTTTACATTTTTCCAGAACATGCCGGCTTTCGTTCCTATCATGTTCGAACTGACCGTTTTCTTCGCAGCTCACTTAATGGTCATCACATTCTATATGCGTTCCAAGATCTGGCCTTTCAAACAAGCTGAAAATCCAGACCCCAGAACTACGGACGATCATTTTGTCATGGAAGTAGAAACCGATAAAGAAAACATTCAAGATGTTGCAGAATTCTTACACTCCACTGGAGCTAAAGAAGTCGACTTAAAAAGATAATGATGAAAACAACCAATAAATACCTACTTTTAATATTAACCCTTGGGCTTATCATGAGTTGTGCTGATGATAATGAACGGAACTATCAATATTTTCCGGACATGTACCAGTCGCAGGCTTATGAAGCTTATGCGGAAAGCGAACTGTTTCCAAACCAGACCACTGCTTTGAAGCCCGCTGAAGGCAGTGTCAAGCGAGGTTGGATGCCATTTGAATATGCAGATAATGAAGAGGGTTATCAAAGGGCCAAGAAAGAACTAGAAAATCCCGTTCCTTACACTGAAGAAAATCTATTGAAAGGTGAAGAACTTTATGGCTATTATTGTGCTATCTGCCATGGCGATAAAGGAAATGGTAAAGGTTGGCTCGTTCAACAAGAAAAGGTTCTTGGCGTACCTAGTTATGATGATGTTGGAAGAGCGATCACTAGCGGCAGTACCTACTATGTGATATATCACGGTCGAAATCTTATGGGTTCTTATGCTTCTCAAATGAACAGGAAAGAGATGTGGCAGGTTACTCAATACGTGATGAAGCTTAAGCGAGAGCTGGAAGATAAAGATGAACTGCCTTTTGATAAGGACACTATAAAGAACAAACAGCTATTTTCAACCTCAGATAAACTAGAATTAACGAATTAATACCACCGCTCTATATGTATCAAATGTCCAATAAAATAAAAATGACTTCCCTGATTTTGATCGTACTGGGATTGATCGGTGTTGGTGCAGGCTTTCTATCCACCCCGAACAATGTCAAAGAGGTCAAGCAACAAATGGAAGCCTCTCATGGCGGTCATAGTGATGGTCATTCTAGTGCTCAACAAAATTATGGAGCAACCTCAAAAGATGAACATCAAGTAGGAGAGCACCATGCAGATGAGAAATCGCATGCGGAACATGCCTATACGTTCTTGAAGAACAAACCCTGGTCAGCACTTTTCGTTTCTCTATTGTTCTTTCTCTTCATTTCCTTAGGTGCCTTTGTCTTTTATGTCATACAACACGTTTCTCAGGCAGGTTGGTCGCCGGTTCTTTTTCGGGTCATGGAAGCGATATCTAAATATATCGTACCAGGCGGCGTTTTGGTTTATGTGTTTCTCGTTTTATCTTCCCTGCACTTGAACCATTTGTTTGTTTGGATGGACCCCGAAGTAGTTGCTAACGATGAAGTGATACAGGAAAAATCAGGCTATTTGAACATACCATTTTTTCTTATCAGAGCTGCTATATATATCGGCGGATGGATTCTTTTTCAAAGATTGATAACCAGGAATGAGAACAAACAGGATGATGGTTATGATCAAAGCTTGTATAAGAAGAACATCACTTATTCTGTATTGTTTTTAGCTTTTTTCGCGATTACAGAATCCATGGCATCATGGGATTGGATCATGAGCATAGATACGCACTGGTTCAGCACATTAATGGGGTGGTTTGTGTTCGCCAGCATGTTCGTATCGGGTATTACTACCATCGCGCTTATCACCGTGCATTTAAAATCAAAAGGTTATCTGCAATTCGTTAACAATAGTCATATCCATGACCTGGCAAAGTTCATGTTTGGGATATCCATTTTTTGGACCTACCTATGGTTTGCACAGTTCATGTTGATATGGTACGCTAACATGCCGGAGGAAGCGGTTTATTATGTAACACGGATGGAAGATTATCAGTTGCTATTCCTCGGTTCTGTAGCTTTAAACTTTGTTTTTCCTTTGTTAATTTTAATGAACTCGGACTTTAAAAGGGTGAACTGGATTGTTACCTTTGCAGGAATAATAATTTTGGTGGGACACTACATAAACTTTTATTTAATGATCATGCCAGGGACTGTTGCTGGCCAGTGGTCTCTATCATTTGCGGAAATAGGCTCACTACTTTTAGTTGGTGGAATATTCATCTACATAACCTTCAATGCTTTGAGCAAAAAAGCGCTGGAGCCCGTGAACAACCCGTTGATAAAAGAAAGCAAACAGTATCATTATTAATAAGATATTCAAGGAATGACAGCATTATTAATCGTAGTAGTAGCAGCACTCTTAGGGGTTACCGTTTGGCAGATATCCAAGATATTCAAATTATCCAAGCCCGTTGGAGAAGGCGATTCGCCGATAGCGAATAACAAGGACAATGAAAAGCAAGGACAGTTGATGTTGATATTCATGATCTTGTTCTACGCCTTTATGTTCTATTGTTTTTATGAATACAGCAGGTTCTATTTACCCGAATCGGCCTCTGAGCATGGCCACGATTATGATCAGTTGATGTTCATTACATTAGGAGTTATCATGACTGTTCAATTGATTACACAAGCGCTACTCCATTATTTTTCTTATAAATATAGAGGAAAGCAAGGAAAGCGAGCTTTATTTTATGCTGATAATGATAAACTGGAATTCATATGGACCATTATACCAGTTGTTGTATTAGCGGGTTTGATCATTTACGGACTTTTCAGTTGGTCAGAGATAATGAATCCGGTCAAAAAGGAAGAAGCTCGCGTCATAGAGATCTACGCTTATCAATTTAATTGGAAAGCTAGATATTCAGGGGAAGACAACACGTTAGGCAAGGCTAATGTGAGATTAATCGAAGGTGTCAATCAATTAGGTGTGGACGAGAACGACCCTTATGCACAAGATGATGTTATCACAAGAGAACTCCATTTGCCAGTGGATGAGCCGGTAATATTCAAGTTCAGGTCACAGGATGTCCTTCACTCTGCTTACTTTCCTTTCTTTAGGGCACAAATGAATGTTGTACCAGGTATGGTCACCCAGTTTAGTTTTACTCCTTCAAAAACTACTAAAGAAATGAGAAATAGTGATTATATGGTTGATAAAGTGGAACGTATTAACGACATTCGTGAAGAAAAGAATGAAGTACTTGAAGCTGAAGGAAAATCTACTTTAGACTCTTATGAATTTGACTATTATCTAATGTGTAACAAGATATGTGGCGTATCTCATTACAATATGCAAATGAATGTTGTCGTTGAGCCTAAAGAAGATTTTGAGGAATGGATGAAAGAGCAACAGCAATTTAAAGAAGTAATAGCCCAAAATAACTAAAAACCATAGCAATGTCAGCAGTAGCAAATGTAGGAAATGTTGAATTAGAGAAAGCTGCTAAGGAAGAAGCAGAACACCACAAACAGCCTTTTATACTAAAATATATTTTTAGTACAGATCACAAGATGATCGCCAAGCAATATTTGATTACAGGTCTGGTGATGGGATTTATAGGTATAGCCATGTCCCTATTGATAAGACTTCAACTTGCATGGCCAGAACAATCATTCTGGATTTTTGAGGTTTTATTAGGAAAGTTTCAGAACGATGGCGTTATGAGTCCAAACGTTTATTTGGCTCTTGTGACCATTCATGGAACGATTATGATATTTTTCGTGCTTACAGCTGGTTTGAGCGGAACTTTTAGCAATTTGCTCATCCCACTACAGATTGGTGCCAGAGATATGGCATCCGGTTTTATGAACATGTTGTCTTACTGGTTGTTTTTCCTATCATCTGTTATCATGTTATCCTCTCTTTTTGTAGAATCTGGTCCTGCATCATCTGGGTGGACGGTCTATCCTCCACTAAGTGCATTGCCTGAGGCTATAAGTGGTTCAGGTATGGGAATGACGCTTTGGTTGGTTTCTATGGCTATTTTTATCGCTTCTTCTTTGATGGGTTCACTCAATTATATTGTTACTGTGCTCAACCTAAGAACGGAAGGCATGTCCATGACTCGATTACCTTTAACGGTATGGGCTTTTTTCGTTACGGCCATCATTGGCGTGGTATCTTTCCCGGTTTTATTATCAGCTGCACTTTTATTGATAATGGACCGTAGTTTTGGCACCTCATTTTTCTTAAGCGATATTTATATTCAGGGAGAAGTATTAAGCCATCAGGGTGGTTCTCCTGTGCTTTACGAACATTTGTTCTGGTTTCTGGGACATCCAGAAGTTTATATTGTTCTATTACCTGCTTTGGGCATCACTTCAGAAATCGTTGCAACAAGCGCGCGTAAGCCGATTTTTGGATATAGAGCAATGGTAGCTTCTATTCTGGCCATCGCATTCTTATCTACGGTGGTTTGGGGTCATCATATGTTCGTTTCCGGTATGAATCCTTTCCTTGGTTCTGTGTTTACTTTTACCACATTGCTTATAGCTATACCATCCGCTGTAAAAGCATTTAATTATATTACTACGTTGTGGAAGGGAAATTTGCAGATGAATCCGGCCATGTTATTTTCAATTGGTTTGGTTTCCACTTTCATTAGTGGTGGACTTACAGGTATCGTATTAGGGGATAGCACCCTTGATATTAATGTGCACGATACGTATTTCGTAGTGGCCCATTTCCATTTGGTGATGGGAATAGTGGGTGTGTATGGATTTATAGCCGGTGTTTACCACTGGTTCCCTAAGATGTTCGGAAGGATGATGAACAAGAATTTAGGATACTTACATTTTTGGATTACCGCCATAGGAGCTTACGGGGTGTTTTTTCCGATGCACTTCATTGGTATGGCTGGATTACCAAGAAGATATTACACGAACACTGCATTTCCTTATCTAGATGATCTTGCTAATGTTAATGTACTTATTTCTGTCTTCGCCTTTTTAACAGCAGCTGCTCAATTGTTTTTTATTTATAATTTTATATATTCTATATTTTACGGAAAAAAGGCTGTTCAAAACCCTTGGAAAGCCAACACTTTAGAATGGACCGCTCCTGTCAAACATATCCACGGTAACTGGCCTGGTGAGCTTCCTAAAGTATATAGATGGTCTTATGATTATAGTAAAAGAAATGCGGATGATTCTGACTACATCATTCCAGGACAAGATTTTATTCCCCAAAATGTCCCGCTTAGAGAAAACGAAGAAGAATTGATGCATTGATTTTTCATACACCAAATTGATAAAATATAAAGTATCCGTATCAATACAAAAATTTGAAGTGGTTTTTTTTAAGGTTCAATATTTAATCGCCGGATTCAAGTCATAAATGCAACTTCATCATTAACCAATAATCTATCCATCACAAATATAGGATTTTCATATTTATAACGTTTTCTAGGTCTTTGATTTAATTTTTTTCGACGGCTTTAACTTGCTCATCAGTGATCTTAGTGAAGTCTGAAGATTTCTTAAAGTATTGTCTTATTAATCCGTTCAAGTTCTCATTGCTACCTCTTTCCCAAGAATGATAAGGTCTGGCGAAATAATAGTCTATGCCTAATTGTTCAGCCACGTATTTATGATCTGCGAACTCCTTTCCATTATCAGCTGTAATGGTCTTGATATACGGACTCCAGTCTTCGAGTTCATTTACAATAACTTTGCTGATGACTTTTGATTCCTTTGACGGTACTTTTCTCATCTTAAGTATTCCAGAAGCTCTATCATTAATGGTAAGCATAGCTTGGTTGTGGTTTTTACCAATATTCAGATCTACTTCTAAATCACCAAATCGCTCTCTTTTTTCTACGATCTCAGGACGTTCCTCTATACTTACACGTTCTTTTATGATTCCCCGTTTATCTTTTTGTTGACCTCTTTTCCGGTATTTTCTGCCTTGATGTCTTAGATGTAGGTGAAGACTGCCTTTTTGCTTTTTATCTTGCCAGATATACTGGTAAATACGCTCGTGAGAGACATAATCTTTTCCTTGTTTGTTTAACGTTCCAGCGACTTGTTCTGGGCTATGATCATCTTTTATTAAAGTATCAACATTAGCCTTGACCGCATCTGAGAAGCGAATTTTTTTACGCTTAGCTTTATGTCTGCTGATCGTTTTTCGTTGAGCTAAATCAGAGCGGTATTCTCCGCTTCGAGCATCTGAATTGCGATTTAACTCACGACTTATAACAGATTTGTCCTTGTTTACAGTTTTGGCTATTGCAGATTGTGAATAACCACTTTTAAGCATAATTGAAATTGTATACCTTTGTTCTACGGTTAGGTGTGCCATTTGCAACTTTATTTTTGGCGATTTGAGAGAGCAAAATAACACTTTACCATCAAAACCAAGAAGGGGGCAATTTTGCCTCTTTTGGTTTTGAAAAAAATATTATCCTACTATCTCAAATCTAAAAGTTGCATTCTTTTGTTGAATTCAAGATGAAATTCAAAAATTAAGGTTAAATTTGTACTGATTAGTTATAATTTTTCAGACGACAAAACAATTTTAAAAAACACATCACCGCATCAGCTTTATGAACAGCCTGAATACAAGTTAATAGCTAAACTGCTTGATGGTGTAAATATCATGTAATTAGATGATAAGTCTGATTCAATAGCCGTTTATCCACATGAACTTAAAGTTAATAATCAACTTACAAATTTCACTCTTGACGTTACATTAAAAAATAGTTATAATTAGGGGTGTAATTATCTAAACAGAGGCATAGATAAGCAAGAAAAAAGTTATAGCTTTCTTTCAAATCAGCGCTTAGGTATCAACAAAACCTTTCATTTAAAAATCTGTAACCAGATGGCTTTAAATCGCTATGTTATTTAGCTTAAATTATCCGGATTATAACCTAAATATTCTTTTTCTCTTTCGGTAAAATCAATATTAAACTTTTTAAGTTCTTTTAATACCGGTTGATAGATCTCTTTAATAGTAGGTCTAAGAACCCCTTTATGCCTTATTTCACCTTTAAGTATTTTAATAGTAGCAATACCTAACGGAAGACCTACAGTTTTTGCCATAGCAGTAAATTTTTGGTCATCACCTATACTCACCATAGTAGAATCAATTTGTTTTTTCTCACCGTCTAATTTATAACCAAATTTATGATACATCACAATCATATCTTTATCATGACTATTCAGCGTCCATTTATCTTCCAGGATTTTTTGCAAGGCCTGTGAGGGAGTTGGGTTTTTTAGGCCTATTTTCTTTCCACGGCTAAATAAGTCCAGTTCTAACAATTTATCCCATATTAAATCATCCTGATCAATTTTTAAGGAATGCCTTAATTTGAGTTCAACAGAATCGTGAGGTGAATAAGGTAAAAAAAGATTTACAAATTCTCTGTAGCTCATCTCTTCAGCATTTTGTAGTTGATAGCCATCATCCGTCATACCTAATTGTACGAATACGTTCCAGGCTTTGCTGAACCCTACACGCCTAAGGGTTCCTCTGTAAATAGTAGGAATACCCTCTAAGCCATAAATGCTTCTGTAAGCCAGCGAGTTTCTGTTAGCTAAGCCTTCAAATCTACCGTATTCAGGTACTTTTAGAAATTCAGTTCTTCTAAATAACCTTTGATAAGGGATGTATTTATACTTGCCTTCCTGAATGAACTCAGCCGCACCTCCCTGACCAGCTAAAACAACGTTCCTGGGATTCCATGTGAACTTATAGTGCCAGAGATTATCATCGCTTTCAGGAGCTACGAGTCCACCAGTAAAGGATTCGAACATCAACATTTTCCCACCTTTTTCCTTTATATCATCGATAACCTCCATTGCGCTCATGTGATCTATGCCTGGATCCACACCAATCTCATTTAAAAAGGTCAGTCCTTTTGCTTTGACATCATCATGAAGGTCGCCCATGTCCTTAGAAACATAAGAGGCAGTTATCATATTCTTGTTGAGCTTAAGGCAGGTCCTGGCCACCACCATATGGAATCTTGCTGGTAACATGGAGATCACGATGGATGCTTCCTTTAAAGCCTCTTCAAGCACTGAACTATCTAAGATGTCCAAACTAATTGCAGTACACCTTGCATGTCCATCAACTGATCGTTGAGCTACATCGATCGATCGGTCAGCGACCTTTATAGAAACTGGGAGTTGCTCTTGTTCACTTAAGTATTTGATGAGCCATGAGCAGGATTTTCCAGCACCTATGATAATTATGTTTTCCATAATAACAAAGCTTATATTTTAAAATTGATTAAATTTGTAGAAAAGCGAAAGTAAGTATTTTGCGAATTAGACAAAACTTAAATGAATAGAATTATCATTCTCACAGGAACAGCACTTGGTTTTACGGGTGTCATTCTTGGAGCTTTCGGAGCACATGCATTTGAAAGTGTTCTCACAATAGACCAGCTATCAACTTATGATACAGGGGTACGATATCATTTGATACATGCCTTGCTCATAATGTTCTTAGGTTTGGAAAACAAGTTATCCTTAAAAAGAAAAAAGATCATCTGGCTTTTGTTGCTGATTGGGGTCGTACTTTTCTCTGGTTCAATATATGGGCTGGCCACGAATGACCTGAGTTCGTTCGATTTTAAAAATATAGCTTTAACGACACCAATAGGAGGCAGCTTGTTGATCTCTGGATGGTTCCTGATATTCATCAGTTATTGGTCCTATACAAAAAAATCAAACTCATAACGTTCTAAATTTTCATCAAAATAAGATTAATTTTACAAAAATTTACAATATGGCTAAAGATGAGATTTCTAAAGTTAAGCAAGACCTGGAGGTACATGGCATTGAAAACGCTGATATCCGTTACGGTCTAACCCCTGAAGAATTACAATCCATTACCGTGAAAAAAGGACTAGGAGAAGAGACAGCCGATGGTGTATTGGCCGTTAATACTGGTAAGTTCACTGGGAGATCACCTAAGGACAGATATCTTGTCAAAGATGAGATCACTAAAGATGAAGTCTGGTGGGGCGAGATCAATAAACCTATTGAACCTGAAACCTTTAATTCACTTTATGATAAGATAACAGTTTATCTTTCTGGTAAAGAGATCTATGTTAGAGATGTTTATGCTTGTGCAGACGAGAACTACAAGGTGAACATTAGACACGTAACTGAACTGCCCTGGAGCAATATGTTTTGTTACAACATGTTCTTAAGTCCAGAGGAGAATGAACTGGCGAACTTCCAGCCGGAATGGACGGTGATAAACGCACCTGGCTTTGAGGCAAATCCTGATATTGATAGAGTACTCTCTAAGAACTTTGCCATCTTGAACTTCACTAAAAAAATCGCTATCGTAGGCGGTACTGGTTATACGGGCGAGATCAAGAAAGGAATCTTCTCAGCGCTCAACTTTGAGCTACCGGTTTTTAAAGATGCTTTACCTATGCATTGCTCCGCGAATGTGGGAAAAGACGGAGACACCGCTGTTTTCTTCGGTTTATCAGGGACTGGCAAGACCACTTTATCAGCTGACCCTGACAGAGCACTGATAGGTGATGATGAACATGGGTGGACCAACGAGAACACGGTCTTCAATTTTGAAGGCGGTTGTTACGCTAAGGTCATTGACCTGACTGAGGAAAAAGAACCTGATATCTTTAGAGCAATAAAGAAAGGTGCCATTCTGGAAAACGTAGTACTGGATGATGATAAGAACATAGAGTTCAGCAATGATAGTATAACACAAAATACCAGGGTCAGCTATCCACTATCTCATATAGATAATGTTCAGCCTTCCTCTGTTGGGCACAATCCTAAGAACATATTCTTCTTAACGGCTGATGCGTTTGGTGTACTTCCTCCGATAAGTAATCTTACACCGGGTCAGGCTGCTTTTCATTTCATAAGTGGTTATACGGCAAAAGTAGCCGGTACTGAAGAAGGAATAGATGAACCGCTTCCTAGTTTCTCTGCTTGCTTTGGCGCGCCTTTCATGCCATTACACCCAACCAGATATGCTGAAATGTTAAGCAAAAAGATGAAAGAGGCCAACGTGAACGTTTGGTTGATCAATACAGGATGGTCCGGCGGTCCTTATGGCGTAGGCTCGCGTATAAAATTAAGATTCACAAGAGCAATGATAACAGCTGCTTTAGAGGGAAAGCTGGATAACCAAGAATTTAAAAGAGAACCGTTCTTTGGTCTATATCTACCTGAAAGTTGTCCTGGTGTTCCTGATGAGGTGTTGATTCCCAAACAAACCTGGAAAGACCCAGGTGCATACGATGAGAAGGCAGATGAACTAGCAAGGTCTTTTCATGAGAACTTTGAAAAGTTCAGTGACTATGCTAATGATGAAATTATGGAAGGTTCACCTGATGCAGGGAAATAATTAAACCTTTACTTATCACTAATACTACGGTAGCTGATGAACTGATGCTCATCAGCTATTTTTTATTAACCCGATCGATATAGTTTTCAAGTGCCATCGTCATGGATGGTGTTTCAGGTGTAGGAGCCTTGATGTTCACTTTGATACCATAGTCATGGGCTGCTTTAATGGTGGAATTGCCAAAACAAGCTATGCGCGTATCGTTCTGTTCAAAGTCTGGGAAGTTCTCAAACAGCGATTTGATTCCGCTCGGGCTAAAGAAAACAACGATATCATAGGTCACATCCCTCAGGTCAGAGAGGTCGCTTACAACGGTTCTGTAGAATATCCCTCTTTTCCATTCTACCTTTATTTCATCAAGTTGTTGAGGAATTGTGGGTTTCAACATATCAGATGAGGGTAATAAGAAGGTCTCATCCTTATGTTTCTTTATTAGGTTTATAATGTCCTGGAAGGTACGTTTTCCTACATAGATCTTACGTTTTCTATACACCACATACTTCTGAAGGTAATAGGCCACAGCTTCGCTTTGACAGAAATACTTAAGGGAAGTAGGGATATCATAACGCATTTCTTCAGCGATCCTAAAAAAGTGGTCTACTGCATTCCTGCTGGTCAAGATGATGGCAGAAAATTTGGTCAGGTCTATTTTCTGTTGCCTCACTTCTTTAGCGTCAACACCTTCTACATGTATGAATGGCTGAAAATCTACTTTCAAATTAAACTTTTGCTCTAATTCAGCGTAAGGTGAATTTTCGGCTTTCGGTTCAGGTTGTGAAATCAATATACTTTTCACTTTCATATAGAGGAGTGTTTCATTTATTTAGTCGATAATCAGATGATAAACGACGAAATATATTCCAAATTCCAAAGCGCAAAGATACAAAATAAAATAATGCAAATTGCTCAAAATAAGTTTACGCTGTCTCGTCATGTACATAAGCTGGCCAAGAGCATAAATGATAATCAGACCGGATAGGATATGGTTGAACTGTACTGAAAGATCAAATTCATTAAACTCATTGATAAGTATCACAGGAACCATCAAAACAGAACAGTAGTTGACTAATAGCAACTTATATTTTATAAAAGAACGCAAAATATTTCTCATGTCCAGTAAATGGAAAGCAATATATTCCATGAACGTCTTGAGTAGAAAAAATAAACCTATCATGACTGACCAGAAAAGCAATTTGAACGCTGGATCCAGATAATGCTCGAGCCCTATGGTATTCTCTTCGAACTTAATATCATAGTACCTTATGGTCAATGGGATCGCTAAAAAAGAGAGCATTTGGAACAACGTATAAGATAACCTCTTATTAGATGTTTCATGCTCGTCTATTTTGATGAACTGGACGGCTAACGGGATCATCAGCATAGAATGGAAAAGACTCTTGTTGAGATGTCGAATCACAACGAAAAGCATTGTGAACAATAAACTTAGAAGGATTATTATTGTTTGATCTTCCATAATAACATTACATGAGTCAATAGCTAAAAAAACATTTTTAAGATAGAAAAACGTAAATTCGCAAAAAAGTTTTGATGCCTGCTAATTTAGTCATTATTCCTACTTTGAACGAAGTTGACAACATTGAAAAGGTCGTAAGTGCTGTTTTTTCTCTTCCGGTAGATTTTTCAGTGCTCGTAGTAGATGATGAATCTGATGATGGAACGCAAAGAGTCCTCTTAAGGATGGCAAAAGATAATAAGCGCCTTCATTACATGTTCAGGAAAGGTGAAAAAGGCTTAGGAAGAGCTTATGTAGCTGGATTTAAGTGGGCTTTAGGCAAAGGTTTTGATCATATCTTTCAGATGGATGCGGACCTCTCCCACAACCCTAAGGACCTTATCAAATTATATGAGACTTGTCATAACGATGGTTTTGATATGGCCATAGGGTCCAGATATGTGAAAGGTGTCAACGTTGTGAACTGGCCTATGAAAAGGATCCTTTTATCCTGGTTTGCTTCAAAATATGTTAAACTCATCACCGGAATGCCCGTTGAAGATGCTACGGCCGGTTTTGTTTGTTATAACAGCAAGATATTCAAGCACTTGAAATTGGAAAAGATAAACTTTGTAGGATATGCATTCCAGATAGAGATGAAGTATAAGATCTTTAAACTAGGATATAAGATAAAAGAAGTACCTGTCATATTTACTGACCGAGAAAAAGGAAGGTCTAAAATGAACGCCAAGATCATCAATGAAGCTATATTTGGGGTTCTAAAATTAAAATTGCCAAATCCTAAAAACTAAACCATGAAAACATTGATAAAGAATGCCAGGATTGTTAATGAAGGAAAGATCACAGAAGGAGACCTGTTAGTCCACGATGATATGATCGTTCAAATAGGAACTTCAATAAGTTCTAAGTCCAATAATACTAAGGTCATAGAAGCTGAAGGTAATTATCTCATCCCTGGATTCATAGATGATCAGGTACATTTCCGTGAACCAGGGCTCACGCATAAAGAAAGCATTAAAACAGGCTCAAAAGCTGCGATTGCCGGCGGTATAACCAGTTTTATAGAAATGCCTAACACGAAACCGCAAACGACTAACTTTGACGAACTAGAAAATAAATTTGCTATTGCTGCAAGGGAAAGTTATGCCAATTACTCCTTCATGTTCGGGGGAGCGAACGATAATCTGGAGATGATCAAAAGGATCGACCCTAAAGAAGTAGCTGGTTTAAAATTATTCCTGGGCTCATCTACCGGGAATATGCTGGTAGATGATAAAAACGTACTTGAAGCAATTTTTAAAGAATCGCCCGTCATCATTTCTTCACATTGTGAGGATGAGTCTACAGTTCAAGCGAACTTAGATAGGTATAAGAAGGAATATGGAGATGATATCCCAGTGGGAAAACATCCGCTGATCAGAAGCGAAGAGGCTTGTTACTTATCTTCATCATCTGCGGTTGAACTAGCCAAAAAAACAGGTGCTAGGTTACATGTGTTCCACTTATCCACAGAAAAAGAACTTTCCTTGTTCACAGATAAAAAACCGCTTTCAGAAAAACAAATTACAGCTGAGGTTTGCCTACATCACCTTTGGTTCAATGAAGATCAATATGCCGAGCTCGGCTCACATATCAAATGGAATCCAGCAGTAAAGAAGGAGTCGGATAGGAAAGCACTTGTAAAAGCTTTCAACGCTGGGCTGATCGATGTCTTTGCTACAGACCATGCTCCGCATACCATAGAAGAAAAAAGCCAACCTTATACAAGCTGTCCTAGTGGCGGACCTATGGCTCAGCACGCTCTTCCGGCTTTGTTCGATATGGTCATCAATGGAGAAACGACTGTTGAGAATGTAGTTCAAAAAGCATCTCATAATCCTGCTCTGCTCTTTGATATTGAAAAAAGAGGGTTTTTAAAGGAAGGTTATAAGGCTGATATGGTATTAGTGGATCCAGCAGCACCCTTTACCGTAACACAGGAGAACCTGCTCTATAAATGTAACTGGTCGCCTATGATGGACAAGACCTTTCAAGCTAGGGTTCTATATACTTTTGTCAACGGTAGGATTGCCTACCAGAACTTTAAGTTCTCTGACTTTGAGCCTGGTGAGAAATTAACTTTTGATAGATGACCAGATATTTAATGCACATACCGTTATTTATTCTTTTATCTTGTCAATCTGCAGACAAGGTGGAAAAACCGGACCGTTTGTTAAGCGAAGATAAAATGGTAAATATACTATCTGACCTGATGATCCTTAAATCAGCAAAGGATGTGAACAGTGATAGACTTTCAAATTTCATAGACGATCCTTTCCACCACATTGCTCAAAAGCATAATGTGGATAGTTTGACGCTGGAAAAGAATATAGAATATTACAATTTCCAGTTCAACAAGAATCTATCGGTCTATAAAAGAGTAGAAGACAACATAGCTAAAAAAAAAGCCAAGTTAGATAGTATAGAAAAGGTGATGGATAGTTTGAAAAAACATGACAAGAAAAAAATAAAGGAAAGCAAAAACAAGTTAGCACCTACACAATAGACTATTCTGCTTCTGCTTTTTCCCTATTCACACTTGACTTTTCTTTCTTATATTCTGGAACCAGTTGTTTAAGGGTTCTTAGAGAGCGCTCTTCTTCGTAGTTCTGGATCTGTTCAAATAAATTATTGAGCAAGATCCTATTGCTGCTATTAAATTGATAAGAGCTCTTAGCGATCAATATCTTTTCGTGATAGGTTTGTAAGGTGTTCTCTTTATCAGCAAGGAGTTCTTCGTAGAGTTTTTCTCCAGGTCTTAGGCCACTGAACTTGATCTCAATTTCCTTTTCAGGAATGAATCCGGATAGCCTTATCATTTTCTTGGCCAGGTCGAGGATCTTTACCGGTTGCCCCATATCAAATACGTAGATCTCGCCCCCTTTTCCCATGATACCAGCCTCTAATACAAGTTGACAAGCTTCATCTATGGTCATGAAATATCGGGTTATGGCTTGATGGGTGACTGTTACGGGACCGCCATTCTTGATCTGTTTTTTAAAATGAGGAATAACAGAACCATTGGAACCTAAAACATTTCCAAAGCGGGTCGTAATAAAATTGGTCTTCACCTCTTCTTTTTTAGAAAGGGATTGTATTAACATTTCGGCCGCTCTTTTGGATGCGCCCATGATATTAGTGGGGTTCACGGCCTTATCAGTTGAAACGAAAACAAATTTTTCCACATTGAACTGAAGAGCCAATAGTGCCACGTTCTTTGTTCCACAAACATTCACGGATAAAGCTTCTGAAGGGTTTTTTTCCATCATTGGAACATGTTTATAGGCGGCGCCGTGGAAGACTACGTTCGGGTGATAGGTCTCATAAATGGACTTAACCCTTTCTTGGTTGGTGACATCTGCCACGATGACCCTGAAATCTAATTCTGGGAAATCCTTATTAAGTTCTAGCTCTACTTCATGCAATGGTGTTTCTGCCTGATCAACAAGCAATACGGTCTTAGGTTGATATTCTATTAATTGACGGACGATGTCACTACCTATGGTCCCTGCGGCTCCAGTGACCATTATCACCCTATCAGCATAGTTCTTTCTAAGTTCTGTATCATGTAGTTTTATCGGGCTTCTATAAAGAAGGTCTTCGAGTTTTACTTGTTTTATCTCAGCACTTATACTTTCCTTGTCCCAGTCTTCTATTTCCGGGAGTTTATAGATTTTTAGATTTAGATCTAATAAGCTGTCAATAAGCTGCTTATTGTTAGCAGTGATGTTCTTTAACCTTCTTTCTGAAACGATGAGCGCTTTATTTCGGCAACTGGCCTTTTCTAATTGGTCAATAGATTTCACCGGTAAAGTGAAGATCTTGTTCCTCTTTAATTTATTATATTCAGTTATGAACCCGATGAGGTTGAACTTTTTCTGAGGATCGGACAAAAGGCTTTCCGCAATAGCAACATCCCTGAGTTCTGTGCCTAATACGTATGCGTAGACTGGCGAGCGATTTGCATTGATCGCCTGATAGATCCTCTTGACAACGATCCTAAAAAAATACAAAAGAGAAAAGGCGATAAAACCATAAATGATGGCTCCACCATCATAGATGATCTTTTTCCCTAAGGAAGTAATGGTGAACTGATTGATCAAAAGCACGAGGATAACGGTAAAGCTCGTCGTCTGTATCTGCCTGAAAGCATCCCTGAAACCTGTATACCGGATGATACCTGAATAAGATTTGAAGATCATGAAGGATATCAATTGTATACCCAAAAAAGTCCAGAACTCAAAGCTAAGGTTCAGCATCTTTAAGGATTCCGGCTGCATACTTCCTATCAGGAAATAAGCACTTTGGGCGGATATGAACGCTATGATGGCATCAATACAGAAAATAATCTCCTGAGGAACATAATTTTTGCTAATGCGCCTAGAGATCTTAATAATAAGGATTTTAAGTTTTATCAAAATAAATAGATTGGGCGGTCAAATATAGGAATTTATATAGAAATTCGTTCTTTTTATTTTTGTGCGGTCTGAACATTAAATTAATTTATATTTGCAGACCATGAAAAAACTAACCATTGTATTACTAGCTTTTATCTTGCTAGCAAGTTGTTCTTCCAGAAAAAAGATCGTGTACTTTCAGGATATTGATTCAACAGCTTTAGAAGATGTTGATAATTATTCTGATCAACTTGAGATCGCTACAAATGACATTTTGAACATCAATGTGAGAACCCTCAATCCCGATGCAGCATTACAGTTTAATCCACAAGCCGGTCAGGGACAACAGAACATAAGGCCAGACATGTTAAAAGTAAAAGGCTATCTCGTTAAGAAAGACGGAACAATTGATTTCCCAGAACTTGGAGCTATATCGGTTAAGGGAAAGTCGACAAAAGAAGTTCAGCGTTTTTTAGAAAAAGAACTCCAGGATTATTTGAAAAACCCGGTTGTCAGTGTTCGCCTTATCAACTATAAATTCACAGTTCTAGGCGAAGTGAACAGACCTGGCACTTATGAGATCATCGAGGAAAATTACACTTTGCTCCAGGCGCTGGGACAAGCCGGTGGTTTAACCATAAACGGTAAAAGAAAAAATGTATTGGTGATAAGACATAAAGACGGCGAGCGGATAGCCAAAAGGATCGACCTCACTAGTTCTGATTGGATGAATTCCCCGTTCTATTTTGTGAAACAAAACGATCAAATCTATGTTGAACCCAATAATCCGCAAGTTAAAAGGGCTGGATTCATAGGCAATGCCGGCACGGTATTATCCGCTTTATCCGTTATACTATCAGCAATTGTGATTATATTTAGATAAATGACGCAACAAAACATAAACGAATCTAATATAAGTGACGAATCGGTCGACATAAAAGAAACGCTTTTCAAGTATCTAAGTTACTGGCCATTTTTTGTTGGCTCTGTAATTGTCGCCCTGATCATCACATTCCTGTATCTAAGATATGCTAACGATATCTATAACTCTACCGGGAAGATAAAGATCCTTAAAGAAAATGAAGGCCTGGACTTTACCGCCTTACAAGGAAGTTCTCCTTTGTTAGACCTTAGTGAGGTCAACCTGGAAAATGAAAAGGAAATACTTAAGTCCAGGAGGTTGATCACTAATGTTATCAATCAACTTGATCTTCAAACCAATTTCAAACGTGAAGGTCAGATCAAATCGTTCACCCTTTTTGATGAAAATATACCTGTAGCGGTTAACTGGAAAAAAATAGATTCTTCTGAAATAGAAGAAAACCCCAGGTTCAACTTAAGTATAATCGACCGATCGACCTATCGTATCCAGGTTGATGACCTGGACTACTATAAAGACCATCGATTTGGCCAGAAAGTTGATGTAGGAAATTTTAGTTTTGTCCTCAAGCTGAAAGAAAATTTGAATGAGGATGCTTTCGAAAATCAATATAGCTTTCAATATCAATACCTTGAAAAGCTCATCAGCGATCTGAGCCAAAAGATAAATGTGGAACCCGTTGGTGAGGCTAGTGAAATCCTTCAATTATCCTTAGAAGGACAAAATCAAAGAAAGAACGAGGCCATTATCGACACCCTTATTGAAGCTTTCAAACAAGATGGTGTGAGAGATAATAGGAAGATCGCTAAACGGACCAAGGACTTTGTAGAAGAACGCCTTGATATTCTTGTTGAAGAATTGGACTCCGTAGAGCAAAACCTTGTACAATATAAAAAGATCAATGATGTTGTAGATGTTAAAGTTAACGCGGAAGTGCTGTTTCAGAAAAGTGCTAAAACGGAGATGGAGTACTTTAACAAATCCAAGCAACTCAGCGTCACTAAACTTTTCAAGGAAGAGCTCCAGAATACAGCTAAATATGAACTTTTACCTATTAACATAGGAATTGAAAATGACAATGTGAATACACTGACGGACGAATACAATAAAAAGCTATTAGACCGTCAAAAACTTTTAGTATCCTCAACGCCCAGGAACTCTCAGGTCATTGAAATAAACAGACAGATCATTGATCTTAGAAGAAACATTCTACAATCTGTTAATAATTATATCGCTTCTTTACAGAATGCCATACAAGAAATAGAACAACAGGTAAATAAGTACGAAAGTCAAATATCTTCATTACCTAGAAAAGAAAGGAACATCAGGAAAATAGGAAGAGAGCAAACCGTAAAAGAAAAACTCTATTTATTCTTGCTTCAAAAACAGTTAGAAGCCGGTTTATCCTACGCGATCGCATCACCCAAAATAAAGGTGGTCGATTTTGCCTACACCAAACCTGAACCGGTAAGTCCAAAAAAACCCATTATCCTTTTAGCAGGTTTGATCCTAGGTTTAGCAGTGCCATTCGGGTTCCTCTATTTGAAGTTTTTGTTATATACTAAGATAAACGCAAAATCACAGGTAGAAAATGTGGTCAAAGGTAGTCCTGTTGTCGCTGAGATACCTCAAGTTCACTCGAAGATAAATAAACTGATAGATAAATATGACGTTTCCCCTTTAGCTGAGGCATTTAGAATTCTGAGAACAAATCTTGGATTTTTAAAAGCAAAGGTCAAAAATGGCCAAAGCGGGTCCGTCATTTATGTAACTTCGTCTACAAAAGGAGAAGGAAAAACTTTTGTGTCAGCAAACTTAGCTTCTGTTTATGCCGCAACAGGAAAAAAGACCTTGATTATTGGAACTGATCTAAGGAACCCTCAATTGCATAATTTTTTCAACTTAGATAAAAACGCTTCCGGGCTGACCAGTTACTTGTCCGAACAGGATTTTACGGTCGATGATCTGACCTACAAAAATATTACTGGTAATAACTTAGATGTAATCCTTTCTGGTCCCATACCTCCAAATCCATCTGAACTTCTCGATGACCATAAATTTGAGGAGCTGCTGGATCAACTTAAAGAGAACTATGATTATATAATAGTAGACACTGCACCCACTTTACATGTTTCAGATACTCTACTGATCTCGCACCTTTCGGATATCTTACTTCAAGTTGTAAGAGCTGAATTTACTGATATTAAATTACTCGAACATATCAATAAATTAAAATCCTTTAATAACATTGATAATATGGGAATTGTCTTAAACGGCCTATCACCAAAAGGGAAATATGCCTATAATTATGGTTATGGGTATGGATATGCAGCAGCGAAAGAAAAAAGAGGCTTTAGATTCTGGAAAAAATAACATTCTCGATCTTTAGGGATAGTTTGGAACAGTTTTAGATAAGATTTAAAAAAAATTAAGTATATGAAGCCATCCTTCCTATTGATAACCGCTTTTATCTTTATGGCAATTTCGTGTCATAATAGCAATACAAAGAACATTCCGCCTAATTCTTCTGGAAGATTGAACAATTTGAATGTGGTCATTGAAAATCAGCATTGGCAAGACACCCTGGGTGAGACTATTCGTTCAGTTTTTGCTGCTAATGCAAAAGGTTTACCACAACAAGAACCTATGTACTCCCTAAGTCAATTACCACCTAGGGTGTTCAATGGGTTCGCCCGAAAGAACAGGAACGTCATCATGATAGAAAATGCACCTGAAAAGGAGTTTAAGATAGTAAAGGATAGTTTTGCAAGACCACAGAACGTTTTACTGTTCAAAGGACCGGACCTGAGTTCCATAGCTCAGGTTATCCGGGAAAATCATAAAGAGGCGATCGATATCATCAATAGAACTGAAATAAAGGAAAAGCAAAGAAGGATAAAAAAATCCCCGGAAGATACAGGAAAACTCCAGGATGAACTAGGTGTCAAGTTACTTTTCCCAACGGCTTACAGGTATGCTAAAGAAGGAGATGATTTTGTATGGATGAGAAAAGATATCGAAAATGGTAGCATGGAGTTGTTAGCTTATCAGATTCCGCTAAACGCTATAGATGAGGATGAAAACACCCTTGGAGACATTATTAAGATCAGGGACTCAATAGGGAAAAAATACGTTCCTGGACCTAAAGAAGGAACTTACTTAGCCACAGATGAGGCTTATGCGCCCTATCTTTTTGAAACTAAAGTAGGTGATAAATCGGCCTATGAAGTAAAAGGGGTTTGGGATGTGGAAGGCTCATTTATGGCAGGACCATTCCAAATGCTTATTGTAAAGGACAAAGCCAGCAATAGATACATGATCGTTGAGGGCTTTGTCTTCAAACCCTCTTCTGCAAAGCGCAATAACATGTTCGAGATAGAATCAATATTGCGTTCCGTAGAATTCGTGGATTAAAATCCCAAGGTCACCCCAGTTAAGAAATTGATGCCTGCCTGTGGATAAAACCTCGCGTTTTCTACTGTTTGTGTCATCCCATTTTCTTGCGTATCGAACGTAAAAAAGTATCCGTTTGATGCATATTCCGCATCAAAAACATTGTTGATCAAAGCATTGAATCGAATTGTATCAAAAAAACGGATATCTTTAATTTGATACACAAGGTTAAGGTCCGAATAAAAGAAATCGTCTAGCAATGAAGCTTCACTATCTATATTACTCATGTACTGTTCACCTACATATTTTGAAAGTAAGTTGATCTGAAATTCATCAGTAAGCAGGAAGTTCAATTGATTGCCTGCGATGATCTCCGGGGAAAAAGAAATATTAGTATCACCTAACTCCCTGAGTTCACCGTCTATCTGTGCGACAAAATCCCTGTTCTTATTGCGGCTCATGGCCACATTTGGCATAATGTTCAGCCAATCTGTAACCTGGAAATTACCATCTACCTCTAAGCCTAAACGATAGCTTTTACCGCTGGTTTCTCTGATAGGATTTCCCACATCATCTAAGGCACCGGTTAAGACAAGTTGGTCCTGATACTTCATATAATACAAGTTAGCATTAATCACCGAAGAGGTAGTTTGGTAACGCCAACCCAGTTCAAAGTCGTCTAACTGCTCTGCTGTGGTAATCCCTATCTGAAAGTCTTGTCGCCTTGGTTCACGATTCGCCCTACCGTAGGAGAAGTATAATTGGTGATTTGCCGAAGTCTGATAGGTCAACCCGGCTTTTGGATTAAAAAAAGTATAGCTTTCATCTACATTAAACGGGAGCTTCTGGTCGCTAAGACCGGTAGATTCATAGCTAACATATCTTTCTTGCAGATCGCCGTATACACTCCACTGATCATCTATCCGCCAGGTAGCTTTCAGATAGGATGTAAATTCATCTTTTACGCCATTACCATCATAGTAGCGGTCTCTGATCTCGCTATTTCCCGCAAATTCTGACCAGATGACTTCTCCAAAATGGTCACCATCATATCGGCTAAAAAACACTCCTGCTTTAACATCTAACTGATCGTTTTGATAATTGACATCGCCTTTAATGACATAGTAATCATTGTCAAGCCAGCGTCTTCTTATCAAATCGGCATTTTCTATATTTTGATCGCCCACATCAACCGGACCTATTTCATGGAAATCCAGGTCAGCATCTTCAACAAATTGCTCAAAATAGCCACGACCATAAGTATAGTTTAGGCTAAGTGAACTCGACCAGTGCTTATCATATCGCTGATTCCAGTGGAGTTGATAGTGATCCTGGCTGTAATTATCTACTTCATTATCGTAAAAACGCGTATTGCTATTTTCATCGGTAAACTGTCCGGCAGGATTAAAAGTCCTGTCATCTCTTAAAGTTTCTTTATCGATCCCGAACCAGGATTGGTAAGTGATTTCCTTTCCGCCAAAGACCAATGCCTTGATCAACGTATTTTCATCTTTATAAGCGCCGTGTAAGAAATAAGATTTTAGATCAGATGTGGCGCGATCAACATAACCGTCAGATTGGATATTTGATAACCTACCGGCCACTTCAAAATGATCATTTAGCAAGCCGGTGCTGAACTGGACATTGTGCTTCCTGGTATTAAACGAGCCATAACTATTGCTAATGCTGGCCTGAGCACTATCCTGAACCGCTCGTGTAGAAATGTTCATGCTGGCGCCAAAAGCCCCTGAACCATTGGTAGAGGTTCCCACACCGCGTTGTAACTGAATTTTATCAACTGATGAGCTAAAATCCTGTAAATTCACCCAAAATGTGCCCTGACTTTCCTGATCGTTATAAGGAATCCCGTTAAGTGTGACATTGACGCGTGTCGCATCGCTTCCTCTTACCCGAATACTGGTGTAGCCAACGCCATTTCCGGCATCAGAGGTTGAAACTACTGCTGGCTCATAACTCATCAAAATTGGGATATCCTGTCCCAGGTTTCGCTTTTGTATCTCTTCGCTTTCAAGATTAGAATGTGTAATCGGTGAATCAGCATCAACCCTGATAGATTGCACTAATACTTCATCCAGCGTTTCAGGGGCATCAGCCAGATCAACATTTAATTCAAGATGATGATCTAGGTCAATTTCGATTTCTTTTCTGTTTCCAAAAGCAAAAACGATAACATATTTACCCTTTGGTAAATTAAGTCTGTAGTTTCCATTTTCAGCTGATTTTGTGTTGTAGGGCTCACCTTTCGCATAGATGAGCGCATTTGTTACAGGTTTCTGGCCGTTTGTTACTTCACCGCTGATGGTAAATTCTTGAGCTTGGGTCAATCCGGTTAATAAGATAAAGATGGAAAAAATTACTACTTTCATTCGATTAGATTTTTCCGAACGAAAGGGGTAAACATTCGCTTTTTAACAAAAAAACCTGATGTATTTTTTTACATCAGGAGTGCTACCTTATATCAACTTTAATAAAAAGCTGACGTGTTTCCCTTGGCAACATTATTTGCCCAGGTTCAACGGGTATGGTCTCAGCCCAGATAAAAAATCGGGGCACCCCTTTTGAGATAATACAAATATACAAAATGTACTTGGATTTAATAGTTTTTCCTAACTTTATAAAAAATCTATGAATTCAAGAATACTTCTATCTAAGATACTTTTTTTTAGCTTTATTTTCACTCAGGCTCAGATCACGGTCACTCCGGAAAACCCTACTATTTCTGATAATGTGACCATCACTTATGATGCAAGTCAGGGAAATGCTGAGCTCACTGGTGTATCACCGGTTTATATCCATACCGGTGTGTTAACGACAGATAGTCAAAACCCATCGGACTGGTTTTTTGTGAAGAACGATTGGCCGGTCAACACTCCGGATGTAGAAATGCAGAATATGGGAAATGATATCCATCAAATATCCTTTCATATCGATAATTATTATAATTTACCCAATGATGTAACTGCTACAGATCTGGCCATGGTCTTTAGGAATGCTGACGGTTCTCTCGTTGGTCGAGCATCAGATGGTAGTGATATTTTCTACCCGATCTTTCCTGATAACCTGAACGATGACTACGTTTCTCACAGCTTAAACGGTAATCAACTGGTCATTCAGTCGACAAAGCATCAATACACTGTACAAGCCTATACTGATGATATTCTCAAAGTAGGATTTTATGGCGATATCAATGCAACCATAGACGATAGCTCTAAAGCTGTTGTTCTGCAACCCACTAATAATGGCAATGTAAACGATCTTTCAGATAAGTTGACCTATCAAAACGGTACTAATAAAGTAGTTGTAGAAAAAAATCCTATCACCTTCAAGTTGGTGCGAAATACAGATACGATCCTACGTCATGCAGCAGGATTCTTTAAACAGGGCAATGGCACAAGTTTAAACCTGTCCATTTCTTCTGATGAAGCGTTTCATGGCAGTGGCATGCGAGCGATAGATCAAAATTTACGAGAACAAAATCTAGCTATCTATAATCAGGCTAACTATGCTTATGATCAAGGAGTTAAGAACCTGAACTTCAATGTGCCGTTCTTTGTCTCCACTTATCCTTATGGTTTGTATTTTGACCATCAATTCCCATCGGATATTGCTTTTGATCAGTTAGATGATAAAATTAACTATAACCTGGAAGATGGACAATTATCGTATTTTCTTCTCGCGGCCGATAATATTCCGGAAGTAATGAACGATTATGCGCAATTAACCGGATATCAACCATTACCACCGCGATGGTCATTAGGGTATATCCAGTCAAAGTTCGGTTATCAATCAGAAACGGAAACCAGGAATGTGGTGAACCAACTCCAGGCAGAAAACTTTCCAGTCGATGCAATAGGTTTAGACCTGTATTGGTTTGGGCAACCGGATGAAATGGGAAATTTAGACTGGGATAATTCTGCATTTCCTACGCCGATAGATATGATAAGCGACTTGGAAAATGATGGCGTAAAGACCATCCTGATCACGGAACCGTACATCACTTCCAATTCAACGAACTACACATCGGTTATCAACAATGGTGATGTGGGCGTCAATGCACAGGGAAATGCTTATATCATCAATGATTTTTGGGCGGGAACAGCTGTTCTTCTGAATTTGATGGACACATCAACACAAGACTGGATGTGGAACTTTTATAAAGACAGGATAAATGAAGGAGTAGCAGGTTGGTGGTGCGGCCTGGGCGAGCCGGAGAACCATCCATCTGATATGTTCCATAATGGGCAAACCGCGAGGGAAGTCCATAATTATTATTCGCTGGATTGGACAAAAATGCTCTATGAAAAATATGAGACCGATTCTCCTGATCAGCGGATATTCAATTTGATCCGCTCCGGTTATGGTGCATCACAGCGTTATGGAGCTTTGCCCTGGTCCGGCGACATCAATCGTAGTTTTTCCGGAATGGCCACACAGATTCCTATCATGATCAATATGGGTTACAGCGGATTAGCTTATATGCATTCTGATATCGGCGGATTTACGGGCGGTGGCATGAACAGTGAGCTCTATACCAGATGGATGCAAATGGGTGCTTTTAGCCCGATCATGAGAGCACACGGAGAAGGAATCCCGACAGAACCAACGGCTTATCCACAACCTTATAAGGATATTGTACGATCCTTTATCGAGCTACGGTATGAACTGTTACCTTATAATTATTCATTGGCGATTGAGAACAGTTTGACCGGTGCACCCATGGTCAGATCCATGGATTATCATTACCCTAATATGGATGGCATGAGCGAAATAAATGACCAGTATCTATGGGGTAGGGACTTTCTAATCGCACCTGTCTTAACACAGGGAGCAACCTCAAGGTCTGTTGTATTTCCTAACGACCCTAATAATTCGCAAAATTGGATTCCTTATTTTTCTGATGGAGATCTACAGAACCCAATAGATGCTCCAATAGATACGATGCCCATTTTTGTTAGAAATGGCGCAATTATACCACATACTGATCTTGTTCAAACTACGGATGACTATAATGGCGATCAGATTTCATTTCACATTACAAATTAAGTGACGGTCCATCATCTTGTACATTTTATAATGATGATGGAAGCTCAACAAATACCATTGAGAACGATCAGTACGAAACTATTACGGTGGACGGTTTTAACACTGGTGGAGCCATATCTTATGATCTCACGCATAGTGGAAGTTATCCTTCCATGCCTACAAGCAGAACCATAGAATTTGTGATCAAAGCCGCAAATAGTACAGCCATAGATGACGTAGAACTAAATGGTAATAATATACCCATTTATAACTCAGAAACAGCATATCAAAATAATATGCCGGCGGTCTACTATAATGAGACTAGTAATGATTCGCCTAAGGCTAAGTTTACTTGGAATAATTCTAATACCAATTTAACATTTTTCCTAAACACATTCGGTATAGACAATAGCAGTGCAGAAGATTTAGTAATCTATCCAAATCCTGCAAAAGACAAGGTCAACATCCAATTATCAGAAAGCTTGAACTCATGGAGTAGCCTTAAACTTTATAGTATGAACGGCCAGGAAGTGCATAATTTTAGTAATTCTGATATGAGTAGAACTTCCTCCAGGCTCACACTTGATCTTCCTAAAAATATTAGCAATGGCGTTTATATTCTGAAAATCAACGGAGAAAAAGGAAAACGATCAGCGCAATTAATGATTTTCAGATAAGAGATCTTCTGCCTGTTTGATAGACGAGTTGATGGCCTTTTGCATGTTTTCAGCTTCTTTCTTCAACTCGTCCAGATCTTTTAGTGCTTTTTTAAGAGAATCTGCCTCTCTGGTTTGAATACCCTGATTGATCTGTTCGGCGGTAAAGGTGTTACTCAGGTTTTTCATCCAGTTCATCATTTGATCGTGGGCTTGCTTAAGGTCTTCTTTAGCGGCCTGAACTTTTTTCGATTCACTCAAGCTATCTTTCTTTTGTTCCAGCTTGCTGATCATATCATTGATATTGCTCATTTTAGGCATGACGCTATCATGAATGGCAATGGTCTTTTCCATTTTTTCGTCAAACATTTTGACTTCCTTTGGAGCTTTATCTTGACAACTCGATACCAGAATAACACTTAAAAAAGTAATATATACATATTTTAAAAGGTGAAAACATTTCATAAATATCTGATTTTAAATAGTTTCATATTGTTTTCCGGGAAGCGGTCTTATCTTCCCTTTCAGCTCCAAATTTAGCAATATTGATGCTAATTGATGCCCTGGGATATTGGTTTTTATCACCAGATCATCTAATTCTTCTTTTCCGTTCTCAGCCAGGGTGGAGACTACTTTTTTCTCCTCTTCGTTCAGGTCGACAAAAAGGGACTGTTGTTTGCCTGCTTTCTCCTTTTCAATGTCCCAGTTGAGGAGATACACGATGTCGGCAGCAGAGGATATCAAATGCGCTTGATGTTTTTTGATCAAATTATTACAGCCTATGCTATACCTGTCCTTTGGTCTTCCTGGCACCGCAAAAACCTCACGGTCATATTGGTTGGCAAGATCAGCCGTGATAAGAGAACCTCCTTTTTCCGCGCTCTCAATAACTACAGTAGCTTCTGTAATACCAGCGATGATGCGGTTCCTTTTTACAAAGTTCTTTCTATCAAAGTTAGCACCGGACGTAAAATCGGTTATAAGCCCGCCGTTCGCTTCTACAGAAGGAACATATTTAGCATGGACCGAGGGATATATCTTGTTCAGTCCATGACCTAGGACGGCGATGTTCTGTAAATTATTATCCAGCGCGGCCTTATGGGCTGTTATGTCGGTGCCAAAAGCAAATCCGGAAACGATCACCGGATTCAAAGGTGCCAGGTCATCAATGAGCTGCTGGCAAAAATCAATTCCTTGCGCGGTGATCTTGCGAGTACCTACGATACTGATCATAGGTTTGTTCTTCATGTCAAATTCACCTCGATTAAAGATCAATATTGGCGCATCCTGGCATTGGTTCAGTCGTTTTGGATAGTCTTTGTCCTTAAAGTACCATATTCCAATTCCTTCTCTTTCAATAAAATCCATCTCTGACTCCGCATCTGCTATAAGATTGGTTTTTGATATCTCATGCACCAGACCATCGCCTATTCCATCTATAAGGGAAAGGTTCTTAGGCTTTTCCTTAAAGACCGCTTCCGCAGAGCCTAATTGATTGATAAGCTTTCTGGCATAAATATCCCCTATTTTATTAGCTTTCGTTAGTGCTAATGCTGATAATATCTCACTTTTGTCCTGGATCATTTGAGATAAGAATTAATGAGGAATCAGGTTTTATCATCATCCTCTATTTCTTCCTCAGCCACTTTGACAGAGGCCTCTTTTTTCATCTCTTTCCCTATATAGATAAATTTGTCATCTTTTTCAACTGTTATTTGCTGACTGTCAGAAGGGATGATGTCCAGTTCACCGCTTTCTGCTCTTTTCACGAATATAGGTATCAGCTCTGGATCCGTCTTACTTATCTCGATCAGGCCATTATAATGGTCATTTGAGTTAAGGTCTATCTCATGGATGTTTGGATATCTCCTGGTAAGGTTGACCAGCTTGATGTAATCATCAGTATGGGAGAAAAGCCCTTCTTTAGGATTGTTCTCCGGGTTCTTCATTTCATCTGAGGAGATCACCCTGAAAGTTCCATTCTCGCCGAATTGCTTTTGGAAGTTTTCTATGGCCTTTTTGTTTACCGCAGTGTTACCGGTAAGTGCCATCAGGTAACCAATGTCGTTCAGCTCTATGTTGTTCATCAGGTCATCTGAGAAAACATTGGCAGTAAATGCCTCTAAGCCCATTTTCTTTGCCTCTTCAATGTTGTTCTTGTTGTTATCTACAATGACCACGTGCCTATCATTATCCTTCAGGTATTTAGCGATCAGTCTGGAAAAAGTTGAAGAGCCGATCACAATGATACCTTTCGAATCTCTTAGATATACACCTATTAATTTGGCAAATGGTCTTGCGGTCGTTGCGTTTAGCAAAACCGTACCCAGAACGATCATGAACACCAATGGCGTGATCAGGTTAGCGTCTTCCACGCCTTGGTTGACCAGCTTTAACCCGAACAAAGAAGCAATACCGGCGGCTACGATACCGCGTGGTCCTACCCAACTCACAAAGAACTTTTCCTTGAGCAATAAGTTGGATTTTATACTACTTAAGAACACGCTCAAAGGACGGATAAGGAAAACTATGATGGAGAACAAGATGAGCGATTGCCAGTTGTAGACGAGCAATAGGTCCTCTAAGTTAATATTAGCGGCCAGGAGGATGAACAATATTGATATCAGCAACACGCTCAGGGATTCTTTAAAATATAACAGGTCTTTCAGGTTGGGTAAATTAGAATTCCCCAATATTATTCCCATGACGACTACCGCCAATAGGCCGGATTCTTTTGCAAAATAATCCGCCAGGACAAAAACACCAAGGACGGTCGCCAGGGTGAAGACGTTCAATAGATAATTAGGGATGACCTTGTTCTTGATCATCAGTTCAAGTGCTTTGGCAAAGGTAAACCCGAAACTAAACCCGAAAAGCACGATCTTTCCAAACTCCTTGATCGCTTCTAAGGTGTACTCTTCTGCCTTTTCAGCAGATATGAACTCAAAAACGAGCACTGCGAACAATGCACCGATGGGATCGATAAGTATTCCTTCCCATTTTAAAACGGCTGACACATTTTGCTTTAAAGGAATGTTCCTAAGAATAGGTGTAATGACCGTAGGTCCGGTCACGATGATCAGCGCGGCGAACAAAGTGGATATTTTCCAGCTCACGCCCAGCACAAAATGTGCGGCTATACTGCCTCCTAAGAAGGTTACCAGAACACCTATGGTTATCAGGTTGATGATAACGGAGCTGATGTTTAATACCTCATTCCTTCTCAAGGTTAAGCCACCCTCGAACAAAATGATACTTATGGCTAGCGAAACAAAATAAAAAAGACTCTCGCCAGGAAACAGACCGCTTTCCCCATTCCAAATAGGCTCCAGCAATTTAGCGCCATCATCCGTATATAGTGTAGAGATGGGTCCGGCAAGAAGACCTATGAGTATAAGTGGTAGAATAGCAGGTATTTTAAAACGCCAGGCCACCCATTGAGCCAATATTCCCAGTATGATGATACCCGCTAGTTCAACCATGATGATTATTTAAAAAATGGTCCTGATGATATTTAAGGAAGTTTGCAATTTACGATAGTTTTACTAATTTGCAAGCTCAAAAATGGAGATACATAAAATAGAGACCGGTAACTTTAAATTAGATGGTGGTGCTATGTTCGGCGTTGTGCCAAAGGCGCTTTGGTCCAGGACAAACCCAGCAGATAGCAACAATATGATAGACATGTCGGCAACTTCGATGTTGATAGAAAATGGTAATCGTCTGATATTGATAGATACTGGTCTCGGGGATAAACAGAGCGAAAAATTCTTTAGTCATTATCATCTTTGGGGAGATTTTTCCCTAGAAGGTTCCCTTAAAAAACATGGTTTCCATCCAGACGATATCACCGATGTTTTCATGACGCATCTTCATTTTGATCACTGTGGTGGCAGTATCAAATACAGTGAAGATGGCGAGCAACTAATACCTTCTTTTAAGAATGCCAGGTTCTGGACAAATCAGGAACATTGGGAATGGGCGACTCATCCTAACGACCGTGAAAAGGCCTCTTTCTTAAAAGAAAATCTTATTCCCATGCAGGAATCGGGTCAATTACATTTCCTCAAAAGGAAAGGAAACCGTCAATTCGTTGAGGAATTAGGTTTTGAAGTCCTTTACGTAGATGGTCATACGGATAAACAAATGATCCCTATTATAGACTACAAAGGTGAGAAGCTCGTTTTTGCCGCTGACCTATTACCAACGGCCGGTCATGTGCCTTTGCCTTATGTGATGGGATTTGACACAAGACCTTTGCTAACGCTTAAAGAAAAGAAAGCCTTTCTGGATGAAGCCACACAAAACAACTATCTACTTTTTCTAGAACATGATCCACACAATGAAGTCATCAATTTAAAACAAACAGAAAAAGGGCCTAGATATAACAGGACATTTACCTTCAACGAACTCTTTAAATCCTAATCATAAATAAATACACGAATCAAATGGGATCAAACAAACGCTTAATCACCTTATTATTATCGATCATCCTGGTAAGTTTTGTCAGTTGTGGCCCAACAGGACTGGTCTTTGAAGCTGAAGAGATCGATCGCTCAGCTAATGGCCTTGAAAAAAACGAAAAACTTTCCGAAGAACAACTCAAAAGTTGGTATCATGCTGACATCCTTAACGATACCGTTCCGGGAATGAGCGTAGAACGTGCTTACGATGGTCTTATCCGCCAGCAAGAAGGCGATACTGTGATCGTTGCTGTGGTAGATAGTGGCGTAGATATAGCTCATGAAGATTTGAATGATAAAATTTGGAAAAATAAAGATGAAATACCCGGCAATAATAAGGATGATGATCAAAACGGTTATATTGATGATGTTTACGGCTGGAATTTCTTAGGAGATATCAACCATGAGAACCTGGAAATGACACGTATCATTCGTGACTATGAAGGTCGATTTAAAGGAAAATCGAAGGACGATATCGCTGATGAGGACCATGCAATGTTCGAATCCTATAAAAGAGCTCAGGAAGAATACAAGAAAAAGTTACAACAAGCTAGGAGCCAAAAAACCTATTATACAAATATCTTACAACAATTAAAATCTGCAAGGCAAGCTGTTGCAGACTCCATTGGCCATGAGGATTTCACCTTAGATGAAGTGAAAGCTCTAGAGGCAAGTTCACAAGAGCTTAACCAAAGTAAGAATTTCCTTGTCCAGGTGATGAGCAATGTAGGAGACGATTTGTCTGAAGCAGAGGAACAATTACAGCGAGGCGTTGATTACTTTGGTGATCGCGTAAAATACCATTACGGGAAAGAACTGAACGCGACCGCTGATAGAGGTGATGACCCAGATGACTTTGATGACACAGAGAACTATGGCAATAATGATGTAGATGGTCCTAAGCCTAAAGAAGATGTAGTAAAACATGGGACACACGTTGCCGGGATCATTGCTGCAGAAAGAAATAATGATATCGGGATGAACGGCGTAGCTTCCAATGCTAAGATCATGGCGATCAGAGCAGTTCCAGACGGTGATGAATATGATAAGGATATCGCCTATGCCATAAGATATGCGGTAGATAATGGTGCAAAAGTGATCAATACCAGTTTTGGAAAGTATTATTCCACACATCCAGATTGGGTAATCGATGCCATTCAATATGCTGCTAAGAACGATGTCCTTATCGTAAATGCTGCTGGTAATGAAGGAATAGACCTTGATGAAAAACGTGTTTATCCAAATGACCAGACCCCAGATAATGCAACAGAAGTCGCTGATAATTTTATCAACGTTGGTGCCATTGGCCCACAAATCGGCGAATCGCTTGTTGCTAGTTTTTCAAACTATGGAAAGGCAAATCTGGATATCTTCGCTCCGGGAGCCAGCATCTATTCTACGGTTCCAAATGATGAATATGAATTTCTACAGGGAACTTCCATGGCCGCTCCAGCCGTTTCCGGTATCGCTGCGATGATACGTTCTTATTATCCTGATCTAACCGCTACTCAGGTAAAACAAGTGATCATGAGAAGTGGCATCAAATATGAAGAAGAGGTTATTCTGGGCGGAGACCCTCAGAACAAAGCTCCATTTACTGAAATAGGAGTCACCGGCAGATTTTCCAATCTATACAATGCATTGATCGAAGCACATAAAATGAGCAACGAATGACAAGAACTAAAATGATGATGATAACAATTGCACTGATGTCCATCGGTACTTTTGTTTATTCACAGAACAATACAGAATACTGGCAACAGGAAGTAGAATATGAGATGATGGTCGATATGAATGCTGAAAAGCATCAATATCAAGGTGAGCAAAAGTTAGTATATCACAACAATTCACCAGATACGCTTCATAAGGTCTTTTATCATTTATATTTTAATGCATTTCAGCCAGGGAGTCAGATGGACGTTCGTTCCAGGACCATAAAAGACCCGGACGACCGCGTTGGTGATCGGATAAGTAAGTTATCAGAAGTTGAGATCGGTTACATCAAAGTAGATCAGCTTTTACAAGACGGTGAAAATGTGCAACGTGAAGTTGTAGGTACAGTGCTGGAAGTGGATCTATCAGAACCTATCTTACCTGGAGAAAAATCTACCTTCAACATGAAGTTTAACGCTCAAGTGCCACTTCAGATAAGAAGATCAGGTAGAGATAATGAGGAAGGCATCGAGTTTTCTATGACGCAGTGGTATCCTAAGATCGCAGAATACGATTACCAGGGTTGGCATGCCGATCCTTACATCGCTCGAGAATTTCACAGCGTTTGGAGCAGTTTTGATGTAAAGATCCGTATGGACAAGGATTATACCATCGGTGCCACCGGTTATTTACAGAATCCTGAAGAAATAGGTCATGGTTACACCGATGAGAAGGTTAAGCCCAAAGGCGAAAAATTGACCTGGCATTTTAAGGCATCTAAGGTATTAGATTTCACTTGGGGCGCAGATCCAGATTATGTTCACGATACGCTGGAAATGGATAATGGTACTATCTTGCATTTCTTTTATCAGGATAAGATCAACAACAAAGAGAATAAAGGAACACCTATAGAAGAAAACTGGCAAAAATTACAGGCCAAGACCAAAGCGCTTTTTGAATATTATAATGAACACATAGGTGAGTATCCGTACGATCAGTATTCGGTTATTCAAGGTGGCGACGGTGGTATGGAATACCCGATGTGTACCCTTATCACGGGAGAAAGGAACTTTGAAAGCCTTGTAGGTGTAACTGCCCATGAGGCGGCGCATTCCTGGTTCCAGCATCTCTTAGCCACTAATGAAACCAAACATGAATGGATGGATGAGGGTTTTACAACTTACATATCCGTCCTGGCCGAAGACAAAGTGCTGGAGCAGAACAAGGAATTTCCACTGGAAAGAGCTTATTCTGTCTATAGACAATTAGCCACATCTGGTGTAGAACAACCGCAGACAACCCATGCTGACCGATACCGTTACAACTTTGCTTATGGAGCTTCTGCCTACTCTAAAGGTGCAGTATTCCTTTCTCAATTAGGTTATATCATAGGGAAGGAAAACCTTGATCGTACACTAAAGCGATATTATGAGAAATGGAAGTTCAGGCATCCCACGCCTAATGATTTTATACGCGTAGCAGAAAAAATATCTGGAGCAGAGCTGAGCTGGTATCTTGATGAATGGACCAAGACCACGAACACGGTAGATTATGGAATAAAAGACATACAAGTCGATGTTCAGGGCAGGCAGACGATCATCACCCTGGAAAGAATCGGGCTCATGCCCATGCCGATAGAAGTAGAGGTTACCTTAGAAAACGGATCAAAAGAAATGTATTATCTACCCTTGAGGATCATGCGATGGGAAAAATCAGGAATGGATAATGTAGAAGATGATTGGGCATGGGCGTTTCCAACTTATGAGTTGACGCTTCCAGTGGCTAATTATGCGGTGCAAAAAGTTGAAATCGACCCGAGTGGAAAAATGGCAGATGTCAACTTAGATAATAATATTTACGAAAAAGAATTGGCTGAAAAAGAAAATACAGAAAGCGAAGATTCTGATAATTAATGTGTTAAAATGTAATGGTTTCTTTTGATCTTCGACAGATTAGAAAAAAGAATTATGAAACCAAATTACCTTTTAATTTTATGTTTATCTATCTTATTAGTAACAGCTTCAAATAGCTATTCTCAAGTAAGGATTCTGGAAGTCAACAAAACAACAGATGTAGTTACATTAAAGAATTTTGGCTCAAATGCACAAAACGTAAGTAGCTGGTGGTTTTGTTCTTTATTTAACTACATACAATTATCAAATTTAACCGTAGAAAGTGGTGACTTGATGCTTATGCCGGATGATACGGTTACTTTATCAGGATATTCTTTAGCAGATACTGAAGCTGATCTGGGTTTATATGAAAATGGTGCGTTTAGTTCTTCTAGCGATATGCGTGATTTTCTTCAATGGGGAAGTGCCGGCAATGGCAGAGTAAATGTTGCTGGTTCAGCTGGTATATGGAATGCAGGAAACTTTCTACCGGATGCATCAAGTTATCAATATACCGGAGATGGGACACAATCCGGTATTGCTTTTTAGACAACTCTTTCTTTAGATGATCTTGAAAACGAGATAACAGTAGATATTTCTCCAAATCCTGTTGTTCAAAATTTAAGGATACAGCAGAAAAACGCTCAACTTTTAGATGTTCATGTTTTTAATTTACAAGGTCAACTGTCCAAAAGAACTTTTATAGAAAATAAAAAAGCTAGCCTTGATCTTTCTGCTTTAAGTTCAGGTGTTTACTTTGTAAAGCTGATCGATACTTCTAATAATTATTTTACGCAGAAGATAGTTAAGCAGTAAGAAAATTATAGAGAGAAACAAAGCTATAAGCTATCATAATTAACTACAATAACATTTTAAGTATTTCGTTTAATGCTTAAAGGGTTATTTTTATTTTCAAGCATTAGATAAAATTTTTATTTCTATTTCTTGGAATGACGCTGATAAGTTGTGATTATAGTAGTTTAGCTGAAAATCAAACCGATTCAAACGAAAAAGGAATCATCCCAAAAGATCATTCCTTTTATAATACTAAAGGACATGATGAATTATTAGCTACTTACAGAATTTCTTTACAACAAGATAAAGGGAAACATTATTTTCAAAATCTTAGGAATTACTGCGTTTTTAAATTATTTGCTACTGATTTTTACGATCAATCTACTCAAAAAGATAGATTGTTTATAGCGAATGAATTAGCAGACTTAAAGTAAGCAACACCTAACATAGATAATTTCTAAGCATTAGTGATGTATTTATTAGAAAATGATGAAATTCATATCGATTAAGCCAAATCATTGTCCAATACTTTTGAAACTAAAAACAAAAAGGTTTTCTAGGTCAAAGCCTGAACAAAGACAAAAAAAGTTGAATAAAATTGATAAAGGTCGCACAGAAATTCTCCTTTTCAAAAGACAACAAAGAATGCTGAAGAAGAGAAAAGAGTTTGAGTCAAATTAAATAAAAAACCGCTAAGCATAAGCTTGGCGGTTTTATTAAACTATTAGATTTAACTTAATTAGTATATAGTCAAATTTCTAATTACGAATTACCTAAAATCATTTTTAAGTATGAATTTCTTTTTGCTTTGACTTCTTATTCTTTTCAATCTTATTATTATACAAATCTATTATTGGAAATATAAGATCATAATCATTCCAATTCAAATTTCCATCTATAAGCTTAAAATTCAAAAAGTTTTCCTTTTGTAAATATTTTCGAATAGATGGATTAGACGAATTTTTTAAGAAAGATTCAAAATCAACTTTTCTAATAATTCCGTCATTAAATTTTAATCGGATAATATAATCTATTAAGTGTTGAGCGGAGATTATTTCCAAATTATCCATATTATCAATTTCATCTCTATAATCAACTTTTATTTTCATTTTAATCTTTTTGTTATTTTTTGAAATGGTATGTCCTTATGATATACAAAATATTCAATCCATTTAACAACAATTTCATCTGCATAAGAAGTTAGAAAATCTTTAAAATCTTTCAAGTCATTCGACTTTAAAGGTTTTTTACCTTTGATATTTACAATTTTTATTTCACTTACTTTACCATCTCTAATATAAAACTCTGCTTTACTTTCATATTCTCCTTTTTTAGCGTGAACATGTACCGGATTATGTTCATTAGAATAAAAAAAAATAACAAGCCCAAAATATTCAAATATTTTTGGCATTTTACAGATTTGATTTAATATCTATAATACTCTGGCTTAAATGGACCTTTCTGTTCAACGCCAATATAATCAGCCTGATCTTTTTCCAGATTAGTTAATTCTGCACCTATTCGTTCTAAGTGTAAAGCGGCTACTTTTTCATCTAAATGTTTTGGTAGCATATAAACTTTATTTTCATATTTTTCTCTATTGTTCCAGAGCTCCATTTGTGCTAAGGTTTGATTAGTAAAGGAGTTGCTCATCACAAAACTTGGATGTCCGGTCGCACAACCTAAGTTGACTAATCTTCCTTCCGCTAATAGAATAATGTCTTTTCCATCAACCGTATATTTATCAACTTGTGGTTTGATCTCTACCTTCGTATCGCCATAGTTTTCATTGAGCCAGCCTACCTGGATCTCATTATCAAAATGACCGATGTTACAGACAATTGTTTTGTCTTTCATGGCTTTAAAATGCTCATCTCTAACTATGTCTTTATTTCCGGTTGTAGTAATAACGATATCCGACGTTTCAACAACGCTTTCTAATTTTTTCACTTCAAAACCATCCATAGCGGCTTGTAAAGCACAAATAGGATCGATTTCTGTAATAGTCACAATCGCGCCGGCACCTCTAAAAGAAGCAGCCGTTCCTTTTCCTACGTCACCATATCCACAAACCGTTACGCGTTTTCCGGCTAACATCATATCCGTAGCTCTTCTAATAGCATCTACTGCACTTTCGCGACAGCCGTATTTATTATCAAATTTAGATTTGGTCACGCTATCATTGACATTAATGGCCGGCATTGGCAAAGTACCATTGTTCATTCGTTCATATAATCTGTGAACACCGGTAGTGGTTTCTTCTGATAATCCGTTAATTCCTTCGGCCAGTTCAGGATATTTATCAAAGACCATATTGGTAAGATCACCACCATCATCTAAGATCATGTTCAGCGGCTTCTGCTCCTCACCAAAAAACAAGGTCTGTTCTATACACCAGTTAAATTCTTCTTCGGTCATACCTTTCCATGCATAGACGGACACACCATTATCCGCCACGGCGGCCGCGGCATGGTCTTGTGTAGAAAAGATGTTACAAGAACTCCAGGTGACTTCTGCTCCTAATTGCACTAAGGTTTCGATCAAAACGGCGGTTTGGATGGTCATGTGCAAACATCCGGCGATACGAGCACCTTTAAGCGGCTTTTCTTCGCCGTATTCCTCGCGTAGGGCAATCAATCCGGGCATTTCTGCTTCCGCTAACTCGATTTCTCGATGACCCCATTGCGCCAATGAAATATCCTTTACTTTATAGGGCGTGTATGATCTTGTTTTTGTACTCATAATAATATATTTATTTAAATTGCAAATTTACTATTATCTAAGTTTCTTCATGCCTATTTATAAAACAATTACGATAAAACCAAAAACCCATCTCGCTATATGGCATATTGATGAACAGCTTTACGGACTAGCGCAAAAAGTAATTTTGTCTCCTTATTGTCAGGAAAAATTTGACGCCATGGGCTCGCTTATCCATAAGAAAGGATTTCTGAGCATTCGTCATTTATTAGAGCATTTTGGCTATTCGGACCAGGATCTAGATTATGATGGAAAAGGTAAACCGCATCTTACTGACGGGAATTTCATTTCCATATCGCACTCTTTCCAGTACACTGGATTGATCATCAGCGATCAGCCGGTTGGTATTGATATTGAAAAACAGCGGCACAAGATCAGAAAGATAGCCTCAAAGTTTACACCGGTTAACAAATATGATCACATCAAGGATGAAAGGGAACTGATGAGAAAGCTTACCGTAGTTTGGTGCGCTAAGGAATCCACCTATAAGCTCTATGGGAAAAAAGGTCTATTCTTCCTGCGCGATATGGATGTAGATGATTTTCAACTTAACGACCGATCGACGACCGTGCGCGTTTTGAACCAGGAAGACCAACCTGAGTACAAGATAGATTTCTTAGAATTTGACGGATTTACCTGCGCTTATACATATTAAGATAATTCAATGAACACCAGCAGATTCCTTCAGCAGATCACCCAAAAAGAACAATTGGCCATTTTACTTGATCCCGATAAACTAAAGGTCGATGAAATAGCTAGATTGATCCGGGATATCCCTACCCAGACGAACCTTCTCCTGATCGGTGGAAGTTTTGTAAGTAAAGGTAAAACGGATATTATAGTAAAAGAAGTAAAAAAGCATACCACTTTACCTTTGATACTTTTTCCTGGTGATCATGAGCAACTTTCAAACCATGCGGATGCCATCCTGTTCCTCAGCTTGCTCAGCCGAGAAAATGCGGCCTTTCTTATCGGTCATCACCTTAAAGCCGCTTCAGAGATAAAAAAAGCTAAATTATCGGTCATACCTACGGGTTACATCCTGATAGACGCCGGGAACCATTCCAGTGTAGCCCAAAAAAGCAGGACACGACAGATGAACCCATCCGATATCGAGAAGATCGTCAACACGGCGATCACCGCGGAATATTTAGGCAAGCAGCTTATTTACCTTGAAGCAGGAAGTGGTGCCAAAACACCGGTGAAACCTGGAATCATTCAGGAAGTAGCAAAAAACGTGGAACTACCGATCATCGTTGGTGGAGGACTAAGATCAAGGTCACAAATTCAAGAAGCTTATCAGGCCAGCGCAGGTGTCGTTATGGTCGGAACAGCATTTGAAAACAAAAAATTAGCACTATGAGCTTAAAAATATCAGTAGAACTCACTTTCAGTCCGTTGATGGACGATTTTGAGGAACCTATCCAGCAATTTATTAAAAAACTTAGGGCCAGCGCTTTGACCGTTAAAGAAAACCCGCTAAGCACTCAGGTGTATGGCGATTATGATCAGGTCATGGACTTGATCAACACAGAAATGAAATTCGCCTTAAGCAATGTGGACTGCGGCTTGATGTACATGAAAATAGTAAAAACCGATAGAAGCGACTATGAGCCAGATTTTTGATTGGTTGTTCCAGCAATATGAGGACACTTCTACCTTATTCATCACGTTAGAGCTGATCGGGGTTTTATTTGGTTTTTTAAGCGTTTGGTTCTCTAAGCAAGATAATATCCTGGTCTTTCCCACGGGCATCGTCAGCACGGCGATATTTGTTTATATCTTGTTAGTCAATGATCTTCTGGGTGATATGATGATCAATGCCTATTATTTTGCCATGAGCGTTTACGGATGGTTTATCTGGACAAGAAAAGTAGATGACGCGCATTTCATCCCGATAACCATCATGACCAAAAAAGAGACACAAAGAGCTGTTTTGCTTTTCATCGCCTCCATGATCTTCGTTGTTGCCGTTTATCAGTTTTCCAGCAAATGGGGTGAATGGTACGTCTATATCGATGTATTGACCACCGGCATTTTCTTTGTTGGCATGTGGCTAATGGCTAAAAAGAAAGTTGAGAACTGGATATTCTGGATCGTTGGTGATATGATATCCGTTCCGCTCTACATTTTTAAAGGATTGCTCTTTACTTCGTTTCAATATCTTATCTTCACCCTGATCGCATTTTACGGATATAAAGCATGGAAAAAACAGATCAACCTTCCCAAAAGCAGCCTTTTAAAGTAGTCGCCTTTGGCCCTGAGTCCACTGGAAAGACCACATTGGTAAGCTCTCTGGCCGATTACTTTTCTGCAGATTGGATCCCTGAATTTGCCAGAACATACCTGGAGGAAAAAGAAGAACTTCCGGATGAGATATGTCTTCCAGCCGATATCGATCCTATTGTAAAAGGACAATGTGCTTTAGAAGACCAGGTGCTAAAGAAAGTTCAGGATATCATCTTTATGGACACGAACCCGCTACAGACCAAAGTTTATACGGATATCTATTTTGATCATTTTCATAGCGATATATTGGAACGGGCGATCCAAGAGCGAGCGTATGACCTTTATCTACTGACGGACATCGATATACCATGGGAAAATGACCTACTAAGAGACTTACCGCAGAAACGAAAAGAAATCTTTTTTATATTTGAAAAGGCATTGCAAAGCAGACAGCTTCCTTATGTAAAGATAAGTGGAGATCATCAACAGCGTATCGAACGTTCGGTAGACGCCATAAATCAAAAAAGGTATGAGTGATTCAATAGAACTTACAGCAAAAGAAAAAGAACAGGTCCGCACGCACGGATTAAATGAAGATCAGGTAAAAGCCCAGATCAAAACCTTTAAAGATGGAATTGAAACCGTAAAAGTAGAAAAAGCAGCAACGCCGGATGATGGGATCGTTCAATTAGATGATATCGAAAGATCAGTACTACACGACGCCTTTATTATAGAAGATGATGTTGAGCTGGCTAAGTTTATTCCCGCCAGTGGTGCAGCCTCGCGTATGTTCAAGGCTTTGTATCATTTTAAAGTCGATCTGGATAAAAGTAACCAAAGCCCGAGCCAACTTTTAGAAGCAGATGATCATGTAACCTTACAAGCTTTTTTTGATAGATTTGAAGATTTAGCTTTTGCAGAGCAAGCATTAAGCATGGCCAGGAAAAGCCATCCAGATCTTGAAAAGCTATCTAAGGATGAACGTTATAAGATCCTATTGGATACGGTTTTAAATGAAGATAAATTAGGAATGGCCGATCTGCCTAAGGGTTTGATCCCATTCCATCGCTATGCAGATAAGAACCTGACACCTTTTGAGGAACATTTCCATGAAGCTTCTTATTATGCAAGTTATCAAAATAAAGCCCATTTGCACTTTACTGTCACGGATCATCATTTAGCACGCTTTAAACAAGTGGAAGAAGCCTGCTTACCATTGCTCAAACAAGAGACGGAACTTGATTATTTTGTCCATTATACCTTTCAGGAAAGATCGACGGATACTATTGCGGTAAATCCGGATAATTCTATTTTTAAATTTGAAAATGGAGAATTACTGTTCAGACCTGCCGGTCATGGCGCATTGATCAAAAATCTTAACAAGATAGATGCCGATCTGATATTCATCAAGAATATCGATAATGTTCAGCGCAAGGAGACCGCCAAGGAAAATGCCGGCTATAAAAGAGCGTTGGCCGGTAAATTGTTAGAAGTGCAGCGAAAAACCTATCATTATTTAAATGCCCTATCAGCCGGGCTTTATCAAGACCATGAAGAAGAGGTCAGGACTTTCATTAGGGAAACTTTACATATTAAAGGCGATGTTAAAGATAAATCTACCGCTTATGAACTGCTCAACAGACCGATACGAATTTGTGGTATGGTGAAAAATGAAGGCGCGCCTGGTGGTGGTCCTTTTTGGGTGAAGTTGGGAAATGGTTTTACAACGTTGCAGATCTTGGAAACCTCGCAAATGGACTTGTCTGATGAAGGTCAAAGATCCATCTTAGAGCATTCTACGCACTTTAATCCGGTGGATATTGTTTGCGGCGTTAAGGATTTTGAGGGTAGGAAGTTCGACCTTGAGCAGTATGCCAATCCAAAACGTGGTATCATCACTGAAAAATCCGCTGAAGGCAAACCGCTCAAGGCCTTAGAACTTCCAGGATTATGGAACGGCGCGATGGAGCATTGGAATACGATTTTCGTAGAGGTGCCACTCGAAACCTTTTCACCGGTCAAGACCGTGCTCGATCTTTTAAACCAAGCTCATCAAGGCTAATTTTTGAATTATAGATTTTGAATTTAGGAATTTGAATTTATCGCTAAACGGTTATTGCGTTTTTATTCATTCGCAGAGTTAAATGTAAATCTTAGCGCAGTAAAGATCAATATAACACTAAGAACCATTAAATAGTAGGCTAGCAGGAGGGATGTTTGAAATGATTAGTGGATACTTGTCAAGTTTCACAAGGTTGTTGATAATGATTTTGTGTTTTTAAACTCATTATTAACCTGAGTTCGATTATTATTTTTTCAAATTTTATTGCATAAAAAAAGAAATAGCTTTATATTTAAAGTGTTGAAAGACAAATATATAAAAGCTATTTCTTATGATTAATTATAACAAAATTACGGATATTTTTTGTTTAGTCGATGAATTCATTAATGAATTTACTCCTTTTTTGCAAAAACACAGTTTGGGTAATAAACCCAAAAGACCACCCATCATGA
>Ga0209937_1000029_pt1 | contig 52635 bp, 67 predicted proteins | sample SalPon1_B_H2O_MG_FD_185699 | JGI IMG/M metagenome (GOLD analysis project Ga0209937, IMG submission 185699) | Salt pond water microbial communities from South San Francisco under conditions of wetland restoration - Salt Pond MetaG R1_B_H2O_MG... | ecosystem: Environmental > Aquatic > Non-marine... | reverse complement strand
AGAATCTATGGCGCTGGGCATGGAATATAGTCAATTGTCAAAGGAAGACCCAGAACACGGCCATAGCGAAGAAATTGCTAGAATAGAAATAGGAATGTTTAGTGCTAATCTTGCAACAAAGTTGTTACAAAACAATATAGATGTTTCTTTTACACAGTGTTTTCCGGGTGATCTCGAAACCTGGCAGGAAAAAGAATTTGATTTTTTAGATGATCATGTTTTACTAATTATAACAGCAGGCAAAGGAAAACTGTATAGAAGAGATCTTAAGTCTCAAGAATTAGATGTTAAACCTGAATTTGAAAGGATAATAAGCAAGGAAGTATAGTGATAGAAGAAATTTTTTCTAAAAGAAGACAAATTAGAGCGGCATGGGACCAAAAAAAATTACCTTCTAAAGAGTTAATATACAGTCTTTTAGAAAGGACCTTAAATATATCCCCGTCAAAACAAAATCTTTTCCCCTTTAAAATACATGCCTTTGGTCCAAACGATCCAGAAGAGAAAAAAATAATAGGACAAATTTGCTCGTTATGGAAGACAGGATCAGTCAATCATTGGGATGACCAGTATAAAAGCGGAGATTTTAAAAGTGCGCAAGGATACCTAAACGTTAAAGATTATGTTTTCGACGAAAGGGGTAATGATAGAAGAAATGCTCCCTGGGTTTTAGTTTTTGAACAACGGCTTGCTAATGAAAATAATTTTGTTCGAGAACACCACGAGCTACACCAAGATGGTCATAGATTTACCCAGACTGATTCAAAAAGATTTAGAGGCCTCTGTAATACAAAACTGACCTGTATAGAAATAGGTATGTATTTGCAGACTTTAGCTGGCTTATGTTTGGAAAACAATTTAAATATTTCCTATATCAGAACCTTCCCAGAGTGGCAATGGGACGAGGATCATTATCACAAAGAAGCAAATAAAAGTGGCGGCTTAGACTGGAGTTCTCTGCCTCAAATTACAGAGGCTCCTCTTATGATTGCACAAATTGGCTATGTTGCAGATGTTGAGGATTTTTTTAAAAGTAATAGTTTAGACCCTAATAAGCCACATTGGGAGAATAAACCAGACATAAATGAAATTGTAAAATTTAAAAATTTGTAAAACAAGTGAGCATCGAAAACCTTTTCTTAAATAGAAGACAAATTAGAGATGCTTAAAATTCGGAGTGTGGCCGTAGCGAAGAAAGGATAATTAGTAAGGAAGTATAATGATTAAAGATATTTTAAATAAATGGAAATTTGTTTTAAAATTTGATACCGAGCACAGAACAGACGAAGATGTAATACAAGATATAATGCACACAGCATGGAAAACTACGCCTAGTAAAAACAGCTTTATGCCTTACTGTGTCCATGTAATCGGTCCAGACAGACCTGATTTCAAAAAAAACGTATATAATACAGCGGCGGCAAAGGAGAAAAATTCAAATTCACGCAATCCCAACGAAGATCAGTGGGAAGTAAACGGGAATAAACACAGCATTTTGACAGCTGAATATGTTTTAGTTTTTTGTCCCCGAGCCGAAGACAGCCCTAGTCCTTGGCAAAAACATTTACACAGTGGAGGGTGTTATATGGATGCCTGGTACGAAGATAAATTACAAAAATATCGGGCTACAATATTAGTCGAAGTCGGTTTGTTTGCGCAAGCGGTGTCTGTTTTATGTTTAGAACAAGGATTACACACAAATTATATTTCGTCATTCGAGTCTGATCTAAAATACTGGGAAGACTTCAATTTCGTAAAGCACCCGCCGTGTCTAATTATGGGAATAGGCAAGGCGGAATATTTTCGAAGAGACTGGCTGAAAAAGATAGGTTGGAATAAAGGTGATCATAAACCTAAATTTGATAGCGTCGTAAAATTCTATTAAATTCCTTTTCATAGTGCATAGCATATGGTGTCCTAATTATGTATACTAAAATTATTAACGCAATTGATTCTGCACAAAAAGCACAACGCAATTACAATCTAAATCATTCTGTGCCAAAGGGCGATCTAGACACAATGATTTATGCAGCAATCAACTCTCCATCCAAACAAAATGAAACACATTATTGCTTATATGTATACACAGATCAAGAAATTATTAGAGAGATTTATAATCATACCAAAAAATTTACATTAGTAAAAGACAGCTCAGATAAGCAATGGGGCGATGATAATGGCAAATACTGGCAAGACGATACAAACTCGGTAAAAAACTCTCAAATTTTAGCAAATGTATTATTTGCATATGCGGACGCAAGCGGCGAAGCTAGAGGAGGAACACATCAGGTAGGCAAAGAAAATCAGGATAGTAATGCCTACCAATTATATCAAGAACAAAAAAATATAAGTATAGGCATTAGTGTAGGAGAATTAATTCTCACTGCAAACCTACTCGGTTATAAGACTGGCATTTGTTCTGCTATGGACAGTAAACCAATTAAAAAAATTTTAAACACCGAAAATAGAGTGAAACTTTTAGTAGGAGCTGGTGTACCGGATCCGACATTAAATAGACGTGCTCATCCAGAAGTATTAAATAAAGATGTTCCTCTAAAACACAAAACAGGAAATGATCTTGAAAATTGGAAATTTCCTAGTTTCGTCAAAAATACAAGGGTAATAATTAATGGCGTTGAGTTTGAATGACCTAAAAAGGTCGGGTTATCTTACAGTAGATTTTTATCTAACAAAATCTTGTAACAGAACCTGTTGGTATTGTACATCGTTTACCAAAGAAATGCGAAATCTTACTGTTGATATGGATTTTTTAAGGTCTGTGTTGACGCACTTGTCAAAGTTTAAGACCCGTATTTGTTTGCTCGGCGGAGAACCAGCTCTAGTACACAATCTGCCAGAAGTAATAGATGAAATTAAAAAATACGAAAATATAGTTCCACAGGTAATGTCTAACTCGCTTGTGCGAAATCGCTATCCCTGGATTTTAGATGATCCTGACGTGTTTTACATTGAACACCTTGTTTTAGATTTTCACGAAGATCGAATTGAAAAATTAGGAAAACACGATTTTCTGCCAGAAAATGACAATAATAATTACAATCTTATTATACAAACTCCAAACTATTTTAAATATAGAGAAAAACACGATTTATCAGAAATTGATCATAAAAACACAGAGTTTAAAGAGTATAACGGAAGATCGAAATTTTTCGACAGAGAAGAGCAGGCTCCAGAACTAGACCGTAAAATTTGTGCAAAATTTCCTCTTGTGCCTGTTATTGATTTCGAACTTCAAAAAATTAGACACTGTAGCAGAAAAACAGTGCACGGTTCTAAAACATTTGATATAACTGAAGAAAATATTAACAAGATGATGAATTTTGAATTGTTTGAATTCGAAAGTTATTGTAAAACTTGTACTGAAATTATTCCAAAGAGGCCAGACTGGCAAAAACTTAAGATTTTAGAAGTTCTCGATCGAAACGGTGAAATATGAAAATATTTTCGGTTGCAGTGAACATCCACGATCATAATACGTATAATGGAGATTTTCATTTTCTAGCAGAAAGGTATACGCGCAAGAAACATAATCTTAATCCTTCTAACAGTCAAGATCCAGAACCAAGTAGAGAGTTTTTTCGTCAACACTTTATTCCGGGGTTTAATAACAAAGAACACCTGTTTAGTTTTAGTGTTAGTAACCTAGGCCAACAATTTGTGAAAGATCTCCTAGAAGAAACGCTCGGTGATCTTGACTTTTTAAAATTTAAGCCGAAAAATCTGTGGGACTATTTTAGAACAGATCGTTACTATTATATTGATCATCACCAGAGTCACGCGGCATATGCATATCTGTGTTCTGGATATAATCAGTCAGACATTCTTGCTATTGACGGTAGAGGATGGCAATTTAACTGTATTTTTGTCAATCAACATGGCAATATTACGGATTTATCACATTCACTTAGCATAGGCGGGTTATGGAATAGACTGAGTCAAGATATAGGCTTCGGCTATCTTGGTGCTGGTAAAACAATGGGCCTTGCAGGCTTCGGCCAATATAACGAACTGATAGAAATGATGATCGATGATTATCTTAAAAATCCTAACCATAAATTGCCCGACTATGCAAAAGATTTATTGCAGAGTGTAAGCAAAGAAGATGTTGCTTACACTTTGCAAAAATACACGGTAAATTTAATAAAACAACACGTTTTACCGTTAAAGACTAATAATAATATTTGTGTTGCGGGGGGCGTTGCCTATAACGGGTATTTAAATGAAGAATTAACCAAGCACTGGGATCAAGTATTTGTGCCGCCTGCGGTTGGTGATGAAGGCCAGGCATTGGGCGTATATATGCATGCTGATTATGTTTTAAATAATAACATCCACCAGCCTGCTGTATATGCAGGATTAACCCATGATTTTGATACTAGGATGTTAGAAGGACTACAAAGTAAACAGTTAGGAGAAGACGATTTATTTAGACAGATTGCGGAATCAATTGCATTAGGCAAAATAGTAGGATGGTATCAGGGTTGTTCAGAAAGTGGCAACCGTGCATTGGGTAATCGAAGTATCTTGGCCGACCCCCGAAATCCTAACATCAAAGATATTATTAATAGTAAAATAAAATTTAGAGAGGACTTTCGACCGTTTGCACCAAGCGTGCTAGAAGATTATTATCAAGAATATTTCGATACAAACCAACCATCTCCTTATATGAGTCGTATAATGCCTGTGATCAGTATAGACATTCCTGGTGTAACACACGTCGACGGTACCGCAAGGATACAAACAGTTTCAAGAAAAGACAATGAGAAGTTTTATAATTTGATAGACGAGTTTTATACACAGACGGGTGTTCCTATGTTGCTCAACACCAGTTTTAACTGCCAAGAACCTATTGTTGAAACTCCTGAAGATGCTATAAAAACATTTAAAAAGTGCGGATTGGATATTTTGGTAATAGGCAACTGGATGATTACAAAATGATAGCCAGAGATGATATAACCATAATCAAAAACATACTCGAATTAACTAATAAAAATATAGATTTTGATTTATTATACAGGGTATTAACTGCAACAAAAGATTTTGAGGACCTAAGGGATGATATATTAGACTCTTTTGGGGGAAATCAAATTCGGTCAAAATCGCGTGTTTTACAAATTATAGAAGAAAATAAATTCTTAAACACAGACTCTGAAGTAATAGTTTTCGGAAGTTGGTATGGCAGCGTGTTGATACCCAAACTCTGCAATAAAGTGAAACGTCTTTCTTGTATTGATCTAGACGAGCGCGCATTAAAAATTGCCAAAAACAGATTGTTCCCAAATATTAATAATGTTGATTATATTGTTTCAGATGTTTTTGAAAAGGATCGAGAACGATATTGGAACGCAGACCTGTTTATTAACACTTCATGTGAACATATGCCTCCTATGAATACTTGGCCGTATTGGCCCGAGAAGACAAATTTTATTTTCACATCAAACAACATGCACATCATAGAAGGACATATCAACTGTGTTGATTCTATGGATGAATTTAAAAGTCAACTCCCAGTAAATGCTACAGTGTTGGCAGAAGATGAAATTGAAGACGAGCGCGGCGTAAGATTTATATTAGCGGGCACTATAAATTCTTGACAAAATAACTTTATAATAGCATAATAGCATAATAAACTGTGGTCGTAAGCAAAAAGAAGGCAAAGCTCTCGCTATGCTTATAGCATAGATTGGGGACGGTGTCGCTGACATAGTCATAGATACTTGTAGGTTCGACTCCTACCGACCACACCACGAGGAACACATATGAAGCAACAAGATTGGAAATATCAAACAACCAATACAGGTTTAGGGCAGTCAGGTACGTCCGATGATGTAATTTCAATAGAGATAGACGATGAAAATGCAGATAATTTTATTACACTGCCAAACACACACAGCTATGACACAATAGACTTTGATAACATCGATTTTAATTTTTCGATAGATCCGGGCATAGACGTGACCGAAGGTGATGTAAAAGTACATAAGGACGGTGATATTAAAATTGGCGAGCGCAGTCTTAAGGAATTTATGGACAGCGTTGAAGAACGTCTAAACATTCTCCGACCTAATCCGGATTTGGAACAAAAATGGGACGAACTCAAAGAGCTCGGTGATAAGTATAGACAGCTTGAGCAGGAGATTCTAGAAAAGGAGCAGATGTGGGATTTAATCCGGAAGTAGTTAGGTTTAGATGCAAACATATATTGCTTTCGCATCGAAAAGCGAATCCTTCAACACACGATCGAACACCTTACTTGGCATCCTTGGAGGCCGAAAGCTTACATGGGTTAATTTAAGATAAAATTACTCCTACTACGTCATTAAGTTTACAAAATAGTAATAAAATTATTAGCGATTGACTAGGAGTAATGAAAGAATCACAATTGAAAGATTCTACCATTCCGCATGATGATGTTATAGATAATGCAAAAGAATACCTAAAACAAAGAAAACAAAGAGATTATTGACATGAAAGCAAAATTAGTATCTTATTCACAACCCAGCAGAGATTTTTTAGACGAGGGCATCGAAAATGTTCAAGACCTTATTGCGTATGCGGCTAGAGTCTCTAATCCGTCAAATCAATTTAACACGGAGACCTCTACTCGCTTACTCAACTTCCTTGCGAAACACAAGCACTGGTCACCTTTTGAAATGGCATCTGCCTGCATAGAAATTGAAACCACGCGAGATATTGCTCGTCAAATTATACGTCATCGCAGTTTTGCGTTTCAAGAGTTCAGTCAACGTTATGCACAGCCCGATGCCATTGAAGACACTTTTGTACTGAGAGAAGCCCGCCTTCAGGATACAAAAAATAGACAGAATTCGATCGAACTAAATCCCGAAAACAGCGAAGAGGACGCAAAACTTTTAATCGACTGGAACGAAAAGCAAGAATCTGTGATTGAAGCTGCTAAAGAAGCATATGCATGGGCAATTGACAACGGCATTGCCAAAGAACAAGCACGGGCTGTTTTGCCAGAAGGCAACACAAAATCTCGATTGTATATGAATGGCAGTATTCGCTCGTGGATTCACTATATCGAACTTCGCGCAGGCAACGGCACACAGAAAGAGCATATGGAAATTGCAAAAGCAGTTGCCCAAGCAATCACAGAAATATTTCCTCTCGTGGAAGAATATGTCGACTCTCAATGACATCTATAGTTTTTGGGGCATAGAATCCAAACACATACACGCTGATGAGTTCACAGGATACGAACCAGTATTAGACAAACTTGACAGTTACACCAAAGGCAAATTTGAAAGAGATCCTGAGCGTGTCGTAGATGAAGTTTTTGATATCTATCGCAGCGTAAATCTCGTACCAATTATCTATTATACAGAACAGGGTCTACTAACCGCCATAAGACAGTTTCAGTCGTTTGACTACAATAGAGTAGACAATAGGCGCATAGGACTAGGAAACAATAGAGGGCAGCCCCTAAGCAGATTTTTATTTCCCAATATGATGACTGCTGAACCTAAGGGTAGAGGTTCTAACAGCCTGCGTGATAGATTCTACAACGATAAAAAACTCAAACGTGCTATCCGATTGTGCTTCGAAGCAAGGGAAGGCGAGCATCTAGCAAGACCAACTGCTCTGCGCCGTGCTTTAGAGTTGGTAACAGGCGAAAACATACAAAATTTCAAACCACAGAATGCACGAAGTTTAGCAGAATATCTTTGCCCTGTTGTGTTTGGTAGGATCTATGATTACAGTGCTGGCTACGGGGGGCGTCTGCTTGGTGTTGGTGCTAGTAGAATGCGATATTCATACACAGCGGTTGATCCAAACACCGAAACATATAAATACCTGTGCTACTATAAAAATCTAATAGAGCAGGTTACGGGAATGCAAGGCGAAATACATTGTTCAACATCGGAAGAGTTTACTCCAAATGATGTTGACTGCGCCTTTTCTAGCCCACCATATTTTAATCTTGAAAAATATTCCGACGAAGACACACAGTGCATGGTAAGATATCAAACTCTAGACGAGTGGTTTGACGGGTACGCCGTACCTACAATGGAAAACATCTATCGTGGCCTGAACAGCGACGGGGTATTCGCTACCAATATTGCCGATTATAAATCTTACGGTAACAAATCATACGCTGTTGTAAATCGTTGGATAGCAACCGCAGAAAAAATAGGTTTTAAACACTGTGAAACAATACGAATGATGCTGAACACTAGACCCGGTGTCGGCAACGATAAAAAAAGCGGTAGAGAAAAATGGGAGGGGGTTTATGTGTTTACAAAATAAGGAGAGACGGTGGAACTACAAAAGAGACTACAGAATGTAGCAGGACAGATGTCATGCCTAGAAGACATGGGCATGGTCGACTCGGGACCATACAACACACTAAAGACAGAATATCAATCAATACTGAAAAAGATCAAAAAACAGAATGAACAATACAATCAATCCACAAAATCCGACTCCGCGTGATATCTTTGAACATAAAAGAAATTGGAACCCCCACGGTTATAAGGTAGATGTTCACAGCGATCTTGTGCTAAAATGCAAGAGTTGGTGCAGAGAAAATCTCAAAAAGTGGGAGTGGAGCATGGACACGTATACAGATTTGTACAGCCACAGTTTCTACTTTGAGAACATGAACCATGCACATTCATTTCGTTCTAGGTTTGAGCAATGGGTTGACAAAGGCAAAGGCTAATGATTATTGAACTGACACTATTTTTGATGCTGCTGCAGGTTAAACACTTTATAATAGATTATCCTCTGCAAACCCAACAAATGATAGCCAGCAAAGGAATTTTTGCAGACGGCCCTGGCGTAGTTCATTCTCTTTTGCACGCCGCAGGTAGTTTGTTGCTGTTGCTGTTTTTTACTTCAATAACACTTGCTGTGTTGTTGGCTCTTTTAGATTTTGTGCTTCATTATCTAATAGACTTTTCAAAAAAGCGTCTAAACTACAGAAAAACTCCTCAGCACAAGGATTTCTGGACTATCACCGGCGCCGATCAGCTGGCTCATCAACTGTGTTACCTTTTTTATGCCCTGATAATTTTTTCTTGACAGCGCCCTAGGAAGGTAATATAGTAGATGAATGACTAGCATACAAGCCGGAAGAGATCTCGAAAAGCTCGTAGCTGTGTTTGATAGTTGTGAAACTGCTCATCACGTGCGAATTGCAAAACGAATGGCAGAATGTTATCATGAAAAATATCGCGACAGGTTAGATATTATAACAGCAGCGTATGCTACAAATAGAATCACAGGCGCATTAAATCGCGCTACCTATAGGATCGGAACACATGAAAGCTAGAATGAAAAAATTCCCCGCTTGGTGGGGACCATACCAAGCCGTAGAAACTGTTTTCTTTTGGACTCGATATCAAAACGAAGACGGTTTCCCTACTTACCCGGATTGGGTTTTTGATGCAGGCGAATGGTACAGCAATACTTGGCTAGGACACATCCATTCATACCTAGCAGAAGCGTACATGTCATGGAAAAACAAAAACAGGGTTAAGATACACATCGATCGCTGGGACGCATGGAATGCGGATAATACAATTGCTCACGTGGCTTTACCCTTGTTAAAACAGTTAAAAAAGGACAAGCACGGGGCACCTTGGGTGTATCCAGCAGATGTTCCCAAAAAACTGCGTCCTACAAAAGCCCAGGTTGATAAGTATAACCAAAACGGTGAGGTAGATCCGCTGTTTTTCAAACGCTGGGAGTGGGTGTTAGACGAAATCATATGGGCTTTTGAACAACACGTCGACGACGACGCAGAAGATCAGTTCCATACCGGCGAAACAGATATTGTGTGGACCAAAGTCGACGTTTATGGCAAAGAAATCGGCGCAGACTATAATGATGAGATATATTATCGCATGGATAAAGGACCAAACCACACTTCAAAATTTGACAAGGAGGGCTACGACGCATGGCACGAACGTAAACAAAATGGCTTCGCACTGTTTGGAAAATACTACACAGCACTATGGGATTGAGTTATGCAACACGACTATATGAAGCGCATCAGCAAAAAACCGTTTAGACTTTGGCTGCAAAAACAATGGCAAGAGCATAAAATCGAACGAGAATATGTGAACGATCCTGTTGATTACACTCTTGAAGACTATTTTCAGCAACACAAAAAATTCCTCATTAAAAAATTCAAAGAACACCATAGGAGTTAGCACACATGGCTACCGATCAGGAAAAACAAGAACTTGTCGATCGCATAAAAGATCCTAGGTTCTATCGAATTCTAATTCGCGGATACGGTGGGGAAAGCACCTATTGCAGTATCTCTCGATCTGCTTTTGAATTTTGGAACAGCCTAGTTGAAGAACACGGCGACGGCGACCTTGTTGAATATATGCTCAACTCTGAAGACGGAGAATGGGAGTTTGACGAAATAGATGAAGTTCCCAAAAGTGCCCAGTTTATGATCGACGAAGACGGCGACGCACGACCATGGTACGAGCCGCCCAACGAAATCGATCACAGCTTTGGTGTTACCTATGAATCTGCACTGATTTCTGTTGAGGAAGTCGACAGTTTTGATTACAATGCAGATTTTTTAAACGAGGCTTCAGAAGAAGAAGATTTAACTGATTTGGTAGATAAAGTATACGAAGAATCGGAAGTAGAAATACAGGAATATAATTTTTCCGAGCCCGACGACGACGTCGACTACATAGCGCAACTGTACAGTATTGAAAAGGGAACTTTTTTCTCAGGCACGGTCGACACTCACGGCGATTTTGATCCCAGCAAACTTAAGATCAGCATTACAGAAGGTTTAAACGGCGAAGAAAACATCACAGAAGTTCGATATGACGGTGTCTTTGTTGAGAACGACGGCGGCGATACTAACGGAAAAGGATATGTTGCGGCAGTTTGGGCGACCTAACAACTAGACTGATAAAATCGGACAGGTGCACAAAGTGCTTGCTCATCTGATAGAACAATTCGGGATTGTGATTTTCAGCAAACATGTCGTATGACGTGCTGCCAATATCCTGAAAGTATCGTCTGTTGAGTCCGCGGCGTTCGCCGTACTCTGGATAAACGCCTGTTACAAACAAGCAGATGTCACCTAACTCTTTGGCTTTGTAGTCAGCAGGTCTAGAAAGGCTCATAAACGCAACAGCAAAGTTAGGTTCAGGTAAAACCTGTTGCTGTTCTACTCTACTAGACAATAACGCTATGATATAACTGGTAATTTCGCTGGGTAATTCCCAACCCTGTGTTTCAATTGTTTCATTAACGGCGTCGTAAAACGCACTTACATATGCATCCTTCATAAAAATATTTATTGACGATGCAGATTTTTTTGTTATAATTACTCCATGACTAGAAAAAATCTCGAAAGATATTTAGATCGCTGTCGGAGTAACGGCGAGGATCCTAACCCGGACTACATCAAAATGTACGAAAAATTTGACGAACTGCGCGAGCATAGATTTGACTCGGAAGAACAGCGTGAAAATAATCTCGAATGGGACATGATGAATGCAGATTGGTTTGTGCATAAAGTGTGCGAATCAAACTCGTACGCACAGAACTTGTATGCGGCAATGTGTAACAATGAATTTCAAAAGTTGGATGTACTGCCTGTATTGAAAGAAGAAACCTGGGGTTGCAGTTGGAGAAGTGCAGGAGGCATAGTTGCAGAAATTCGCAAAGACGGCGACTATCTAGACTGGTACTGTAGTGGTATTGCGTCTAAGGAAAGGTGCGGGTATGTGGGAGAAAGCATAGTTACTGACGAAATACGCGAAGATCTACGCCAATTGGGCTGGATTGTTTTAGAAGAGAGATAAATTAAAGGAGCGAACGGAGATATACATGGCAAAGACCAAAGCAAAAACGAAATCCAAGGCGCCGGCTTCGGCCGCACCAAAGTTTGCCAACATTGAAGAACTTGATGGAAAAGAATTTCATAAAATGCGCAATCAAGCGATTGCCTACTACTATCAAGAAAAGAAAAAGTCAGAGATGTTGCCAGATGTTTGGAAGTGGTGTAAAAACAACGGTTACATCAAAGAGCAGATTGATATCCTAAAAAGTCAACAGTCTCTTGTGACTTCTTATCAAGCAACACTGTGCAAATGCGTAAATTTGGGCATGCCGGACTACAATGAACAACATGCTGAGTACTGGGAAGCACTGCCAGGTGTGAGCGGCAAAATGCGTCCTATTAGCGATTTTCTGCACAAAAGCTTTGAAACTATTATTGCCAAAGGTTACGCAGAAGGCGATGAGCCCGAAGAAGAAAAAGCCAAAGCACCAGTTAAAACAATTCAGCAGAGAACCTACGAAGCCGCAAGTTTCATGGCCAAAGACATTGACGAACAAGAAACTCTGTTGTTGAACGATCCTGAAAACTACGATGTTAAAAAGTTTGATGCAGGTTCGCTGTTACGTCAGGCAGAAGTAAAAGCCAATCACGCTAAGATCATCAAAGAATTCTATCAAAGTGATCTTGTCGAAATGCGCGAGGTCCTCGAAAACAATGACGAACAGCTCAAAGAAGCATATGCTCACATGGGCAAGAAAGCAGTAAAGAATATTATTGCATTCTATGAGGAAATTGAAACTGCCTGCGATATGATTGCAGAACATCAAAAAGCACAGCGCAAGCCACGAAAAGCAAAAGTCAAGCCCAAGACCAAGGTAGTAGAAAAATTAAAGTATATGAAAACGTATGATCCTCTCAAACTCGTAAGTGTGGACCCTACAAAGATTTTAGATGCTAAAGAACTTTGGGTTTACAATACCAAAACTCGCAAGCTGGGCAGATATGTTGTAGACGATCCCTACAACACAGGTGCAACACTGTCTGTCAAAGGCACTAGCATTATTGGGTTCGATGAAAACAAAAGCATTCAAAAAACACTGCGCAAGCCAGAAGAAAAACTTAAAGAACTTAAAGAAAGTGGCAAGGTTAAATTACGCAAATTTATGGATGAAATCAACGCTGTTGACATCAAACTAAACGGTCGCGTAAACGATCAAACAATACTGCTGAAGGCGCTTTAGATCAAAATCTGATAAATATTGTTATGGAAAACAATATTGATCAAGCACTAGATGCGCTCAAGCAGGCTCTCAAAGAGGGTCCGGACGCCGAAGCAAAAGACGCAAGTCTTAAATTCGGCGGCAAGGTTTTTAACAAAGGTTTACTTTGGGTAGGTACTGGAAATACCAAGCAGTTGGTATTACAAGACGGGCCCGATAGAGTATTTTCATCCGAACATATTGATCTTGCCAAAGATCGGCACTTGAGCATTAACAAAGTCCCTGTGCTTGATCAGACACAACTGGGTGCAAGTGTTGTTAAGTCTAGTCTCAAAGAAGTAGGCACACTTAAAGGTCTTAACATAGACGGCGGTTTGCGTGTTAATCAATACATGGTGTTTGATCATCACACAGATAGGCTGGGTCTAGGCACAGAAGAGCCCAATGCCGCACTCAGTGTTGCTGAAGACGGCATTGAAGTTGTCATAGGAACTGAAGATTTTACATCCGGCGTTGTTGGCACTTTCGCCAGCCACGATCTGCATATTAAAACAGACAACACAACAAGAATTTCTGTTGGTGCAGGCGGAGATGTCGAAATTGGCAATCGAAACAATTCGCCAATACAGGCTTCTGTTCACGGAAGTCTCAGTGTCGGTGTTAACAATCCAGATCCCGGCGTGGATCTGCATGTTAGAGGCAACATCAAATTTGCCAATCGCACACACATGGTAGACTCGCAACCGCCACAGGGCGGTTCTTGGAATCAAGGCGACATTGTTTGGAACCAAAGTCCCGAGCAGAGAAAGCATGTAGGTTGGGTTTGCACTAAAGCAGGAAACCCCGGCGTTTGGAATCCTTTCGGCGAGATCCACTAAATGCCACCAGCCCTTGTTATCGGCAACGGCGAAAGCAGGAACGATATTGATTTAAACAAAGCGGTTGCAGACCACACAACTATAGGGTGCAACGCACTTCATCGTGATTATGCCGTTGACCATCTCGTTTGTTGCGATCGCAGAATGATTGAAGAAGCAGTTATCAGCAACAACACACAGCAAACCTCGATTTGGGTGAGAGAAGAGTGGTATCGCTATTTTCGCAAGACGAGGAAAGACAAGCGCATACAAATTCTTCCGGGCCTGCCCTACACAGGACAAAACAAACAGGACAAACCACTGCATTGGGGAAGTGGGCCCTACGCCGTTCTATTAGCTTCACAGCTGAACGATTCTATTGCAATGCTGGGCTTTGATCTATATTCACTAAACGGACGCGTAAACAACGTCTACAAGGGCACTAGCAACTACGCAAACGCAGACGGCCATCCGGTAGATTATGTTTTTTGGGTATGTCAAATTGCCAAGGTTTTTAAACATTCGCCAAATAAATCTTTTGAGATATACAATCGCAAAGATTGGCAAATGCCAAAGCAGTGGCAGTATCCAAATGTCAGCTTTAAAAATATTGCCCTGTTCGATTGATTTGATAACTACTTTCGTATATAATATAAAAAATAATAGGACTTGGCGTCATCCCTACTAATTCTGCCGCCATCAAACTTACTCAACTACTACAGGAGGCAAGAGATGGGTATTCAAGTTAAATCAACAAAACGTTTTAAATATCTTCCGTGCGGCCACGCACAGTATTTCGATCAGGAACCGGATGGTTCGCCAGGAGAATGTGCAAGCGTACACGGCTACGACAGAGAAGTAGAGTTTACGTTCGCAGGAGACATTGACGAACATGGTTGGATCGTGCCGTTCGGCGAACTAAAGCCTATCAAGCACTTTTTAGAATATTACTTCGATCACGTTACTGTGCTACCGGCAGATGACCCTCGTTTAGAACACATTACAGAAGAACTTACTGTGCCCGGCGGGTTGCTAGGCACTGTTCGAGTATTGCCGTCGGGCGTGTCTATGGAGATGAGTTCGCTGTTTATCTGGGAACACGTCAACGCCTATGTATATGAAGTTACACACGGTCGTTGCTATGTAGAGCGGGTAGAAGTGTTCGAGCATGATCGAAACGCAGGACAGGTCGTCGTTGACCGCGACACTGCTAGAAATGATGCACAGCGCAAGGTAACATTTGGACAATTGCTGCCATGCCAGGCTCGTTGGGATTGGGAAGCTCCCCGTGATGCACTAAAGAGATTAGAACCATAATATGAGATCAGTAGTACTAATACCCAGTAGACTAGACAGCACTAGGTTTCCTCGTAAACCGCTTGTAGATCTAAACGGAGTGCCGATGATCAAACACATTCACCATGTTTGTGTGTCTGCTGGGTATTCTACTTATGTGTTGACGCCCGATCAAGAAATCGCAAACTGTGTTGACAACAGTATTCTAGTAGACGATGCTGCGAACGGAACAGCCCGTTGTGCACTTGCACTAGAATATTTTCCAGAAGTAGATTATTTTATTAACGTCCAAGGAGACATGCCCGACGTAACACAGGAAATGATCGAGAAGGTCGGATGGTTGTTACAAACATATAATGTTTCAACTCTTTATACAATCATGCCAACGGAGTTGCAAAACGATCCGAACAGTGTAAAAATGATAAGAGCAGGCGATAGAGCACTATGGTTTGGTAGAGGCATGACCGGTTATGGTGATTGGCACTTGGGAATATATGGTTATCGACGCCAGGCATTAGAGAAATATTCTTCATATGAAATCAGCACGGAAGAGCAGGTCGAAGGATTAGAACAACTGCGTTGGCTAAAACAAGGATGGGACATAGGCTGTTTGCACACGGACTTTGACGGCATTGAAATCAACACACCAGAAGATTTAGAACAGTGGCACAAACGAGAAAGAAATGAAAACAATTAAGATAGCAGATTTTGAAGTCGGCGGCGACAATCCTCCGATGATAATTGCAGGACCGTGTCAGATAGAGACACTAGAACATGCACGTAAAATCTGTAGCACAGTAAAAGAACTATGCGGCAAACATGGTCTAAATTTTGTCTACAAGAGCAGTTATGACAAGGCCAATAGAACCAGCCTCACTGGCAAACGCGGCGTTGGCATCGATCGAGGACTCGAGATTCTCGGACAAATCAAACAGGAATTGGATGTTCCCATCCTCACAGATGTACACGAAACAGATCAAATTTCTCACATAGAAGAATACTTTTCTGGTGTAGTAGACATATACCAAATTCCTGCTTTTCTCTGTAGACAAACAGATCTGTTATTAAAAGCAGGTTCTACAGGCAAAGCAGTCAATGTCAAAAAGGGACAATTTTTAGCACCTTACGACATGCAAAAGGTTGCTGACAAAATTGCCAGCACTGGTAACGAAAAAATACTATTAACTGAAAGAGGCTACACACATGGATATAATAATCTTGTGGTTGACATGCGTTCTCTACCCATTATGGAGCGCACTGGTTACCCCGTGGTATTTGATGCTACACATAGCGTGCAACAGCCTGGCGGATTGGGACAGTCATCCGGCGGCGATCGAACCATGGTAAAATATTTGACCAGAGCCGCAATGGCAACTGGCTGTGTGTCGGCGGTGTTCATTGAAACACACGAAGATCCCGACCGTGCACCCAGTGACGGTCCTAACATGATCGAGTTAAATAGACTTGAGAATTATTTGGTAGAAATCAAAAAATTGTATGAAGTCTCAAGCAAATTTAACTAAACAACAGCGTCGCTACGAAAAAGATCTGCGCAAACTAGAAAAGCGTCAAAACAAGCTCGCCAAAAAAAACCAAGCAACAGCGGCTTCACCAGTCACAGTTCTCTGCGTTAAATTTGGAAACAAGTATGGAATTCCATATGTTGAGAGGCTGAGGAATATGGTCTCTCGCCATATAACAATTCCTTACGAATTCGTTTGTCTCACAGACGAGCCCAAGCCTATAGAAGGCGTGAGATCGATTGTGCAACGAAATGCAGGATACACCAAAGGCTGGTGGCACAAAGTACATATGTTTGATCCCAGCTTGCCCTTATCGGGGCGAATTCTTTACTTTGACTTAGATGTTATCGTGTTCAATAATATAGATAGACTTGCACAGTATTGCACATCTGAATTTGTAGGGACACGCGATTTTAATAGAAAATTTTATCCTACATGGAACAAGCTTAACAGCAGTGTAATGTCCTGGAATGCAGGAACTCAGACTCATATTTGGGAGGACTTTTCTAATAAACCGCAAAATGCTCTGAGAATGCATGGCGATCAGGACTGGATATTTAAAAAAAGCCAGGATGTCTTAAAATTCTTCCCCGATACCTGGATTCAAAGTTATAAATGGGAAATTCGCAGGAAGCAGGACCTTATGATACAAGGTGGCAAAAGACGATTTAGAGAAATCAAAGAAGATGTACGCCCTCCTGCAGATTGTTCTGTTGCTGTTTTTCACGGTGATCCTAATCCTGCAGACGTGCGTGATCCTTTTGTGATTGACAACTGGCAATAAATCAAGTACTATCAAACTATGAAACGAATTGCATTTGCATGCAAGTACATGCACGACGACCAGTCTTTGCCTAAGCGAGAACTGGAACAAATACAGCGTCCGCTAAATACACGGTCCACTACTGTGCAGTGGCTTAACCGTCAAACTCGCGATATCGCGGAGCAACGCTTGTGGGAGTTGATGGAACACAACATTCAATCATATTACAATTTGATTGAGTATGTAGGAAGTTTGTCCTATGAGCTTAGAATGGTTAGACTCGGCAGTGATGTCCTCCCTGTTTATACCGAGCCTACTTGGAGTTATTTTTGGAAGCATGGCGACGTTCGTGATTACTGCGAACAACAGTTTTCTCAAGTCGGCGAACTGGCTAGAAGTCTCGATGTTCGGCTTAGCATGCATCCTGGTCAATTTACTGTGTTGGCTAGTGATAATGATGAAATTGTAGAGAGGAGCATAGAAGAGTTTGAATATCACACCGATGTCATCCGCTGGATGGGATATGGCAGGACCTTTCAGGACTTCAAATGCAATGTACATATATCGGGTAGAAGAGGTCCACAGGGCATTAAAGACGCCCTTAAGAGACTCTCGCCAGAAGCACGAAACACTATCACAATCGAAAACGATGAAAACCGATGGGGACTCGAACACAGTCTCGAACTTGCAGACGACCTTGCACTTGTACTCGATATCCACCACCACTGGGTGCGTGAAGGTGAATACATACAGCCCACCGACGATAGATTTCGTCGTGTGATTGATTCGTGGCGAGGAGCTCGACGTCCTGTAATTCATTACTCACTAAGTCGCGAGGATCTACTTAACCTGCATCCTGCAGATAAACAACCTGATATGGCGGAATTATTAGAGTGGGGATACAAGAAACAAAAACTCCGTGCCCACTCAGACTATATGTGGAACACAGCCTGTAATACGTGGGCTAAAGAGTTTTGGGAATACGCTGATATTATGGTAGAGTCGAAGTGTAAGAACTTGGCGAGCATGAAGCTCTACGAAGAATTTACTTCGCAAGCTTCAACACTTCTGCAACAAGATCCGCTTTCTTCCGACGCTTATCAAGATCAACTTTGTATTCCTTCTTAGCGTAAGCTTCTAGCTCATCTTTGTTCATTTTGTTAAGATCGGTTTTGGTAACACCGATCTTTTTACGACCACGCTTGGCAGGTGTTTGCTCAGCAGTTTTCTTAGTTGTGGATTTCTTTTGAGCAGGTTTAGTGCTCTGCGAAGCTGTCGCTCCTGTTGCTGATCCTGCATCGGCTGTAGCAGTTTTATACTGACTGTAGTTGTTGGGTTCTTTCTCAACTGTATTAGCCGAATTAGAACCACTTAAAATATTTTTCAACCATTTAAACATTGTGTTGTCCTCCTAGTCATATTTAATAAATATTTGCATGAGAATAAAAGAAATGAGCAACTGCCCTAGAACACGTGCTAAAAAATGTCAGTGCGAAAGCGTACAGAACATTGTCGAAGACAAAAATAGAATTACTGCATCTTGCGAGCTAGAACACAGCGAGACAGTAAAAGGCAGAATTGTTCTCATGCAGGAAGGAAACGGTCCCACGCTCATACGTGGGCAAATTTCAGGGTTAGGCCCGGGCGAACACGGTTTTCACATTCACGAATTCGGCGATCTAAGCAACGGTTGTGAGAGTGCAGGCGGACACTACAATCCAGACGGTGTAGATCACGGTGACGTAGACGAAGGACATGTCGGTGATCTAGGCAATGTTACAGCAGACGAAAACGGATTTGCTGATTTCTTAATCGAAGCACCTAGAGTTGCTTTGGCCGGAGAAAGAAGTGTAGTAGGCAGAGCAATCGTAATACACGAAGATGAAGACGACCTTGGCAAGGGCGGCGATAGCGAAAGCCTTAAAACTGGTAATGCGGGCGACAGGCTTGCGTGTGGTGTAATTGTACTGCACGAAAACTAATATTTAGAAATAGGTAAATCTGCGCCTGCGGGCATATCCCATATTTTCTTTTGTTCTACACCTTTCTTTTGTGCAAAACGTTTTGCATCGCAGTGTTTACACACATGAAAAAAATTGTTACTGGTTCGTTTGTGATGCATGTTTTTGGGGTTTCTTGTGAATTCTTCTCCACAATGATCACATTTCAAATGATATACAGTTCTAGTTCTAGTATATTCATGATTCACACCCAGCTTGCTTGTCCGAACATGCTTCCTATATTCTAAACTTTTTCCTAAGAACATCCTGTATTTACATTAGGCTTTTAGAATTACTTGATAAATACCAATAAGCATTAAATCAGGGGCTAGCATGGCAAGAAAAATTGTTGATATTGGTGATGTCGGTAATGACGGAACCGGCGATAGTATTCGTGATTCGTTTCGCAAGGTAAATGACAACTTCAGAGAACTTTACAGCTCTCTAGGACTTGGCGAGAGACTAACCTTTATAGGTTTAGATGACACGCCTGCCACATATGCTGGGAATGAAAACGCGCTGTTAACTGTTAACCAAACTACAGACGGTTTGAAGTTCAAACAGATCATCGGCGGTACTGGTGTAAGCATAGATCAAACTACAAACAGTAACCAAATTACTATCAATTCTGAATTCTCTGATGTTGCAGGCGATCCTGCTCCTAATTTAGGCGGTGCACTAAATGCACTTAGTGGAGGTGAGAGATATCCAATCGGAAACTTGCCAGATCTCACTGTCAACACCGAAACACAAGATTCAATAAATCAATTAACTAACACGCACGGTTCCCAAGCAAACGACCCGGACCGGCTCGCTGTCAACAAGGCCTATGCAGACAGTAAAGTTTCTCTAGGTGGTGTTGACGGTATAGATCCAGTGACGGGTCAATCGGACTCTGCGTTTGGTAGAATGACCGGACCGCTTGTTCTCTCTCGCAATCCACAAGATTCAGACGACGAGGTATTTGACGGATTAGTTGCAGCAACAAAAAACTATGTAGATAATGCTGGCTTTGCTAGTGGGGTTAATCTATATGTTGCTACAACAGGCAGCGACGAGCGTGATGACTTAGGAAAAGAAAAGCAAGGTAGAAGTTTAGCATTTGCATATAAAAGCATAGAGGCGGCATGTAAACGCGCTGAAGAAATTACACTTGAGTCACAATTAGAATTAGGTCCTTACCGTAAACTTTTAACGTTTGGAGAAAGGGAAGGAATTTGTACTCTGGCAGAAATAGACGTTGCAGATATTTCAGGGACAGGATTTGCTGGAAATATTACAATGTCAGTAGACACGTTAGAAATAACAAATCCGGGTACAAACTACAGAATAGGTGATAGATTAGAGTTAGTAGGCGGAAATGGAGCCACTGCAATTATTGAAGTATTAGCAACTGCCTCTACGCCGGGTGCTATAACATCTTTTCAGCAGGTTTCATCTGGTCTTTACACGTCACTTCCGGGTTCGACCAATGTAGAAACAACAACCGATAGCGAATTCGGCGAAGGCGCAGAATTTAACGTTACATATAAAGTTGCACAGATAAGTGTTACAAACGGCGGAAATGATTATACTCTTGTTTCACCGCGCGCCGAAGGCGGTGGTGGTACAGGAGCTTTCGGCGAAGCAACTATCGATAACGGGTCAATCATATCTATCGAGGTTACTGACCCAGGGCAAGGATTTACTGATGTTCCTGTTTTGAAAGTCGACTTACCTCGTTTCAGAATTCGCACAAACGGCAAACAGACTGATTTCACAGGGGAAACAACTACCGATAGTGTAGAAGCATTTAGAACAAGGGATATAAGAGAGGGTTTATTACTCCAAGGTGAAAATAGCAATGCGATTGCTAGGATTCTCGCGCATGACGGAACACTCGACAGCGAAGGAAATGAAATTTTCGATGTCGAAATTCTTTCAGGTACGTTTGAAATTAACGAACCGATCTCATACGGAGCCCCTGCTAATCAGACACAAATTTGTATATTCGTTGAAGCTGGAATATATGAGGAGCATTTTCCACTCAAAATTCCGCCAAATACTGCTATAATAGGCGACGAATTTAGAAGAACAATTGTTAGACCTAAAAAAGGAACAAGTTCGTCGCCCTGGGCATTTCAACGTTTTAGACGCGACCTAATCATTCCGGATCCTGACACTTCTGCAAGCAGATCTTTATCTATTTCAGAAGACCAAGAAGATCCAACACCAGATAATGAAACAAACAATCTTGTAATCGGAGAAAGACTTTTTGGGTATCATTACCTACAAAACAGTGCTGACCCTGTTTATCCAAAAATATCTAATCCCGGAGGGTTTTCGGCGGCGGCTAGATTATTAGAACTGAACAGGCAGTTTTTACAAGAAGAAGTAATAGCCTGGATCAATGCTCAGGTACAAAATAACATTGCTCCATTCAGTACCTCATTTTCATATGACAGCGAAAGATGCAAAAAAGATGTAGGTCTAATAACAGATAGTATTATATTTGACCTAAGGTACGGAGAATACTTTAGGACTGTTTCGGCGGGGTTAAAATACTACGAAACTGCTAGTGGAAGAATTGCAATAACAACACAGCTTTCTGAAACTACAGCGGCTATTAATCGTTGGTTACAATTAGCGCAAGGCGTGATAAACAATGAGGTTATTAGCAATACAGAACAGAATACAGTCAATCAAATTATCGATCAAGCATTTGATTCTAAACCAAATAGCAATGCAGTATTAAACGATCTTACAGAAGTTTTAATCGACGTTATTGATGGCAGCGGAAGTGTAAATTATCCTAAAGAAAACAATCAAATGGACGTTTTCTTAATGAACGATGCAGACATAATCCGTGCTGTAACTTGTCAGGGGCACGGGGGTTTTATGATGGTTCTGGATCCCACCGGACAAGTACTCGCCAAATCTCCGTATTGTCAAGAGTCAGCAAGCTTTTCGAAATCAATAAACGAATGGACATTTGCAGGTGGCATGTTTGTTGATGGGTTTGCGGGCAACCTACAGTTTTTCCATGACTCTACCGATAATCCAACAAGGATCAAAGTCAGTGGTTTAGATAGAGTTCCACTATTGCCGGCCTCGTTCATTGTAGCTGACACTAGATTTACAATTAATTATATTCGTAATTTCCAGTACAACAAAGAAGGCTCAACAGCTACTTTTGTATTAGATGAAACCACACCGTTTAACCTAGCTCCTGGAGCACAAGAATGTACCATAAGTGTAGATGAACCGGCTGTAATTACAAAAAACGATCACGGTTTGACTGGCGGTACAACAGTAGTCTTTTCAGCAGAAGGAGTAGGCAGTTCATTACCTGCAGGCATCGAAGAAGGCAAAGAGTATTATGTTTTACCGGGAGAAATAACTCCTAATACCTTTAGAATAGAGGAATTGCCTGGCACTGGTGTAGGAGTTGAAACTACTAGCCCAGGGAGCGGAACCTTAAAATATCAAGTAAAATATGAAGTACTAATGCCAGGTAACAGATCAATGTTATCTAATGACTTTACTCAGGTAAACGACATGGGTTTTGGTCTATTGGCAACAAACGGCGGCTTAACCGAAGCCGTTTCCATGTTTACATACTATAACTTTGCTTCTTATTATGCATTGAACGGAGCTCAAATACGTTCAGTAGGCGGCTCGTCTGCACACGGTGTATATGGCCTAGTTGCAGCAGGGTCTGATCCTTTAGAAGTTCCTACCCCTACTGATCCGTACTACGATTTTGCACAAAGAGTAATATGCAAAGCGTCTCCTGCATCTTTCGCTAACGAACAGGAAGGGTTAAGTGTGTTTGTAGAGGGATATGATTATACACCTCTAGAAAACGGCGAGTTAGAAGTTGATCATAGTAATTTTATTGTTAGATATCCTGTTACATCTGTCAGCACAGATGGTCTACCCGAAGGCGTAGCGCGATTAAATCTATCAAGCGACTCTACAGGAAATTTTGAAGGATTATTTCAGTCCATTCCAGATGGCACTAAAATGTCCTACAGGGTAAAATCAACACTTGTTCTAACCGGACAGTTAGAAGATGTAGCTGTACGTCCTTCTACTGGACTTGTGCTGAATGAAACTCCAGAAGTGTATCGTGTATTGCAATTTAGTGCATATTCAAATGAAGTAGACGAAGAATTCGAAATCGAAGTAGTGACAACAGGAAACCCCGGCGAACTAAGTGTTTTAACCGAGATTACCGAAATTGCTTCGGATTCTAGTTTTGAGTATTTTATTACCGCCAATAATCATAGGCTTAGAATCGGAGATACATTTGTTCCAACAACTTCTAGTAATGGTTTACTAGAAGGCGTTACTTATTTTGTTGTAGAAGTTCCTAATTATAATGAGTTTGTCCTAAGTACACTAGAAGCCGGAGATCCGCCGCCTGCAGGTACTTTTACGACCGGAAATGTATCAGTCAAAGGGGTGCGTCCTCATAAATTGATTAACGGGTATACCATTGCCTTTAACACCACTGGAAGTCTACCAACCGGCTTAGGTCCTGAAGAATATTTTGTAATAGAAGATGGTTTAACAGACACCGTTTTTCAAATTTCTGAATCAAAGAACGGAAATCCTGTAGAAATAACAGATACAGGCTCTGGTGTTCATACATATTTCCAAACGGGTCTTACTAAAACTACAACACGCGAAAATTACAATTATAATGATATGACGCTGTTTCAACCGCAGTTGCCTGCTACACCACCGCAAGAGGTAACTATTTCTATTGGAGCAAGTGCAACATTTACAACAGCAGAGCCGCACGGCTTACAATCCCAGGATGTAATTAGATTTTTTACCACTGGCGAATTACCAACACCTGTAACTATAGGACAAAACTTTTTCGTACAAAATATAATAAGCCCAACCGAATTTCAAGTTTCGGCTGTCTATCCGATAATTGGCGTGGTTGCATTAGACACATCTGGCACACAATCAGGAACACACAGTTTCAGCAAGGTGCAAGGTAGCGCAGGAGACAGAGAATTTGCAGTGGTTCCGGTGGCGCCGCAAGATCGCAGTCGTATACCCGGGTCTAAATTTGTTTTTAAGGGCGAAGAATACATTATTAATGAATACGTGTCGGAAGGCGACTTAAGCGAACCATATGCTATTCTAAGATTGAATAGAGATTTGGTAGATAGTATTGTTTCTTATACAAGCAGTTATACAATTCAAAGTGCTGTCCCTGTTAGAGATCAAAGAGCTTTAGGAACGTTAACGGTAAGAATTGCGCTAACTCGTGTTACTTCGCATGATTTGCTCGAAATTGGAACTGGCTCTTATGCCGACACAAACTATCCAAACGAAATATTCGGTGACAGCGTAAATGCACCGGACGAATCTAATGAAGTAGTCGAAAGAGATGTTGGTCGTGTGTTTTTTGTCACCACAGATCAATTTGGTAACTTTAAAGTTGGTCCTTATTTCAAGGTCGACCAAGGAACAGGTTCGGTTACATTTGCGGCAAGCATTGCCCTTTCTAACTTAGACGGTCTTGGTTTTAAACGTGGCGTGCCTATTTCAGAATTTTCTGTAGACGCGACTTTTGCAGATAATGCGGTTGATACGGTTCCTACAGAAAATGCTACCAGGGTATATATTGAAAGACGGTTAGGAATCTCTCACGGTGGAGCAGTTGTTCCTTCGGGTTCTTTAATTCCTTCTGAAACAGGAGGTTTTATGGCGCTTGACGGCCAGTTAGCCATGAAAAATACCATGAGCCTGGGCGATAACAAAATTGCAGATTTAGCTGATCCTACTAATCCGCAAGATGCAGTAAATCTACGAAGTGTTACTTTTGCTAATCTACAAGATTTCGACATTACTAACATTCAAGCAAATCAAATTTTAACATTTACCGGAGTAGGCAACGAAGCAGTTAATGTTGACGTAGTAGGCGACGTATCTTTTAACTTGGAATCTACAGCGAACACCTTAGATGTTCAAATTGTTCCTGATACTATCATCGATACTGACGTTAAACTGCCTACAAACAATACAGAATTTGAAGCTGATGGAATTCTACAAAGCAAATTGAACATGAATCTAGCGCAAACGCTAGAGGAGGCTGAATCAGGAGATCTACAAACCATTCAGTCTACGCTCGGTGTCGCAAGTTTTAATGATGCAGAATTTGTTTCTACGGACGGTTGGATTGAATTAAAAGACAACGGAATTGTTACAACCAAGATTGAACAAATCAATGCCAAGCATGTGATAGCTAATCCTTCTGTGACTATTGACAATGTTATTGCAGTATCGTATGAAGATGTTATAAACGATGGCGGAGCAATTAAGAAGAATCAATTTTCACAAACCGGTTTTATTCGCAGAGATAACACTTCATCAAATGCAAACGACGTTGATTACAGTATAGTAGAAGCATCAGCGGCATATACAGGCGCGTCAGATAATAACAAATTAATACAGCGCGACAGTAATGGCGATTTTGCGGCCAGAATAGGCGATTTATCCAAACTACAGATCGACAGCAGAGACGCGCTAGATACAACCGTTACAGCAACCGGCGGATATTTACAGATTTATGCTTACGAAGGAGCAGGGGGTATATTCCTTTCTGATGGTAGTCTTGCTAGCGATAAAAAGAACCAGTATAGAAACGATGTTCACGAGTTTAAAACATTGGACGGTGCCGACGATGCACCTGTTACGTGTAGCCAAGTTCAGACATCTTCTCTTACAACTGGCGGAAATACTCAGCCCGGAACCGTTACAGGAAGGTGGACGCTTACCGGAACTTCACCCAACGAGTCAAGATTTGAAGCAACATATTCGGCAGACGTTGCCGAATACTACGAAGGTGACAGAGAATACGAAGTAGGCACTGTGCTTGTGTTCGGTGGCGACAAAGAAGTAACTACAACTACCAGATATGCAGACACAAGGATAGCAGGAGTTGTTTCGAACACAGCAGGCTTTGCAATGTTTACAGGCTGTCCCGGTTTAAAAAATCTAGTTGCACTTACAGGAAGGGTTCCTGTTAAGGTATTAGGAAAAATACGCAAGGGCGATATACTTGTCACGTCTGAAATAGAAGGAGTTGCGGTGAGGTCACCAGAAGTAGTTCCCGGTGCCATTGTAGGAAAAGCTATACAAGACTACGACGGCGACGGCGTAGGCGTAATAGAAGTAGCGGTAGGGAGATCATAAATGGCATATAATTCAAATATATCTTCTGGGACTGCACCAATACTTTGGAGTAATTTTGACGATGCTCTGCAAAGAATAAACGAAAACTTTACACTGCTAGGTGCAGCGCTTGCAAGAAATACACCAGCAGAAATAGCTCACATCGAAACAGGCACGGCTGAAAGCACGCCTGTGCGAGTTGTAACAGTCGAATCTAACGATTTCACTAGCGGAGCTCAAGCAACACTGACTGCAACAGGTGTTTCGCAACTAGACAACAACACCTATTTTATTAAAGCAGTATCTGATACAGAAGTAGAGCTATTTACAGACGAAGAGCTTACGGCACCCTTAGATGGCACAGGGTTTGATGTTAATCCGTCGGGCGGAGGAGAAATACAAACAACTACCAGCTTTGCTAATTTAGACTTTAGGAATTTATACACAGGCCTATGGCCTGCAGAAAATGACGTCTACACGCTTGGCGACGAAACACAGAGATGGAAGTCGATTTATCTGTCGCCGTTTATTCCTGATTCTGACAGCGAGGACAGCGGGTTATGGATAGGATCAGCACAAATAAAAGGTGTAGACAACACTATTGAGCTTCCGGCAAACGCAACAGTTAACGGAAGTCTTATAATTGATCCCGATAAAACATTCTTTAAGGCAGTCCAAATCGAAGACGGAAATAGGGTAGCCGCGGATGAATTTGTTGATACACTAAACCTGCTGGGTGGAGATTCTATAAGACTAAGTGTAGATAGCTCAGCCGAATCAATAACATTTGACAACACAGGCGTAACAGCACTAGCTGCCAGTTCGGGAATAGATGTTTCAAGTTCTACGGGTAATATAACCGTAACCAACACGGGTGTATTGACTATTGAGAACACAAACAATCTAAACGGAAGAACACAAGGCATAGGAATTGCTGTAGATTCCGCATCAGGAAACCCGACTTTGACCAATACAGGGGTAATAGAAGTTCAGGGCGGATTCGGTATTACAGTTTCTACAGAAACTGCAACTGGTATCGCAACTATACAAAACAGTGCACCAGCACAGCCTGCGTTTGGTAGAATTAGACTGATAGACGACACATTTGGCATCAATGATATTGTAGCAGACATAACAACCGATCAATTGACACTGGAGCCGGGTTACGGAATACAATTAACTAACAATCCTGTTGCTGATGCACTAAAAATCGAAATAAGTCAAAATATTGATATCAATGGCAGTGTGTATGCCGACGATTCGACAATACTTGTAAATGGCGTTGACGGTATTATACCAGCAGAGAATCTAGATGGCATTGGAACAATTGACATACTAGGCAACACTACAGGGTATCATCTAGGTGATGTTACAGGATCTGTGTTTGCCGACGACAGCACAAAGCTTGTAGACGGAGCTAATGCAGTTATACCAGGAACACTAACTGGAAATTGGTCTAATCCCGGAAACTTTTTTACGGTAAGTGGAGCAGGGTTCACAGCTAACAGCACAACGAATTCAGCATTCTCGATTAACGATTTTGGCTTATCTTTTAGTTTTGTTGACGGGGGATCGTCAGCATTCTCCGTAACCGATAATCTGTCTTTCGCATCAGACGGAGATATCTCAGTAGCAGTAGATTCTGTAGGTATTTCAGCATCCGGCAACTTTGGTACGGCTGTGGCTGGTCTAATGACATTGTCGATTGTTGATGATTTAATAGTAAACGCATCGAACATTTCGATTGGCAACAATGGTATAACAGCAGATATTACAGGTTCTGTATTTGCAGACGATTCGTCAATGGTGATAGATGGTGTAAATGGCCAAGTTGTTTATACACCCGCAACCGCAAGCGACTGGAACGGCAACGCACCAACCACTGTGGGAGAGGCCATTGATAGGTTGGCGGCATTAGTTAAAACACTAAACGGCGGAATAGGAGCGTAAAATGGCAAAGCAGACAATAAACATCGGCCAATCAGCAAACGATAGAACCGGAGACAGTCTTCGCTCTGCCTTTAATAAAATTAATGATAACTTTTCCGAAGTATATGTGCAAAATGTGCCAGCAAGTCCAGCAGGAACTCAAGGCGACGAGCGAGGAATGATAGCCATAGACGAAAATTATCTATATGTATGTGTGGCAGATTTTGATGAAAGCACGGTTATATGGAAAAGAATAGAATTGTCGTCGGACACGTGGTAAGGAAAAATAATGGTAGATTTAATTAACATAGGTAACAGAGTAAATGACGGGCTAGGCGATGATCTACGCACTGCATTTGAAAAGGTTAACGCAAACTTTACTGAGTTGTCGAACGAATTGTCAACAACTGCCGTAAATCTCGGTGAAACAGGCGCGGGTTTATTTAAGCAACAGACCGGCGCTACTCTAGAATTTAAAAGCCTAGTAGGCGGAAGAAAAATACGAATCGACGAATTTCTCGATTCTGTAGAAATAAATTCTACTCAGCCAGATGCTTTTACACAGTTCGACACCGATTCTGGCAGCATCAAAGCAAGTACCTTTCAGCAGATAACTGTGCAGGGACAGTCGGCCGGAGCATCCTATTCCGGCGTCAAAGACATTGAGGTCACTGCAATTGGGTCAAGTCTGTTTATTAAAAACATTCTTCCGGTAACAGAAATACTACAAAACTATGATTTTGGTGCTATCGACGGGCAATTCGATAACGCAGTACAATTTAACACTGCAAATTCTAACATAGACTTTGGCACACTTCGAAGTGGAAGCAGAATAGACCTAGATCTCGGCGGAATATAGAATTATGGCGATCGATTGGATCACACCTGCAGGAGACATAGGAATATTTTCTGAAAGAAACCTACTCGAAATAGAGTTAGAAGCTCGTTCCGCAGAAGGCGAAATAAGCTATTCTTTGTTGGCAGGCGATCTACCCAGGGGCTTGAGACTAGAAGGCAATAAGATACTAGGTAGTCCAACAGAAGTTGCTAAATTTACCACCAGCAGATTTGCAATTAGAGCAAGCGACGGTGTTAGCATCAAAGATCGCACATTTGAGATCTCTGTTGACGGTGCGGACAGTCCAATTTTTCTTACTCCTGAAGGTTTTTTAAATGTGGGATCAGCAGACGCATACTTTGTCTTAGATAATGCGCAGGTGAATTTACAACTAGTCGCAAGAGATCCTGATCTACTAGCCGGCCAACAATTAGAATTCTTTCTAATCCCCAATGCCGGCGAGCTCCCTCCGGGCCTCGAACTTTCGTCCTCCGGTTTAATCTCCGGGTTTACTGATCCTGTGTTTGCTATAAACTTTTCTAGAAACGCAGACGGCGGATACGATACAAATCGATTTGATACAATACCACTTGACATTGGAGGAATAAACACCAACGGGTACGATTCTTTTTTCTACGACAACCAAACATTCGACTATAACGAACCTAACATTATACCCAGAAGACTAAGTAGAATTTACAGTTTTACAGTGGGAATAACAGACGGCCTAGCAGTAGAAGAAAGATTATTTAAAATTTACGTGGTTACCGAAGAGTTTTTGAGAGCAGACAACAACATTTTAGAAGTAGATACCAATCTCTTTCAAGCAGATTCCGACGGTAACAGGGAACCTATTTGGATCACAGACAGTTACCTGGGAAGATATAGAGCCAAAAACTATGTAACACTGTTTTTAGAAGTTTATGATCCGCCCAGTCTACCTGGCGTAACTACCTATATATTAGAAAATCAAAATCCCGATGGAACAGCCAGCGAACTTCCGCCTGGTATGAGCCTGGACACCGTTTCTGGGGAAGTTGCAGGATCCGTACCTTACCAAGATGCTGTAACCAAACAATACAAATTTACTGTTTTGGCTATTAATTTTCCTGACACAGGAACTCCTTCATATAATTTACGAGGAGAATGGAGCAACTCTGTCATATACAACAAAGACGATGCTGTAAAATTCGATGGTGATCTCTACATAGCAGCTCAAGTCAATAGAAACAACACACCCGAAGAGGGCGAGTTTTGGACTCTAGGCTACACCACTGTACCAAAAACATTTACAATAGATATTATAGGCGAAATCGAAAGCTCGATTCAATGGACTACGCCCAGCAACAGAGGCGAACTAGCACCTAATAAACCTAGTAATAAGTTTGTAAAGGCAGAAACAACAGCATACGGCGGACAGGTATTTTACAGTCTCGAAGACGGCGAACTTCCGCCAGGACTAACACTACTGCCCACAGGAATTATAACAGGGAAAGTAAAACAGTTTGCAGACGAGGAAGGGCTCGGTCTCACAAGATTTTTTGAAAGCGACAGTGCAACAGATGACAGTGCAGGATCTAAAACATTTGATACAACATTTGACAGCAACTCAACAACATTCGATCGAAAATTCGATTTTACAGTAAAAGCTAGAGACTTTGCTAGCCTGGCTGAAACATTTAGAACCTTTAATATCACAATACCTGTTACTGAAAACAGAAGTTTTGCTAGCCTATATATAAAAGCTCTGCAAAACAAAGACAAAAGGCTCTATTGGAGTGATTTTATAACAGATGCAGAAATTTTTAGACCAGATGATTTGTATAGATACGGCGATCCCGAATATAGTGTGCAAACTGATCTTAGAGTTTTAATTTATGCAGGAATAGAATCTCAAGACGCCGTTGAATACGTACAGGCAATGAGCAGGAATCACTATAGAAAACGTATCTATTTTGGAGATGTAAAGATCGCCGTTGCCAAAGATCCAGAAACACAGGAAACACTCTACGAAGCAGTTTATGTAGAAGTAAATGATGAATATGAAACGAACGGAAACAGCATTTCACCTGAAATAGAACTAAGTGATTCTATAAACAGTCCTGTGTTGGTCAGCTACGATGCAATTACAATTGATAGCGACATTCCCTATGTAAGTGATAGCGATCACCAGAGAATATTCCCCAACAGCATAACAAACATGCGCGATAGAATCGAGCGCATAGGCAAACGTGATAGAACATTTTTACCGTTATGGATGCGCAGTATACAGGAATCCGGAACATTTGAGCTGGGATATACAAAAGCACTGGTTCTGTGTTATGCTAAACCTGATAGAGGGCAAACTGTTTTAGATAGAATACGTGCAAGTGGGTTCGATTTTAAACAACTGAACTTCGAAAGTGATAGATACGTAATAGATATTTTAGACGGGGAAATTGAAGATAAATATCTTGCATTTCCACAAATTGGAGAAAAAGAACCGTGAGTGAAATTCAATACTTAGGAATAAATGAAAATTTTCCTGTAGCAGGACAAGACAACGATACACAAGTTTTTAGAGACAATTTTGACACCATCAAAGAAAGTCTAAGAGTTGCACAGTCCGAAGTAGAAGCACTACAAGACTTTAGTGCAAAATTAAATCAAAACAATGATTTTGATGGCAATAAAATTACAAATGGTGTTTTTGAAAACATATTTAACAGTAAGTTTACTGGCGGTTCCGTTACACAGAGCCCTACAACCATTGACTATAGAAACGGCAGTTACCAAATCTATATAGTTGCCGCAGACATAAACGTGGATTTCTTAAATTTGCCAGGGGACCCCAACGCAACAGATGCTCCCGAAGGTCAAGGTGAAATTGTTCTAGAATTTTACAACGACGGAACACAAAGAACAGTAAACTTTGTTACCAGCGGTGGAACAGTAATTAAGAAAGATCCCAGCTTCCCCGCAACACTAACCGTAGACTCAGACACTGATCCTACATTTGTTAAAGTGTGGAGACATAACAGCGATGTGATATTCATGCAATATCTTGGGGTGTTTTCCTAATGTTTCACCCTTTTCAGGGTAATTTAGAAGAACTTTCCGATGCTGACCTTGAAACCAAAATCAAGGATTTAAGCAAAAAATATCTATCTGCGCAACGTCAAAATAATCCTTATATCTTGACACAACTACAAACATTTATTACAATATACAGAGAAGAATTAACAACTCGGTCTCTCAAGAAAAAGACCGGCAATGACGACGATAGTCTCGATCAATTAATTAATGTCGAATAAAAATTCTATGCAAGACCTTATTGAAGGCGTAAGAATGTTCGGTCCGGACGTTCTATTATACGCCGATACCAAAGACGATCTCGAACAATATAAAAATAGACTAGTTGAAGAACATCTCAAATACCCCGTTCCAAAAGAGCCAGATCCAAATGCGTGGTTTGTTCCTCAAGAATATCGAGATCTAGACATAGAAAGCCATGTTTTATCCCTCTGTAACACAAAAGAAGAACACGTTCGAGTTGAACAGGAAATGACCCTATACAAGAAAAAGAACATGCTCGACGTGTTGCGTTGCATGAAATATATTGTTGATACACTAAAGGCCAACAACATTGTGTGGGGTGTCGGACGAGGCTCAAGCGTGGCAAGTTATGTGCTCTTTTTACTAGGGGTTCATAGGGTGGACAGTATTAAATACAAACTACCAATAGAAGAATTTTTCAAGGAGACCGCAGATGGGTAAGGTATACAAAAGCCTTAAAGGTAAAGAAGTTGATATGGAAAGGCTATCTCTCCAAAACGAACTAGAACCAGCAGTTGGGAATATTCGAGTAAATGCAAGAGGTGACGAATTAGGACCTCGCGGAGAGATTGTGAGAACACGTGAAGAGATTTTAAAGGATTACTACAATAAAAATCCTCGCAGTGTGCGAGAAGATGAAATTTCTAAGGATCAATAAATGTCAGTGTATGCTATAGAAGGCAAAGTTCGCGCTAAAGGCGAAGATATTTTGGTTAGAGATATGTATTTCGGCGAAATGAAAACCGCCGGTGGAATTATCCTTAACAACGACGACGCAAAAGGCCACGGTGTTAAGCCACGTTGGGCCAAAGTGTTTGATATTGGGCCCACCCAAAAAAATCTCGAATTCGGTGTCGGTGATTGGATACTACTGGAACACGGCCGCTGGAGTAGAAAAATAAAAATTGCAGACGGCGATGACGAGTTTGAGATTCAAAAAGCAGATCCCGACGGTATTATAGGTATTTTTACTGGCGAAGGGAAGCCAAACATGGATTATATTGGTCAGGAACACAGCGACGGCGAAAGTTTTACAGTTGACCCTAGCGATTTTATGTAAACCATGTACCTAAGAAAAAAAGATTGGAACCCCCAAGATCTTAAAACTCAAATAATGCAAATAGCACGAGAATGTAAAAGCCCTTACAACGAGGGCTTTACTTCCTTTGAGCTCAAAAAAGAACTATACGAGCTTAAATTCCTCTTAGATGAACAAATCGAGACTTGTCCGCAGTTTGCAGGCGAAGAGGAATGGTTGCATGAAAGAGAAAAAGAAACTATTATAAAGCATCTATCAAAATAAGGAGAAACAATGTCTAATCCTTTCAAGGATCAATCTGACTTTATGACTGCGTGTGACCAAACTGTGGGAGAGCCCAATCCAGAACAAATGGGCATGTATGTAAAACTAATCGCCGAAGAAATGAACGAATTGATCGAAGCAATCGACGATCAAGACGAGGTTGAAGTACTGGATGCACTCGTCGATATTCTAGTTGTGACTATTGGCGCGGGACACTCGATGGGTGCAGATTTAGAAGGTGCGTGGAATGAAGTGATGCGCACAAACTTTGCCAAGGTAGATTCCGAAACAGGAAAGGTTTGCAAGAGAGATGACGGGAAAGTATTAAAACCAGAAGGCTGGCAACCTCCCGAACTGGCACCTTATGTCCGATAATAAGTCAAAGATGGTTGCAGAAAATCCCATGAGTCTGCCCTATGGCAGCAATGTGGGTGCACCTGCAATTACTGTCCCAGACAATCTTGGATTTAGAACTAGGCACAATACTGCTAACCACCACTTAAATCAACAATTAGATGAAATAAAAGAACAATATGAAGCATTATTAAAACTTGCAGAGGATACACAACTCTGTTATACTGCACGTTACAACTTTATTCCTATAGTTGGTAAAACTTACCACTTGTATTGGACAGGACACGATTATATGTTAAGCTTGCTTTCTCCCGACGACTGGGATTTTGGCGAATTCATCGGCAGCTTTACATACGACACAAACGACATTTGGAAGAGACAAAAATGAAAGAACTTTGGGTAGAGAAATGGAGACCTAAAAACACTGCTGATTATGTCTTTAAGGACGAATCTCAGAGAAAGCAAATTGAAACTTGGGTCAAAGATCAGAGTATTCCTCATTTGTTATTCAGTGGCAGTGCAGGGATTGGCAAGACCACAATGGCAAAGGTATTAATAAATGAGTTAGGCGTAGAAGAATACGATGTATTAGAAATAAATGCCAGTCGCACCAACTCTGTAGAAGATGTGAGAGATAAAATAACTAATTTTGTGCAGATGATTCCGTTTGGTCCGTTCAAGGTGGTGTTATTAGATGAGGCTGACTATCTGTCACCCAACGCACAGGCAGCACTGCGCGGCGTAATGGAAGAGTATCACAATACTGCGCGATTTATCCTGACTTGTAACTATCCTAACAGAATTATTCCTGCTATTCACTCGCGTTGCCAAGGGTTTCATATTGAAAAAATCGATCAAACAGAATTCACAGCTCGCATAGCTACTATTTTGGTAGAGGAAAACGTTGCGTTCGATCTCGAAACTCTTGATAACTATGTAAAAGTTGCCTATCCTGATCTACGCAAAGCAATCAACATGGTGCAACAGAATGTCAGCAACAGCGAATTAAATGCACCCAGCAAAGGTGACGAAGGCGAGGCTGATTGGAAGTTTGACATGGTCGATTTATTCAAGGCAGGCAAAATTCAAGATGCTCGTAAACTTCTCTGTGGCAAATTACGAGCTGAAGAGATGGAAGAAGTCTATCGTTGGCTGTATGACAATTTAGAAATTTTCGGAGAAGAAGAAAATCAGGACAGGGCTGTGCTGATAATTAAGCAGGGCATGGTAGATCACACGCTGGTGAGTGACCCCGAGATAAATTTAGCAGCCACACTCATTCGGCTGAGCCGGTTATAAAATAATCTGCTTTTAGGGTAAGTTTGACTAAATAACATAGCAAGGAGATAAACTTATGCTATGTGATTACGGTTGCGGAAAATCTGCTAAATTTCAATTCAAGAATAAAAAATGGTGCTGTGCAGATAGATTTGACAGATGCCCTGCTATAATAAAGAAACGGGTAGAAACAAGAAAGGCCAAAGGCTGGAAACATTCTGAGGAATCAAAAGAAAAAATTAGTAGTAAGTCTAAAGGCAGAAAGTTATCCAAAGAGTGGAAACAAAAAATAAGTAAAAGCAATAAAGGGAAAACATATGGACCTATGACCGAAAGCCATAAACAAAATTTATCTGCTTCATTAAAAGGAAAAATTCCTTGGAATAAAGGATTAACATCTGAAGATCCTCGAGTAGCTTCGTATGCAGATAAACAGACAGGTCAGAAAAGATCTGGTAATTATTTTTCGCCAGATAAGTGGAAAGGATCCGGCAATTATTGGTTTGGAAAGGATAGAAGTAAAGATAACAGTCCTAGATATAATGGAGAGGACTATAACAGAAAATTATTAGATTACAGAAATAAAGTAGCTTGGTTAACAGAAAAAACATATACTCAATATAAGAGCATTATTAATCCTGAGAATAAACCTAGAAAACTGGCAGGAGAAGATAAAGGATTTCACTTAGATCATATATATCCTGTATCCAAAGGATTTGATAATAATATTCCACCAGATATAGTAGCAGGTGTTGATAATTTAAGATTAATAGACTGGCGTGAAAATGTTCTAAAAGGTAATGAAATTTTAGAAGACTTAATTCCGTCATCAATTAAAAAATACTTAAGAGATAGTTGACTCTGTGAAAAACACAATGTATAATACTGCAATAGCAGAACAAAAAATTTTAGAATCCGTCGAAAAGTATAAACCTAAGAAAAGATTTGGCGGATATAGTGAATGTATAAAAAACTATGTAGACATAAAAAAATATGTCCCGTAAAAGGTCGGAAACCTTATAAAGGAGGAAATTGCAGACTATGGCTTATGTAGTAGATGATAAATGTATCATGTGTAAACACACTACTTGTGTCACGGTCTGCCCGTAGCGGTAGACTGTTTTTATGAAGGTGAAAATATGTTAGTCATCAATCCAGAAGAATGTATTGACTGTGGGGTATGTGAACCAGAATGTCCAGAAGATGCAATTTATGCAACTAACTACGTAGAAGATATGTGGTATCAACATAATCTGTATTTTGCCAAAAAGTGGCCAAACATCACAGATGAAAAAGATCCAATGCCAGAATATGAAAAATATTCTGCTATAGAAAACAAAATATCGTTGTTTAGTAAAAATCCAGGCGAATAAAAAGGGGACTTGATGTCCCCTTATCATTAATCCTCGCCGTATATAGCTAGGATTTCCTTAACAGCTTTGTGCCGTTCAATGTCATTCACCGTAAAATGACTAATATCTACATATCGGTGGTTATTGAAGTTGTTATACAACTCTAAAAACTCTAACAATCCATTATTACTGGGTCGGTCTGCCTGCTGTAGATCACCGGTGACCACCATTTTTGATCCCTCTCCCAGTCGCGTGAGCAACATTTTCATTTGACTAGGTGTGGCATTTTGCATTTCGTCTGCTATAATAACAGCATTTTTGAATGTTCTTCCACGCATATATGCCAAGGGACTTGTTTCGATCACCTCCTCACTTACCAGTTTCTCAACTTCTTTGGCATTAAAATTTTCTGCGAAAACATCAAAAATTGGTTTCGTCCAAGGTTCCATTTTTTGTTGTAGGTCGCCTGGCAAAAAGCCGTGCGATTCATCAACACTTACCGCAGGACGGGTAACAATTATTTTTTCAACATCGCCAAACTTCAGCTCGTCGATTGCCCACTGAACAGCAAGCATGGTTTTGCCTGTGCCCGCAGGGCCAATAGCAAAAACAATATACTTGTTGTCGTCATTTAATTTGAGTAGGTAATCTTCTTGACTGAGATTTTTTGGATATATCTGCACACGTTTTTTTGATTTGTGCTGAGAAATGTTTACGATGTTGTTTTGATTTTCGGCAAGATTAGACATCTGTGCCTGTTGCTTTTTTCGCTTCATATGTAGGTCTTTCCTCCTATAAGTGTCAGGTTCGACCCGGATTGTAATATGTTCGAACCCGAACACACACTTATTTAATACGAAAATCTTTGAATTATAGTGTACGATATTAAATTCTGCTAAATACAAATAGGAGACATCATGGCTGACATTCAGGAAATAATCAAAAACATAGAACAGATCTATCATTCAAACAACAGTCTTAATCTGCTGAAAGATTTCGAGCGTGTGATCGATGAACTAGATCTGTATGTCTACGACAACTGGATAGACGGCGAACTAATGACAGGGCCGCGTGCTTCTAGGTATTTTGTAGAGTGCACATTTATGTGGCCCAAACACAGAATGCCAGATCCTGCAGGCGGCCTTAAATTAATCAACTATGGTTGTAAAGTTGAGTGGGGCGAAGACTACGTTGCAAAAGTTCGCAAGATAAAAACTCCCGATGACATGCGGCCGGGAACCAAAAAAGGAAAAATAGACTACTATCCTGTTTGGTTAGTAAAAATCACAATGCCTAAAAAATTAATGGCATCTATCCAAACAGGTTACGAACAACTCGATCAAAACACGATTGAAGATATACTTAACACAACACCTACTACAACAAAGCTAGATCCTGCAGACGAGCAAGATCCACTAGAACTAGAGGACGAAAACACAGATGACCTTGAGCTCTAACCTAAACGAAGGCCTGCGTCAGCATGACCTTAAAAATCTTATTCATCCTGTGTTCGAAGTCGACACATTTAAAAGCAAAATGGGCAATGATGCGGATGTGTGTGTTGTAACTTTTCAGGCTAAAGACAGATATCCTGCTAGAGATCTAAGTGAATTTATAGAGCGAGGATACGATTTTGTTTTAGATGCAGATGTAAGTGCAGGGGAAAACAAACAAGGTGAATATTCTGTGTTTGTAGAAGTAGAACGCAATGAGAATATTGCTGAAAATCTACAGGATCTACTCTACGGCGTTAAAAATCTAACTGGCATAGAAAAGTTTGATTTTAGATATTACAAAGACAACACTGTACAAAACGCAACTAGAGAAACATTAGAATCCATCCCCACAACAGAAAAACAATATCTGTCAATGATCAAAGAATATCAGGTAGATGCTACTCGCAAATTTTTTGATCGTACAGTAATGGACAATCTAGAAATCAACAACGAATCATTAACTATTGTAAAACCTTTTGGCAACAGAATTCAATTAGAAATCGTAGATGAAGGATCAACAGATGATGTCTTGAATAGAATCGATGATCCCCTGACAGAAACCGCAGAAAGCACGGCAGAGGCTTTCTGGTTAACTAAAGTTTTAGGTGACTACGACATCACCAAATATGGTGAAAACTTTCTTTTCACTAACAACGATCGCGCTATACTACTTAAGAGGAGATAATAAATGCGTCTATCAGATAATTTTACACTTGCAGAATACACAAAGAGTCAAACTGCCCTAAGACAGGGCATTGACAACACGCCGGGCGAGGAACATTTGGAGGCTGCTAAAGCACTGTTTGAACATGTAGCACAAAAAATACGAGAACACTTTGGTCCAACGATTATCACATCGGGATATCGTTCTCCTGCACTCAACGAAGCAATTGGCGGATCCGCTACATCGCAACATTCTAAAGGCGAGGCAGTGGATCTAGAAGTTCCCGGTGTGCCAACAGCAGAAGTTGCTCAGTGGATTTCAGACAATCTCGACTATGACCAGTTAATACTTGAATTTTACACTCCAGGCGAAACAAACTCGGGATGGGTTCACGTTTCTTACAAAGCAGACGGATCCAACAGAAATCAAGACCTTACTGCCGCCCGCGTTGACGGGAAAACCCAGTATTCACACGGTTTAAACTACTGATATGAAAAATTTTATACTAGGTAGACTTAAAGAAAGAACCAGCCTAGACGGTGCAGTCCTGATTGCCGCAGGTTTGACTTTCTTATTTCTCAATAATATTGCTAGTCTTGTAGCGTATGCTGCTATTGCATATGGCGCTTGGACTATTTTCGCCAAAGAGGACTAGCATGGGATTGAAACTGTCAGCCGTGTTTGCAGTTTTAATGATGGCTATGGCTGGTGCGTTCTATTGGTATTACAATGATACACAAGAACGCATCGGTGTTTTGAGAGAAAACGCCGCACGATTAGAAACAGCCGTGCAAATCTCCGAAGAGTCTGTTTCTATGCTTCAGGACGAAGTAAAACGCTTTGCAGAAGCAAATAGACAGTTACAGTCTGATTTACAAAAAGCAGAGCAGTACGGCGACGAATTGCGAACTAAACTGCGCGAGCACGATTTAACAGCCCTGGCTATCAGAAAGCCAGGTTTATTAGAAGGTAAGATGAATGGAGCAACAGCAAATCTCTGGCGTGAACTTGAGCAAATTACTGGCGGCGAGCCTGATAACAGTCTTCCTGACTGGTTGCAGTCTGATTCCGAAACCGGAGCCGGAGGTGCAGGTAGTGACCCAAGTGGAGAAGACACAGATACCGACAGTAGAGCGCCCGAAACCAGCACAACTGATTGACACAAGAATTTGGGTTGTTAATTCAGATACACTAGAAAATTTTTTAGAAGAGTTCGAGGAAGCTAACGGAAATCGTGCCTTTGTTGCGCTGTCTATTAAAGACTACGAAAATCTTGCACTAAATGTATCTGAACTGCGTAGATATATTGAACAACAGGGCGAAATAATCATATATTATGAAAATGCTGTGACTGAGAATAACACTTCCGAAAATACAGACGAACAGTAATAAATAAAAAGAGGGCAAAATATGTTAGAAATGATCGATAGAATGTTCGATGACACACTGTGGATATGGACTGCGATTGCAGGTTCATTAGCAGGTGCCGCTTTTCTAGCATATTTTAAAGACACGCAAGCAGGATTATGGTGCTATGCTAAACTTGACCAAACACTAGATTATCTTGTAGAACGCTTTGGGTGGTCATGGTTAAAACAACCAGAAGATGCTTGGCGTAAACGCTATCCTAAAATAACAAAAAAAATTGATGAGCTAGAAGCTCGTTTAGCCAAACTTGAGGAGCGAAAATAATGGCAGAAGAAAAGAAAACGATTGACGCATCGGCGGTGGAAGGCGTCGACGCAAACAACGACGGGCACATATCCAAACAAGAATTAGACATGCATCTCGAATTCAAAAGAAAAGAACTAGAAGACGAAGATGCACAGCGCGATGCTATGCGCAAAATGACATGGTTTGCACTGTTTGGCATGCTGCTATATCCTGCAATCATTCTTATTACTTCCCTTACAGGTCAGGACAAAGCTGCACAAATAATAGGTGATATAGCACCTACATATTTTGTTGCCATTGCTGGTTTAGTAGCGGCATTTTTTGGTGCTGACGCTGTAAAAGGCAAGAAAAAACAAACCAAATAATCACTACTTCTAAACTATAATAGTCCATGCGATAAGTAATTGTATGGACTATTATTCAATCCTAGGGGTTTCTAAAAACTCCTCTCAACAGGACATAAAAAAAGCCTATAGAAGCCTTGCACACAAACATCATCCTGACAAAGGAGGAGATGCTACGAGATTTCAGCAAGTCAAAGAAGCTTATGAAGTTTTAAGCGATCCTCACAAAAAGCAAATGTATGATCACGGCGTTGACCCTAACAGGCAACAACAGGGAGGCTTTAGAAGAGGTCCTTTTGAATTTCACTTTGGCGATAATCCAGAAGATATTTTTAGTCAATTCGGATTTGGATTCGGAGGTCCGCAGAGACAAAGACGTAACAAAAGTTATAATATAACCGTACAAATAACCCTGGAAGATGTATTAAACGGAAAAGACATCTCTGCTCAAGTGCGAGACGAAAGAGGCAATAACAGGTTAGTAAATATACAAGTACCGCCAGGTATCGAAGAAGGACAACAAATAAAATATGCGGGCATGGGTGACGACTCCATACCTAACATGCCACCCGGCGATCTTATAGTTAATATTTCTGTTGCACCACACAAATCGTTTGAAAGACGCAATAACGATTTGGTAACAGAAGTGAATGTTAGTGTCTGGGATGCTCTGTTAGGAGGCAAAGTAAAAGTCAAGACTTTAGACGGAAGAGATTTAAATATAAATGTGCCTCAAGGAACACAGCCGGGCACGGTTTTAAGTTGTAGAGAAGAGGGCCTTCCTAATGTTCGAACCAAACGCAGAGGTAATCTATTGGTAATAATAAAAATAGATATCCCCAAAAACCTCAGCAAAAAACAGAGAAAGATAATAAGCAGAATAAGAGATGGAATTTAAATTAGGACAGCACGACACACTCAAACAGACCAGCGTGGATTGGGATTTCAATACCGACGGCGACAGTGAAAAATTAGAGAGCGCTATGTGCTCTTTTATGTTGAATAACCGAGGTATAGGATTAGCTGCAAACCAGGTCGGCATGACCAAAAGAGTTTTCACTATGGGTGCTTATGATATCGCAGGATTCCCCGAGCCGCATGCTCTGTTCAATCCGCGCATAATAGAACACAGCAACTATCTTGTTTTAGATCAAGAAGGTTGCCTGAGTTTTCCTGGTCTAATTCTCAGCATAAAGCGTCCAGAGTGGGTTGTTGTAGAATATGAAAACAGCCAAGGCACAACAGAGAGGCATAGGATAGAAGGTTACGCCGCAAAATGCGTGCAACATGAAATTGATCACTTGAACGGTGTGTGTTTTGTTGACATTGTCAGCCCGTTGAAGTTAAAATTAGCTAAACAAAAATTAAGGAAAAATCATAAATGATAGAACCCAGCGCAAACCTACAATCAATTTTTGACAACGCTATGGAATCTGCTCTTGCTCGTAATCATGAATATGTTACTCTAGAGCACATTGTGTTTAGTATTATGAACGACGCAGATACCTATGCCTATCTCAAAGAGTTTGGTGCGGATGTTGATTATATTTTAGATAATTCGCTGGAATATCTAGAAAACAACATGGAAGAAATCAAAAACTTTAACGTAGACAAACCTCGTAAAACAAACAGTGTAGAACGAGCACTAAACAGATGCTTTACGCAGGTTCTATTTGCGGGCAGAAGCAAAATTGAAGTGCAAGATCTAATTTTGAGCATACTGAATGAAAAAAATAGTATGGCCAGCTATATCTTGCACAAAGGCGGTGTTGACAAACACAGCTTTGCTGAGCACTTTTCAGAGTCTGTTGACATAGGAAGCGAAGAATTGTCAATCGCTGACGGTAGCGGTAGCAGTGTTCCTCGAGGCGCAGACAAGGTTATTAAAGAATTCTGTGAAAACCTAAGCGAAAAAGCAAGGCAAGGTAAGATCGATCCTGTCATTGGACGAGATAAAATTATAGAAGATGTTGAGCTTATTCTTGCAAGACGAAACAAAGCCAATGCTATATTGGTTGGGGATCCGGGCGTGGGCAAGACAGCAATTGCTGAAGGACTTGCCAAGCAGATCAACGAGGGAGAAGTCCCAGCATTTATCCAAGATCACGAAGTATACAGTTTAGATATCGGCAGTTTGATTGCCGGTAGCAAGTATCGCGGAGATTTTGAAGAAAGAACCAAAGCAGTGTTTAAATCTCTCGAAGAAAAAGGCAAAGTAATTCTTTTTATAGATGAAGCACACATGATGAACGGCGCAGGTTCGGCCAGCCAGAGCTCAAACGATCTAGCCAATCTTCTCAAGCCTATTCTTACAAAGGGCATTGTAAAATTAGTGGCAAGCACAACTTGGGAAGAGTTCCGCAAATATTTCGAAGCCGATCGCGCACTGATGCGTAGATTTCATCGCGTAACTGTAGATGAACCTACTCCAGAACTTACTGTTGATATTATTAAAGGTATTCGCAAGTATTACGAAGAGCATCACAATGTGAATATTACGGATGCCGCTATTGAACAAGCAGTTAAAATGAGTGTGAAATACATGCACGACAAAAAACTGCCCGACAAAGCTATCGATATTATCGATTGCGCCAGTGCTCGTTACAAATTAAAGAGAAGCAGCGAAGAAGATGATGTAACCGAAATTGTCGATATCGAACAGATCAACTTCGAACTCAGCCGCATGGTCAACTTGCCAAAAGAAACTGTGGCTCAAACAGAAAGCGCAAGACTAAGCACCTTGGAAGAAAGCATGAAAACCAAAGTGTTCGGGCAGGACGAAGCAATCGACACAGTGCTAGACAAGATCTTTGTAGCACAAAGCGGATTTAAAGAACCTAATAAGCCCATTGGTAGTTTTCTTTTCCTCGGCCCAACTGGCTGTGGCAAGACCGAAACTGCCAAACAGCTTTCAGAACAGCTAGATATGAAACTGATTCGTTTTGATATGAGCGAATATCAAGAAAAGCATGCTGTAAGTAAGTTGATCGGATCACCTCCGGGCTATGTAGGGTATGAGGACAACGCAGGACAGCTGATTACAGAATTACAGGAATCGCCTAACTCAATTGTTCTGTTGGACGAGATTGAAAAAGCTCATCCCGACGTGAGTAACATTCTACTCCAGTTTATGGACAACGGATTTGTAACCGGAAGCAACGGCAAACAAGCAGACGGCCGCAATTGTATTCTAATCATGACATCGAATCTAGGTGCGGCTGACAATGAAAAGAATACCATAGGCTTCGGTTCGTTAGAACAGTCGGGCAAAGACGACGAAGCAGTTAATTCTTACTTTGCTCCGGAATTTAGAAATCGACTAGACGCTATTGTTAAATTTAACAAGCTGGCGGAAAACACAATGTCAAGCATTGTGGACAAGTTTATTGCAGATCTAAACAGTCAAATCGTTGACAAGGGCATTGAAATCGAATTGACTGATTCGGCCACTGAGTACTTGGTGCAGGAAGGTTTTAATCCCAAAATGGGTGCTCGACCTCTCGCAAGAATCATCGACAAAGAAATTAAAACTCCATTAAGCAGAGAAGTATTGTTCGGCAAATTGATCAACGGTGGTGTTGTGAGAGTAAATAAAGGCAAAGAAGGTATTACATTCAAGTTCCTCAAGCCAAGGAAAAAGGTCGAGACAACCGAGGATGTAGATGTATAGAGTAAAGCCTAAAACTACAACCAGAAAATTTTACAATAAATGGTTGTACAAGAGCACACTTTACCTTCCCGGATGTCACGTGTTTAGGTATTATACCGTTGACCGTTTGGCAGACGAAGATACCATAGAAACTTATTTTTCTGGTCCTTTTAAAAGACTTCCTTACTGGCCAGAAATTCGCAGTCTTACTAAACTGGCTAGGTTATTGCACACACAACAAGACGAGTGGAGCAAACGCATCGAAGGTCCTTGCATTGACATCTACACCAATTCAAAAAAGCTTTACGACAACGTTAATCTAGTGCTTGCTGCCGAGGTTAAACAACGTTTTGAACCCGAACCCGGCACAGCAGATCAACTGGACAACCCTCGAACTGTAGTTGTTAAAAAGCTACCGCATGACAGGTTCGAATACAAAGTTTTCCTTGGTGTCCACAAAGCAGATCAAACCGAAAAAGAGTCATTCATAAACTTTTTAGAAACACATTCCAAAAAAATAAAATGTACAACTGCTGTTAAGACGTGGATTAGAAGAGGCTGGCGAGATTATGATCGTCGATATATCCTAGTAGAAGACGAACCCACGCTCTTGCTCCTTAAAATGGCGCACGGAAATTTAATAGGGCAAACCTATTCTCACGTGTTAGCCGATAAATAACGTATGCTTCAAGAATCAATCACTCTAGCAGAAAATATTGCAATAGAAAGCACAGCATTCGAATTTACTTTCAAAAACAAGGGTGCTGGATACGCTGGTAGACTAGACACTACCACTACTGTGCAATATCTTTTAGACAACTTTTCTGGTACTGTAAAAATGCAAGGCACACTAGAACTGTACCCCGGAGACAATGACTGGGTTGATATTGATTCAACTGTTGTAGACGATGACAGCAGTTCTGCTGATGATGACTATGTTTTTAGCTTTAACGGCAATTTTGTTTGGCTAAGGGCCGCATACAAGCTTACAGACGGCACTATTCTATCAATTCGATATAATCTTTAACACGCACTTTTAAATAAATACATTACAAAACAATGGATTTATTATGCGTGACCTATTGGAAAAACTCGACAGACTTTTGACAGACGACGAGTTCTGGGAAAAAGAAGAAATTACTTTAAACGACGATCAAGATTTCCATGAATATTTTGGATACCTAGGTTATAGCCTAGATGAAAACGATGTGTTTGAGGCCGAATATCAAGGTCGTGATGTCAAACTCAATCAACCGTATCGAGGCGACGTAAAAAAGTTCAAAGTCTACGTCAAAGACAAAAAAACAGGCAATGTTAAAAAAGTCAACTTTGGGTCAGACAGCATGGAAATCAAACGCGACGATCCCGATGCTAGAAAAAGTTTTAGAGCAAGGCACAACTGCGATAATCCCGGCCCAAAAACCAAGGCACGTTACTGGAGTTGCAAAATGTGGCAGGGAAATAAAACAGTGAGTGACATGTTAAAATGAGATTGAGCGAAATGTTTTCGCCGATGGGCGGCCCAAGAGAACAAGACCAGCAGGTGGACTGGTTAGGTGACCTTAAATTTTTTATAGACAACGAAGACCGTCTACTTAAAAACGAAATGTTTCCTGCTATCAAAAAACACATGCAGTATAGAAATCATCCTAATGCATACAAACTGTATATAAAACCTCTAAAACGCTGTTGTAGAGCCTATTGCGCTAAATTCCAAATTAAAAATCCAGAAGAAAAATTTCCTAAACAAGATCTAATTACTCTAGCAAAACACATTGCAGAGGAACAAACAAAATTTATAGACAGGGGCGATTACGGTGAGATTGCGTAGTATTCTTGAAGATCAAGACAAGCACGCGGCATTCTGCTTTGGCAGAATGAATCCTCCTACCGTCGGACACAAAGAAGTGTTCGATACCCTTAAAGCTCAAGGCGGCGACTATCGCATTTTTCTTTCAAAAACTCAAGACAGCAAGAAAAACCCCTTAGACTACGCAACCAAAGTAGATTTTGTAAAAAGAATTCATCCGCAGCACGCAGACAAAATAGTAGAGGATATATCTATTAAAACACCTCTCGATGCTGCTGCCCATCTCTATGATCAAGGTTACAATCACATTACATTTGTAGGTGGAGACGACCGAAAGAATATGTATGACCTTATCAAACAGTATAACGGTGTCGAAGGCAAGCAGTATGGATACTACAAATTCGATTCGATCGATTTCGAAAGCGCAGGAGCTAGAGAGGATGATGCAGACGGCGTTGCAGGCATTTCCGCTACACTGGCTAGAAAAGCCGCAACAAACGGAGATATCGAAGCATTTGCTAAAGCCACAGGAGCAGGGGAGCATGCAGAGGATCTCTATAAAGCAGTAAGACAGGGACTAAACATGAAAGAATCAGTCACAAGAGAAGGAACAGCTGATACTAAAGCAATGATGAAAAAAATTGTAGATGCTTTTAAACCAATATCAAAATCCGAAAAGATTGTTAAAGCATTCAGTTACAAACCATACAGAAACACTCAATCTGTTCCGGTTATTATTACAAAAGACCCAAAAGTAGATGAAGAAACGGATTATCCTTTTGCTGTATACATCAAGAGCGACGATTCTAGCGAAATGTTGCATTTCGAATATTACGACAATCTAGACGATGCCGTATCAGATGCCAAGTATGAAATAAAAGATAGTGTAGATAGGCCCAGTGACGACAACTACATTCCTGGACAACAGAGGCTGCCTATGGGAGAAGTCACAGGTTCGCAGGACCCTGTTGCTAAAAACCTAAACAAATTTAACAAGCCACAAACTCACAAGGACCGCAAGAAAGCAATGAAACGCGGCGATGTAAAACACAAAGGAAAAGAAATGAGAAGCACAGAACTGTTTCGAGAGAATGAAAATTCCAAACGCCTAGCAGAACTAGGTAGAATTTTAATGGACAAGGCCGTAGAACAAAAAGATGACACACTTAGTCAAACAATGAGCGTGGTAGGAAGTGAGCTTACAGGCTATGGCGAGCCCAGCGGTGCTAATTCTATGGAGCAGTTAGAAAAGAGAACCGGCATGCCTAAAAAGATTATACTTCAGCTGATGCAGTATGCTTCGAAATTTAAAGACAAAACAAGAGAACGTGTTCCTGATCCAGAACCGGATACTGTCGAAGAAGACAGTGATTCTAGAGAAACACTTGAGTTGATTTTACAAAAAATTGAGCGTGAAATAGAATGGCCTCTAACTGATATTATGGATCCTAAACAGGTACGTCAGTTGTTAAGACCTTTAGTACGAGCAGTTAATGAAAAAATGCAAAGTATGGTAAGAACGCCAGAGGGTCTAGAAGCTGTTGATGAGGGCGACATCGAGCACGGTTCATCGGAAGCGGTCAATGCGCCGGGTGAAACAGCAGGTCGATTTGGCAGCAACGTACTAAGCAAGCTGGAAAATATTGTCGATAACACCCAAGCAATGACTGTCAGTTTTCAAGACGGCAAGGGCAAAGTTGATATGTTTACTGCTAGCGCGATAATGCAGGTATACAATGCAGTAAACGACGACAATAAGAGCAAAATGAAGGATGCATTAAGCACCAAACCAGGATTTATGAAAATTGCAAAATTTGCTATGCAGCAAGTAAAATAAGACTATAAATTTATAAAATGGATATCAAAGATTTAAAAAAACTAGCGGGCATAAACGAGTTTAAAGGTTATGCTCCCTATGAGGGGTCTAACATATCCATTACTGGTACAGAAAAGCGTCAAATAGAAAGAGAAAAAGATATAAAACCAGGCACAGAAGAATGGTTTAAACTATGGTTTAGTTTACCATATTTGACGGGCGAAAAACCAACAGGAGATTAACATGCACACCGAACTCAAAGATTTAATTGCTAGGATGGACGAGATAGAGGAACAGCCTCCCGAAAATGACTACGACGCTAGCGACGAAACGCAAGACAGAGAAGAATTAAAAGTCGGCAATTATCAAACACGGCATTTTGACATGTGTCCTGGTGCAACTGCGGTTTATAAAGACATTGAAAACAAAGTGGATGACATAGATTTAGCTGAAAGAACAGCAAAACTACAAGATGTGTTATACTATCTAGAGAAAGCGCCTAACAGAGATCATGTCGAAGAAGATGCAATGATGGCAGAAATTGTTGCGGAGCAGATTATGCAAATGGCAGAAATGATGGGGTTGGAAGATGAACACAGCTTTATTCAAAGTCATGTTGATGCTATTAAGGAAAAGGCCGCAGAATCGTGAGAAATATAATCAACATTCTAGAAGCAATAGACAAAAACTGTCCGTTGCCAACACAAGATTTAGAACTAAACACAAAAAATAGAAATGATGCCATACAGGCCGATCATATTCAATACGGACCGCTTAATATAGACGAGCCGGGTGACTTTTTTGAAAGAATTGCAGAATTTTGGAATACTACCGAAGAAGCTGCAAAGAGTGCGCTGTGTGGCAATTGTTCTGCTTTTGATATTAGCCCTAGAATGCTAGATTGCATGCCCGGCGAAACTTCAGACGAACACGGTACACTAGGTTATTGTTGGATGCACAAATTTAAATGCCACAGTGCTAGAACGTGCAGAACATGGGCAAAGGGTGGGCCAATCGAACATGACGAAAAGAGCCTTACTTGGGACAAGGAAGATTAGTGATTTTACAACAGTTGTTTGAAAATAAAGGAGAGTTTAGGAGTCGTGCTTCTGAAGAAGCAATGATGGACAAATCTACACTGATGGACTTCAAACAACGGACAGTTCCTGATTGGGAAATGTTAGATCATAGAATTCTTACTGCAAAATACTTTGCTAAAAATCACAGACACGCAGTAGAGTTTGTAGATTTTATAAATCGTGTTTCTGAATATATAGATCATTTTGCTGAGGTAACACAGGATGTCGCAGAAGTTACTGTAAAAACAACAACTTCTGACACCAACAGTCTTACAATACTAGACTTTGCACTTGCTAAGGCGATTGACGATTATGCAAAACAAAACAATATAGAACAAGAAAGGATACAGGGCAACTTTGAAGCCGCAGGCGTTGGCATAGTAACAAAACAAAATGCCACTTCGGACGTTCCTGTGGGCGGTGAATATCAGAACGTAAAAAAACTTTTTCCTAAACAGCGCAAGAAAAAAACAGAAAACTTTGCAGATGGTAAAAAGAAGAATAAAGACAGAGAAATAGGAATACACAGAAGTTCAGAGGATTTTGCGGTTATAGATTTAAGTAAAAGTGCGGATGGAACATTTTGGTTGAATGGCGTAGATAATACCGACTGGGACACCACTGTCACGACAGGACAGGGAGTAGATATGGCATTTGAAATATCTTCTAAAGCAAGGTTGGCTTCATACGACGACATAGACAAATACGGTACAGGCGAACTTGAAAACATGGGCTATGATGGTGTGCGTATGATAGACGGTGATAATGTTTCATACCAAATATGGAATACAGATATTCTAAAACGCACAAAACTAGGAGAAAATTTTGCTGACGGTAAGAAGAAAGGCAAAAGTCGGCCCGGAAGAGCAAAACGAGCAGGAGTTGATTGCTCCAAGAGTGTGTCTACTTTGAGAAAGCAGGCAAAAAACTCTTCGGGCGAAGAACAAAAAATGGCACATTGGTGTGCGAATATGAAATCGGGTAGAAAAAAATGAAAATCAACGAAATTCTAGTAGATAGACAACAGTTCTTGAAGGACGCAGATTCTAGGCCGGGTGATAATTTCTCTCCCGAGGATCTAAAAAGATTAGAAACAATTCCAAACTTAGAGAAGGCAAAAGAATTTGCTAAATCTCTCGTGGGGAAGTCGTCAAAGCGCAGAATGAAAGACGAAAAAATAGCATGGTTTAGATCAGCCATAGATAACAAAGTAAACAGTCGCATGCAACTTATTAAGATGATGTGGGACTTGTACTTGGCAGGGGAAGGTCATAAAGTTATTGGTTCTAAAGGATCAATGGCTCCGAACAAATATAGACAAATATTTGGCGACAGTATAGAAAGCAACTTCGAAACACACGATGATAGAAAAGAAGTCGAAGAAACTGCTACAGCAGGTGCTACATCGGCTGGCGCTATAGCCAGCGTTCCTAATCCGCATTTATCACCCGGCACTGCTAGAGGTAAAAAATCATACACAGGCAAGCCAGGCAGTCACGGTGGCACAAAGACGCCACCTCAACCCAAGATCAACCAGCCAAAAACCAAGCGAGGAACGGCTAAAAATGCTTTAGATATGGACACCAACCTGTTCGGAAAAGGTGCCGTAAAAAGATAAATATGACTATAAGTGAAATTTTAACAGAAAAGTGGAGCAAAAAATACAAAAGTTCCATCAACTGTAATAACCCAAAAGGATTCTCGCAAAAGGCACACTGTGCCGGAAGAAAGAAAAAAGGTAAAAGTTAATTATGGACTATCGCGCCCTACAAGAAAAACTATTTGAATTGGATCCTGTTGATCCTGTTCAGGAAAAAGAAAATCTCAAAGCAATGGCAGGACAAGCATCTCCACAGGCGCCTGCGCCACCTCAACAGCAAACTGTTACAGAAAGCGTAGACGAACTTGCCGCATTTGCAAAACTAGCAGGCGTAGACGCGCCGAAAAAACAGGTAATAGTAGAAGACACAGAGTTGTCTGAAAAAGCAGTCAGTCAGGCACAGCAGAAAGCTGCAGGTGCCGCACTTGCTGCCAAGCGTGGCGATATTCCAAAGAGTGAACTCACAGGTGCTTCAAAAGAAATGCTTGATATGAGCGAAAAGGACCTTGAAGACTTTGCAGGAACCAAACACAAAGGAATTCCTAAAAAGAAAGACGAAGACGTGGAAGAAACTGTTTCAGACCGGTCGTTTGACACAGAAGCATTTCGTACAGCTTTCGAAGAAATGGTAGAAGCAAAAGCCAAACCTGACTTTCTTGACTTAGACAAAGACGGCAACAAGAAAGAGCCTATGAAAAAAGCTGCAAAGGATGCTAAAAAAGACAAAAAGGACGATGAAGTAGATGAAGGCAAAAGCCCTCACAAGAAAGGTTCTAAGAAATATAAAGATCACATGGCAGCCAAGCATGCATCCATGAATGAAGATGAAATGGAAATTGATGCAAACATGGACATGGATCCCGATGCAGAAGCCCCTTCAAGTCCGGAACACGTTATTGACATGGCAGACGAAGAAGACATGGCAATGGGCCAACTAGAGTTTATAAAATATGCCGCAGAAGAAATTCGTGGACATCTTAAAATGGGCTTTGGTATGGAAGAGTGGTTCCAAAACAAACTGGCTAGAGTTCACGGAACACTAATGACATTGCACGCCTATATCGAAGGCGAAGAAGGCAAAGCAGGCATGAACGAAAGCATGCATTCCAACAAAAAAGCCAAAAACAAAAAAACAACAGACCAAGAAGTTGACGAAGCTGGCAAACTCAAAGGCGGAGGCGACGACCCTTGCTGGAAAGGATACAAGATGGTCGGCATGAAAAAGAAAGGCGGCAAGGAAGTTCCTAACTGCGTGCCAAGAGAAAGTCTAGGCGAAGACACATCTTTCGAAGACCTAGTAAAACTGTTTAAAGAAAGCGGTGGGCAACAGAAAATTTATGCAACAGACGAGCCGCTATTCAAATGGGCAGCTCGCGTATCAGAAAACAAGTTTGGCAGGACCAATAAAGCAGAACTGTTCGCAGGATTAGTTTATGAACGCAACGGCGGTGATTTTGAGATAGCCGATGTGCTCAATGAAGCTAGCA
>Ga0209937_1000023_pt1 | contig 57202 bp, 39 predicted proteins | sample SalPon1_B_H2O_MG_FD_185699 | JGI IMG/M metagenome (GOLD analysis project Ga0209937, IMG submission 185699) | Salt pond water microbial communities from South San Francisco under conditions of wetland restoration - Salt Pond MetaG R1_B_H2O_MG... | ecosystem: Environmental > Aquatic > Non-marine... | reverse complement strand
AGAGCCGAATGCGTTAGGATTTAATATTTCTTTGGTTATGAAGGGTTTTTTTCCGGTAATTAAATTTATAAAATCATTAGATTGTAGGGTGTTTATTTCATTATTAACGCCGTCGATTAACATCTGTGAACTAACGCGAACTGCTTCGGGGTTAACATTTGTAATATTAGTCATATCGGGAGAAAATATCTCAGCCCAGCGTTTAGTAGCCGTCCCTAAATTAAACTCAAGATCCGAGCCTGTAGTTAGTCCTTGTTCTAATTCTGGAGTGATAGTAACCGTATCGAGTGGGCTATCACCTATTATTATATTAGATGCTGTTGATAAATTTCCGTCTATATTAATGTCTTCTGAGGTAGAAATATTCCCGATTAAATTTACGTCAGACTGCAATTCAATTGTTCCTGATCCGTTCGGGTCAAATTGAATGATTGAATTATCAAAACTTGAAATTTTGTTATCGTTGATTTGCAGATTGTCACTAGTCAGTCTTTCGAGAATAATTAAAGGGGTTGTCCCCGCCGGTGTGATTTGCAGCGGACCTGTTCCTGTTGTAAAAAAGCCGTCGGCGTTTATGTAAACCTGATCAATCTCCATTTGATCAGTTGCGCCTAAGTTTGTAGTGCTAAGATTGGTTCGTATGTCTAAGTCATATACAGGAGAATCTGTCTTAATCCCCACTCTTTTATTTTCAACATCAAAATAAAGTAAAGGCGTAGAGTCAAAACTAGTGTTTTTAAAGGCGAGATCTATTCCTTCCCTTAATAGATTTTCGCTTAGTAGGTGTCCGCCAATCCTCCCGAGTTGCTGGGCCATTAGTTAGCAAATCCAAAGAATACTGTTACGTTTTTACTAAAAGGAACAGGGGAAGTGAATTTTAAGTACCACCCGTCGGCATATGGTGCATTAGGTCCTGTAAGATTTCCTGCAACACTTTGTTCTAGTGTAAAATTGGTGGTTGGGATTTGGATTACATTTTCAACTAGCACTATAATGTTATTAGCGCTAGCCGGAACATTAGCCAACGGGCCGAACACAGTTTCGTCGGCGTCGCCAGGACCAAATGTTTCAATCGCAATAGCCGTTGCGCCGGGAGCTCTTATTGTTTCCCAATTTCCGCCTACGTAACCCTCAATTTCGTTTGTGTCTGTATTATATCTAATGGTACCGTTTGCATCTTCTGGTTGTCGCACGCCTAGCAAATCCGGGCGCTGCGATTCGGTACCTTTAGGAATTAACAGTCCGCCAGACGCGTCTAACACAATCCTTCCGTACGGGTTAGCAAAAAAAGTATTGTCCGACGGGCTGTATTTAGATGTATTCTGACTTTTGAGGAATTTCATATTAATTTACCTTAAAAGAACTTACTGTAACACTTACCAAATCGGCAGAGCTAGTGCCTACATAAATCTCGTCGCCGTTATTTAGAATAATTTTTTCGTCGCTGAAAAAGACCGTTTCGCCTGCTGGCACAATCAAATTGCTGACAATTTGATTCTTTGCACCGTAACCTTCGCCTTTACTTACAAGGTGTACACTTACTGTAACACTGTTTACACTTTCGTCTGTAATATCAGGTGTGCCTGTGTTGCATAGAACCATTGTAGTAATTGCGTTTTCTTGTTCTATTCCTCCGGCGGCAACTGTGTCGCCAGTATCAGTACTGGTATAAACAAGTTCCGGAACTGCCACGGAGGTAGATGTAATTAATTTGCTGTTTATCATAATGTTTCCTAAAAAATTAAACTAAAAAGCAGCGCTCTGTTTTTGTTCACTAGTTCGCCGGTTTCTTTTGAGTTAGAAAAATATAATCCTGTATCACCTATATCGGGATCCTTTGCATGAAGAATCACTGATCCATTAACAAATGCAGGCGTAAGTGTTAATTTTTCTAATTGCAACCCGTAGTTAGTTTCGAGTTTACCTGTTCCTTGTGTACGTACAACTATGTTGTCGTTGGTATTTCCTGCTGTGGTAATTTCGTTTTTATTAAATTCTAGTTCTTGGAATTGAACGAAATCCCTATAAAATTGTGCGGTTAATCCGCCGCTTACTATAACACTAATTGCACTTTCGCCGAAGCTTGAAAATCCTGTGTTATCAAGCAAAAAGCTTTCAGATCCTTCGACGTCAACATCAGTTACAACTACTCTAGTGTCGTCGTCGATGATCTGAAATGTAGGATTATTTCGTATTGCGTCGTCGACATACTTTTTATTAGGTATATCGTCGTCTTGTGTAACCTGATCCTCATAGTTTACTGTGCCCAGGACTTTCACTACACCTGTGCCTTCGCCTATCAAGATAAGATCGCCGCTGTCAGTTGCGTTATTTGTTAATATTTCTTTTAGTCTTATTTTGCTTTCTGCATAACTAAAATTAGCAGTGTCTGCTGATCCTTTAACAAAGTTAAACACATCGTCATTTTCATCAAAAATAATCGATGCGCTTGGTGCTGTTCCCCTGTCAATTTCAATCCCTGCATATCTTAAACTAACGCCGCTGCCGGGTTCGCCAAAGTTTAAAACTATATTATTATCTTCTACATTTAAATTTTCGGCAGAAACAGTAAACGTTTCTCCTTCAACATTTAAATTACCGGTGATACGAACCTCCCCAATACCTGAACCAGTATCGAGGAGGACCGTTCCGCCGTCGGAAGTCTTAATAGTATAGTCGCCGTTGGCTTGTAGGAACTTACTCATTTAGATTTTACTTCTGGACATCAATGTTTGCAAGTATAAATCCGTCAGCTAAAACTTCGTTGTCGCCGTCTGTTCTGAGATCATAAGGTAGATGTACTCTTCCAGATGCATCAGCAGATGGTTGGCATGATACTGTTTTGTTATGTAATTTTGTAACATAGTAAACAGCAGAATCGTCTAGTGAGCCGTCTACTGTGTCGTCTAGTGTTACTGCAATATTAAACTCACCTTCGGCAGGCGATGCTTTTCCTACTAGTTTTAGTTTCTGACTTTTAGACCCGTCTTTGTTTTTTACAATAAATTGTAGACTGCCGCGTTGACGATCTATATAAAGTTCATTATTTACACTGCCGGTTGTTACTGCGCCGTCACCGGTAAAGTATGCGTTTGTGACCTGTATTTTGCCAGAACCCTGGCCTATTTTTCTTTTTTGAATTGGACGTCCCATTGTTTTCTCCTTGTTGACGTTCTAGGTCTACAGGGAGGGTAACCCTGTAAGTCCTCATCAGAGAGGATTGCTCTTTGACTAACTTATTTATCCAGAACTGTTTTTGGCCATGAGTGCCATAAGTTCTATTTTATCTAGCGTGCTAATCAAATGATTGATCTTGTCTATTTCTTCGTTTGCTCGAACAAGACTTGCATTGCGTTTTGATTGGCGATACGACACCATAAAATTAGAATAATTTTTTTGATATTGGATTATAGTGTTTTCAATTTTATTAATATCTTTAACAAACAAAGGAAAATGTGTTTTATATTTTTTAAGATGTTTTGCAACTTTTTCAAAGTCTTTGTCGCTTGATATTTGCATAAGACTGTATTTAACCAAAAAGAAAGGGCCCGTAGGCCCTTCCAAAGTTGCATAACAAATAAACTTATGCGAAGCGTAGGTTGCTCGAAGTAACCGCAACTTTTCCGAGATAGTCAGCAGCGTTACCTAGCGATGACGCTGTGTTTGTTAGCTCGACATAACCATATCTGGTCATAAAGCTAACGACTGGCTCGAATGTAGTTGGGTCCAGCACAACACCACTGCTCATCAACGGAATGTATGGGCAGTAAAATGCTGGTGCGTCAGATTCGGTTGAACCTTTATAGCCAACTAGTACATCGTCAGATGTAGCATAGCCGTTTACATACACTCTCATAGCGCCATTAAGTGTGCCAACAAACTTGGTGTTAGTTGGTGCCTCAAATGTTCCTTCTGTTGTTCTTGCGAAAGCAGAAGTTGTTGCACTCTGAAGAAGTGTAAGCGTGGTCGGGGAAACTACAGCATAGTTACCTGCGCCACGACGTGTACGCTGAGCAATCAAGTTTGCAACACGGTTGATTTGAACAGCTAAAGCAGCATGCTCGTCACCAACAAATGTAGCAGTACCCGAAACTGCAGACTGATCATATGTCAGTGCTGCGGTGCCAGCTAGTGTACTCAACGAAGCAAGAATTTCCTGATCGATTTCAGCAGTAATTTCCTGCGCAAGGGCAGCCATAATTTCTGCTTCAACATCAATACCTTGCTGAGCTTGTGCATCCTGTGCAGCTTCGAAAGTCCAGCGTGCGCTGAGCTTACGAGTTTTGGCTTCTACAGTCTGCTTCAAGACTTGAATTGAAAGCTTGTTTCCTGCAACACCTTCAAGTGCGGCTGTGGAAGCTGCCTTGTCGTCTGCTGCGCCGGAATAACCTTCGGCAATCTTGAAAGGTGAAAGTGCTTCTTCACCTGCTGTAGTATCAGTTCCTGATGTGCTATCGAATGCATCTGAATAGCGCACACGTAGAGTGTGGATCTGACCTACCGGACCAGTCATTGGCTGAACGCCGACCAACTCGTTAGCAATAACGGTTGGCATTACACGTCTAATTACTGGAAGAATTACACGATTTAGTGTTGCTACGTTGCCGGAACTTGTAGCACCAGTTGTGGCACTCTCTGCAAGATACTTACGGGTATTTTCCAGAGTTGTTGCCATAACTGACTTCTTGTTGCCATCTAGACCTTCAAGAAGTGCGCCTTTGGTTTCCGACCAACGTGACTCGAGTAGTTGTGACATTTTGTATTATCTCCTTAAAACTTTAAAGTCCCGCAAGCCTGCGGATGTCATATACGTCTGCGGTTTTCTTTTCCGCGTCGACTGATTGTGCCTGTTTATTGCCTGTAATTTCTTTTGCCTCTGTCAATGCTTCCTTTTTCTTAGGTGCTTGTCCTTCCATAACGGCAGGCAAATACTTTTCAAAGGTTGCTTTTAACTTAGCGGTCTGTACTGATTCAAGTAATTCTGACATCACTTCACGTTTGTCACGATTCAGAGTAGATAAAAGTTCATTCATAACTTCTTTTCTTTCTGCTGATTCTTGAATTTTCTTGATCTTACGTTCCCGATTTTCAACTTCTTGCTTGGTTTCTGCTACTATCTTTGCTGCTTCGTCGAGCTCTTGCTCTTTCTGCTGAACTACGTGTAGTAGTTTTGCAGTTTCGCTCTTCTCGTTGAGGTAGCTAGTTGCATATTCACTTGCAAAACTTTCAAAAATCCTACGACCAAAGTCATTTTTACGAGCTGCTTCGATGTCTTCTTTCAACTGTGTCATTTCAGAACGCAGACCTTTTGAGACTGTTTCCTGAACTGCTTCAGCTGACTTATTGATGAAGTTATTTTTAACTTCAGCAAACTTAACCTTGCTTTCTTTTACCAAACGAACTTTGGTTTCGGCAAGATCTTGTTTGTCGGACTGAAATTCTGCGATTTCTTTCGCCAGTGAGTCCACAATAAACTGTTCTAGCTTGTTGACATTTTCTGCAATTCGCTTTTTATCTTCGTGAAGTTCAGCGATCTCATTTTTAAGATTGCCTAGCAAAAACGATTCAAATGCTTGAGAATCTGATTTCATCTTCTCTGCATATCTTGCTCTTGCTTCGATAAGTCCTTGACGGTCTTCTGCAAATTCGCCGAGTTCTGTTTGAAGACGCTCTTCAAGCATTTTTTCGACTGCTTCTACCATTCCTGCTTTATCGTGCTCGTATTTTTGAGCAAACTCTTCACGAAGTTCTGCGCTAACTTGATCACGGTTTTCTTGAATTTTATTCTGCCAAGCAGATTCAATTTCCGATTTCATATCTTCGGAAATCACATCGTTTTCTAATAGGTTTTGAACAAAATCTAGCATGTGATTCTCCTACTTATTTGAGACCTGTAATAATATTTTTCAGGCTCTCTGCTATATATTTCTGTGCCTGTGGATTGCCTTTTAACTCTTGTGCTATTTGCACTGCCTTGTTTCCACCTTTTGCATTCATAAGGTGTTCATAAACTGCTGTAGGATAAGCACCAGGTGCTGACGGTTGAGCAACTACGTCTACAGTTACTATATCAAAACCTTGAACTTTCCCATCACTATCTACTTCGCCGGTTCCTCTTGAACTTACACCCAATTTCACCCCCGACTCCAGCATGGTTTGCACTAGCTGCCCCATTGGAGTCGGGAGGATCTTGAGTTTCCCGTAGCCATTTGGACCGTCCATCCACATATTTGTGATCATATGACTTACACGGTCTAAATTGATTTTTAAATCTTCAGGATGATCAACTTCTCCACAGACTGAATAACCACCAGTGATCTGTTCGTTGAGCGACTCAACAGCCTTGCCAATTTCACGAGAAGAATATACTCTCTGATTCTGATTTCGTATATCGCCTTGAATGCAAATACCACTCATGTACAGAGATTTACCATGCTCCTCTTCTTGTCGCTCCAAGACAATCTTGGCCTGGTCGAAACTCAATTGTTCTGATAGAGTCTGTTTCACCTAACTTCCTTATCGCTTGCTACGGAGAACACTGTCGGTGTTATCAGCACCGGTTTCTTTTGCGTCAGCGCCGCTTGGTGCTTTATTCATCATCTTTCCAGACTTTGTTCCGCCAACTTTATTAACATTTCCTGTATTCATGTCTTTTGGTGTTTCGGCAGAGCCGCCTGTTTCGCCTTCGCCGCCGGCTAAAATATTATCAGTTGTTCCGCCCATGTCGTTTTTCATGTCGTCAACTACTGAATCAGTATTATCGGCGTTTGATTCTGAGCTCGATGCGCCTTTTCCGTCCATTCTTTCAACATACTCACGCACTTGCGCAAGCTCTGATTCAAATGCGGTGTCTTCGTCGCTAGCAAAATTTTCCATTTCGCTGTCGTCTTCTTCATCGGAATCCATCTCCGGCTCCATGTCCATTTCCGAATCCATTTCGTCTTCGTCAGACTCTTCGCCTTTAAGCTCATCAAATTTTGCCTGAAGCTCGTCTACAATCGATTCTAGGTCTTGGAAAAGCTCTTCTGACTCTTCTTCGTCGTCGCCTTCTTCGTCGTCGCCTTCTTCGTCGTCGCCTTCGTCGTCAATTGTGATTTCGTCTTCTAGATCGCCGGTTTCTTCGTCTGGAAGATCCATCATATCAGCTTCTTTGACGTCTTCTTCGTCGTCATTGTCTTCATCTTTGTCCGTGTCGTCAAACTCGCCTTCTTCTGCTTCAATGAGGCCTTCGTAGATTTCACGTGATTTTGCTACCACGTATTCGTGGAATAGCTCTTCTGCTTTTTCTTGATCGTCGTTTACTAGATGCTCTAGCATCTGTTCTAATGTCTTGTCTGACATGGTTAAATTTCCTCCTGTTGGTAAGGCTGTCTACTATTTACATTATTGTTACATTTTGGCCGTTAAATGGTAGTTTTTTGATTCATTTTGTAGGATATATACGATTTCCAAACATTTCTTGCATCTTTGAATAGGAAATATGCTGCAGGTTAGAATGTTGCGATCCTAACTTATCTGGAATAAAACCACCTTCAGGTATAAGTCTATAGAACTTCGTGTTTACAAATTCTTTTATTACTTTTTCGGTTTGGTTTAACCAATTACCATAAAATGTAGATGCGTCGGTGGTTTTTTTGTAATTGAATGTGTCTGCATAAACATTATTCAGTTTTCCTTTAATTCCTAGATAATCAAATCCTAGAATAAAAATCTGTTTATAACCACTTGTAGCTGCAAACCACAATGCTGTGGGTCCTGAACTCCATCCTTTGTGGGGAGTAAAATAATTTATACCTGTTTTTGCATTTATTCCTCTATTTGGATTAGTCCAAACTTGATGATTTCGATGATAGCCGCTGGCTATGATTTCATTTACCATTTTGGTATCTACAGAAACAAGAAAATCAGGGGCATATTCCCTGTACTGCGCATTGCATCCGTAGACAGTTCCGATAGTTTTAAGTTCTAGTAAATCAACGGCTAAACGACTTGTGCCATTACCGACAACAAACGCAATGTCTTTTTTGGCCGGCTGTTGCGGTTTATGAGCAAGGGGTGGTGTGTCAGCAAAGGCCTGTTGCTGTTCTTCTCTAAGTTTTCTAAGCTTCTTCTTCGCCACTTGGGTTTCCATACATCTGTTGTATGAAGCCCAATTCAGCTTCGTGCTCTGCTTGGTGGGCCTCGGCCTGCAGCCTTAAGGTATTAATTTGACGCAAAGTTAATTTTACTTTGCGTGTATCTCCGCGTGCTAATACAGAATTATCTCGAGAATTATTGTATCTGCGGTCGTTTGCAAAACTATTTTTTTCTTGGCTAAAAGCTAGGAATTCTCTTAAAAGCATTTTAGTATTTATCCTTCGCCTTCGCCGCCTTCGGTGTCCGCTGCCGGAGATTCTGTGTCTGCGGCTTCTTCGCCATCGGCAGCAATGTCATCCGGTGCTAATTCTTCTTCGCCTGCTATATCGGCTTCTATTCCAGCAGGAGTTATACCTGCAGATCGCATCTGTGCCTCAGAGTCGATATCAGATTTAAAATTGCCGGTGTTTTCTTCTCTCCACATACGTTCGTTTTCTGCAATTTCTTCTTCTGTAAGCCCTAGATACCGCTTCATAGCAAAACGCTTGCTTAAAAACGGTATATCAGCAATTTGTCCGTAGAGATTTGCACGTGTTGCATCTAGTTCTGCTTGCCTATATGCAGCAAAGTTTTGAGGCGGATTAAATTCGATCGAAAACAAGCTGCTATCGATGTTATATCCGTTATGATGAAGCCAATATTTAAATTCTTGATCAAATACATCTATAATAGTGTTTTGCAAACGTTCGCAGTATTTGTTAAAGCGAAGCTCTTGAATATACGCTGTACCTACTTTTCCGTCTGCAACCGTATTAGGCTGCTCATCTATTGTAGTAGGAAGATAACTTGCAGGGATTCTTAAAGCTCTAAACAGCTTGTTTGTGAAAAACTTAAGATCTGTGATTTCACCAAGGTTTGTTCCGCCGGGCAGGGTTTCAACTTTTGATCCTCTGCCTTCAGCTGTTTGAGGGAAGAAGTAGTCTTCGTTCGTACTAAGCGGATTATAGCTTGCGTCAATAACACTCTGGCCTCCACCGCTAGCGCTTGGAATACGTCTCTGTTGTATTTCGTTTTTAACACGTTCAACAAACTGCATAGCCATATGCGCTGGCATGTTGCCTACATCAACGTAAAAAATACGTCTTTCTGGAGCACGCTGAATTCTATAGATAATAATGGCATCTTCTAGCAGTTCTTTTTGCTTGTATACCTTAAAAACACTTTCTAATAGACTATTTCCAAACGGATAATTAGAGTCTATACCTTCCGAAAGGCTAACATGAACCATATGTTTAGCATCTATTGTAACTTCGTTTTGGTTGGTTTGAAAACGTGTGCCAGGAGGTTGGTTAACGTCGCCGACATACCCTCTACCAAACGCACCGCCGCTTACATATGAGCTTGTACCGCTAGGTGCTTTATTGCCTGTTCCGTGTGGAGTTACCGCAACGTTTTCTTTAAAATTAAAGTTTAAGTCTTGAACAACATACTGTTCGGGAATTTTACCAGTGCTTTCGTTTACAATAATTTTAGAAACTTTTGCTGCTTCGACGTAAAGAAGTTTTAGCGTTTCGGGGTCTCTTACAAAAAAACAATCTCCATATTTAAATGTATTCCTTACCATTCTAAATATACGAGTTTCGAAATCTTGAAACCTGCACCATTTAATTAATGCGGTGTGCAGCATTCTTGTTTCTGTAGGTGTAGGCGAGCCGTTAAAAGAAAAATTAAATGGGGTTCCGTTTTCGTTGTCTTTGTCTGTACAAAATTCAGCTAGTATATCTAGCGCAGCATTAACTTCGGAATCCATGTCCATAGTTTCATACTGCGTGTATCTTTCTGTTCTATTCGGTGACCCTGCATATACGTCTGGCAAATATGATGAATAGTTTGATCTAGCAGGTCCTGCACCGCCACCGTTTCCCACAGGGCTATATGTGCCTGAATTATCTGTTGTAACAGGACTAAAATATTTTTTCCAACTCATTATGTTATCCTACGCTTCTTAACAAATTGCCTTGCAGACTTTCTATACCTGAAAGTTGCCTTCTTGCGTACTCGTTGTTTGCCCGCATAAGCCGTGCTAATTCGGCCATGTCAGTATTTACTGTTTTTGTGTCTACTTGTCCTGTTTCTTGACCTACTACAGCAGGAGTCCTGTCAGTTTTGCCTGCACTTTCTTCATTTTGGGCTTCACCGTTTGCATTATTAGTAGATTCCGCTGCACTGTTGTCTTGTTGGATTTGAGAGCTAGGATTTGTAGGCGTTTGAGGCTGTCCAAAATCAGGTGATTGTCTTACAGGGCCACTGCTAAGATTAATTCCAGCCCTATCCATTTCTCTAAATAATTCAACCATTTTATTTTGTAAAGAAACTAACTCTGCTTTTTCTTGATTAGCAAGCCGAACTTCGCCGGCTTGCTCTAGCACACGAACACTGTGCTCTCTCTGCTTTATACGTTCTTCCAGCTGGCCTTTTTCAAGCATGAATGCGGTTCTACTCTTATCACCGGTAGATTCGCTATTCGCCGGAAGATCAGGTGCGTAGGTAGACGATCCGCCTGGTGCCATTGATCCACCAGGTCCTTGGCCTAGAGGTCCAGTTCCGCTGTAACTGCGTTGGTCTGTGATGTCAAGATCTGGCTTGGCTGATTGCGATTGCATAGAAGGGGACATTGGTGATTGACCAACACCGCCAAACTCATCAGTATTTTGAGCTCCTTGCGGAATGCCTCCTGATCTATCCAGTACACGTTCGGTAGATACAAGTCCAAAGGTAAGGTTTTCAATCATATTTGCAAAACCCGCTTTAGCTCTTTCGCCGCCGGTAGCTTCTCTGCCTTCTATACCTAAAATATCTTCAGCATTTGCAGCACCAGATCCTGCACTCAGTGCTGCAGTAGCTCCGGTAACAACCAATCCTAGCCCTGGAACAAATTTCAGCCCCTTTACTGCTTTGCCGCCTATATTCTTTAAGCCAGACCTTGTGCCAGACCCCGATCTTCCGCTGGTTGCAGGGCCTGTGCCAGACCCCGATCTTCCGCTGGTTGCAGGGCCTGTGCTAGGACCTGCTCTAGGGCCTCGACCGCCGCGCCTATTTCCTAATAGATCCATAAATCGTTTGGAACCAAGCACAGCCAGTGCGCTAGATGCAGCGAGAGCTGCTCCTGCTAGTAGATATAAATTCTCAACTACAAAGTCAAAAGCTGGTCGAACTACACTTTCATGGAAGGTTACGAATGTATTCAGTGTTTCTTCCATTTTATCTAACGCTTCACTATTTGCTAAAAACTTAGTTGTATTATTTGAAATAGCAGCAACATTTTCTTTTAAGGTTTTTAATCGTTCAGGCGTGACTCCGTCGCCTGTCTCAGTTTCTGCGTCTGACTGTGTCTGTGCCAATGCATCTCTAAGAGATATAGATCGCTGTGCTATATCTGCAAGTCCGACGTAAACATTGTTAAACTCGGGTACAAACCTACCTAGAGTATCAGCTAGCGGAGTGTTTATAAACTGCCTAGAACCTCTTTCTATAGCATCTGCAGCATCCAGCATGGCTGTTCGAGTGAAGGTGCCAGATTGTCTTGCAGCACTTCCTTGAGAAATAAGAGCATCTGCTACTTCTGGGGCAACACCCATTAACCTTCTTGCTTCTTCGGATTGCGCTGCGGCGCCTCTAGTAAAGAGATCCTGTGCACCTTGTCTCATGCTTTCAGGAAGAGTAGACAACAAGGTGTTGATATTTTTAGCAGCATTAGGATCTACTTCGGTAAGCATCTGCCTAAACGCAGCATCTGCCATTCTGGCTTCTTGCTGTGCCTCAAGCGAGTCTCTAGTTTCGCCTGTTAGCCTAGAAACTGCGCTGAGATTTTTTGCATACTCCTGAGTTTGTTGAATCAGCTGCTGATCAGTCATCTGCTCTCGCTGGCCGGTTCTTGCCCGCAGTTCGGCCTGTCTTGCGATTAATTTATTTTGTTCAGCAGTGCCTATCCCAAGTCTTGCTAGCTGATCTGACACCCCGGTCTGTCTCATCTGTCGACCAAGGTCGCCTAATCTACGAGCACCTTCTCGTGTTCCTTCACCTAACAGAGCCAGCTGAGGACCAGTCTCAGAAAGAATACTTGTAAAGTCTTCCAGTGTTAGTCCCGCTCCAGACGCACTGTCTATCATTTCATTGATGCTTCCGCCGAATGTTGCACCACTCACGCTGGCATTTAGAAAAGATTCGTATACACGGTCTGCCGCTGCGGCAGTTGGGCCGAGGATTTTAGAAAATCTTGACCCTATAACTGGTATGTTTCCTAGCGCGTTTGCAGCAGCATCGAGGTTATTTCCCATACCAGCAAGGCTGGATGATGTGTCTGACAGGAAATTAATAATGCCATCAAACCCGCGTACCAGGGTGTTAGTGGTATTTCTTAGTCTTCGTTGGCTTTCGGCCTGCTGATACGAGGCATTTGTATTATCTTTAACAGCGCCTGTATTATCGTTTACAGCACTGCTGTTGTTTTCAGCCGACTCTTTAAAGTCTTTGCTGGCGGCTACTGCTTTGTCAAGTTCTTTATAAAACTGCTGAAGTTTGCCTTGATTTGTTTTAAACGTGTTGTCCGTCTTGGCAGTCAACACGCCAATAGCAGCAACTAGCTGCTGGAGCGTTGCTTCAGTTGCGGCATTGTTTAGATTAACTTCTTCGTTGCCTATAAAGCCAGTAACGGGCATGTTTTTTAAAATCCTATATAATATGGGTAGATAAATAATCTGCTACCACTTATATTTATTCGAGGAAAAAACATGGAAAATATCGAGCAGAATCCGCTTTCGGCCTATTATAGGCAGCCTAAAATCTACGTTCAGCTGCCCAGCAACGGAGAGTTTTACCCGCAAGGAAGCCTAGACGAGTCAACAGACGGGCAGTACGCAGTTTATGCAATGACTGCCAAAGACGAACTAATGTACAAGACTCCAGATGCACTTGCTTCCGGGCAAAGCACCGTGGAAATTATAAAAAGCTGTATACCTGCAATTCGTGATCCGTGGCTGATGCCGGCTATAGACGTTGACGTATGCCTTGTTGCTATCAGAATAGCAACCTACGGCGAAGCATTGACTATCACTTCAAACTGCCCAGCATGTCAGCACTACGACGACTATGAAATCAATGTTAGCAACTATCTCGAATCTATGAACAACTTCAAATACAATTCTGTTGTAAATGTAGACGATCTTGTTGTAAATCTAAGACCGTATACATACAGAGAAGTAACTCAAGCGCATATCAAAAGCATAGAGCAAGAAAAAATATTTCAAATCATAAATGATAACGAAATGTCTGAAGAAGAAAAAATGGCAAGATTCGGAGAAAGTTTCAGCAAACTAACTCAACTTACTGTAGATATTATATCAGACTGCATTAGCTCTATTGTGACTCCACAGGCAACTGTTACAGACCCTGTTCAGATAAAACAGTTTATCAACAACGCTCCTAAAGATGTATTCCAAAACATATCAGATCATGTACACGAAATCAAGAAACAGTTTGATTTTCCAACCAGTGACGTGACATGTAGCGAATGTAGCCATAGTTATAAACTTCAAATAACAATGGATCAAGCGGATTTTTTCGCAGTAGGATCTTAACCAAGCCTCGGGAAGAGATCCTCGACGAAGCAAAAAAACTTGATAATGACGCACGAGGCATCAAGAAAGAAGTTCTTAAAATGTGTTGGTACATGAGGGGACTTTCGTACAGCGAGGGTATGAATCTTTCTTTTGAAGAAAGAGAAATCATAAACGAAATTATCAAAGAAAATCTCGAAACTACTAAAAAGACACAAATGCCTTTCTTTTAAAAACGATCTTACGATCGTTTGCGTTTTCGCTTCCGCTCAACGCTTTTTCTTTAATTTTAAACATATCAACTGCGAAGCAGTTTAGTATTATCTAGATAAATCGGTCACATAGAGCCCTTTGCGGGGCTCACTATGTTGTGCGCATTATCTGAGTAGCACAGCCACAACAGCATTAGAACTATAAATGTATTATAAACCTTACAATTAGTGCTTTATTACACTTTTTGTAAGACACTTTTTACATTTTTCGCAGGCGGTTGGCCGATACCTGCTCGTTCCGATAGAGTTTCTTATGTCCAACGGCAATATCACGTGCAAATGCTGTCTTGCAAGCGATATCTGAGATTTGATTATCTCATCCTTAGCCTTTTAATCTAGCTTGGTAAACGCATCAAATCAGTTATTAGGCGTATCTGATCATCATCCAAAAGGGTAGTGATGCGAGTCTCCGCCGTTAAACGGAATTTCAATTCCCTGTGCTCACGTAGCTGGCCAGGTATAAGTCCACAATGTCTGCGCCGGTGGAGGCTTTTTTAACGGTGTATGCCTATTTGATGTTTTTGAGATGTTCTTTTAGAATTCTAGAACTGCCTACACGAACATTGATAATGCCATTGTAGTAGTCATCAGTTTCTAACACTCGCCTGTCGAATTGTTCTTTAGCCTCTAGATAGCTTAGTACGCCTCTGCTAGGACAGAAATGTAAAATTTCTCTCGAAAACCTATCTGTGCCTAGTGCAGCAACATCTTCTAGCAAATTTTCAGAGGAACCCCAATAGTCCTTCCAGTCACTTTCTATAAATGTACGTCTGCGATTTTTTTTGCCTTTTAGTGGCGGCCTCGTTTTTTTAAACTTAGCTAGTTTTTTGCCTATGTATTTTTTATTGTTGGTAAGATTAGTAATGATGTAAACAAACCCTTCACAGTCGTCTGGGAGAGTGTCAACTGTTTTTCCTTGGTGTGTCCACGCTGTCATCGGACTTACTTACTTTTTTCGGCCTTCCTACCATGCCTTTTCTGGCTGCCTTTCTTTGATCACGAGTCTCTTGTATTTCTTTCCTTCGTTCAAACGCAAGTTTGCGTATTTCTGAAAGGCAGTTTCTTGCTTTTATTCCTGCCTCGTCTGACCCCTTGTATTCAAAATTTGTTTGCCATTTAAAGTATTCTTGAAATACTTCGATCATTTTATCGTGACTATCGCTGCTCATTTCCAGTTAGGACCAGTTAAGAACAATGAGACAGACTCGCGTTTTCCGTCAATAACCTGCTCTACTTTGTGAGGCATATAGCTGGGGAAAATAATCATAGAGCCCGGAACAAATTGGTCTACACTGGTTGACCCGTTTTTAAAAAATTTAAACTGGCCTCCTGTGTACTCGTCGGCACTAACATCAACGATGAGTGTTAACTTGATATCGTACGGCTCTCCCTTCGCTGCATCTATGTGCCAGTCATACTCTTGACCTGCACAGTATACATTATGATGAACTACATCGTATACATTAGGCTGATAAAGATCAAAGCCGTATAATTCCTTATTGCAATTTAATGCAATATCGATTACGTTATCTAATAATCCTGCCAATTGTCCTAGATAACAGTTGTTGACCGAACTGGTTTTTAAAGCGCTTGCAGGGTTATCTGTGAATTGCGTGTCCGACGCTAGGCTTTCTAGATTTCCTCTAATTTGTGTAGCCTCCTCGCTAGACACAATATTATCAATATAATATAAATCACACTTCATTACACAATATCCACATCTGTTGAATACGAAGTAAATCCATTTTCTTTCAATACTTTTAATACTTGATTAACTCTGCTCGCTAGGTCGTCTCGATGACTAATTAGGAAAATATTTTTTTCTCGTTCTCTAGTCATTTTTTTAAGTACTCCTATACTGTTTTCTACGCCGCTGGCATCCATGCCAGAATCTACAAGTTCGTCAATGAACAGCAGATTAATTCCGTGATATAAATTTTCCCATACGTCGCGGAATGCCCAACTTAATGAGAGAATTAATCTGTTTCGCTCGCCTCTAGAGAGATTATCAAAGTCTAGATCCTGTCCTAGCTGTGTAATCTCAACTGACAGATCGTTTTGAAACTCTACAAGATGCGGTAGTCCTATCCTATTAAGATAGTATGTTAACCTTTGATTTAAGAATGCAAGATTTTGATCGATAATTTTCTTTCTTAAAAACGAATCTTTGTTTGTAAGAAGTTTGAGAAGAAATTCTTGGTGTTCTTTTATTTTTGTAAGCTCATTAACTGTCTCCCACGAAATGTCTTGAAGTGCAGTCTCTTTAAGATCAACTATTTGATCATCGTACGGATTAGCTGTTTCCTGTTTCTGTGCTTTTTCTTTTTTTAGACCGTCTAATGTACTTCTGTGATTAAGTGCTTCCTCTAACGAATTGTACTCAACAGAAGGACAGTTGCCTAGTTCGCCTACTTCAGACAGCGCGGCATTGAGGTCAGCGATGTCTTGCTCTTCTTTGCTTATTTGTTCTTTAAGTTCGGTTACCTGCGCTTGCTTTTTATCTTGCAAATCGACATGTGAGTCGTTGTGCAGCTCCTGGCCGCAAGCATGACAGGTTTTTTCTTGAAGCTGCGTTAGCTCTTCTTCTAGCTTTTCTAGCTGGCGCAAACTGTGTTCTGCGGTTGTATTCTGCCTAACGAGCATGCTTTCGATATTTTTTCGATCTCTTTCCTTTTCTCGCCAGGCCGTTAACAACTTTTGATTTTCTACTTCTTGATCGATATCGATGTGTGCTAGTTTTTCAATAGCAGAATCGATGTCGTTTAATTCTTTTTGTTTATTGTCTGCCCACATTTTCTGCTTTCGTTCTAAGCCGTCAATGCTTTCTAGAATTTTATCGTTAGAGCTCTTAATAGCATCAATTTTAGCAGTTTCAGTTTTAATTTCGTCTTTGACAAATTTATTACTTTCTTTCAGCTTCTCTGCTTTTTCTGAAAGCATTGTTATGCCGAGTAATTGCTCGATAATGTCTCGCTGGTCGTTTGCACGCATCGCAAGAAACGGCTCTGTGTATGTGTTTAACGCTACTAGATGCTTAAACATGGTGTGGCTCATGCCAATGATGTCTTCGATTTCTTTTTGAGTCTGTCTGCTGTCGCCTTGACTTTCGTCGCTGTCCTCGGGCACTTGATCGTGTCCGTTGACTTTTAGTTTGAGTACGTTGGGCTTTCTGCCTCTCTCAATGTGGTATTCGACTCCGTCCTTTTCAAACGAGCAGGTAACTAGCATATATCTGCCGTTAATCTTGTTAACTAAATTATCTTTTTTGATATTAGTTAACGCCTGTCCGTACAGGGCATAGCTTAGACTGTTTACAATTGTAGTCTTGCCCGTGCCGTTTCTGTTTCCACTGTCGTCTCCGCCGAGGTCGAGATTTTCGCCTAATACTAATGTAAGGTGTCCTCGATCAAAGTCAATAGCCTGCGTCTGATTACCGACACTCATGAAATTCTGTACGGTTAGATTTTTTATTTTAATCATAGGTCTTTGTATAAATCCAGTAACAATTTATGATCGTAGCTTTCGGTGTCGAGCGACGTAAGAGAGTTCATAACAATTGTGTCAACACTCTCGAAGTTCATATCAATAACTGTGGATTGCGATTCTAATTCTACCTTTTCCGGAATCATTTGTAGTTCTCTTAAATCGTATTGAGGAATGAACTGTTCTTTAATAAAGTTTGCTTCTTCAAAACTTAACTCTACATCAATTGTTGCACGACAGTTCATTTTTGGCATTAGTAGCTCGTCCGGGTTCTCTAATAATCGTGATAAATTAAAGACACGATATCTTGGTTGTCCTGGCCACGCTCGATACTCCGGCTCGCCGCCCCATTCTAATATCATCATGCCTCTGTCATCGTCGCCTGCATCTGCATAATTGTGAGGAAAAGCATTTCCCATGTAGATAATATTATTTTTCTGTTGCCGACTGTGAAAATGACCCGTAAACACATATTCTTGATTTTGAAAATGACTAGCACGTAAGCTTCCGTGATCTGGCATTTGTACCATAGCATTCATGTAAAAACTCGGAAGCTCGAAGTGTCCAAACATATAACGAGACTTGATATTGGGTATGTCTTTCCATTCATCACCCACAAGCCAAGGTACAATACTTACATCGCCGTCAATTAGAGTTTCGTTAACAAGATGAACGTTGGGGAATAAACGTGCAAACTCAACCGAATGGATTTCTCGCTTGTCTTTGTAATATTCATCGTGGTTACCAAGTATTACATATACATCAGAAAATGATCTGCTTAATCTTTCTAGATTGCTTACAGAGTAGTTCATCGTACTGATGTCAATGCTACTCCTATTGTGATGCCAGTCTCCTAGAAAGATACAGGTTTCGCAGCCTTCTTGCATAGCCTGATCACAAAACCATTTTACAAATTCTTCACAATCAACATTGTGTATACGACTACCATTCTTCATTCCAAAATGAATATCGGTAAAACATGCTGCTTTCTTAAACAATGACATAGATCCTCCTAAGCTATATTACAATAACGTTGCTCGATTGTCAACTATCATCAGACTTTCTATAAATCTCTCTTGGTCGCTCGAGACCGTTATTTTTTCCTTCGTTCTGCCTAGTCCAGCTTGGATTCATGCCGTTCATCTCAAGTATATCGTCTCTGATAGACTGATTTCTTTTTTCGATATTAATAATGCGCACAAATGAATTTGTAACCGCTGCAGTATAGTATGCGAACGGGTTGTCAGATTTACTTTCGTCGAACTGCAAACCGATTTGTGTAAGCTGAAGAATTGCTTGGCCTTTCATTTCGTCATTGTAGGTATATCCACGAACATTGCCGCGCGTTGCATATCGCTCACACAGTTTCATCCACATTTTTGCAAGCTCTTCTGTGGTATGACCGTGCGTTTTAGAGTATTCGCCGTTGTGAACATCGCCCTTCCAGTGGCTCTTGCCCACGCATACCAAATTGTCATTGTCGTCGAACTTCCAATGCTGAAACGGAGGAAAGTTTACTTTTTCATGCGCATCCGCAACAGTCTTAACTGTTTTCTTGCGTCCCGGTGCTAGCGGAATGTGTTCAAATGTCATCACGCGAAAGACAACATCCTGTTTCTTTATTTTCTTGTAGTCGATCTCAAATTCTTTTTGACTAGGCTTTTTGCCCGATGTCACCTGTGCACATGCTGCCTCCCAGTTGGCCTTTGCAATCCTTGCTGCTTGGTTTCTTTTTGCCTCTGCTGTTGTTCTTATATTAACCTTATCGATGCTGGGTAGTATTATATCGTAGCGATGATACGCCGGGTCGGTAAATGTGCAGTAGGTAGTTTTGCTTTTGTGAATTTCCTTTAACAGATCGCGATTGTTTAGGTATTTTACTTTTCTAGTCATAATTTTAAGATTCTCCTTAGTTAATAATAATAGCACATAATTCTAAAAATAAATAGAGTATATGGAGATTTTTTTATAAAATGGCACGCCCCACATCACCTTTGTCCAAAGTAGTTTCTGGAGTACAGGAACAAGTTGCAGCAGCACAACAAGCTGCTTCCCAAGCTATACCCGAAGTCTCCGACTCGCTTAAACAAGGAGTAGATACTCTAACAAACAACTTATCCGGCGGCATCGGTAGCGGCCTTGGCCCAGCACCGGGCACCTCTCCTGCGCAGCTCGGTGGGTTTAACCCGTCATTCAGTCCGCCGGGTGGCTTAATAAACGAAGCTTCGAGCGCACTCGGCGGCGCAGCAGATGCACTGGGCGCCGGCTTTTCTAGCGTACAGAATAAACTAGATGCTACAGGGCTGTCCAGCCTAAGCGAAGCAGTTCCGGCAATATCTAATATTTCATCAGATTTAGCTGGAAATATCGAACAAATTACAGGTGGCAGCCTGGCAAGTGGTGTACAAGACGCACTTGGCGGTGTTTCAAAAGCAGCTGGGGCGTTAAATAACATATTAAGTTTAAAGCGCGGCGCAAATCTCCCGGCAGGCGGCGAGCTGTTTCAGTCTACTGGCCAGCCGATTGAAGTAAAAGCAACGCCAAAGAATGATTGGAGAGTCCGCATTAATTGTCAATGGAACCAGTTTAATTCCAAGTTATTTAAGCGATTAGAAGATACCGGCGGCATGATTTGGCCATACATCCCAGAAGTCACTGTCTCTACAACAGCCAATTATTCACAGCAAGATGCAGTCCACACAAACTATCCTTTTTTAGCTTATAAAAATAGCCAAGTCGACGACATTCAAATTACCGGAGAGTTTTCTGCAGAAAACAGCGTAGATGCCGAATATTGGATCGCCGCAACTACTTTTTTAAAAACAGCAACAAAAATGTTTTACGGAGCAAGCGACAATGCAGGCAACCCGCCCATTATTTGTCAGTTATCAGGATATGGAGCAAGCATATTCAACAACGTGCCTGTGGTCATAACAAATTTTAACGTAAGACTAAGCGAAGATGTTAACTATGTTAAATATAATGCTACAAACACCTGGGTGCCCGTGTTAAGCACAATCGCAGTTACCTGCAAGCCAATTTACAGCCGGAGCAAGCTCCGAGAGTTCAGCATACAGAGTTATGCTAGAGGCGAAATGACCACAGGAAGCGGCGGCACAGGACAAGGATTTATTTAATGGCTCAGTATTCTAAATTCAGTCCCTATGTTGAAACAAAACAAAACCGATCCTATCTAGAGCTATTAAAAATTAGACCAATTCCTGCAGAGTCTGACGATTTTGAATACACAATAGAAAGTCAATATACTCACCGCCCTGATCTTTTGTCGTACGACCTCTACGGAACTCCAAAGCTCTGGTGGGTATTTGTCCAACGCAACATGAGTGTGCTAAAAGATCCTATCTACGATTTTGAACCAGGCGTGCGAATCAAAATTCCAAAAAAATCTAATCTGCAGAGATTTTTAGGAGTATAGTGTGTCTACGCGAGAAGGAACAGAAGATTTACTTGCTCGAATCGAATCGAATGAGAGAAATGCCAAAGGCAAAGCAAGAGATGCAGAAGACTTTGCGCAAACGGCCAGATCTTTACGTGCCCGCGGCGCACCTAGCGAGCAAATAGAGAGAGCAGAGTGGTTAGCAAACGACTTTCGTGGTCTAAGCCGCTCGGCCCAAAGGCAAGCTGATCAACTTCGAGCAGAGTTAGCTCAACAAAGCACATCTGACGAAGCAGAAGCAAGATCTAGCGCAAAAGCAGAATCAAGATCGGGAAAAGACCTTTCGGCAAGAAAGCCCGACGGTTCAGCTATTACGGAATCTTCCGATGTTCAGTCTGTAACAGAAGCAAACGCAAAAATTTCTACAAACGAAACTCCAGCGAGAGCTACCCAACAAATAACTGAAGATGGTTCGCCCCGCCCTGTGCAAAAAGATCCAAATGTTTCTAGCGTGCGGTCTCAATTTAATTTACCTAATCAAATACCCAACGAATTAGAACAATTTGCATCATATTCTCCGTTGTTTACAATGGCCTGCTTAACGCCGCAACAGTTCAATAATCCATCATTATACAGAGACGGAAAGACATTTGCCGGTACAAATTTTGAAAACGGCCAAGGCAGAGGAGGGATTAGTACGTCTACAATTGTGTTTTCTAGCGCTGGCAGGTTTGACAAAACACGGACTTCGATATTTGGAGGTTATCAGCCAGAATATTTTGTAGATAATTTTAAGATGACCAACATTGCTGCTGCAAACACCACTACAGGTAATCAGAATGCAATCGGATTTGAATTTGATGTTTTCGAGCCTTACAGTATGGGATTACTTTTGCAAAGCATGCAAAATGCCGCAGTTTCCGCCGGGTATGCAAATTACCTAGACAACGCTCCTTATCTGCTAAAACTAGACTTTAACGGTTTTACGGAAGACGGGCGTGTGCTTAGCACTACAAGATCGAAATACTTTGTTATGAGACTAACGGCTGCGAATTTTACAGTCGACGGCAGCGGCAGTAGATACATCGTTAAAGGCGTACCTTTTAGTCATAGCGGATACAGCGACATAACTAATACCTTGTTTAAAGATGTTAACCTAGAAGCTCCACAAGAAGGTACAGTTAAAGAGCTTTTGGTAGACCCAAAAAATCCAAGGAGTCTGTGTAGTGTTCTTAACCGAAACGAAAAAGCACTTGTTGAAAGCAACCGCATAGGAATTCCGGATATCTACGAAGTACAATTTCCAGAAACCGCCTCTGAATTTATTAAAGCTGAGATTCCAAGCGAGGAGTCTGCAACCGCCAGTACTACTGAAAGTCGAAGTAGCACAGTTATAGGCAGTGAAACTTCGATATCTACTGATTTTGGTAATAATAAAATAGGAAAAAGTAAATTTGATTTTAGCCAGTCAGACGGAGGAAACTTTCCGTTTAAAAAAGAAGACGAAGTTACCGACGAAGACGGCAGAATTATAAGCGATAAAATGACCATTGAACCTGAAAAGCGATCTTTCCAGTTTACTCAAAGTCAGTCGATTACTGATATTATAACTAGTGTTGTTATAAACTCTAAATATGCAACAGATGCATTTAATCCAGACAATATAGTAGATGGCGAAATAAAATGGTTTAGGCTAGATGTGCAGATAGAGTTTTTAGATTTTGATGTGCTTATTGGAGATTATGCAAGAAAAATAACATTTCGAGTAGTGCCGTTTAAAGTGCAACAGTCTGTGTTTTCTAATCCAAATACTCCGGGAATTGGATATGACAAACTGCAAGATCAAATAGTAAAAGGCTATAACTATATCTATACAGGACAAAATACTGATATTCTAAATTTCGATATAAAAATTGATAATCTGTTTTATACTGGAATTTACTCGTCGCCTGAATCCGAGAATCCTTCGGACCAAAATCCTAACCAATCAGGCATTGCCGAAGACACGGCCAACGAAAGCGAAGTCCCGCAAGGCGGCGACGTAGAAACTCAAACAGCAAGACTGGGCGCAGGCCGCATCCGTCCACAGCCTGATCCTAGCAGGATTAAAGGAGGCTCTGGCACTACTAGCTCTGCAAAAGAAATTGCTCAGAACTTCCACCAAGCATTTATCGAAGGAAATAGTGCCGACCTAGTATTAATCGACCTTGAGATTTTAGGCGATCCTTATTACCTAGTAGACAGTGGCCAGAATAATTATTTCAGCCCTGTGGGAGTAACACCTTACATTCTACAGGACGGTTCGATGAATAACGAAAGCAACGATGTTTACATCTTTATTGCTTTTAGGAATCCTGCCGATGTCAACACAGAAACTGGAATGTATGATTTTGCAGACCAATCCGAATTTAGTCCTTTTAGCGGAATATATAGAATAACACGGCTTGAAAGTTTGTTCGAAGGAGGAGTATTTAGACAAATTTTAACCTGTGTTCGTCTTCCTAAGCAGTCGGCAGACTTTGATAACAAACCGCTAGATATTGATAAGGATCAGCAAACAGCCCTAAAACTCGGAAATAAGAAAAAACCGCAAGAAGGCCCAGTCGACGACAGCAATAGGCTTACCGGATCAGCGGCGCCGCCGCCTTCTGCTAGAAGAAATCAGTAAAACAAACACGCTGCAAAATCAGCAAAAAAATTAGGACGAACAAAAACATGAGCACAGAAAGTAGAAAGCCGTACAGCCAAACCGTAGGGGCCAGGATAGACGGAATACAAACAGCGCGTGTGATCGGACATGCTGATCCTACGCTAGGCGGCGCTTTGCAGGTTACTCTATACAGACAACAAGGCAATAAGCAAGGCGAAGTGCCATATGTTGTGCGTCCTGCATTTCCCTTCTTCGGTAATACAGCGTATGAGCATCAAGGAAATAATCTAGAAGATTTTGACGACACACAAAAATCATACGGCATGTGGTTTGTGCCACCAGATGCTGGCACTGATGTGCTGGTTGTATTTGTAAACGGGGACCCTGCCGAGGGCTATTGGCTGGGATGTATACCGCCGAGGTTTGCACATCGAATGGTTCCTGCTATCGGCGCATCGACAGAATTCGAGCTATCAGAAGAGGACAACAGAAAGTTCAACACAATTCAAGCTCTCCCAGTTGGCGAAATAAATCGTCGTTTAAACGGCCAAACAGAGAGAGTCACAGACGAGTCAAAGATTAAAAAACCCTTACATCCAATTGCACATAAATTTCTTGAACAAGGATTGATAGAAGATCTAACGCGTGGCACAACCGTAACAACATCTCGCAGGGTGCCGCCGAATTCTGTTTACGGAATCTCGACCCCAGGCCCATTCGATAGAAGAAGTAATGCAAAAAGAGCTGTTCGCGGCGACACACTAAACCGCACAGCAGCCCCAGTGCCGGTTAGCAGACTGGGAGGCACGCAGTTTGTTATGGATGATGGAGACGACAGGTTTCAGCGTCGCGGCCCAGCCAGTGAAGTAGCAGTGGGAAACGGGTACGCCGACACGCAAAACGACGAACGCGGTGACCCAACAATTCCCGCCGATGAATATACACGTTTACGCACTAGAACCGGCCATCAGCTATTGTTTCATAATTCAGAAGATTTGATTTATATAGGAAACGCTAGAGGAACTTCCTGGATAGAACTCACTTCCGACGGCAAAATAGATGTTTATGCTGCAGATAGTGTTTCGGTTCATTCGCAGAACGATGTAAATCTCTATGCAGACAGGGATATTAATATGGAAGCCGGCAGAAATGTTAACATAAAAGCTAGCGCTGAATATAGTAAATCTAATTCCGAAGACAGCAAAGGACGCATTAAAGATAGCAACGATCTCGAATCCGGAAGAATTCAGATCGAAAGCGCATATAACACAAATATTTTGATAGGAGCAAACGGTAAGATTGAAACTAGGAAATATACTAACGAAAACGATGTAGAAGTTGACGGAAGTATGAATATTAACATCAAAGGAGACAAATCGATCGCGGTAGGCACTGGAAACGTTAACGAATCATATAAATTTCAGTTGCACACCGGCGGCAATAATTTGTTTACCGCGACCAATTCTACTGATATTCTTAGTATACAAGGAAACCATACAGAAACTGCGCCTCGTATTGACATGAACGGTCCGCCTGCTGCCAACGCAGGCATAGCCCAAACAATTTCAGATTTAAAAACACATCCTAACAATGTAACCAGCGGCGATCTTTCCTATGCTACAACTAAATTTCAAGAAACATTTACGTTAAATAGTATAATGAAACGTATACCAATGCACGAGCCGTGGGTCCTCCATGAAAATATAGCTCCCGCGTTTCTTAAACCCGGAAGCACGGATAGAGAAGTGTAATGTCAACTCTATATAATACTAAAAAAGTAGCACAAAATTCAGTAAGTGTGGGCGATAACAGCGCAAACACCCAAACCTACAAAGGGTTTAGCAGCAGTGCAAAAAGCCAAGGATTCAAACTCTACGACATCGACCTTGTGAAGCAGGATTTGATAAATCACTTTTACATTCGCAAAGGAGAAAAACTAGAACAGCCCGAGTTCGGAACTGTAATTTGGGATCTATTGTTCGAGCAGTTTACCGACGAAGTAAAAGAATCAATTTCAAAAGACGTAGAAGCCGTTGTTAACTATGATCCTAGGGTAAGTGTTACCAATCTTTTAATAGATAGCACTAGCCAAGGCATACGGATAGAAGTTGAACTAATTTATATCCCGTTCAATGTTAACGAACGAATGACATTTAATTTTGATAGAGACAACTCTATCATTAACTAAGCACTTTTCTTAACAAGGTAAATACCTTATAGGACGGTATTATGAGCACGACTGAAAGACAAAATAATCTTATTCTCAATGAGGATTGGACACGAATTTATCAAACGTTTAAAAATGCAGACTTCAAATCTTATGATTTCGAAAACCTGCGCCGTGTAATAATAAATTATCTAAGAGAAAATTACCCGGAAGACTTTAACGACTATATCGAAAGCTCAGAGTACCTTGCTCTAATTGATGCTATTGCGTTTCTAGGGCAAAGTTTGTCTTTTAGAATTGATCTTGCAAGCAGAGAAAACTTTATTGAGCTTGCAGAAAGAAAAGAAAGCGTTTTACGAATTGCTAAAATGCTAAGCTATAAGGCATCTAGAAACACGCCGTCACAGGGTCTGTTAAAATTTACTTCGATAAGCACGACCGAATCTGTAACAGATAATACCGGCAGAAACCTTGCGCAACAGGTAATATCTTGGAACGACCCAACTAATGAGAACTGGAGCGAACAGTTTATAACCGTTCTTAACGCTGCAATGGCAGATAATACGCAGTTCGGAAGAAGCCAAGGGTCTGCTCTAATCCAACAAATACAAACAGAGCAATATAGGTTTAGAACTGCATCGACTGATGTTCCTGTCTTTGGTTTCGATAAAACGGTAGCTGGAAGAAGCATGTCGTTTGAATTATTAAGCACAAGCTTCAAAGGCCGAGAAGAAATATATGAAGAGCCGCCGGTTCCAGGAAACCAGCTAGGCTTTGTTTACAGGCAAGACGGCAGAGGAGCAGGCAGCAATAACACAGGATTTTTTCTTCTTTTTAAACAAGGAAGTCTCGAAACCGCCGATTTTACAATTGATGCCCCAACTACAAACGAAACAGTAGATGTAGATGCAGAGAATATTAACGACAATGACGTTTTTTTATACTCGGTAGATTCAAATAATGTCCAAACTAGAGAATGGACACAGGTAAACAATCTCAGCGGAAACAATATCGCATTTAACAGCATAGAAAACAACATAAGAAATATCTATGCAATTGAAACTAGAGAAAATGACAGAATAAGACTTCAATTTGCAGACGGAGTTTACGGAAATTTACCTCGAGGCCCGTTTAGGATATTTTATAGGGTAAGCAACGGTTTAGAATATACCGTTGCACCAAATGAAATGAAAGGAATTAATATTTCTTTTGATTATTTTAATGCAGACGGTGTAAGACACACATTAACAGTTGGACTTGCGTTACAATCTAGTGTAAATACCGCCTCCGCTAGCGAAACTATTGATAGTATAAGAAACCGAGCGCCAGCAAACTATTATACTCAAAATAGAATGATCACGGGCGAGGATTATAACCTTGCGCCGTTGAGTTCGAGCCAAAATATTTTAAAAGTAAGAAGTGTAAACCGTACTTCGAGCGGTATTAGTAGGAATTTTGATATTGTTGATCCTACAGGCAAATACTCGGATGTTAGATTGTATGCATCTGACGGTTACTTGTATAAAGATACAAACGAAGTCCAAAAAAGTTTTAGTTTTGCTAACAGAACAGAGGTAATAAACTTTCTCAGGCGCGAAATAGAGTCCGAGCTAGAAAGTACTGGTGTTTATAATTTCTATTTCACTAATTATCCGAAGATATTTTTTACCGACAACAACACAGTTTGGAATGAAGTTACAGATGTAGGTAATTCTAGTACAGGATATTTTTTAAGCGAAATTGACAATAGATTTCTTAAGGTAGGCACGTTTGCTACCAGCTCCTTGAAGTATGTTAAGCCCGGGTCGCTTGTTAAATTTACTGCGCCGGAAGGTTTTCATTTTATGACAGAAACTGTAGATGACCACCTAGGATATCCGGAAGGAACACTAATGCCCGGCCCTGCTAATCACGAAGGATCTAGTACATTCTTGTGGGCAAGAGTTATTAGTGTTGCCGGCGACGGCACTAATGACAACAGAGGAGTTTTAGACAACGGCCTCGGCCCTATCCGATTTAGTGAAAAGATACCTACCGGTGCTATTGCAACTCGTATTATTCCTAAATTTGTTCAGAACCTTCCTGCAGAGTTTGAAGACGAGATGATAAATCAAGTCCTGCAAGGTTTTGATTTTGGAATTAGATATAACGACGATAGTGAGTCCTGGGAACTTATTGAAGAACCAAACTTAAACCTAATCAATGACTTTTCTTTGGGTGCAACCGGCGACACTTCTAATTTGTCTTTAGATTCAAGTTGGTTTATTGCGTTCATTAATCGTGCAACTAGATACGATGTGCGGATCAGGAAACTAGATTATATATTTGGAAGCATAGAACAAAATAGATTTTATTTTGACAAGTCCGATAGGGCCTATAATACTAAAACTGGTATGGTAATGACCGATAGTGTAAATGTTTTAGGAATTAATACTAAAAATGAGTCCGCGTCTGCGCTAATAAATGACATACCGTTTGAAATTTCAGACACAATCAAATTTGCAGATGGCTACGAAAGTAAAAAAGAAATAAAAGTTGCATTTGCAGATAAAGACCAAGACGGCGTTATTGACAACCCAGACTCTTTCGAACAGATTGCAGGCGAAGACTCAGACCTTAACTTTTTGTTTTTTGAAAAAACTGTAGACGAATATGGTGCTACGGTCTTTAATTTTTTAGAAAAGACTCTATTTAAAATTATAGAATCTGAATCCGACAGTAACATTAATACAGAAGAAGACGGCCAACTAATTTATTTTTATGCCGAAGGCGAAAACAGAGTTAAGCGAGTTAATAAGAATACAAATACATTTGATCTCCAGCCGCAATACAAAGTAGTAACTGGTCGAGATCGATTAAAATTTGAATATGTACACAATGCAGGCGAAGACCGAAGACTAGATCCGAGCGTGAGCAACATAAACGATCTGTATATTTTAACTAGGGCGTACGACACGCAATACAGAAACTTTATTAACGGCCTTGCTAACGAGCCGGCACTTCCGACAGGGGATACTCTTAGAATAGAGTTTGGACAAAAATTAAACGCGATTAAGAGTATTTCGGATGAAATAGTTTATCATCCGGTAAAGTATAAAGTTTTATTTGGAAACAACGCAATCCCAGAACTACAGGCTAGATTTTTAGTTGTAAAAAACCCAGAACAGCGTGTTTCTGATAATGATATTAAAGTTCAAATTATTAATGCTGTTAATACATTTTTTGATATAAACAATTGGGATTTTGGTGATAGATTCTATGTAAGCGAAATGAATACTTATATTTTTAACCAGCTTGCTCCTTTTATAAGTAACTTTACAATAGTATCAAAGCAGGCAGGTGTGGCGTTCGGAAGCCTATTTGAAATTCAAAGCGCACCAGACGAAATTTTTATTAGCGGCGCAACAGTAGAAAACGTTGAAATTGTGTCTAGTATAAACGAAAGCTCGGTTGGCAGCGCACCGAATAATAGGTTAACCTCGCCCCTATCCTCTGCGCCATCAAGTTCGTCTTCTGAGGCTGATACATCGAATAATACATCATCATCTACCGGCTCAATAAGCGGAGGCTATAGCTACTAATGTCAAATAAAAAGTATCCCGACAGCGGTCTTCCTATAAGAAAAACCGAAGAGCTATTGCCGAACATTTTTCAAACCGAAGCAAACAAAAAGTTTATGTCCGGTGTTGTTGATCCCATTGTTCAACAAGGATCCCTTGCTCGCACGGTAGGATATGTCGGCCGCAGGTACGGAAAAACATTTCAAGGTAACGAGGTATACCTAGACGACGACGAAAGTTTAAGAAGCCGGTATCAACTAGAAACAGGTGTAAATGTAAAAGACGATCAGAATAAAATTACAGATTTTTATGATTATCTTGATTTTAAGAATCAAATTAAATTTTTTAATAATAATAACGAGAGAGATGATTTAATAACTGACCAGCTTCATTACAGCTGGAATCCTCCTATTGATTGGGATAAACTGATAAATTACAGAGAATATTTTTGGGAGCCGCAAGGCCCGCCTAGTATTTCAATTACCGGCCAATCACAGAATATTCAAAGCACTTATAATGTGCGTCAAGGACTTGGCTCGTCGTGGATTTTTACACCAGACGGAGCAACTAATAATCCTACAATTACACTCTATAGAGGACAAACTTATAGATTTAATGTAAATTCGCCCGAAGAAGGATTTACAATTCGGTCAGGATACCAGCCAACCGACTCTAATTATAACGACGGCGTAAATAATAACGGTGCAGAACAAGGCACTGTCATATTCAATGTTCCCTTAGATGCACCAGACCTGCTTTACTATCAAAGCGGTGTTGATTTTGATAGGTTAGGACAGTTTGTTATTGCAGATGCCGATACAAATACATTTTTAAATGTCGACGCCGATATTATCGGAAAGCAGAACTATACAAGTTCAAACGGAATTGAGTTCACTAATGGATTAGTAATTGAATTTACCGGTAATACAGCCCCAGGAAAATATACGCAAGGCACTTGGCTTGTAGAAGGGGTCGGCGACGAAATTACACTTACAAAATTTGAAACACTTATTCCACCCACAATTAATGACGACTCTCCAGAAGTCCTATTTGACAACACCGGGTTCGATACCTTACCGTTCGACGATGCAGAATCCTATCCAGGCACGAACGATTATATTGTAGTAAGAAAGGACAGTCGCGATCGAAACCCTTGGTCTAGATATAACAGGTGGTTTCATAGAGACGTGCTGCAGCAGGCATATCGTACAAGAGGACAGGACTTTTCTGCCAACGAGGACCGAAGAGCAAAACGTCCAATTATAGAGTTTAAGCCTAATCTTAAATTATTTAATCACGGCATTACTGCAAAAAATAATGTAGATTTTGTCGACGACTTTACTACAGATGTTTTTTCAAACATCGAAGGGAAATCAGGATATAGCATAGACGGCGAGGGGTTATTTAATGGTGCGCGTGTTCTAATTACAAACGACACGGACGTACTAGCTAACAATAGAATTTACGAAGTGCAGTTTATTACGCACACCGGGAATCGTCAGATTCATCTTGCAGAAACTATCGATTCTGAATCGAAAATGAATGATTGTGTATTAGTTAGACGTGGCAATAGAAATGCTAATCTAATGTACCACTTTGACGGGTTGCAATGGGTTAAATCTCAAGAAAAAACAAAAGCAAACCAACCGCCGCTATTTGACTTATTTGACGAAAATGGAACAAGTGTTGCTGACACGTCAATATATCCAGTAAGCAGTTTCCTTGGCACACGGTTATTTTCTTTTGCCGAAGGCGCCGGCCCGGTTGACAAAGAACTTGGATTTGCACTAAGTTATCTAAACATTGAGAATATTGGAGATATTCAATTTAGGTGGAACCTAGACACTGAAAATCTTACCTACACCGTAGATCAAGAACTAATTCAAAAAAATCTTAATTCTTGTTATTATCTTATTGATAAACAACTTAAAAATGGCTGGGTAGAAACAAACAATAAATTTATTCAGCCTATTGTTGATAGCGCAGTAGTTAAAGAAAGTACCGATACCGTTAGTTTTAAAACCGTAAATTGGGACGAGTTAGAAAGCGATCAAAATAGCATTGTTAAGTTTTATCTTAACGGCGAGCAACTAGCAGATGATTACGATCGTGTCGACAACAGGTTTACTTTTCCAATATCGTTTAACGAAGATGACGTAGTGAGTGTAAAGGTAGTCGGAAATGTCGACCCTGATTTGGGTTATTATGAAATACCCGTTGGCCTACAAAATAATCCGTTTAACAACTTGCTCGAAACGTTAACATTAGGGCAAGCAATAGACCATTTAAAAACAGGTATAGAATTTGATAATCGAGTAACGGGAGTTCTTCCTGGAAATAGCAATCTAAGAGATATAGAAAATTATATCTCAAACGCAAATAGATTTTTAAAACATAACGGTATCGCTGCAATTAGTATGCTGTTGCTTTGCGATAAAAATATTAATTTAATAAGATCACTACAGTATGCTCAGAAATCCTACACCAATTTTATAAACAGCTTTGTGAAAAAAGCAGACGAATTAGACTTTATAGACAATGTGCCTGACTTTGTTGATGCAATTATTAACGACTTAGGCAGAACAAAAGACCCCATGTCGCCTTTTGCTGATAGCGATATGATAGGAAGCGGTGCGTATACCTCAGTCGACGTAATCGTCGACGATCCGTTTATTAGGACCTTTACGTTGAATCAAAACTTTGACTTAACACAGCCGTCTCGTCGTGCGGTATATGTATACCTTAATCAAGAACAACTGCTGGCAAACCAAGATTATATATTTGATGCAGACTTTGGGTTTGTAACACTACAAGTAGATTTAAACAAAAACGATAAAATACAGATTAGAGAATACTCCAGCACCAGTGCAAATTATATTCCTTCAACACCTACTAGTCTTGGATTGTATAAAAAGTTTAAACCGAAAAGCTATTTTGATACAACGTTTCAGACGGGTCGAACAGTCATACAAGGCCACGACGGAAGTACAATTACTGCGTTTAATGACTTTAAAGATGATTTAATTCTTGAATTAGAAAAAAGAATATACAATAATATAAAAGTAGAATACGATCGAACTGTTTTTGATATAGATCAGACGATTGGCGGATACTTTAGTAATCAAGACTTTAATAAAGAAGACCTAGATAGCATTATATCAACAGATTTTTTAAGATGGATATCAGATACTAGCATAGATTATTCAAACAATAACTATCTTGATACAGAAAATAGTTTTACATATACCTATTCTAACCTTACTGATTTCACCAATAGCGAGAACTTACCGGGTTGGTGGAGAGGGGTTTATCTTTATATCTACGATACAGACGAGCCGCATATCCATCCTTGGGAAATGTTAGGGTTTTCTGAAATGCCAGAGTGGTGGGAAGAAGAATATGGTCCTGCCCCGTACACAAACGGCAATTTAGTCCTATGGAAAGATATTAACGACGGTTATATAAGGCAGGGAGAAAGACAGGGATTTAGCAGTAGGTATGCTAGAAGCACTATTCTAGAGCATATTCCTGTAGACGAGAACGGAAATCTTCTCAGCCCATTGGATAGCGGCTTTGCCAAGAACTTTGCACTTGTAAATAACAGCGGTTCTTTTCGTTTCGGAGACGTTGCACCTGCAGAAAGCGCCTGGAGACGCAGCAGCCAATATCCGTTTGCAATAATCATGGCAATGTCTCTTCTGAAGCCTTTTAAATTTATCACCACTAGTTTAAATAGAAATGCCGCCAAACGAAATATTTTAGGCCAGCTTGTAGATTCTAATACAACTACATTTTTTACTCCTGTTGACATCGAAGCTCCGATTTTGGACGGCAATCAAACTGCCGGTTTAATAAACTATATAAACTTTTATCTAAAAGACTCGGGCTTAACTTCTAGTACCCTAATGGATAAGCTGCAGGGCATTGATGTAAATCTATCTACTAGACTAAGTGGATTCGTTGATAAAAATCAACAGAAGTATCTATTAGATTCTAAGTCGCCTGCTGCTGCAAACGAAAACGTTTTTATTCCTCCCGAGAACTACGATATAATTTTTAATGTAAGTTCTCCGATTGAGAAGTTAACATATAGCGGTATAGTACTAGAAAAAACTGACAGCGGTTGGAGTATAAGCGGATACAATAATGTTTTTCCTTTCTTTGAATATTTCGAAGCATTGCCTAGCCAACAGGATCCTTTATTAACAGTTGGCGGTATTTCAGAAGAGTTCCAAGAATGGGCGCCGGGCCAGCGCTATACAAACGGAATAATAGTAGAAAGAAATAACGCATATTATAGAGTTACCCAGTCGCACACTGCTACTGAGCGATTTGACGAGGCATTTTACGCTAAATTACCGAAACTGCCGATAACCGGGGGCGTGCAAGCATTCAAAAGAACAAATTTTAATACTCGACGCGAACAGCGATTGGCCTACGGAACAACGTTAAACACAATTCAAGAAGTAGTAGATTTTATTTTAGGCTACGGCGAATATTTAAAATCAAAAGGATTTATATTTGATCGCTACGATTTTGAAAATCAGACCCCTCAAGATTGGACTACTTCCGCAAAAGAATTTATGTTCTGGACAAAGAGTAATTGGGAAATCGGTAGTCTATTAACGCTGTCGCCTGGTGCTCAGCAGCTAATGGTAGAAAAACCAATCGGAGTTGCAGAAAATCTTCTAGACGGATTCTACCCCTATAATTTATTGAAAAGCGATGGCCGCCCAATAGATCCTAAGTTTATAAATGCTTCGAGAGAGTTCACTAAGTTTACAATTAGTGTTGACGAAATTAATGACGGTATATATTTTTTACAACTAAATTATGTTCTTAAAGAGCACATAGCGGTGTTTACTGATCGAACAGTGTTTAACGATGTTATATACGATAAAACAACAGGATACAGACAAGGTCGAATTAAATCACAGGGCTTTAGAACTGTTGACTGGGACGGCGATTATACGTCGCCGGGGTTTTTGTTTGACAATGTAGATATCAAGAACTGGCAACCCTTTGCGGATTATAATCTAGGAGACATTGTAAGATACAAGAGTTTTAATTGGGTAAGTTTAAGAACTCAGATAGGCAAAGAACAGTTCGACGAAACTGTTTGGGAAAAACTAGATTCAGAACCAGAAAAGCAATTGATCCCCAATTTTGACTATAGAATAGCCAGTTTTGAAGATTATTTTGATGTCAACAGCACCGGGATAAGTGAATCTCAAAAATTACTAGCAAGGCACAATATTGGATACCAACCAAGAGCATATCTTCAAAATTTATCTGAAGACCCGGTAACTCAATTTAGATTATATCAGGGATTTATACAAGAGAAGGGAACGCCGAATGCTCTCAACAAGGTTTTTAACAAATTAAGTAGATCCGAAGCTAGTGATAGTTTAGATCTTAAAGAAGAATGGGCCATCCGAACCGGGTCTTTAGGCGGTGTTGATCAGACCAAAGAATACGAGATCGAGTTAATAAAAGATCGATTCGAAAGCGATCCGCAGCTACTAGTAATTTCAAACTCCAATAAAGATCGAACCGACTTTTTTTATAGAGTAAATCAACAAGACTTTACAATTGGCGACGACAGTTATACTACAGACATTATTCCTAGTAGTTTTACAAACAAACAGAAAAATACTGCCGGCTATGTAAGGGAGGATCAAGTAGAATTTGCAGTACCTGCTCGGTCTGATCTTTTGCTTACCGATATAGATCAAATTGCAGACGGCGACCATGTATGGATTACGTTCGACAAGCAAAGCTGGAACGTTCTAAGATTTCGCGCTGTGCCTGAATTGAGAATTGAAAATTTAGTAGTCGAAGAAAACAGTGTTGAAATTGAGTTTAATCGCCCACATGATCTTACAGCCAACAGTCTAATAGGAATTAAGGGCATTACTAATCTGGCCGGAATATTTGAAGTACAATCGGTTAATTATAAATCTCTAGTTGTCAATAAGAGCGCAGGTACACCAGAGCCAGAATTTGACGGCAGCAGTGCTGCTGCAACTGTGTATCTTTTACAACCGGCAAGGTTTAATTCTGTGAACGATTTAATAGAAGAAGAAGTTGCTCTTCTGCCTAAAACTGCAAAGCTGTTCATAGACGCCGACGAATCAAATCGCTGGCAAGTACTAGAAAAACAGTCGGTTTACACTCCTAAAAATATAGCAGGCGAGGCAATTACCGACCCCAGGATGTTAGGATACACTGTAAAATACCTGCCAAAATTGAAACAGGTGTTGGCAGCCGACCCCGGCACTGCAAATGTTGTGTCCTACTTTGAAAATGCCGAAGCCATCTCACCTAAGCAGCTAATACAACCGCAGCCAGGACTCGCTACTGCCTTAGGAAGTTCATTCGGCAGCGCAATAGCTGTTAGCCCAGACGAACGATGGTTAGTAATTGGATCTCCAGCGGCATCTGATATTCCTTCTAAATACCAGGGAAGGTTTTCGCCTCTAGAAAATTATTCGCCTGGCAGTGTTGTCTTACACGACGGGGTGCTATGGGAAGCAAACGAGACAGTCGCCGGTGACGGCAGCACAATTGATGTCTATAACGAGAGTTGGCAGATAGCAAAAAGTATTCCTGTAGATACAGTTGCCGGAACAAAAAGCAGTCTTACATCCCAGGGCATGGTTAGTATTTACGAATATAAGAACAGCCAGTGGGAATTTGAACTTAGTTTTGTTAGCCCACGCCCAACTGTTAATGAAAAGTTTGGTAGTAGTGTATCTATAAGCAAAATTGATGATTCTTATTTTATGTTTGTCTCTGCAGCCGGCGCCAACAACGCGACCGGAAAGGTTTATCTTTATCGATATAACGGCAAAGAATGGGTGCATAATGACAATGTCAATTTTAGAGGCATATACGACCCGGGTACGATTGTCACTGCAAAAGATTTAAAACAAGGACAAGCTTATATTATTGAGTCTATTGGAATAACCGATTGGAACGAAATTAACAATACCAACGGTGTTGTTTACTCTACAGGAGATCGAATAGTAGCCAAGATCGACGGGGACCAAGCCCTTTTCATTAGTGACGGCATTGCAAAAACAGATCCTTTTTACCCTAAGGACAGTATTGTTTGGTTCGACGGAAACTTTTATCGAGCTAACAACGATATTTCTCCACTAGCGTCTACGGTAAGTAATCCTGCAGAAAGCAACAACTGGTCACTTACAGATTCTACTCAGATGATAGCTAGTTTACCTGTAAACGCCAATGTAGATATTCAAGATTCTAGTTTGAATTACGGTCCATTAGACGGGAACAACGAAGCACTGGTATTCGAAGGAGACAAGTTCGGACACAAGGTTGTTTCAAATTTTACAGGTAGTATTATTGCAATCAGTGCTCCGTATTCCGATGATCAGTTTTTTACAAACTATAAAGGTGTTTGGCGAAACGATTACGAATATCACGAAGGTGACGTTGTTAAATTCTCCGGCGGATATCACGAGTTAACTAAAGATGCTTCGCTTCCGGACGACTCATCTAATACCAGCTACAATCAAGAACCGGTAGGGTTGCCCTGGATTAATGTTGGCGATAGTTCTAAAACGCCCACCGGAAAGGTTTTCATTTACGAGAGGTTATCCAACGGCCTATATGCACTTAAGCAAACACTAACTGCGTCAAACATTATAAGCGACGACTCTCAGTTCACTGAAATTGATACAGGCGATGAGTTCGGTTTTGACATTGATATAGACAGCGCCGGAACAACGCTGGTGGTATCTAGTCCTCGAGCCGATGCAAACCTAAAAAACCAAGGATCGGTTTATGTTTTCAAAAATTTAGATAACGAATTTAGGCTATTGCAGGATATTTCTAGCTTTGATAACTATCCGAACGAATACTTCGGCTCAAGCGTTTCGATCGCTCGAGATACATCTCGCATTGCAGTCGGAGCCAAAAATTCAATTTTCCAACCGACGTTACGCTTCGACGAAGGGAAGACAACGTTTGACGAACAACTGACGGTATTCAAAGGCAACGAGGGCTTTACCGGCGCAGCGTATCTATTTGAACTCACAGGCGACAAATATCTTTTAACCGAGCGCATCCAAAACCTGCTTCAATTAGGAGAAAGTTTTGGATATAGTATCGATATTAAGGCCAACAAAATTGCAGTTGGTTCACCAAAGTTTAATCGTACGCAAGGACAAGGAAATGTTAGGTTATATACCAAGCTTGAAAATCAAAACTCGCTTAGCATTATTGCAAAAGAAGATGTTAAAACAAATATCGACCTTGTAAAAGCAATTGAGCTTTACGATAATGTCAATAGTATAAAAATACAAGACTTGGATTTTATAGACCCCGCAGCCGGCAAAATTCTTAACTTTGCAGATAAGGAAATTGATTATAAAATTCCGTATGATCCTGCAATATATTCTATAGGAACCTCGGACGTAGTCGAAAACGTAGACCTGGCCTGGGCAGAAAAGAATGTTGGCAAAATTTGGTGGGACACATCAACTGCAAAATGGGTTGATTATGAGCAGGGCGATCTTTCTTACAGAATAGGAAATTGGAATAGACAGGTAGTGGGTTCTACTATTGATGTTTATGAGTGGGTAGAGTCTAAACTCCTACCTAGCGAGTGGAGCTTGCTTTCGGATACAACAGAAGGCCTAGTTTTGGGAATATCAGGACAACCCCTGTACCCTGAAGATAATGTGTTCAGCATTAAAACTTTGTTTAATGTGCGGACTCTACAGCCGACGGAAACTTTTTATTATTATTGGGTGAGAAATCCTACAGTTATACCTAACAATATTGATAGAAATCTAAGTGCATCGGAAATTGCAGATGCTATTAGTAATCCGGAGTCTTTAGGAACCGGTGTGGTTGGCGTTGCCGCTAGCGATGCTTTGGTACTATATAATTTTGAAAATATTATACCTGATCAAACAGCGCTGTTGAATATAGAGCTGTTTAAATCTCTATCAAAACAAAATCCTGTGCACAGCGAATACCAGTTATTGTCCGAAGGGCTGTCTACTAGCGTTCCTAATACACAAATTGAAAATAAATGGATAGATTCCTTAGTAGGTTACGACGCCGCCGGATTAAAGGTTCCTGCAGAAAATCTTCCAGAAAAACAAAAGTACGGAATTGCCTACAGGCCACGCCAAAGCATGTTTAGAGACAGATTTGCGGCCTTAAAAATAGTAGTCGATCGCATAAACAGAGTGCTTCTTTCAGATTCTTTTGCAGACAGCATTAGATTTACAAATCTTAACCTTAAAGACTCGCCACCGGATGAGGCATTAAACCTGTACGACACAAAAGTTGACACGTTCGATGAATTAGATCTTATAGGAACCGCTAGAATTAAACAAGCCCGGCTGCGTGCAAATTTACTTGACGGCGAGATCGATACAGTGACCGTAGTTGATCCTGGATACGGTTATAGAACTGTTCCGACTGTTACTGTCGAAGGCAATGGCGAGTCTGCAGAAATACAAGTTGAATTAGATAATCAAGGTCGAGTAAAAACTGTTAATATAGTAAGACCCGGAAAAAATTACACGTCGATTAATCTAGATGTAAGACGCTTTGGTGTTTTAGTAGAAAGCGATAAAAATGCAAGCGGCTTCTGGGGAATATATTCTTGGGACGACGTCCGCCAAACATTTTTTAGAAGTCTTTCGCAATCCTTCGACACTACTCGTTACTGGAATTTTGCTGATTATTGGAAAACTGGTTATGGCCCTTCGTCTAGAATTACTGCAGAAATAACAGATGCAGTAAAAGAACCTACAACCGAATTGAGTATAGGCGATTTATTAAAAATCAACGAGTACGGGTCCGGCGGATGGGCAGTATTCGAAAAAATATCCGACACAGGCGCAGGACTACAAGGCGACTATGCATTTATCGGTAGAGAAAACGGTACAATACAATTCAGCAAAAGCATTTATGATGTGTCTAAAGTAGGTTACGGATACGACACAACAACAACTTACGATTCTGACTTTTATGATCTCTCCAATAGCAGAGAATTGCGTAATATATTAAGAGCAATCAAGGAAGATATTTTTATAGGAGATTATGCAACAGAATATAATTTACTTTTCTTTTCAAGCATACGATATGTATTAGCAGAGCAAGTTTATGTTGATTGGATATTTAAATCTAGCTTTTTAAAGGCGGTTCACAATGTAGGACAGCTAAGACAAAAACTAAATTTCGAAAACGATAATCTGTCCAGCTACGAAGACTATGTTAACGAAGTAAAGCCGTATAAAACTTCAATCAGAGAATTTGTAAGCAAATATACTAAACTGGATAACACCAACACAAGTGTTACTGATTTTGATTTGCCTCCGTATTTCGATAGCCAAGCCGGCAAAATATTACCAGCTTCTTCGACTAATCCCATTATTCAAAATTATCCATGGAGGTGGTGGTTAGACAATAATGGATACGGTGTTATTGACATTGCCGTAATAGATCAGGGGTCGGGGTATGTGCGCCAGCCTAATGTGCTTATCGAAGGCGACGGTACAGGAGCAAAAGCCACTGCTTATATTGCAAACGGGACAGTTAGAGGTATCCAAGTTACATCTCGAGGCACAGGATACACTCGCGCTCCTACAATTAAGTTAGTCGGCGGCACCGACGGTGAATCAGCAATTGCCACTGCCACTGCTATAATAGGTGATGCTAAGTTTAGAACCTTTGATTTATCGATTAAGTTTGATAGACTTTCACAAACAGGAACTTATTCCAGGTTTAAATTCAACCAAGAATTTGTAGCGTCCGGCTCTTCATCGGTCTATAATTTAAAATATCCGCCAACGCAGAACAAGAGCAACATATCTGTTACTCGCAACGGGCGGATAGCGTTAAGCAGCGATTACACCGTAACACTTTATAGACAAAATATAAATGGTTATTCGGCACTACAGGGAAGATTGATATTTGTAGACCCGCCAAATAAAGGTGATAAAATAAATGTCTTTTATAACATAAATCAAGATATTTTCGACGCTGTAAACAGAATTGATTCGTTCTACTCTCCGGCAGCCGGAATGAAAGGTAATGATTTAGATCAATTGATGACCGGAGTAGATTACGGCGGGGTAAAAATACAAGGATCCACGTTCGAAGTCACTGGCGGATGGGATGCGCTTCCGTGGTTTACAGACTCCTGGGACAGCGTAGAATCAGAAGCTGATTTCTATGTAGTAGTAGACGGAAGCACATCTACGGTCGAATTGCCTTTTGTACCAAAAGAAGGCCAAGAAATAAACATTTATTTAAAGAGAGCAGGATCACAGACCTCGCCGACAATCGATAATTTACAATATTCTACAGAAGATCCTGAGCCCGAAACCGTACGCATTGACGATCCTAATTTTGGAAATTTAGGCGATTCGTCTTTGGTAGTTAATCCAGACGCGGTCATGCCGACCTTTGTAGGAGACGGTGCAACGTCAACAGTAGAAATAGGCGAATTTATAGAACTGTTTGACGGAGACACAATAATATTTAGACCAGAAGAATCGGACGGGTCGGTGACAGTTACTGATCCGAGTGTAATCGATACTAGGTTAAGCGGCGGAAAATTAACTCAAACAAACGGAGCATATGTAACAGCAAACGGCTCTACCCCAGAAGAAATTGTTATAGATGCAGACGGTTTTAATACTTCGACCAACACGCCCGCGCCAGAGGAAAATGTACCAGGACAGGTGTTAGATGCGCTGTCTCTTACAGTATTTCAAAGCTCCGTGTCGGGAGTTGCTCCAGCATTGACTAGACGGTTGACACTAAACGGCGAGACACGATTCTTCGATATCGGCCAGCGAGTAATAGAAAGAAACTCTGTAAAGGTTTACCTAGATAAAATAGAACAGTCTTTAAACACAGACTATTTGATTGATTTTGCAAATTATCAAATTGAATTCTTATCCGCACCTTCGAGCGGCAGTAGTTTAGAAATAATTTCAATAGGCATTGGCGGACTTAGGCTTCTAGATTATAAAGAGTATACCGGAGACGGAAATACGAACCTATTCTTGACCTCGGCAAATTTTGATTTAACATCGCAGATATTTGTTACAGTAGATGGCGTAAAGACTGATGTAGAATATCTAAGCAGCACCGATATTACCGAAGAGCCCGGCAAAACGCTAGTTCAATTTGGTATTCCTCCTGTAGAAAACTCTGCAATTAAAATAATTGCTCTAGGAGCATTCTCCAATTTAACATCGTCAGAGAGCGGCGTTGTTATTGTTAACGAAGAGCAATTTACGTTTGAAGGTAGCACTCGATCTTTCGACATTGCTAATTATGAATCGCTAGAGCGCGGCTCTCAATTAAGCAGTGTTATTGTTGAGGTCAATAGCAGGGCATTACAAGGAGTAGACACCGTACAAGAAATTTATGACGGAACAAATAATACTATTCAAATAGGCATCGATCCCGAAGAACCGCCAGGCGCTGTGCTTAACTCTAACTTGAAAGTATTTGTAAACGATAATGAAATAGAGCTAATAACTGATTTCGTGTTTGACGGAACAAATAAAACTCTAATCCTGCAAGAGTCTAAATTAGAAGCAGGAGACATCATTAAGGTCGAAAATAACTTTAGAACTCAGTATTCAATACAAAATAACCAGCTGATTATTGACTCCTCGGTTGATCTCGCAGAAGGAGATCTAATCGATATCAAGTGGTTTGGCGAATATCCGTCAATGGATTTTATCAGCGACGAGTACGCCGGCGGAAAAATTAAGTATCAACTTAACATTGAACCAGTTTCTATAAGCTTCTTATACGTTTATCTAAACGGTTTGCGATTAGTGCAGGATAAAGACTACTATGTTTCGTCAGATCAATTAAATGTTTACCTTAGACAAGATACAACCGAGCAAGACCTTATTAAAATATTAGCATTTGGCAGTAATACATTTAATTTACCTAACGCATATCAAATAAACAAAGACATGCTAAATGTTGATAGATTCTATAGGTATTCAATCGACGAAACCGCGCTCGAACAAGATCTAAATTACTTCGATAAAGAAATTATCGTGAACAATTCGGCTGTCCTAGGCCAGCCGAATTTAGATAAAGGCATTCCAGGAATGGTTGAAATTGGAAGAGAAAAGATAGAATACTTTAAAATAGACGGAAATGTGCTAAGCCACCTAAGAAGAGGAGCGCTAGGAAGCTCCATTGCTGAAACACATTTAAAAAATACCAAAGTAATAAATCAAGGTAGAAACGATGTTATTCCTTATAGCGAATCACAGGATAGGATTGATTTTACAAGCGACGGAAGTAGTTTGTTTATTGGTTCGCTGCCCTTTACTCCCACTGCAAATCCGATCGATAATTGGTACAGAGAGGACACCCCAGAAGACTATTACCAGTGTAATGATATTGAAGTATTTGTCGGCGGACGCAGGCTTATAAAAAACCCTAGGCGTATTTTCGATGATACGCTGGGGGCGTATAGCCCTGGCGCTGATAAAGAAATCGAAGCAGAATTTTCTGTTAATGGTATTGATCCTTTTGTAAGATTAACCGAACCTCCGGCTGCCGGCACACGGATCACTATAATTCGAAAAACAGGAACACCGTGGTATGACAAGGCACAAAACTCAGCAACCTCAGGCGAATCGTTAATAGATAATAATAATTCTATTGCAAAATTCATACAGGATAAAACTAGTCGACTGCCTGAATAAATACACTGTAACTTAAGAGAGTGAAATGCACAAAAAGCAAGATAATATTAAAAATCCAGACGAAATAAGCGGCTTTCATATTGAAGGACACATCAAAATATTTGATCCCTCTAATAAGCAAGTATTTGTAGATAAAAGAAATGCTATACATTACGAAAACATGAGTATTGCATTAGCAAATTCTTTATCGAATCAAGGCTTGGGTTCGTTATTCCGAATGGATTTTGGTTCCGGCGGGACCAGTGTCGATCCGACCGGTTTAATATCATATCTTACGCCTAATACAGTAGGTACTAATTCTAGCCTTTATAATCAAACTTATTCAAAAGTGATTGATCAAAACTCAATCGAAAACACTGACTCTTTTAGGAATAAAACCGAAGTGCGACACTTAAGTGGCGCAACTTATTCGGACATAGTGGTTACCTGCCTGCTAGATTATGGAGAACCCGACGAACAAGAAGCATTTGATAACTCTACGGACTTGGACGGCGATTTTGTGTTTGACGAATTGGGTTTGAGGTCCTTTGACTCTGAATCTAATGGAAAACTGCTGACGCATGTTATTTTTCATCCTGTGCAAAAATCCCTAAACCGATTACTTCAAATAGATTATACTATTAGAATACAAAGTTTAACCGGGTTCAACGAGGTTTAATAAATGTCTTATATTATAAATTTTACAGACAGAGAAAACAAATCACCAATAACTGTTTTTGATAATACATCGAACACGGATACTAGTTTAATCTTTCCTGGTCGAAACGTAACCGGCTACGGACAAATAATAGGAGAAAACTTTTTAAAACTTTTAGAAAATTTTGCAGACAGCGACCGTCCTGTTAATCCCGTAGAAGGCCAACTCTGGTACGACACTGAATCCGGTGTACTTCAAATATTTGATAATACAAATTGGCGCGCCGCTTCTAACATACAACGCGGAGTTGCAGAACCGAGTGTGGAACAATCTAATACCGGAGAATTATGGGTCGATACCGCGAATCAACAGCTCAGGATATACACTGGGAATCGATGGTTGTTAGTAGGACCGCAAGAAAGTACCATAGACGGTCTTAGATACGGGCCGTCTGTCGAAACAATCACAGATACGAATAACATTGATAGATCAATTCTAATTCTATACATTGCAGACATTCCGTTAGCGATTGTTAGCAAGGACACATTTACGCCAAAGGTCGAAATTCCTGGTTTTGATAGTATTTCTGCGGGTATTAATATAACAACTCCCGGAGACAACAATGAGCGAAACGAATTTTTATCTTTATTTGGAGATACGCTGCCTAAATTATTAGGCACAGCAACAAGGGCAGAGAGTTTGCTGGTCGGCGAAACTGAAGTTGCATCCGGAACTTTTTTAAGAAGAGACACAGTAAATACTACCGAACAGCAATTCAACGTTAGAAACAATTCCGGCTTGACTATTGGGATTGACGGCAGCTTCCAGTTACAATCTGACTCTGCGAATACTGCAAAGATATATAATGCTGCTAACGGAAGCTCGATAGATTTACAAACCAATAGAAATAATGTACCCACTACAATTTTAAGAGTTATTGGAGATAAAGTTGGTATCAACAACGTCTCGCCGGACAGCGAGCTAGATGTAGTCGGCGATCTAACTGTTAGAGACGGAAGGGTTGCAATTACTAGCAGTTTAGAGTCAACAAATCTACAAAACGGAAGCATAACCACCGCCGGCGGCGCCGCATTGGAGAAAAATCTGAAAGTCGGTACTACACTAGAAGTGTTTGGAACTACAACCAGCGAGGATATACTACCTAGAGATAGCGATCAGTCTTTGTTAGGCTCCGCCAATTCAAGATGGAGAGAAATAAATGCACAAAAAATTATTGCAGACGAGATTGTCGGCACAATAAATGGTAATATAACGGGAAATGCAAGCACGGCTACAAATCTAAAAAATATTACCAGCTTTCAGCTGCAAGGCGACGTAACTTCCGCTGCTATACAGTTCGACGGGCAGGTCGGGTCAAATACCAAAATATTTCAGACTTCTTTAACGTCTGCTATTATTCAAGACAAGCCAGAACCGTTTCCCACAGTATCACAAGATAACGATTTTGTGTTAACCTACAGGTCAGAAGGAGACACAGGACTCTACAAACAGACACGAGATGTATTTGTAGGAGACCTCGGAGTCCCAATAGGAGCAATTGTTCCTTACGCCGGCAGCAACGCACCGTTCGGGTATTTGCTTTGCGACGGAAGCGAACTTGAAATCGCAAAATTTCCTAAATTGTTTGATATTGTAGGTACTTCATTCAATGGTACTGCACCACTGCAGGGTATTAATACATTTCGCCTCCCAGATTTGCGCGGAAGATTTGCACTAGGTCGTCATAATATGGATAACGGCGGCCAAGTTCCATTATCTGGAAGCCAAACCGGAGCTTTTGTTGACGCCGGCGGCGGCATTCCTAGTCCTGCTAGGGTAGAAGGAACTGAGGCTACAACACTAGGAGCCTCAAGCGGATCGAATAGTGTTGGCCTTACCCTGGGTAATTTACCAGAACACAGCCACGACATGCAAGCAAACGGAATACAGTACGGCGCTGTGAAACCAGACGACACCTTTAATCCGCCGGCAGTATCAGATGCCGGCGGGACGCAAGCCGGACAGGCTCAGTATTTGTTCGACAGCGGCGGAATTAAAAAACCCAACCCAGAATTTAATCTCGGAGTACCAGTAGGTATTATGAATCCGTTTTTAACTCTAAATTATATTATCAGATCTGGCCCGCCAGAATTTGAAACTACGTTTAATTAGGAAACTGCATGGCATATCAAATTAACAAAACTGACGGATCGCTATTATCGACAGTAGCAGATGGCCAAATTGATAATCAGTCAACAGATCTAACGTTGATCGGAAAAAACTACAGCGGATTTGGCGAAGCATATAATGAAAATCTTATTAAACTGCTAGAAAATTTTGCCAGCACATCCGAGCCGGAGAAGCCAATCGCAGGACAAGTGTGGTACGATACAAGCGAACTAAAAGTCAAGGTTTATACCGGCTCTGCATTTGTGCCGGTAAGCTCTGCAACAATTAGTAAAACACAGCCAGATACACTAGGTGTGGGCGATTTGTGGTTTAATAATGTGGACCGACAGCTATATTTCTTTGACGGAGAGCAAACATTACTTTTAGGGCCAGCTTTCAGCGCAACACAATTAAAAAGCGGCTTAGAAGTTCAAACAATCCTAGACAGTCTAAACCAAAGTCGAGTAGTTACGCTGTTGTATAACAACGGAATACTAATTGGAATTTTTTCTAAAGATAGTTTTACGCCAAAAAATGCAATAGAAGGGTTTACTGGTGATGTTGTGCCCGGGTTTAACGCAGGAAACTTAAGTGGAATTAAGTTTGATGTGACTGCAACTAATGCAGAACAACTAGGCGGAGCTCCTGCTAACAATTATGTTAGAACAGACACTGCAAACCAAATCAACGGCACAATAAGTATCAACACAAACCTAGGCATTACAATTGGCGACGCCGGCCAAGCAAACTTATCAGTAAAAAATCAAGGCGATGTATTTTTAACTAACTCTGCTTCAGATCGAGATCTTGTACTTGAAGTTAGAAAAGGAATCAACCAAGAAAGCGCTATACAGGTCGATGCATCAGACAGATCAATAAACATATATCCTGGGTTTTCCGATAGCCAAATGAATCTTTCCGGTAACATGGAGGTTGATGGCGATATAACTATCAAAGGCAATCTTACCATCAACGACGGCGATGTGTCTCAAATTAAGACTTCAGAGCTGGTAATTGAAGACAAGGTAATGGTACTTGCTCAAACAGGAGACAGTTCTGCGAATTCTGATCAAATAGCAGACGGCGGCGGAATTATTTTGAAAGGTTCCAATGATCATGTATTTTTATGGAGCGATCAAGGCCAAGCCGGAACTAACCTGTTACCTACATTAGCTCAAAACGCCTGGACTAGTTCTGATAGTATTAACCTTGTACAAGGAAAAGAATTTAAAATTGACGGGAAGACTGTTATAAACGGAAACAGTCTAGGACCAGGAATAACTGCTATACCCGGCGTAACGAGCTTTGGTACACAAAATATAGTAAATGTTGGTCCTGGTGTTCCGCCTGTTGTAGAACTGCGTTTAGAAAATCACAGAATATCCACCGTTCAATCGAATCTAGATATAGAATTAGAACCGGACGGCAATGGCAATGTAGCATTGCTTGGTAATCCTAGAATCACCGGAGTAGAAGATCCTTTAGATCAACAAGATGCAGCGACTAAAGAATACGTAGACAACACAATTGAAACACGTAGTCTTGCCTTTAGTATAGACTTATCGGATGCTAAACCTAATAATTATATCGCAAATGAAATATTAACTAATCTTGCGCCACCCGAAGAGTATCGAAACGGAACAGTAGCTAGAATATTGTGCAGCATTCTAAATAATAATTCTACAACACTGGCAATTAATCCGCTGGTGAACGAAAGCACAGCAACTTTTGTAACACCAACAGGAACCGCACCTGCTGTTACAGACGTCTCTGTTTCGGATGCTACGGTAGCCGGATCTTCGGTTTCAACTACGCGTATTATTAAAGAATTTCAAGTGCTAGGCGGCGCATGGACATTTGTAGGAGATACAGTTTTACCGCCATAACTGGAGCAATAGATGAGTTATCAAATAAACAAATTTGACGGTACGGTGCTAACAGTACTTCAAGACGGTACAATAGATGTATCAACGTCTCTTACCCTTGTAGGACGTAACACAACGGGATACGGGGAGATACAAAATGAAAATTTTGTATTTCTACTAGAAAATTTTGCAAATAGTGCACCGCCTAGTACACCGATTGTAGGGCAACTTTGGGTTGACAGTGATGCTAACACTGTAAACTCTTACGATGGCGACAAATGGAACGTTATAGGATCTGCTACTGTGTCTGACGGCCAACCCGACAACAAGCCGCTTGGATCTTTTTGGCTAGATTCGTTCAATAAAAACTTATTTGTGTATGACGGATCTGAGTGGCAATTTGTAGGTCCCGGCAACCTAGGAGACTTTGGATTAACAAGGCTCGAATCAACACAAATACAAGGCGAAGATGGCAGAACCTATCCGGTTATTTTGCACTATGTAAACGATACAGCAATTGCAATTTCTGCAAACGATAATTTTACAATTAATCAAACAGTAAATCCTCTGCTAGGATTTAACTCTATTTCTCCCGGACTAACCATGCAGACGGGAAAAGAATTTCGCGGCGATTTGTTCGGAACAGCTAACAGAGCAAAAATATTAGATAGCACCAAAAGTATTAATGGAGTCGGGTTTAACGGCAGTAAAAACATTAATATCCTTGCACCCACACCCAACAATCTCGTTCCCGGAGATTATATAAAGGGACTTAGTTTTAACGGCGCAGACGAGATTACATGGGACATTGATGCATCGCCTCAAAATAATATAGGCACCGTAGTAGCAAGAGACAGTCAGGGTAACTTTTCTGCCAACATTATTAGATCTAAAGTTGTTGGTAATCTTGAAGGGAATGTTGACGGTATATCAGGCAAGTTTAGATCTGTAGAAGCAGACCAATTTATAGGCCAAAGTCTCTCAGGCAATGCAGCGACCGCAACGCAACTGAGATTTCCTAGAAATATTAACGGTGTTACTTTTGATGGCACACAAGATATAACAGTGCCTGCCAGTGCAAGAACACTTACAGACAATACATTGACTTCTACAGTGCTATTTTCTAATCTACAGCGAGTAGGAACTTTAGAAACTTTAAGGATAGCAGACAATGGAGTTACTATTGGAAATTCTGCACAACTACTCTTAAACAATCTAGAGTCGCCCAATATTACCGCAAAAAACAGTTTTAGTATCAATTTAGAAACTGATAATTATCTAACATTTATTCCAGGAACAGCCTCCTTGTCCTTGGGCGGCGACAATACAAACACAATTTTTAGTAATGATCCAGAAGGCGTGAATATTGGCCACAGCACTAGAAAATTTAACAAAATATATGCAACCACGCTAGAAGGAAATGCTACCTCTGCGGACAGCAGCGCTTTAACTGAAAATATAATAGGAGGCGGGACGGGAGCAATACCGTATCAAACTCAAACAAGTGTTACCGGATTTGTTGCTCCATCTACTCCCGGATTGTATCTAAGATTAAATTCGGCAGCAGAGCCGGTTTGGGATTCAGTTCAAACACAATCACTGCTAGCTGGCCAATACTTAATCGGAAATAGCTACGATGGGCTAAATGAACAAACATGGAGCGTTGATGCTACATCAACAAACTCTGCAGATAAACTAGTAGCAAGAGATGCCTCCGGCAATTTTGCTGCAAATAGTATTACTGCTGACCTTGCCGGCAACGCAAACTCTGCTGATAAGCTTGCTACTGCTCGATCTATAAACGGAGTATCGTTTGACGGAACTGCTGATATTACAATAACTGCACAAGACCCGGACAGTGTAACTAAATCAGGCGATTCAATGACCGGATTCCTTACATTAAATGCAAACCCCACATCAAATCTTCATGCTGCAACAAAACAATACGTAGATAGCCAGCTAATTGGGGCGATTCCGTTATGGGCCGGAACAACAACCTTTTCTAACGTCCAAGCAACATACTCGAATTTTCCAGCAGGCACGCGAGTGGCTTTTTGGGAAGAACGAACTTATTTTAGATCTGCTAATTCAAACGGCGGCAGTGTTAGAATTTCAGACAGATATCGGCGTGTAGTCCGTAAAAACTCTAACGGCTCTTGGTCTACAGTAGGATAAAATTATGAATAAAGAAACAGCATTAGCGCAATTTAATAAAATAAACAATAAGTTTACTACAGTTATTAGTATGGTAGACGACACGACAATGCTAAATCATGATTTGTATCTTTACAGAGAAATACAAATAGACCTAGCATACGAAAGTGTTAGAGGAACCTACGACGATTTTGAAATCTATAATATCAATGAAAAGCCACTTGTAACTGAAACTGCATTAAATGAAATTGCTCGCAACAGAATAATCGATAGATATTCGCTTGAAATACAGTTATCTACTATTGCAAATGCAATAGAAAAAATCACAGATCGCACGCAGGTAGAAAACGAAGAATTAAAAGAAATGAACGACTTTATTAAAGAAGTCCGGCGTGTAAATGGCGTGCGTAAACAGTATTTTAGTTCTAACCCGGATGTTAATTATAGAAGCACGGAAGAGATTGACGCCGAAATTGCAGAAAAATATCAAGGCGCGATTCAGGAATACGGCGATGACATACGAGATTTGTAATTATTTAGACAAGGAGACTTCTGCCGAGGTTATACAAAAAGCCGATCAGCTAGAAGAAGCACGCTGGGTTAAGAGAAATCAGCTGACACCAGGAAGGCAGGTTGATAATTCGACTTGTAGCTATGATTTTTGCGGCCATTCTCAAATGCCAAGCGACCTTGTTGGCTTCTTAAAATCTATTGCGCCGGCCTTTAATAATTATAGACTTGCCGAAATTGCAATAAATAGATACAACGTAGGAGATCACATAGGAAAACACAGAGATTTTGATTATTACAGAAAAAATGTAGTAATTTCTTTACAAGATAGCAATAACGGAGTCTATATAAATGAAACTGATGAATTTATTAAAGACTCTGCTGGCCAGGGAGTTTGTATTGAAGGCATCGGCCCAATTCACAGTGTTTCTCCCGTTGATCAAAAAAGATATTCTTTGATATATCTATACGAGTAAAAAAATGTACACAATAAAAGAAAACTTAGACCTAGAAAATTTAAACAAGCTTAAACAACTAGCAAGCATTGTTGAGTATAGCTCGACTAGTACAAGATTAGGAGTCAATAACTTCGATGCACTAAGCGTTTATGAGTTTTCAAAATGGAATAAGTGGACACGCAATCAGCGATTAGAATTTAAATCCTGCTTGCCACAAGAAGAAATAGAGTCGAGTGTAATCGGATGGTTTTTAAACTTTCCTGCAACGACTGGATTTTTAGATACTATGGATTACTGGGAAGACACGGTTTCGGCCGGAACAATAACGGCTTATAGTTTAACGCCTAATAATAAAATTATAATAGATAACGAAGAAATTAATGTAAGTGAAGGCAAAGGAATTAAATTTTCTTTGAGAAACGCCCACGCAGTAAATACATCTCAAACTGAGAGCCGCTGGGCATGTCTTATGCTAATGATATAAACCTCAAGGAACAATTATGGCATATCAAGTAGATAAATTTAACGGAGAATTTTTAACATCGGTAGATGACGGCTCTATTGATAACACAACTGATCTCCGATTTGTAGGAAAAAATTATGCAGGGTACGGCGAGGTACAAAATGAAAATTTTCTGCACCTGCTAGAGAACTTTGCAAACACCACCGCACCGCCTAGAGCAGTCTCGGGACAGGTCTGGTATGATAGTCTTAACAAAAAAATAAAATTTTACGATGGCGATAAATTCAAGATTGCCAACGGAGCAGAAGTAGGCGTCACAGCACCTGCAGGATTAGATACCGGAGAATTTTGGTGGGACAATTCTACAAATCAGCTGTACACCTGGTCGGGTTCAGAGTTTGTATTAGTTGGCCCAGAAACCAGCAACACGCAAGGCACTTCTGCAGCTATTCCACAAGTTGTAAAAGATACAGGCGGAACCAATCACACTATACTTAAGCTCAATTCAGGCGGCGAGACCGTAGGCATTGTAAGCGACGACGAGTTTCAACTAAACACGTCGTTAAACCCTATCTTAGGATTTTCTACAATTAAGAAAGGATTTACGTTAACAAACTCAGATGTTAACGGCATTTCTGGTGATTCGTATGTATATTGGGGAACAGCATCTAATGCTTTAACGCTAAACGGCATACCGCCCGAAAACTTTATCCAACAAGGAAATGTTTCTTTTGATCAAGGGGTTGCATTTACTGATACTGGATACACTCTAGGCGACACAGATGATCTTAAAGTAAATGTCGAATCTGATATACTATTTTTTAGAAATCAATTAGGGAACGATATTAATTTTAGGATCGTTGTAACTCCTACTGTTGACGAAAGAGACGTTTTAAGCATAAGGCGAGACGGGCTATTTCCCGGAGCAACTGCTACATACAACATCGGCAGTTCTGTATTAAAGTATAATAATATTTTTGCCGAGACATTTGTGGGTAATCTAACCGGAGATGTAACCGGAGATGTTACGGGAAATTTAACCGGTAATTTAACGGCTTCCGATAGCACAACAATTATAGATGCGCAGAATAAAGTAATAGGTTATGCAGGAGCAGATATTAGAGGAATACTTGTAGGTGATGTACAAGGAAGCCTGCAAGGCACAGCTACAAATGCTACAAGGCTTGATAATACGCTACCGTCGATTGCTCTTCCAACCGCTACAAATAAAGAATCTATTGTCAAACGAGACAGTTCGGGTGATATTTTTGTTAATCAACTGCAAGGCACGGCATCACTTTCTGATAGACTAAAGATTGACGACACCGCAACAGACACTGATCCTGACTACAGAACTGCAAAAACTACCCCCGCAGCAGACACAATTGCAGCTCGTACTAGTGCAGGAAATCTAAAGGCAAACTTGTTTGAAGGTACTGCAACCGCAGCACAGTATGCTGATCTTGCTGAAAAGTATATTGCTGACGACGAGTACAGCGTCGGAACGGTTTTGAAAGTAGGCGGGCAGGCAGAAGTCACTGCTTGCACACCGAATTCTCGAGCACTCGGTGTAGTATCGGATAACCCGGCATTTATGATGAACAGCGAATTAAAAAATGGAATATATGTAGCACTTAAAGGCAGGGTACCTGTAAAAGTAGGCGGGAGGGTTAAGAAGGGAGATACCCTGGTTGCCGGCCAAAACGGGTATGCAGAAGTTGGCCACTCTCATCTTGTATTTGCTATTGCATTAGAAGACAACGAAAGTGAGTCTATTCAGATAATAGAAGCAGTTGTATTGTAATGTCTGAAATTCAAGACTCGGATTATAATTCTCTACGCGATCTCATTGTAGAAGTAATGGGACCCGGAACTGGCAGTTTCGGGTACGGGCAGCCTATAATAAGTTCTCCGGTATTTAAAGGAAATATCATAACGCAAGAACAATGGAATAACTTGCGTTTTGATATAATCAATGCTAAACTACATCAAGACGGTGAGATTTCTGGAATTGTTGAGGTAAACACCGGCGACGTCATCGGACAAGAAAGCGGAGACCCAAAGACTAATTTTGAAAATGTAATTGAAAGCGTCAGGCGTAATCGATTCTTAGTATCGCCGTCGACTGTACAGATTGAATCCATTGCTTCGCCGCCGACTTTTAGTTCTCAATGGAATACGTCTGCTGTGTTTACCGTTTCGATGGAATTTTCAGATTCAAATAATGCAAGATATTTTTTTAATTCCGGATCACAATTAGAAATCACTCCAACATTGCAAAATAGTACTAATACAGCGCAGAACAACGCATGGAACAATCTATTAAATGAAGTAGGCACAGTGGTATTTGGAATAAGCAACGAAATAAATTTTTACGATTTGACAAATAGCTATCAAACAATTATCGAAAGCTTTTCTAGTGCTCCTTACGCAAGCAACAAAGTTGTGCTCGAAGCTAAATCCGATGCAGCAGACAACAGCACAGGCACTGCAACCGAAGTAGACCTGAGGCTTTCGCTTATAGACGGTTATGTTGATCCAGATGTACTAGAAGGATTTTCTGCCAGTGAAAATTCTCCGTCTGGTTTTGTTGACGGCGACTTAAATTTTGAATTGGTAGAAGTTAAAGCGTCTGGTAATTTGTTACCCGCAGGCACTGGCCCATTTCTAATCAATAGTCCATCATATTCTGTTTCACCAATCTCTGCAACTTAACAGGTAATCTTGAATGGCAGTAAACGATAAAATATCAAAAAACGATTATAATTCAGTTCAAAATACTGTTGCACAGCTTCTTGGAAATGGAGTTGCTGATCGCGGGTACGGACAGATTGTCCAAAGTAGCCCGGTCGACGAAAGCAACAGTGTTACAACTAGCGAGTGGTCTAATTTAAAAAATGATTTGATTAATGTCATAAGGCATCAAACAGGAACTATTCCGTCTCTCCCAGACGCAATAGAAAATGAAACAATAAGATTTGATAGTGTAACAGAACCGTACGATAGATTTGTTTTAGAAGCTCAGACTGCGGATAATAATCGCTTCAACGTAGCTAACGGACAGTTTACAACAACAGATCATGGTTCTGGTGTATACAACGGATTTTGGCGCGAACGTGCACAAGCAATCGTAACATTAGATTTTAATTCTTCTGACCAAGCTCGTCATTTTTTTAATGCAGGCGGAATTATCCGTATTACAAGCCAAAGATCTGGTGGAACAACAACCGGCGATAGCGGAACAATTCGAGCACAGAACGAAAAATGGACCGAGCTCCTTGATAGTGTAGGCACATACGAGTTCGGAGCAAACACCCCAGGAGCTGGTTTAGAGCCAAATAATGCACAAAATTTTTATAGGTTAACAGGATCTTATCAGATAATAGAAGAATTTACTGCATCTTCGCCATATGGCTCGAATTCGTATCAGCTATTTGCGAGAACTCCGGGTGTGTCAGATAACAGTAGTGGCGATGCGGCGTCCCTTGAATTTCTCATAAGGTATCAAGACGATCATCCGCGCACGGGCATCGGGCCAGACGGCGTCGACGGAGAACTTAGGTATTTTATTTCTACGAAAAACCCAATTTTTAATATGGTTCCGGCTGCTTTAGATGCTATAGAAATTCCTGCTCCGTCAATTACTATAAGAGATATTAATGTCTTAAACGTAGGACCGGACGATATATCTGCATTCTCTGCTACTTTAGGTTCTAATACTACTAACCTAGATATAAGGACCTTTGCGCAAAACAGCGGCTGGAACGGCTCTGATCACGTTGCTATAACAATCAATAGTGGCGTTGTTGTGTCCGGCAACACTGCAGGAAACAGCACCGCTGCCTGCACGATTTCGGGTAGTTTTCCTAACGGCGTAAGTTTAATCAATAACGGCACAATTGTTGGTCGCGGAGGCAACGGCGGCTCCGGAGGCAATAGCGGCTCCGGCTCTGCCGGCTCGTCAGGCGGCACTGCTTTAACTGCCTCTGTAGAATGCTTAGTTGACAATCGAGGTACCATAGCCGGCGGCGGTGGCGGCGGTGGTGGCGGCGGCTTTGCCAGACTACGCGACAAAAGAGACGGAAGCCCTGATCTTCTTGGATTTGGTGGCGGCGGCGGCGGCGGCCAGTCGAGCCTGTCAAACTCTTCAGGCAACACCGGCCCCGGAGCAGCCACCGACGGGGCAAACGGAACCTTTTCTAGCGAAGGTGCAGGCGGTTCGGGCAGTAGTTCTAGCTCAGGAGGCTTAACGGCGCAAGGCGGAAACGGCGGACGAGGAGGCAACTGGGGCGAGAACGGTCTTAACGGTGGGCGAGGAATAGAAAACACCAATTCTATAGTATACGACCAAGACTCGTATCTAGGAGGATTCGGCGGCCTCGCAGGATTGTCTGTTAATGGTGCGAATAATGTTGCATTTAGAGACATCGGCACAGTGCTAGGTAGGGTTTCTAATTAACAACAATCAAGATTGACAACGCTTAAATAATCTGCTACTATAATTTTAAATTGGAGAAATTATGAACGAGCAGTTTCAACAAGCTCTTGACTTTGCAAATTATCGGCAAACATTAGCATCTAAAAAACGTCTTCTAAAAGAAAAAGCAGAAGCAAATCTTACATTTGGGTACAATGGTGGATTATTTAAAATAAATCAGACCCTATTGAATTTTGTTCACACTTTACTTTCTATGGATAGAACACACAATGTTGTTCTTCTCGACAACAACGATAACCCTATTTTAATTGAAGATGTAGAAGCGTTCAAAGACGAAATTTTTGATCGTTATTTTACTACCAGCTTCCAGTATTACGAAGAATACAAAGAATTTAGCAAAAAACGATCAGTAGAGAAACTTCTGAATGACTAGAGGAGTTTTGATGTATGCGCATAACAACAGAGATGTGGATTATGCCCAAATTGCTGTTGTGTCAGCCCACTTTGCTCGTAAAAATCTAGACCTTCCGGTTTCGTTAGTAACCGACAAATCCACATTAGAATGGATGCAACTCTCCGACATATACGAAACAGCACAGTCGATATTCGATACTATTATTACAGATCAAAGACCTGAGGCAAACAATACTAGAAAATTACAAGACATGCAATCATCTCATAATGTTCTATTTACAAATCAAAATAGAGCAAGTGCTTGGCATTTAACGCCATACAACGAGACATTGCTGATTGATTGTGATTTTCTTATTCAATCAAACATGCTTAACAATTATTGGAATGTCGACCAATCCTTTTTAATTAGCAGTGCAGCATTAGATATCAATCTAGAAGATCGAATGCAGTATATGGATAGATATGTTTCTTCTACGGGTCCGAGAATGCTGTGGGCTACAACTATAATGTTTAAAAAAGATTCTCAATCTAAGTTAATATTCGATCTAGTTGGAAATATTAAGAAAAACTACAATATGTTTTCTAGTTTGTATAGATTTGATCCGTTGCAGTATCGAAACGATATTGCTTTTAGTGTTGCAAAACATATTGTAGACGGGTTTGAAAAATCAAACGATTACTACCTGCCAGAAATACTTACAACACTAGACAAAGACTGTTTAGCGCAAGTAAATGATAGATCTCTGTGCTTTCTTGTTGACAAAGATCTTTGCGGCAAATATTATGCAACTTCCGTAGCAAACAGAGATGTTCATATAATGAATAAAAAGAGCATAACAAGAAATTATAAGGCACTGTTAGACAGCATATGAATTTTGGATATTTAATAGTTTGCAAACAGCACAATGATGTGGATTACATCAATCTCGCATATGCGCTTGCCTTGAGTATAAAAACCACCCAAAAGCACGGATACGACAAGGTAGCACTTGTTTTAGAAGACATGTTGCTATTAGACAATATAGAAAGTTCGTGGGTTTTTGACGAGATTATCGTTGAAAGCCTGCCAGCTGGCTGGGACGGAAGATCAAATATGGATCTATACACACCGTGGGAAGCAACAGTGTGTCTTGAT
>Ga0209937_1000020_pt1 | contig 60305 bp, 50 predicted proteins | sample SalPon1_B_H2O_MG_FD_185699 | JGI IMG/M metagenome (GOLD analysis project Ga0209937, IMG submission 185699) | Salt pond water microbial communities from South San Francisco under conditions of wetland restoration - Salt Pond MetaG R1_B_H2O_MG... | ecosystem: Environmental > Aquatic > Non-marine... | reverse complement strand
TGGAGAAACTGGCCCAACCGGACCTACTGGAGCATCTGGAAATGATGGACAAAGTATTGTTGGTCCAACAGGAGCTACGGGGGCCCAAGGAGTTACAGGAGCAACAGGAGCTACTGGACCTCAAGGTTCCATGGGTTTGACAGGTCTGCAAGGTGCGACTGGACCAACTGGAGCAGAAGGTGTAACTGGACCAACTGGAGCAGAAGGGCCAACCGGACCTCGAGGAACTACTGGACTTAGAGGTGAAACTGGACCGACTGGTGCTGATGGTGCTGACGGAACTGTTGGTCCAACTGGGCCCACAGGTTCGCAAGGTGTTGCTGGTGCAGCATCAACTGTTACTGGACCTACTGGTCCAACAGGACCAACGGGCGCAACAGGTCCTATAGGAGCTGATAGCTTTGTGACAGGACCAACTGGTGCACTTGGTCCGACTGGACCTACGGGCAATACCGGCCCAACAGGTGCAGACAGTTTTGTAACTGGACCAACTGGTCCTCAAGGATTCATAGGAGTTAGAGGTCCGACAGGTGCCACAGGTGCAGACAGTTTTGTAACTGGACCGACAGGTCCTACGGGAGCCACTGGTGACACTGGACCAACAGGAGCAGACAGTTTTGTAACTGGACCGACAGGTCCTACGGGTTCTCAAGGACCAATCGGAGCTCAGTCGACAGTTCCTGGTCCAACAGGTCCAACCGGCCCAACGGGCTCTAAAGGACAGGACCTTCAGGTACTTGGAACATACGATACTCTTAATGAACTAGAAACCGCCTCACCGACTGGCACACCAGGAGACGCTTACGTAGTTGGAACAGACCTATATGTCTGGAATGGGAATACTTCCAGCTGGGAAAGTGTAGGTCCATTCGTCGGCCCAACTGGCCCGACAGGTCCAACAGGACCAACGGGCGCAACAGGCCAAGATCTTCAAATACTAGGAACTTTTAACACTCTTAATGAGCTAGAAACTGCTTACCCTACCGGATCACCGGGAGATGCGTATGTTGTCGGTCCAGATTTGTATGTTTGGAATGGAGAGACATCCACCTGGGAGGACGTAGGTCCATTTGTGGGTCCGACTGGTCCTACAGGCGCAACAGGACCTACAGGCGCAACAGGACCTACAGGACCAACGGGACCAACAGGACCTGATGGAGTTTATGAAGTAAGTTCCACAGAACCTGCGAATCCCGTAGAAGGCGATGTTTGGGTAAATAGCGACACAAACAGAGTGTATGTCTACTATGACAACTTTTGGATAGAACCAGGCGGTGCAGCAAGAGGACCAATAGGTCCAACAGGTCCAACAGGCCCGACTGGTGCAGACAGTTTTGTTACTGGACCTACTGGACCGACCGGGCCTACAGGACTTACTGGAGATAGAGGGCCTACAGGTGCAGACAGCTTTGTTACTGGTCCAACAGGGCCGACAGGTCCAACTGGAGTAACTGGTATTACTGGACCTACAGGCCCAACTGGACTAAGTGGCGGCATAACATACGAAATTACAAATGACGGAACCGGCGCTTATATAATTAACGGAGACTCAAACCCTAATCTTTCTGTGATTAGAGGCCACCGTTACGTATTAAATGTGAATGCTTCAGGTCATCCTTTTTATATTCAAACTGTTTCAGGAGCTTATAGCTCAGGTGACATATACACCATAGGTGTTCTGGGAGACGGCCTTGGCACAGAAGTTGGGACAATTATTTGGGAAGTGCCATTTGATGCCCCAAGTACTTTGTACTACGTATGTGAAGTGCACTCTTCCATGCAGGGAGAAATCCTTGTTTCTGATTTAGGTCCAACTGGTCCTACAGGGTTGACTGGCGATACAGGACCCACTGGACCAACTGGTGCAGACAGTTTTGTAACTGGACCAACTGGTCCTATTGGACCCACTGGGCCAGATGGAAATATAGGATCAATTGGACCAACAGGACCAACAGGACCTGCAGTTTTTTACAGTGGAACTAATCCTGTGGTAGTTAGCGGAACTGATATATCTCTTGCAGGAGGTTTTGCTTTTTATACGCAGACCGGATATTACCCTGTAGTATATGTTGGGCTAGAGCCAAATAGCCCAAACACTGGTGATGTTTGGATAGACTTTTAATAAAGACTAGTTAGAGACAAAAATGGCTTTTATATTTGATGATAATGGTAGATTTAGTAATAGAAATTGGTACTATATACAACTCATCGTAGAGGCTTATTACGAACCTGGTGGCACTAGATATGTAATAAATAACGTAGCTTATAAAGACTCTCAACCAGAAAATGATAACCCATTTTCCGGTGGATCTCCAAGATCATATAGTATACCTAATGGTCGCGCTGGAGGCATGACGGGATCATTATCATTTCAAAGTGACAGTGATAGTGGGTGGGCTTTTCAGTTTGACGCTGGAGTAGTCCCGCAGACACAAGATATTTGGGGAGCTGGAAGTTTTACTAGATGGATTCAAGAATCTGACAACCCTTCAACTGTAACTATTTCTGCTAGCCAAGGTCTTATGGGATCTGCTACCGCTAGCACTGGCATTAAGCATGTTTTTAGAACATCGTTTGACGGTAATGGAGGGACAGCAGGGGATTCTTTTGAAGACGCTATTGACGGAAATTCCATAACCCTGCCAAATGCAACTAGGTCAGGATATGATTTTGACGGTTGGCTAAGAAACGGCGTAAATGTTGGTGGTGCTGGTAGTAGTTACACAGTAACTTCTACAGAAACTCTTGTTGCTTCTTGGAGTAGTTCAATTCCAGATGTAAACATTACTAATGGTATATTTAATAGAACTGTAAGACGTGGACAAAGCTCTACATATGCAGACCGAATAATTGCAACGGATAAGCGCAGTGACCACTCCAGTTCTGGTAGCGATTGGGCATTGACGGGAACATATGCAAACTACTTTAGTATAAATTCTATAGGTTCTAATGATTACGTAGGTTACAATATACCATCAAATGCTCCTTTAGGTAGCTTTACTTTAACTTTAACTGCATATGGCCCAAGCAGCCAGGACACAGACACCGCAACAATAACAATAGAAGATTACCCAACTGCAACCATGGCAGATACGTCTTTAAATAATGGAAGAGTTGGCGTAAATTTTAATACTAATGGCGATAATCAAATTTCTGGTGACTCTAACACAGCTAGTATTACAGTCTCTGGTAGCATCCCAGGAGTTTCCGAAAGTATAAGCGGGGCTACAGCAACTTTTTCAGGTTTTCCTACAGATTATGGTTCATACACCTTAACTGCAACTCCTACTAATCAGAATGGTGACACAGGTACAGCTGCAAATATCAGTGTAACTATACTTGACGGTGCACTTTCATGGGCAGATCAATCTCTTTCTACTACTTTGGTTACAGAAGGTGAATCTTATTCTGACCAAGTATCAGTAAACTCAGGGCCGATAGATGTAACCTATTCTGTTTCTCCAGGATCTAATTTGCCTGGCGGAATAAACATTAATTCTTCTACAGGTCAGTTGACCTCGAGCAACATTACGGCTGAGCCAGGAACATATACGTTTAGGCTTAGAGCAACTAACGGATCTAACGAGGCAATTGATACTCAAAACTTAACGCTTACAGTAGAAAAATCCGGCGGATTTATGAAAGTTTGGAACGGAGCCGCCTGGGTAGACGTACCCGCTAAAGTTTGGAACGGGGCCAGTTTTACAGAAGGAACCGTTAAAGTTTGGAACGGAGCCGCCTGGGTAGATAGCTTTTCTAGCTAAGAGGCTTTTTCTAAACGATTATGCTTTTCTTCGCAATCGCGAGCTAGTGATGGTACTGGATATCTTTTTTCACATATGCTGCAAGTGTAATCGTTAATACTCAATATTTAAATACCTCGATGCCATTGACTTCGTGTATCTATTATGACACTCTTAAAATTACTCTTCTACTTCAGCTTCTTTTTCTTTAGATGCTTCTTCAGACTGCTTCAAAAGCTCGTCTCTAATTTGTGATAGTTCTATGGCATAAGTAATGTTTCCAGTGTAGGTGTGTTCACCTATATGCGTAATCCTAACCCACGGTGCTGCCCAAACATCGTTGCCTAGTTTTCTCCACATGTGGCAAAAGTTATAGTCCTCTGAAAGAAGTCTTCTACTTGAGGGATCTATAGTTGTTGTGAAGTATTCAGTGATTTCTTCGCCCTCGTTAGAGTTAACTGTGGAAATTGAATCACTTATGTACTTTTCGCATAAAGGGGCAATTCTTTCAAACACAGAGCGTTTAATTGCCATCAAACCTGTACCAATTTCTGCAACTTTAATAGGGGAGTCCAGGTTAAAATCAGTCTCTGCTTCTAATAGATTTACCGCAAAGATACCAGCATAGTTGTATAGGTCTTTCTTACCTAACTGAGCCGCCATACCAACTGCATCCCAATTTATGCCTTTCATGGGAGAAATAGCACCAATTAGCTCTCTATCAGACTCAACCATTTTCAAAACGTCGTCAGGATCAAAAGAGTGGTCGCTATCAATAAAAAGTAAAGTGTCTGCATCACTCTGCATAAATCTGTGAGCAAGATTGTTTCGAGCTCTAGTTATAAGGCTCTCGTTACCAACAACTGAAGTCTCTATTTGATGTCCTGCTCCAGCCAATTTAATAATTAAATTCTGTAAGCTAATAACGTAACCGCTTTTAGCATTTCCACCATACATAGGCGTGGCTATAAATATCTTCAATGTTCTCCTTTTGTCATTTTAGAAATTAGAAAATCTACTCAGTTGGCTATAGTCTAACCCATCTCCTGCATTTCCCGTAGAATTCATTGCCAATCCAATGCCTTCCATTTGAGCACGAGCACCGTGACCATTAATTTTTGTACCTCTGTCACTAAGCTTCTTGTGGAATGCAATTTGAGAGAGGCCACGCTCTCCTCTGTTTTCACTCCACCTTCTGTAGATTGTGTAGAGGTCTTGGACTTTAATGCTGGAGTTTTCATCGTTGACAGTTTCTTCGCTAAGGAAGATACCAATCCTGTCTTCACTCTTTTGGTAGATGTCTGCAGCTTCTTTAACCGCAGTGCACCAGCCAAGGGCATCATTAGAAGTTTTAGACATACTCAAGTATTTAACAGCGCCTTCTACACACCAAGACAAAACAGCAGGCAATCCGCCGTCCGGGTCTGCCAGATATGACTTTAGGTCTGGGTCAGACTTTTCTGGCACGTGAACAAAAGGAGCAGGACGAAGTCGACGCCACATAGCATCATCCGTAATCATTGGACGGTGGTTAGTGGTGATCCAAACTTTACCTTGAGCGTGAAAAGTAAACGGCTTTTCTCCAGGAGAACGAGCAGAAATTTGGCTTGAACCAGTCAGCTTCTTAACTTGGTTTTCCTTAATTCGCTCTGTTTCTGGCAGCTCATCTACCCAAACCATTCGTCTACCTCTGAGCTCGGCCATATGGTATTCGTCAGAACGGTTTTGTCCACCGTCGGCTGCAAGTACTGGTGAGTCAAGCATCCATGCATATCCGCCAGGGCCCAAGGCCTCAAACACAGTCTCAACAAAAGTATTTTTACCAGAGCCAGGAGGACCATAAACCATAAACAAAACGTCTTGATTGCTCAAACCTGTAAGCGTATATCCGACTGCGCGCTGTAACCAGTCTTGGTATTCTTTATCGCCACCAGTAGCAAAGTCTAGGAATTGAGTCCACCTGATGTTCGTCATACCAGGTTGGTAAGATATCGGGCTTCTACGCGTGATGTTTAGGTCTGGCCTTCCTCTGAGAAGCTCGCCAGTTCTCAGATCAACCACACCGTTAGAAACACCCATCAAATGCGGGTCAGCGTCCCATGACTCAACGTCAACACGAATCTTTCTGTCAGATGTAGCCATGCGAACCATGTTGTTTACACGAGCAATTGATTTAGCTTGTTTGGCCCAGGCCACTAATTCATTTACTTTAGGGTCATCCAAGTTGTAATTCTTAACTTCACCAGCTACAACGGCAGAGACGCGCTTAGCAAGTTCCTTGAGCTCTAGCTCTTCTTGATCTTGTTTCCAGTAATTACCGTCCCAGTAGTACCACCCAAGTCCAGGTGTGTATCTAATAACGGATTTATAAGTGTCTACAAGTCTTGCACCATTGCCTATATCAGTTAGTGACCTGAACCCTGGCTTACCACCGTCTAGTTCATCCGGTGCATCCGGGTCGCTAGGAAGATTTAAGTTGCCTTTAGAGGAAGCATCCGAAATGGACATTCCAGATTCAGCTAGGGCAGTTACTTGATCACCAATTGCATTAGCAGTTGAACGATTTTCAGGGATGTCTACATTTTCTAAAACTTCTGGCTCTAGTATTTCTCCACCCTCTAGAGCTTTTGGCTGCTGCTGGTTCATTTTAGTGGCCCAGTCAGTGCCTTGGGTTCTGACCCAATCGCTAATGCCTTCCCACTTTAGGTCAACTTTAGGGTTGTCAGCAACAAAGTCAATTGCTCTGTGGACGTGCATCAGCAGAGAGTTAGAACCTTCTAATTCCATAGGTGGTCGAACCATCTCGGCGTTGAAACGGATCATTAAAGTTTCTATGTATGTGCGGTTTGCGTCGTCTGTCCCATACTTGTTTGCTAATGCACAAGTTAGCTTGTAGATATCAACGGCTCTAGCGCCTTCGTCGATGCCTTCTTCCATGATTTTTTGAATATCGACTTTTTCGCCACCAAGCTCAAGGTCTCCCATCCAATCCCAAGTGGCAGAACCGTAAACGCCCACACCTCTAGGTTTTTTCTTTGGGCGGAGAGCTTGCAAAAGTGCTTCAGGAGCTTCAGCAATTTCTCGCTCCCACGGTGCATGCCCAGGCTTCCACTCATAGGTTAGCCCCGAAAAGTGACGAGAAGGCGTAAGAAGAATATATCCGTTGTGTTTTACATCAATTCCTGGCAAACCTTCACTATTGAAGTTACCAATAAACTTCTCATTAGGCGAGCACTTATAGATAAGGTGCCTACCGCGGACGCTGTTTCCGTTATCAGAATGAAGACCGGTAGCCGCCTCTACTGTCGGGGGCAGAGCACCTTCTGTACGTTCTTCTAGCTTTATGTATGACTCATCGCCTTTGTGGCGAGGGTCAATGTCAATTACTAAAAATCCAGAGCCTTTGGCAAATACACCAACATTGTAGTCAGGGTTTTCTCCCCACCAAGTGGCTATCTGCTCTGTGTCGTCTGTTGCACTGGTCTGCCAACTGTTAATTGCAGGGTGCTTGCCAATTTCTTTTGCTTCAAAATGTGTCTTACCGCAGGTGCACTTGCCGTCTTTACCTATACCGTGTACTGGCAGTATCTTCCAGTTATGCTTCTCTGCATAATACTGAGCAGCCTTTGAAAGCCGACCACTGGCTTTTTCCCACGACAACTCAGAGTCCTGCTTTCACTACGTCATTTGTAATATTCATTTGCTCTCCGGGTATGAAAACTTAGTTACATAATACACCTTCTGCTTTCCGATGCAACTCAGATACAGGAAATGTTTTTAAATTTAGAAAAGTTGAACCGCTGAACTAACAGCCAGCCCTTAAATCAGGGTAATTTTACTACGGTAAAATTGATTAGGGAGAGGACTTAACCACTAACCTAGTAGAAACCATTATAGGACATGTCACAGGATCTTATTCTTTATAGCTCTGCCTTAATTGGCGCTCTCAGTGTTATTATTGGCGCTATTTACTCTATCTACAGAATAGCCAAAAGAATCGGGGATGCTTTGGGAGTAGACGAAAAAGGTAGAACAATTTCTGACCGCCTCGATCGCGTAGAGCACCAACTTTGGGAAAATGGTGGTAGTTCACTTGCAGACAGAGTCAACAATATTGAAATGCATGTTGTAAAAGTTTCAACTGAAATAGAAATTATTAAAGACATTACAATTTCTATGCAAGCTCAGGCGCCAAAGCCTCGTCAAAAGAAGTCCACAGACTCCTCTAAAAAGTCTTTAGATAACTGAAAAAGCACTTCATAGTGTGGTAGGCTTTCCTGCATAACCACATCAAGGAGTGTAATGATGCCTCTTGCCGATAAGCTCGATAGCAGTTTAAAGCAATACAAAGCAAAACAACAATTCTGCGCAGCTATAAAAGTAGCTCTTACAGACTCGCTTTCCGAGAAAGATGTTGAAGCATATAAGACTGTATTAGAAAACACCAATACTTTAGATCCTGAATATCTTCCGTCTACTCGCCTTTCGATAATATTAAGACAAGAAGGTTTAAGAGTCAGCACCTCTAGCCTTGAACGTCACAGAAATAAAACTTGCACTTGTTATAAGGCAGGACTCTAGTGGGACTTTCAGACAAACTAAACGAATTAAAAGATCCGGGTCGTTCTGGTTCTGATATAAAACGACTAAATATCCCTGAAGACTGGCGTCCCAGAATGGACGTAGATAGTCAGAAAGGCGGATTCTTAGTCGGATCACCTAGACCCTCTGGTCAAGACTCAGACGCAACTGCAGTTTTAGAAGAGTTTGGGCTAGACCCCAACCAGTGGTCAGTTACTTCTCTTAGACACGGTAAGTGGCAGAGGTATGATGGCGAATATCTAGAATCAATTAGAGTAAACGTTGTTCCTTCTGCTTTAGCACTTTCAGACCAGGTAGATGCAGAACAGCTAATTAAAGATATTAAGAAATGGCGTCCCGCTAAAGGAACTAAGAAGTCCACCGGCGAGGGCGCTTTTTTAGTTGCGCCTAGTGACCAGCAGTTAGGTAAGAAGGCAAACAGCCAAGGAAGTGCTCAATCAGTAAATCGCATTTTGGGGCTTACTGAAGGGGCGGTGCAAAAGTACAACTCTCTTAAAAAGGCTGGTATAGCTCCCGGAACTATCGTTTTAGCTCTTCCAGGAGACCACGTTGAGGGTAACGTAAGCCAAAACGGAAGACTTCAAGGGCAAGCTGCTTCTGATCTAGGTCTTACCGAGCAAGTGCGAGTTGCAAGAAGATTGCTAATGACTCAAATAAAAGCACTAGCCCCTCTAGCTGAAAAAATAGTTGTGCCAGTAATTAATGGAAACCACGACGAAGTAACTCGTCAAGTAGCTGCCGACCCAGCCGATGGGTGGAACACGGAGATAGCTGCAGCCGTACAAGACGCTTGTGCAGAAAATCCAGAGCTGTCTCACGTGGAGTTTAGGTTCCCATCTAGTGGACACCAAACTCTAACTATAGACATAGACGGTTGCATGCTTGGGCTATTCCATGGGCATCAAGCTTCTCAAAACAATGTTATGAAGTTTTTGTCTGGTCACGCAGCAGGGCAAACAGCACTAGGTAATGCCGATGTTTGGGTTTCAGGTCACTACCACAACTTTAGGACAATGGATATTGGCACCAGGTTCTGGGTGCAAGCCCCAACAACAGACCCTGGAAGCGAATGGTTCCGTGACCGTAGCGGAATGGAGTCCAATCCAGGACTACTAACAATGGTTATTGGCGGAAGCTATGACCCAAGAGAAAATATAAGCGTACTCCCAGTAAAGGATTAAATTGAAGGTAGCAGTTTATACAATCGCACTAAATGAAGAGCAATTTGTTAAGCCTTGGTTTGAAAGCGCAAAAGAAGCAGACTACTTACTAATTGCGGACACAGGTTCCACAGATAAGACGGTTAAAAAAGCAAAAGCGCTAGGCATTAATGTAATTCCCGTAAATGTTAAACCATGGAGGTTTGACACTGCTAGGAATGCGTCGCTTGCTGCTATTCCTGCAGACATAGACTACTGTATTGCTTTGGATATGGACGAGGTTCTTTTGCCAGGGTGGAGAGAGGAACTCGAAAAAGCTTTTAAAGAAGGCTCAACTAGGCCTAGGTACCAGTACACATGGAACTGGAAAGACGAAGCAGAAACCGTTCCTAGTCTTCAGTATGGTGGAGACAAGATACACAGCCGTTTCGGCTACAGGTGGAAACATCCAGTTCACGAAGTAATTGTGAGCTATGGCGGGCACAAGGAAACTCAGACCTGGGTAGGCCTTGAGATACACCACCACGCTGACACATCTAAGCCTAGATCTCAATACTTGCCACTACTAAAGCAGGCAGTAGATGAGGACCCGTATGATGACAGAAACGCTTTTTACTACGCTAGAGAGCTCTTCTTTCACGGTAAGCGCGACGATGCCATTGCAGAATTTAAGCGGCACTTAGCTTTGCCAAGAGCAAAGTGGCCACCAGAGCGAGCTGCCTCTATGCGTTATTTAGCAAAACTAGATACAGTAAACACGGAAGACTGGTTGATCAAGGCAATTAATCAATCTCCTGGACGCCGTGAATCTATGACAGAGCTTGCAATGCTTTACTATGGACGCGGCGATTGGGAAAACTGTTATAAGTGGGCTACAGACATAGTAAAAATTGAAACCAAACCTTTAGATTATTTGTGTGAAGACTTTGCTTGGGGTGCTATGCCTCATGACTTGGCTGCCATATCTGCATTTAACTTAGGAAAGTTTGATGAGGCACTAAGTTACGGTGAGACGGCTTTTAAGTTAGATCCTGAGAACGACAGATTAAAGAGTAATCTTACTTTTTATCGTTCCGCTGCTTCTTCTCCTGAATAGCTTTAAACGCTTCTACTGCGTTTGCGCTTGTTCGACTTTGCCAGATAAATCTGCATTCGTTGCAATAAACAACTTTCATGGTGGACCAGCGGCCGCCCTCTGGCCTATCTACAGTTTTAGTATCAAGAGAATCGGTTTTTGCTTTACAGTAAGGGCATAAAGGAAATCTTTTGTGACGCATTTCTTGGCCTTGCCAATTTACCGAAAGAGTTCTGCGCAGTTCTTTGTAGTCTAGGCCGCCCCAAACGCCCCAAATTTGTTTATTGTTTAAGGCCCATTGAGCGCAGTCTTTTCGTACAGGGCACATATCGCAAAGTTTTTTAGCAGAGTTCTGCTGCGAAGGTTTGTTAGCAAAAAAGTTATTTGCATATTCTGCATTTTCTGGCTTGGCGCATTCAGCGTCTTCGTGCCAATCCGGGCTATCTATCAAGCTCAGAAACCTCCACTATTGTTGCTTGAACAATTTCTTCGAGCTCTACTTCTGTTGATACTGATAGACCCTCTCCGGTACACACAGTAGGTTGGTAGTCACCATCAATATATCCGACGTAAACTTGAATAGACGAAGAAGCATCCAGCATTTTAAAGCTCTCACCTAATGAGTAAGAAATTCCGTCTCTTTGGATAGCAGAGGCCAAAGAGGTCTTTACAACCTCTTCTTCTAAATTTACGTGACCTTCTGTGTAATATATGTAGCTGTTAGTTGAGTGAGGCTCGTATTCGTCGCCATCCCAGGTCATCCATAAGGATTCGCCAACTCGAAGATCTTTCACATAATAAATTATAGATTAAAACAAAAAATAACCTGATATATTTACCGTAAACTACAAAATTAGCTGCCGTTAGTGTAAATAGTTGCTTTATAGACGTTATCTGTGCTTTCAGGAGCATTTTCAACTTCTATTTCCAAATTATAAGATAAAATAATATCTTCTACAGCCATTTCATCAAGCTCATAAAAGTCAGAGATAGCTTTTGCTGAATTTTTTAGTATCTCACTGCGACTATTTCCGTATACAGTAAGTTTTGCAGACATTCTTAGCATTATTGGACTCTTTTTTCTAGCTTGTAAGGAGAGTAGTGAGCTCCATCCAGTGAAGGAGTGATTCCATCCGTTGATTTAATAATTACGTCTCCATAGCGCACAGCTACAACGCGGCCTCTACGCCCATTGTGGAGAGGGCCCATTTTGCCTTCAAAAGCATCAGCAAGGACTCTTACTTCGTCGCCAACAGTGATTTGTCCTGGCTGTAGTGGCACCCAAACCTCGTCTGGTGTTTCTTGCATGTGTGTAGGTATGTTCAAAGCTAGCTTTGAGAAGACCTCAACAGCTTCTTTGGACATATTTTCGCTTAACTTTAATGATTCCCAAGCCTCAAGTAGTTTAAGAACCGCTTTACCAGATCCAACTTTTACTTTAGATGCTTCTAGTTGTTGTTTTACCCATTCATAGTTTACTTCAGGCATTTTTATTCTCTCCTTGAGTAGATGTTATTACTTTATCTTTAATTATTTCTAAAACTGTCGCTCTGTTAGGTATTACAGACACATAATCAACGTATTGCCTATATGAAAGCGCGCCTCTTTCAGTGGGGGTCATATCTTCTATTTGGTATGGAAGAAAAGACCAGCTGCTGGAAAAATTAATGGTTTCTTTCCAATCAGTAGCAATAGGAGTTCTAGCATTCATCGCTTGAGCCAATCTATAGCTCCAAGAAACGCCACTTTTCCTATCTTGAGGAGCATGCATGTATCCGAGAGATGTTTCAATATCAGTCTTTGCTCGTTCATCGTTATATCCTCGGGCTGCTTTTACTTCTCTAGCAGAAAACTTAATTGTTTTTAGTACTATTTTTGACCATGAAAGCTTTTTATCGTTTATTGACCAGCGATTTTCTTTATAATCACTCTCTTTTTGGCCTGTAAGTAAGAAAGAGTCTAAATTAAGCCCCATTAAGTTATTTACATTTGGCATTTTTAGTCTCTCTTTAATGTCTTCTTCGGTTTGCCAAGGCAGCGAAGGGTATATGGTTGCTGGCCATTCTTTAGTTAGCAGACGCTTTGCAGCATTTTTCACTGACTTGCTGGTAACTGCAGAAGGGTACTCATATCTGCTTGAGTAAAATGCAGAAAATAAGCCACCCTCGGGGTCGTTAGCCGCTTTAGAGACGCTATTCTTGTACTGCCATAATTGAGGAAAGTCTAATACAAGCCGCACTTTAGGTGAGTCCCAAATCAGGTCTAGTAAATGAAGACCGCCGTAAACTTTATTTGCACTCAATGCAGTTGGCGGGGTTATGCCAACAAAAACTAAATCATAATCTTTTAAATCTTTTTCAGTCCACTTAACACTTGGCGTGGACCACACCACTTCAGCTATTTCAGACATAGCAGTGGCAAGGGTGTTATAAAACCCTACATTTTTTGAAGGCTTGCAGTGGGACGAAGCCATTCCAGTAAATAATACTTTCATTTCTCTCCTTAGAAAAAAGCGAGGTGCCTTGAGGCACCCCGCTCAAATCTATTTAAAATGGCTCCTCGCCTGCGGCTACAGGTGATGCCGGCGCAGGGGCTGGCGCTGGAGCTGGAGCTGGAGCAGGCGCTGAAGCAGCGGGAGCTGCACTTTGTGCTGCAGCAGAAACTGGTGCCGCTTCTCCCTTGTGGTACTGAGTAATCTCGTTACTCTGGTTTCCGTTGTATGTACGGATTCCAACAGTTGCACGGAATGATCGGTTCATAAGAGCCTGCTCAATCTGTGCGTCAGTTGGGTTGCTACCAAAGAAGTCCTTGTTTAGTCCAAGGATTCCGGCCTTCATGAAAAACATGTTTAGTGCCTTTGGGTTCTCTGGTGAGATTACTAGGTTGTCCCAAACGCGCCTATTAGCGTGTGGTCCTCCTTGAACCTCTGTGGTCAACTTAAACATGGTCTTACCAGTCTGAGTTGTTGTTGCTTTAGCTTCAATAACCTTTAGCTCGTAGTCACCCTTTGGTAGTGGCTCATACGAGTTGTTAGTCTCTCCTGCTTCTTTGATTAGGTCATTCCAATTTACAGATGCCATTTCTATCTCCTAGCTTGCTTTCTTATTATTGGTTTCGGTTTTTGGCTCACCAAAGATCATGTCTAACATTCGCTCAACGCTAAGGTCTTGCTGTTCGACAATCGCTCCAAGACGACCCTGAACGCGCTCTCCAGCTTCATACTGACCAGTTCGCTCAACGTACATTCTTCGCGCTTTGTGAGGGGATTGTAGAGGATCCTCGTTAGGGAACTCCTCAATAGTGATAGCACCTAGAACATCATAAAAATATGGTGCCTGGGTTGCTAGCTGGCCCTGCAGGTAAGGACGATACACGCCATCCTGACCCTTACGTGCCATTGCGGTCAACACCACGGCCTCTAGAGCCTGTGTTGGGTGCATTGTAAGGTCACGAAGGTCACGAAGAAGTGCACCCATGTGGCGAAGTAGTTCGCCCCACTGTTGCATCTTCATTTGTTCGGTACCTGCAATGTTGTCCATGCACTTGACCTGGAGCTCTGAGATAGAGTCAATAATCAAGGACTTGAACTGGTGCTTACCTGACTGAAGCCACTGAAATGCCTTCAATACTGTGTCGTAGTCGCGTACTTGAACCACCACTGTGTCCCAAGTTCCGTCGGCTGCGGGCGGCTCCTCATTCATCGGATCCCAATATTTAGGAACGATTGGGAGGAACCGGTGTCCGCCCTCAACGTCCAGCATGAGCCGAGGATAAGGAGCAGTGACTGCAAAAGTTGACTTACCAACTTTTGACTCTCCATATACCATCAAGGTAAGGGAGCGTTGCACGTTTGTAGTCATCACTCATTTCCTTTTGTCTCGTTGTAATAACCGTACGGGTCGGCGACCTCGAACGCATCACTAATTGCGGCCTCTGCAGCAGACCCATCGTCTACTAAAGGACAAATAGTGAAGAATTGGCACTTCCACTTACAATCACGGCTTGGCCTTGGGTATGCGTGCTTGTAGTGGCTCTCTCCGGCATCTAAAGCGTCACGGACGCGTAGCATGTCTTCAAGGGTTCCTTCTAGCCTTTGCCAGAAAGAACGTAGTGCAAACTGATTGTGTCGAACCTCTATTTGCTCGTAAAAAGGAGGCTTAGCGTAAGCTCCACGCTTTACCTTACGTAGCATGGTAAAGATTCCACCCTCTGAACGCTCACCATCTTGGTTCTGAGCCTCTTCGAGCGTCATGTAGGTAAGAATCTGCTCATTCATCTGAGCCGTAGCTCCAAAGTCAGCAAAAGAGCCACCTACAGTCTTAAAGTCACGGAACATACGAACGCCATCCAACTTGCGACGAACACGCATGTCAATCTTTCCCTGAAGCTCTACTCGGCCTTCCATCATTGGGCGGCTAATAACTTCTTCTGTGGAAATCATTTCAATTTCTTGGTCAATGCCTTCTATTTCTACCCATTCGAGGTAGCCCTCGAGCATTACACGGCCCAAGTCAGCTTCTGTTTCTAGTTTTGAAGTGTCGCGGTAATCTTTAGTTAGCTTGTCCATATCCTCTTTTACAAGGTCGGAGTGTGCTTCTAGAAGTGGCTGACCAGTGCTGTAGTATCGGTCAAGAGCTTCGTGAATCCTAGACCCAAGAGCTAATGCTCCTGTGTAGTCTTTTAATTTTGGTTGAAGCCTACGGTAGTAGGTAAACCACCAACGCCTTCGGCAATCCTTGAAGGTTTGGACTTCAGAGTTGGAAATTTTAACGGGCTTTACATCTGTCATTTTGTATTCTCAATTCCAGTTTGAATTATTTGCTTCAGTTGTTCTTTATCACGAACGATTTGTTCGAAGTTATCGGCTTTAGTGTCAAGAGCACCTATCACCCTTTCTTCTATGGAACCTTCTGTTACATAGTCTGTAATCAACACAGAGTCGTGAATTTCAGAACCGATTCTGTGAACCCTGTCTAAAGCCTGTTTGTAGTTGACTAGAGACCAAGGTCTTTGAAGCATAACAAGCCGGCGTGCTGCTGTCAAGGTAATACCGACACCTCCTGCGGCGTCTGTAAATAGAATCCACTTGATTCTTCCGTTTTGGAAGTCGTCTACTGCTTTTTGGCGGTCAGCTTCATCAACAGCCCCTGTAATCATCCCGTGAGCAATGCCTTCTTTTTCTAGCCTTGCACTCAGAATTTCTAGCAACTGCCTAGAAACTGCACAGACTGCTACAGAATCCTCTCCAAAGTCTCCACTCTTGATGTCGTCTATCAAGGCATCAACTTTGCAAGAAGGCTCGGATAGCAATACTTTTTCGTCGCCAGTCGCTTCGTCTACAGTTACAGTTGCATAAGCACTCGCAAACTGAAGCAACCTAAGCGTCTGCACCAGTGGGTCAGGAGCCACAACAACCTCGCCGTCAGATCCGATAGAGCCCTCGTTATCTAGTAAGGTAATCATATTTTCTGACATCTGCTTATAAGCCTTGAGCTGCTTAGCGCCCATCTCCAGGTCCCTGCGGTCACTTAGAACCTCTGGCAACCAAGGAAGCACCTTAGCTTTCAGCATCCTACGCATACGCGGGTTAATGCCGTCATAAAACTCTTTTTCCATTTCTGGTTTCAGGCCTAAAACCATCATTCCACCAAAGGCATTGAGCATTGTGTTTACAAAACGGTCGATCCATTTGGTCTTACTGGGCCACTCGGTAGGTTTTAGCCAGTGCAATATAGGCCAAAGATCAACTACGTCGTTTGCAATTGGGGTACCAGTAAGGGCATACCTAATGTCTGCACCCTTAGATGCAGCCCATAGGGCCCTTGTTTGCTTGGACTTAGGATCTTTTGAACGGTGAATCTCGTCAGCTACTACAGCTTTAAAATCAATACCGTTCAGCTCCCTCAGGTGCGTCTCACAGCGTCCTTCAGTAACCTTCGAGTCATGGCCCCCGCAAGCTACGCAACGCGCCAGAGCGATTGACCCATAGCCTTCTAGACGCGAATGCGAACGGAGAGACTCCCAATTGATAATAAATACTTGGCTTTCTTCTTCAAACAGAGCACGCCTCTTTGTGGCAGACCCTTTAATAATGGTGGTGTCTAGATCAGGCCACCACTTTTCAAACTCTCTAGCCCAGTTGCTTTTAAGTGTGTTTGGGCAGACAATAAGTATAGGGAAAACATCTTCGCCTTTATCATGAAGCTTTTTTAAGGCTCTGATAGCCTGGGCAGTTTTTCCTAACCCTGGTTCATCCGCAAGCAGTGCTTGTCTAGACGTTGCTAAAAAGCTAACTCCGGCTTTCTGGTGGGGAAATAGGTCCTGGTTGTCGGTATCTTCTAATTCTTCAACTTCTCTTAGTTGTAAAGAAGGAGCTATTCTGTTATTTTTCTCATTTACAGCCCACTCTTTAAGCTGTTCGCCTAGTTCTAGTTGGTCACCGAACTGAGACCTAAGAGATAGAGCGCCTGCCCAAGAAAGCGGGATTCGCCAAATTTTTTCTTTAGAGTCCCAAGCTGCACCTGGAAGTGCTCTACAAACCTCTTTGTAGCGGTACTCAGCATAAATGTTTATGTGAGTTTGCTCTTGATTGAGCTCTACACGTATCGTCATTTTCCGTCCATTCGTTTGCTACTTAATCATATTATCATAAAAAAATGTCTTTTACAATTATTTTTGATAATTAACTATCTTCTAGCAATGATACAGGCTTCCAGCCAGTTTTTACGAATCTAAGTAGGGCGTGTCGCACAGCATCTAAAGCGTGACCTTCACCGCCTTTGTGCCAATAACCTAGTTTTTTAAGCGCTGGGTTAGGAAAAATAGCTTTTGCATCAGCAGGTGACTGCAAAATTATTTCGTCAGTGCTTCTGCCAACATCTATTAGGCACTGTTTAAGGATCCCGATTTGCTCTAAAGAGAAAGGAGCTTGGCTATTTCTAACAGTCTGAGCGTTAATTGTAAAGCGCTCGCAGACTACTTCAACAGAGTCTTTGTATAGGCTTAAAACCTCTCTTACAGGCTCTGCAAACTCTTCTTGTTGTAACTCTTTAGACCACTCTAAAATTGGCTCAGAATCGCTCTCAAGGCTGAATAAAGCCACACCAGTGGCCTTACCTGGATCAACTGCAAGCACGTATCTAGTCATTAGTACTTAGACCCCCAGTTTTCTAAAGGACCGTCAGCATCCGCTGTGAGTGGCACTTGCCATCCGTCTGTAGTTGTCATAGCTCTTTTCACAATCTGTTTTATTTCTTCTGCATCTTCTTTTGGTGCATTAAGCACAATCTCATCATGAACTGGCACAATTAGCAACTCTGTTAAATCTTCTTGATCCAACTTAACAAGGTTGGATTTAAATACTTCTGCTGCTCCACCTTGAATCATGTAGTTGACAAGTGTGTATACGCGGTCAGTGTCACAAGGAATACGTCTTCCAGTCCAAGTGTGTACGTATCCTTGGCCTTCGGCTATCTCTCTACGCTTACCAACATCTTCAACTTGCTTTTGAAACAGCTGCATGCCAGGAAACCTTTTATCAAACTCACCTGAAACTGCTCGCATTTGTTCTTCTGGTACACCTGCGGTTAGAGCCTGTTTAGCAACACCGGCACCATATAGACGCCCGTACACAACGCCCTTAATCAAAGCACGGCGTTTATCGGATTTTTGCATAGAAGGGTCTTGATATATCTCACGGCCAATTTCGGTAAATGGGTCAGAACCAGTCTGATCGGCAAGATTGAACATTTGGATTAGATTGGCATCTTTTGACAAGGATGCAAACATACGAAATTCGACCTGGTCAAGGTCAGAGGTAATAATTACGTGGTCGTCGTCTTTAGGCAAAAATGCTCGTCTGACAGTATCATCGCCTTTTGGCAGAGTTTGCAAGGCAGGGTTTTGAATAGACATACGGCCAGTTCTAGCCCCCATGGTCTTAACCGAAGGATGTACAAAACCGTCCGTATTGTCATTTATAAAGTTTAAGAAGTAAGTATTTGCCAACTTATCTGCTTTACGCTGTTTCAGCATTACCTCGGCTAATTGCTTAATTGGCTCTGTGCCGTTAATAGTGAAGTATTTAAGCTGGTCTTTAGAAAGAGATGCCTGACCGCTCGGGGTTCTTTCCTCGATATGTCCACCAAGTACGTCTTGGAACACTCTAATCATTTGAGCGTTACTGGTGACAGATGAGTCGTAGTTTTCTTTTACCCACTTTTTTACTTCAGAAGTGTAGTCAATTAGTTCGTTGTATTTCTTTTGAGAATAGTCAAGATCTAGTCGAGCGCCGTTTATTTCCATACGAGTCACAACGCGTCGCGTGTTCATTTCTAGCTCGTATGCGTAGTGGTAGGGCGTTCCTGGAGCGACTTGAGGATAAAACTTATTCCAGAGACGCATCGTAAGTACAGGGTCTAAAGCACCATAAGCCCAATAAGGCTCGTACTCTATGGGAACAGTTCCCCAGCTCCAGCCGTTTTTAGCAAGTCCAGCACCAAGCTCCTCTTGCAGCATGGCGGCATAAGGGTCAATGTGTTGAGCAGTTAAAGTCTTTAGTGCACCAGAACCTAGCGGATCTAACAGTTGAGCCATAATCATGGTGTCGTGGACTCTGTGCCAAGGTATTGACCACTTTGATTGTTGCTCAAACCACTTAGCCTCAAAGGCAACATTGTGACAAACAACAGGCCCGTCAAATTTTTTCATGCCCTCGTAGAAAATTCCAGCCCAATCGTCCCAGGGGATGGACCAGCCCGTCATACTGTCGCCAACCTGCACAAGGCGCAATCGACCATGCCAAGGAGATAAAGCGTCATTGCGTGGGCGACCAGGCAATTCACCAGTTTCGGTGTCAATTGCCAGCGCATTGTAGGGACGTCTTTCGCCTAGCCAGTTTAAAAACTCTAAAGCTTTATCTAAACTGTCAACTAGCTCAAAACGGACCCCTTCGAGTCCTGTCATATCGTCTTTTCGTAAAGTTAGTTGTTATGGAATTATTTCGTAATTATATACTTCTGCAATTTCCATGTCAACTTTAGCAGCATCTTGTAGCAGACGCTGCGCGACACTCGTAAGATATCTAGCACCATTGTCGTCATACTTGTATAGTGCCTCAACTACAGCTTCAGGTGTGTCGCTAACCTGAGCCCAGTGGCGGTATTTTTCAGGGAATACCAAGTCGAGGCTTGTTTCTGGGTTACATTGCTCGCATGGTACGGCATTGTCTAGCAAGTTGTAGTTGGCAGACTCGGTCAGCTTGTACTTAGACACAAGATAGCAAGCAGCTCCGTGAAAGATTAAAGAGACGCCGATACGCGAAAGAATTAGAGAACCGCTTTCGGTTCTATATAGCTCAAACTCTATCCAACGGTAAGCGCCCCTACGCTCAGAGGTAGACTTAGCTAGTAGGGTACCGTTGAATTGAAGTTCTCTGTCTCCGTCTTTTACTGAATACATTAGTTGTTGCCTTCTAGTGCTTCTAGTCTAGCCTCTAATTCATCGTTCTTAGCAGACAGTTCTTTTACCGACTTTATTAAAGCTGGGATTAATTCCTTTATTTCAAACCCTAAAATAGGGTCTCCACCTTCTTCTATATACTCATCAAAAATCTTTGAAGGTCCTTGTTCATATACAATACTTGAAGATTCTTCTGCACCGTGCTTTACTAAAGACTCCCTAACTTCTTGAGCAATTAGACCATAGTTAGTCAGGCCACCCATTTCTTCAATTTTCCAATTAAACTTAACCGGCTTTAAATCATTTATAAAATTCAGACCTAAACTTGTCTCTTCTATATTTTCTTTCAATCTTATATCTGACGTAGACCTATATAAAGTTCCACTTGAAAATGCCCGAACATCAGCGGTACTGTTACCCGATAAATCTTCAATTCTAAATGATTTTGTTGATCCTCTAAAAATATATTCAGGCCCAGAGACACTGCCGGCGCTAAATGTCATCCCTTCATTTAACGTTATAAAAGAAGAATTAGTGCTGCTAATAAAACTACCGTTAGTCCCTCTTACAAGTGTCTGGTTGTTATCGCAAACTACGCTGCTTACGGTGCTGCCTGACCTAAGTGTAGCTACACTAGAAGAAGTAGTAACAGATGCAGGAGAGCTACCAGATCCCTTTAACCTAGCGCCAAGGCCATATCCTTCTAAAATTCCTTCTAGGTTTCCGCTATCATAAAACTCTAATTGATTATTCGAGCCATTCATTTGAACTCTGTTGCCGCCGCCCGAAGTTCTGATTGTGCCACCTGAAATAATTCCGCTTACACTCATCGTGCCAGTCACTTCGACATTGTCTAGATATGAGCGTCCATCTGTGTAGAATCTAAATGCAGAGTTGGCAATACCTCCACCTGAATTTGTAAACGCTACAATTCCTCTAGGACCAAGATTGTCATTACCTCTGAGCTCTATTCGACCTAAGTTAGGGTTGGGGTCTTGAATAATCATGTTGCTGGCTAAAGCTAGAGTTGCTGAAAATTTATCTGCTGTAATTGTTTGTGCGCTAATCTCATTTGCAGTAATAGCATTAGCTACTATTCGATCAGCACTAATACTTCTTGCCTCGATTTTTTCTGCAGTAATAGAACCAGCAAAGATTTTGCTTGCAGTGACAGCATTGGCGTCAATGTTTCCAGCCTTTATTTCGCCAGCTTGAATATTGTTTGAAGTAATCGCATCAGCACCGATTTTTCCGGCAATAATAGCTCCAGCTGCAATTTCATTAGCACCAATAGCCTCGGCAGATATCGCATCCTGAGTAATCACATCAGGTCCCAGTAGGGAGGCCGCGTTAATAGATCCGTCCGCAAGAGACCCTGCAGGAACAACCTGACCATTAAAAGGCCATGTATTTAAAGTGTCCTCAATTAAATCTGTATCTACCAAAGCTTTTGGCACAACCGACACTACCCCAGAAAAGGGACCTTCCGCACCAGCAGTGTCTATAGCAGTTATTTTAATAAAATATGTGTTGCTGTACTCGAGATCTGTTAGAACAGCAAATGTGTTTTGACTTGAGAAATATGTAGCATCTGCAACAGCATTAAAGTCAATGTTGTTTAAAGAAAGATATACTCTCATTTTTGCTGTGTCGGCAGGTGCAGGAGCAAAAGTGTTAGATCCTGTTGAAAGTAAATTATCCCATGTAACCGTTACGGTTCCCAGTCTTGTAGTGACATCAGGGTCAGTTGGCGGATATATGCCAATATCACCACCAGTACTCACATCAGTTGTGTGAGTAGCCTCTACTGGTTCAGAAAATAAGTTGCCACTGTCGTAAGCTTCTACCTTAAAGTAATATGTCTCTCCCTGCTGTAGTGCCGCTTGAGGACCAAGTGTGTAACTAGAAATAGTGGGCTCGTCAAGTTTTTCATACGCCCAGTCGTCACTAGGGCTTAGCCTCCACCCAATTCTGTATCCAAGCAAATCCGTCAAAGGTTCGCCCGACTCGCTGTCAATAGGAGGATCCCAAGATAAAGTTACTGCTGAATAAGTTCTAAATCCTGTTGTTTCATTTCCTGATTTAGGTTCATCAGTGATTTCAAGTTCAGTTGGCGGTGAAGGAGGATCACCGTCATCAATTTCAAAATCGGTAGCAGAATAATCTACCCAACGGACGCCGTCCCAAACATAAATTGTGTTTGTTGAACTGTCAGACCAAGTAGAGCCCACAGGCAAGTGGTTTCTTGCTACAGGATATACGTAAAAATCATTAGATGGAGTTACCTCTCCAGTTGGAGTGTCTACACCAGCAAATAGTTCGTACTCAATTGTATTATCTGTTACAGCAGTAATCTTGAAAAGGCCGTCTGGGTCATATGCAATAGAGTTTTCTGCAAATATGTCAACAAAAATAACATCGTCGACTTTGAACTTGTGATTAGCATTCATAGTTAACGTAACTGTAGAACCAGTAATTGAAAATGAGTCTACAAGTCTTTTCGTTTGCAGCCTATACCTTGTTGTCCAACTAGCAGGTGCAGCGGTATCAGGACGTACAGAATATTCGTTAGTGATTACAACACCTGCAAGTTGATCATTTTCTGGGTCGTGCTTCCAAGAAGCCCTGTCGTCCCAGGGTGGCGTATCTGTGTTTTTAACCTCAAAAACTCCAGAAACATCAATATCTACAGTAGAAGTACCGTGAATACCGCTTATCTCTAAGTTTCCACCTTCAAATAAAGACAAATCAGCTTCTAAATAAATAGAAACTCTGTCTTCTGATCCACCTGTAACTTTTCTAGGATAGTAATAAGCGTCTTGAATTATTCTAAATTGATTAGGAGCAGAGTCGCTAACTACGTTCGTCGGTGAAAGTAGGTCTTCTCCACTGACCACCGCGGCCTCTACCTGCCCAGACGTTAAAAGATTTATAGGCCTAAGCTCGACCGAGCGTATTCTTTCATCTAACCTACTTACTAGACTAGTTAATTTTTTTCTACGTCTTCTAATCGACATTGAATGGTTTCCCGTCTACTATTTGAACACCGCTAATCGGTATAGAAGGCTCTGTAACAAGCTCAAGTTGAACACTTTCCGGGTAGCTAGGAGTGTTTGGAACCCGTACATCAAAAGAAATAATTTTCCTAACTAAAGCCCCGTTGTCAGTTCCGTAGTCTTGTTCTAAGTAACTACTTGCTCTTAAATTAACAAAATCATCATTCAAAATTACAGAACACCAATCTCCTGGATTGTAGCTCCCTACTTCTGGATTTGCTGAACCGTTTACAGTAATACTGAACGTGCTAATTGGCGGCACTGATTCTTCCAGCAATCTAGAGGCTTGACTAAACAAAGTTGTCTCTGAAGGACTGTCTAAATCTTCTACTAAATCAAGTATTGGCCAGTTTTGTCTAAGTAAATTGTGATTTGAAGCGGCAGAGTATGGTTGACTGGCGTCCGAGCTTAAGTTTTCGTCTCTTCCTTGAACAAAAAACCTAGTAGCTGAATCTTCAGCGTTTTCCTCAAATTGAGCTTGCAATACGTTACCAGGGAACTCGAATATTGTTTGATCAGCTCCATATGCACTGGCAGGTATTGCACCAGTAAAGCCGCTGCCCTGTTGCTCTAAATAATTAGTCAAGGATGCAGGGATGAGTGGTAAAAACTTCAAATAATTTTTAAAGGAATCTGAAGCTTCGTCGTACTCACAATCTACTCTATACTCAAAGCCGTTTGGCTTTGTAGTGTACTCCTCTAGCACCTCTGCAACAGTTTTCAGTTGAAAACCTCTAATTACCGGGTTTGCTTGCAAATTACCTGCAAAATCAGCAATCTGAGACAGGTCTATGCCAATATCACCTAAAGTTGTGTGCTCCCCAAAAGTCCCATAAGTTATTGCACCTCTACGTTTCACAGTAGGGGGGTAGGTAGTAGACGCAGTGTCAGTAGAGCTTTGAGCAATATTAGGACCCAAAATTACTGCTTTAAATTGAGTTGCAGATTCGGGTTCGCCAAATACAGTGTGGTAGCCGTCAAAGGTTTCACTAACGTTCTCAATGTAAACAATGTCGCCTTCGTTAAGACTATGAGCGCTTGTCGTATTAAAAGTTGCAATGTTGCCGGCCCTAAAAAAGCTTGCAACTGTAGAAGTAAAGTCCGACAAGGAAGTACTAGATACGTTGGAGCCTTCGTTTGCATAAGTAAAGGTGTAGTCATCTATAATGTCTTGCACTATTGCTTCCGGGTCGTCAAAGTCACTGTCTACTTCAATGTTTGAAATTTTAACTTTTTGACCAGAGACCAGCTCTTGCTTTTTTAAACTAACTACTCTTGCCACATTAGAGGATCTACTTATAGAGTCGATTTCATTAAATAAATCTATGCCTGGTTTAATAGCATCATTAGCAAAGTCAAAATCGAATAGGTCCGTTTCTAGCTCTCTCAGAAGGTCTTTAGCAAAATTGTATGTATCTTGCCTAGTTTCTACAGTCAGCAGTCCTTCTATAAGCTGGTCAGGTATTGTCACTTCATTGCCACTGGCATTCACATACGTGGCCGCAACTGTAATCTCAGACCTGTCGTCTTCTGTCAACCCAACTGTGTCGACCGTAAAGTATCCGTTATAGATAGAAAGATCTTGACCCCAGTAAATAAAAATAGATTCTCCGACACTAAAGTCGTATTGGCCAAAATCTAAACTAACAGTAGCCACTCCTGACTCGACAGAAACGGAAGCCTGGTACGAGCTATTCCAAGTCTTCCAAATTACTCGATGGGAAAAATAGCTAGTAAACTCTGAGCCTGATATAGTTACGACTCTATCTATTAAATCGTATGTCCTGGACCATATAATTCCACCCCAAACGCAAACACCATTACGAACAACATATAGAGACGTCTTACCTGGAAGAGTGTTTTCGTAAACGCTAAGATTAAACGTGTCAGCAGTTACAGGAATTTGTCCGCTAAAAGTCCCTGCTTCATTAAGAGAACGAGAATATGAAACTTCTTTAAAGGGGACTTCTACTAAAAGTTCGCCAGTCATAATATCGCAAAGGAAGTAGCGATACTCAATCGCTTCCGCCTCTTGTGAAACTAAACTATCTGCCATTACGTCATTACTTTCGTCTTTTTATTATTTTAGCACTTAGCCAATCCAGCCAGATCGATACAGGACCCTACAAGTGTAAGAACCTCCTGTATCACCTGAAACTGAAAACTCTATAGTGTTATCGCCTGGATCTAGATAAATCCAAGAAACCAATGTAGCTAACCTAGCCCTACCGTTCAGTACTGAACTAGATGTTACCGAAAGTGCTTCTCTGTTATACGTATCTATTTCCAATGTTTCGCCAGAAGGAATAGTGTCAATAACATTGAGAACCTCCGAACGCGTTGTATTTGTAATAATTATTGGACTTCCGGTAGTGCCAGTCATTGTTCCCTGTAGTTGGATAACAACGGGTACTTTGATGTTTCCATTATTTGTAATAGTGACGGTGCCGCCATTGTTTATATCTACGTTGTTGTATGCATTAGTGGTGTTGTTTGTAGGGTCAGAGTCATCGTCAATCCACTCGTACTTAATTGGATTTGCGGCTTTTAGACCAATTGAGAAATTCAATCTTCCTCTAGCGGAAACAGAGACAATTTCTGGTCTTCCACTCAAACGAACAAAAGCTGCTTTAGCAGGTGTCTCTTTGACCACTAACCAAGCGCCTTCGTATATAAGATTTATAGCATTAATTAATTTTTGTCGAGCAGCCTCTGAGTTGCTAGGGTCCTGAACAAGCACAGATCCGCTCAGTGTCATAATCCTAGCTGCATATCTACCAACTGCGTCATATGAACCATCACCCCAACCGCGAGGTAAGTTTGGTAGTTCCGGGTCAGGCAAATTCCACCAGCCATCAATGTCGGTTACTACCCAAACATTATCGTTTTCGTCAATAGTGTTTAACTGTAGACTGCCCAGACTTACATCTGCATTTAATTTAAGGCCAGAAATGTACGGCTCTGGAAGGCTAGTTAAAGCCCTATTAACAATCCTATTTTCTTCAGACTGTTCAGGAGCGCTAATATTCTCTACGTCTTCGTAGTAAACCATTAAATTGACCCTCTTCTAATATCAAAAGCAATTTTTCTAGAGACTAGTTCTGCTAGCTCTCTTTCATCCATACCTCGAGAAGCGTTAACGGTCACAGAAACATTTGGCTTCATGGAAACGTTCCTATTGTCATTAATCATCTCAAGTAGTTGCCTGTTTTCGCGAGTAGCCCTTGAATTAACTACAAACTCTCCGTTAGACAGCAGTGCAGGTATTGAGTCTGACCTACCTGTGCCTGGACCTGAGATAAATCCACCATCCTTATTGGCTATCGGATTTTCTGATGCTGGCCCATATCTCCTATTTGCAACTTCCGGGTCGGTAAATCTAGAATAAGGTAAAACTTCTATGTACATCGCTCTTGAGCGTTTAAGTGCTTCTTCTACTGATAAAAATGCTTGCTCTACCTCTTCGTCTGTTATTTTTTTAATAGTTGTTTCAACTTCATAGTCATTGCCGAGGAGTGCGTCTGCCAAGTTATCAGCAGCTTCTTCTGTGAGCCCTAACTCTTCTGCTTGTCTTTCCAGTTCTTCTCTTGCTGCTTTAAAATCTTCCCTAAGCTGGTCTTCGCTTCCGCTAAGTTCGTAGTTTGACTCTGCCTTATCGACAAGAGTTTGGACTAGATTATCAAATTCCTTTTCTAAATTACGTCCACTATCAGTTGTTCTATCAAAACCTGTTCTTGTATCATTTAAAGCACCGTCTAAGCTTCCCTCTTCTTCAACTAACTCGGTAACTGCATCTTTTAATCTATCTTTTTGAGCCTCTAACTGCCTTGCAGCTGCTCTAGCATCTAAAGTTTCGCTTCCGAAATTAAATAGTGCATCCTCTAAATCTCTTACTCTTTCTTCTGACTCTCTTGCTGCTTCCTTAACACCTTCAAGAGCTTCTATATACGGGTTAGCGGCGTCTCCTGCAGTTACAAAGTAGTCACCACCATCTTGAAGTGCAATGTTGAGAAGTTCTTGATCAGTACCTGCTAGTCCCGCAGCATTTGCTTGCCTTTCCAGCTCATCCCTGAAGTCTGGCATGGTGTCTAGTAAAGCTAGTGCCTCTTTGTCCGAAAGATTGAGTTCGTTGGCCATACTCTTAAAGGCCTCGGTAGCAGCGGGAAGATCCCTTTCAGCTTGCCCGGCTAAAGCTACCCCAACCTCTTCTAGTTGATTTTCAAACTCCTTCATCTCCTTTGTAACAGGATTCCAAGGGTTTATAAAATTTATAATGGGGTTTTGCTGCTGAGATGTACGAATATCTTCAAATCTATCACTAACGCCTTTTAGACCTTGTTTAAACGCCTCAGCCGAAAAGTTAGCTCCGTCAAATGCAACCTCTAAAGGTCTAAGAGACAGCCCACTGCCCTCGTAGAGTGCAAGCTCTCCAGATATGCCCGATAGTGACGTTTTTAGTACTTCAGCACCAGTCTTACCGGCGTTGAACATACCTGTTAATTGATCACTGGCAACGGGAGCTTTGTTGATTATGTCATTGTCTAACTTATCTGCCAAAATAGTGATACCGGTTACTGCAGCTGCAGCAAGACCTACAAAAGGTATAGAACGTATAGCGACAGAAGCAACTCTAGCCGCTACCGTTGTCGAAGCAAGGCCTGCTTGTATACCAGCTAAACCTGCAGTAATAGACTGCCCAAAACCTACTAAAGCTAGAGTAAAAAAGTTTATAGTTTTAAATACAGTACCGGCAGCAAGACCTATAGCAAACAAAACACCAGCAAAGTTTACAAAGTCAGCAATAAGCTCATTTTCTAACAAATCAGCTACTGCTCGCGTACCTGTCTCAAGGATTTCAAAGAACATAACAGCAGCAGAGCTGTCAGCAAACACTGCAATGATTTCTAACAGATTAGAAACAAGGTCTGCAAAAATTGGAGAAACTTTAATTGCTTCTTCAACTATTGTCCCAAATGAGTCTGCGGCCCCCATAAAGTTACGAGCAGCTTCTCTAATTTCTGGCATATCAGAAAGTTTTCCAAACTCAGAAATGAATGCGCCAATAGATTGTAGTACCGCAACCGAGTTCAAGGCGGTCTCTGCCATATACTCTCTAAAGCCGGATTCTCCAACGGTTTCTCTAAGGTCTTGCCAACCTTGAGTGGCATCTTTTAGCCAGTCAAGAAGAATCTGACCGCCACTTTCTTCAGAAAAACTGTCTCTAATTAAGTCATTAAAGAATCCACCAATGTTCCCTAGTATTTCACCGAAGTCGGCTGCAAGATCTCCGGCTCTTTTGAAAAAACTTTCTAGGTCGCCAGATGCCTGACGCGTATCTAAAAACTCAGCGAAAGTACCAGTTTTTGATTCAAGAAAATTCAAAAATCTTCTAGTAGTAGAATCAGATGCCTCAGTGATGCTTAAGAAAGAGTCAAAAACGTTACCTACAATTGTTCCAAAGCTTGCAAGAGTGTCTTTAATGTTTACAAAAATAGTGTCTAACTCTTGTAAGTTCTCACGTTCTACTAAGAAATCAGTAAAATTAGTTACTAATAACCCAAGGCCAATTGCAGATTGTTGGATACCTTCTCGTAAAACTCCAAAAAACGAGCCAACATCCGGCTCAACCGCAATTAACCTTTCAATTTGAGTCTGCAGAATTGGCAAAAAGCTATTAGCCGAGGCTGCTTTTAAATCATCTAAGACTGGCTGTAAAGTTCTTAAAAAGTCGACAAATCTCTGCTGAGAGGGTAGCAGGTCATCGTATGCAGATTGAGCAGCAGCACCTCCACCACCACCGCCACTGAAGTCTGGATTAGCAAGCTCGTCTTGTAAGTCGCCTGCTCTATCTTTGGCTCTTCTAAAAGCTAAATCGGCTTCCCTTAGGTCAAGCTCTGCTTGCCTGCGAATCATAGAGTTAGGAGCTAAGTCTTGAACTCTTAAAAGATTGTTTCTAGCGTTTTCTAAATTAAGCGCAGCTTGATCTTCAGAAAGTGAAGCTTGCTCTGCTTCAAATCTAAGCTGTTGTAGCTCTTCTCGAACATCTACTAGGGTTCCGCCAAAGGAGGACCCTCCTTGCTCGGCTTCTTGGAGGGCTGCACCAATACCGCCTAAACCAAGTCGAGCTGCGGCTAGTCCGGCAGGAAAAGCAGCCACCACACCGCTTAGGGCTCCTAGTGATGCAGCCGCACCTCCAGCCGCACCAACTAAGGATCCCAAACTGACTACAACTGAGCTAATAGCTCCACCCAAAGAACCAATTACGCCCTGGAAAACAAACCCAGCGCGGGAAAGGGCTTGTAGCTTTAATCTAGCAGCTGCTGCTTCTTGACTAAAACCTTTATCAAGGCTTCGGCCCATATCTTTTCCGGCTTTTTCAACCGAACCGCTAAGCCCTCTTAGGCCTCGCTCGATATCAGGTTTAACCTGAGTAGTGATGGCGCGTACGACAATTTTGGCTTCGCCGACTACTGCCATTTATCGCGCCTTTCTCTTACAGAGGTTCGTCTAAAACTGAACCAAACGGGTTCATAGCTTCTGGGTCAAAATCCGTTGGTGGTACATAAGGTTTTGTACCGTCCGGCGAATTTTGCTCCGCTTCATCTTCTTTAATAGAGTATTTATATTCACTGTCATAAAAAACTCTATAAATTTTTGACCTTGATCGACTAACAATCAAAGCATGATCCTGGGAGACAAATCGGTTATCCTCTTCGAAAAAGTAATGAAGAACATCTAAAGTATGCTCCGCATCCATTTCTCTTAAATTTACACCGAGTGTTATTGCCTTTCCGTTTACATAGGGCCAGAGGTCAATCGCCCAGGTTAAGAGTCCTCTGGCTGCTGATTTGGGCGGCCAGTGTACTCCGACATTAGCCATGCAACAATTTCACTCAAAGTTTCAACTGTTACGATCTTTTTCTTATCTTTAAGCAAAGCCTGGAATCTTTCGTTTGATTCCTCTTCCAATACATTTTCAAAAAACTCGGTAATAATTTCTAAGTTTCTACTTGTGCTTGTTTCATCTCCAGCTCCAGAAATAAGGTCAATTAAAAACTTACCTTGGACTGCAGGTGTACACAGAAACTCTTCATCATAAAGTTTAAATGAGAGCTCTTGTGCTTCTTCGGGCTTATAACTACCAGATCCGAAATCTTTAAAACGTGTCATTTCTCGTTCTTTCTATTTGTCTTTAGAGGCAATTTGCCTAATTAAATTATACACTCTATGAAAAACCCTTAAAGCTACTTGAGCTAAAACTTAAAGTGGTATAGCTGCGAACTAAGGAATCTGTTGGGTCTAGTACCTGGATGATTAACTTCAGGCGTTCTAATAACTCTTGAACCTTTTGAAAAAACTAAAACTCCATCATTTTTTGCTTTAATAGTGTGCGGCCTTGTTCCCTCATGGTGCGCCAAAGCGTAACTTACCTTAGATCCAATAGTTATATACTGACCAGTGACATTACCTAAATGACGTTTGTATATAGAAGCCTTAAGCTTTCCTGTTTTAAAACCGACCCTATTTTGAGCACCTCTTTTAGCCCGTTCAGCTCTCCTATCAAGCTCTCTCCAGAGAGGACCAGCCTGGGTGTTTAAGTACGGCAGCAATACGCTATCGTATATGTTTACGCTGGTTAAAGTGTAATTTAAAGTTTGACCAATTAAAGAGCCGCCATAATTTACCCTACTAGAGCCAGACCTACCAATTTTTCTAAAAGCCCTACTAGCTCGACGGCCATAATAGATTATCGGGCTGTCTTTAATTAATCCATATGCTGGCATTATGGAACTGCCATCGTTATTGTCAGATTTGTGGTCTGAAAACCGCCTTCAGGAGAAGCAGACTCTAAAGTAGCAATTACTCCCACTCCATAACCAGTTTCGTCCCACTGGTCTAGTTGATTTATAGACTCCATTAATACCCATGAGTCAATTGCCATCATTTCTGATGCTGATTGAATTTTCTCAGGTGTGGGTGGACGACCATTTTGACCTACAATTGGAGTTTCTCTACTAATTTGAACAGTGACAGTTGCACTCCTAGGTACATTACACCTCTGAGGCTCACCAATTTGAGAACCTGGGGCTCCTAAATACATTTGCTCGAAATACACTACTAATTGTTCGCAATCAATAGCGGGCTGTCCCATCGCCCAATATTTGCGAGCGGGAAGCTCCACGTTGTATGATTGAAATACAGAGCTAACTCGCTCTAGTATGCCTTCCATCATATCTCTGAGATTGGTTGCATCCTCAGAGACTCCAGATAAATCAATTTGAGTCGTCATTTAATATCCTTTATTAGAGTTATTACTCGGCTGAAGTGTTTCCCTCTACAGCTTCTTCTTCAACATTAGGCTCAGGTGTTGGCTCTGGCTCTACGGGTGTAGTCACTACAGGCTCTGGCTTTGGCTGGGGCTTTTTAGGAGCAGCTGCTTTCTTTACTGGCTTTTTTGCGCCAGGCATGTCACCAGAAGTGAAGTTTGTCATAATTTCTGCCATTGTGGTTTCTTTCTACTAGTTGTACATTTTGACCTGGAGGTTTCCAGATGCAATTTCCGCGATGCTCTCTATGCCGTTTTCATCTTTTGTTGCATAAAGAGTCCACGTTCCTGGATCAACCATGCCTAAAGCAGTGTTGACTTTATCGTAAGGTGCTTCAAAGCTAACTGTCTGTGCTCCCTGATCAACTGTTATGTCCGATTGAGACAAATCGATTGGCTTAGAGCCACCGTAATTTCTTAAAGTTACTTTTGGAGTCCAACCCGTGTCTGGAAAAAAATTGCTTAGGTCTAAACTTGTAATTCCAGAAGAACTCCAAGTAGCGGCCCCTCCAAGCGTAGAGACTATGTCAAAATCTGCATTAGTGGTAAGTTCTGGTGATTTTGGAGAGTATCTGCGGGCACGCGGTCTGTCGACTGAAAATACTTTTGATCTGCGACGTGAATTGTCTGGGTTAACAACTTTTAAGAAAAGGTCAATTTCGTAAAGTCCAGTGCGAAGCTCGTCAATAAATTCTTGATTGTCAAGGATTGTGTAAGAAACGCCCTGACGCGAGACAGAAGTTACACGCTGCGGAAGCTCGCACTCTTCATCTCCGGCCCAAAGTCTTGCAAACTCGATTGCAAGTTTACGAGCGGCCATTTTCCCTGCGGCGGGGACAGGCAGTCCATAAGAGTAAGTTACTTCAGTGTTACACGGAGTCCATGGAGTTCCAGCTCTAACGTGTAGCGTCGATTTTTCAACAAGGTAGTAATTGCTAGGATCAATGACTTCACCTAAACGATTACGAACTGCATGGACTTTAGTTACTGGTCGTCCACGGAGTTTAATTCTTGAGTCCGGCGAGAGACCGTCTGAAGTAAGCTCTGAATATTCGTCGTAGTCAGAAGCCGGAATGTTGTAGACGTCTCCACCAAAAAGAACAGGGCTATTGGTTTTTTCAGAGGGCCCCATGCGGTTATTTCTTAAAGTACATGTGTAACGCTCGGTTACAGTTGTAACCCCCGTGTACTTGCGACCAGACATTGCCCAGAGTAGGTTTGACGCAACCTGAGCCGCTTCTTCAGTGTACTCGGTGTAGGCATAATCTCCCATTTCTTCAGGGAGAATCCAAAGGTTGCTAGTCATTTTTACCTCTTAAATAATTCTAACGGGTGACGACCCATGCTATTTGCACAGATCGCCACCCGTCGAATCAGCTGTTAGCTAGGGTTTTCGTTTGAACCAATGATGTAGTCAATGGCCTGATCTTCTCTGTAGTCAACGCTTCCAGGTACGTTGTATGTGCTGCCACCAACATCAAGCGATGTGGTTGCAACTGGAGCTGGGTGACTTTCAGTAACACTGTTGGTAGCAATTACTTGAGCACCTTTAGATACACTGAAACTGGAAATGTCAGCTGTGATAGAAGTGTTCAAGTAGCTTACAGTGTTTCCAGAAATTGCACTCACTGTCTTATCTCCGTTGAATAGGTTTCCAACGTTTTTCACCGTAATTACATCGCCAACCTCAATTGCAGGGGGTGCGCTAAAGGTTAGAGTTGCAGTAGTGTCAGTTACTGTTGCAGCTGCGCTGTTAACCGTGATGGTTGACGGCTCTAGTGAAGTAGCTGAGGTAAAGATAACCTGGTCGGTTGCATTGTCGGTCCAGGTGTAGAATCCGTTTAGACCAGTTGGTGCATAGTCTGTACGTGCGTAAGCGTATGGACGCTCTGCAGCAATTGGGAATTCCCAACGTCCGTCTAGACCTGACTTAAAGTTAGCATTTCCTAGGCCGTAACCCTCAAAGGTGTTGGCTAGTAGGCCGTTCTCAATTACACGGTCACCACTCTGACGCATCTTCACAAATGGGAATACCCAGTGGAAGTATGGAAGAACTCCAGCCTTCTTACCGTCCTTGATAGCGTGTGACCATGCCTCAACTGCAACACCGTTACCGGCTGGATCATCACCAACACCAGGAGCAGCCCAACCAACAGATTTGTTGTTTGGGTCATTTTCGGTTCCCAGGTTCTTGCGAAGAAGCAGTCCACCTGACAGCAAAGCTGAAATTTCTGGATCTGGCTCGCAAATAGCAAGCTCCATTGTGATTCTCTTTAGAGTGTCGGGAGCCTTGTATGTAACACATACAATACCGTTAGCGCCCTTTTCTGTAATTTCGTCACCCTCTTCATACTCTGGGGTGAAGGAAATCCTCATAAAGGCAGATGTTGTGTAACTATCATCTGGGCCCGTCATAAGGTTTCCAGCAGCATCTAGGCGGGTGACACGGATTGACACACCCTGAATGCTGGCTGCATATTCTTGAGTAGCCATTTAGCTATTCTCCTTTGGTTTCTCGTTATGCCGACAGATCGACTCTGGCGGCTAGGTGGATGGATGTGTCAAAGTGAACCGAAGCAGTTCGGAACGCTTTGATACGCATGTCATTTGCATTTCCCGACACATCGTAGCCCTGGGCTAGACTGTCGTTTACAACCTCTGAAGCACCCAGGTGTACTGATACTGTTCCAGTGGCGTAAATCCATTTATTGATGTCGCTGGCGCTTGTGCCGTCGTCACCTACGGGTCCGTCTCCGGTGAATCCGGAACCAATGACAACTTTTGAACCAAGAATGGTTATAAATGATTCTTTCTCTTTGCTGTACTTAATTTTTGTATCTAATAAAGAAGCGACATCAGCAGTCATGTGAATAATTGGTTGCTCGCCAAGAGGGGAGCGCCTACGAGCGTCGTGCTCAACCAAAGCAAGAGCTCTGTCCACTGACAAAGCGTTGCCTGAGTTCAAAGCAGTTACAGTAGAAGCGTCTCTCAGGTACGGGTTGCCAAGGCTCTCCGACTGAGTAACTGATCCAGTCCAAAGTTCGTTTTCAACAGCTTTTTGTGTAACAGCATCAAGCTGCTTAAGAACTCTGTCAAAACGATCTTGACCAATAATTCCAAAAGTAGAGTCTGTGTCTTCTACCTCAATAAAGAAAGGCTTTACTTCAATAAATCTTGCAGGCTTACCACTAGCAGAATAAATACTTTCCGAGCTGTTGTCGGTGTCGTCTAGGTTTTTTACAGCTGTTGGCTCAGCGTTAAATTCTTGTGAGTATCCTCGGACCCAGCGCTCTTGAGCAGGCGTTGCGTCGTAAGTTTCGGGCTTAATTGTGCTGAATAGGCCAGCTTTACTGGGGTTCAGTTCTGGTGCGGTAAAAACACCGTTTTCAAAAGCCATTTACAGGTCCTGTCCTAAATCTAAGTTTTTGGGTAGGGAGTGCCCGGGACCTAAGTCCCGAACACCCCCTCGAGCACTATTTTATTTTAGAGCTCAATTTCGGCAGCTGTTGCACCACCGGTTGTGTCGCGGAGAGCTGCTGCTACACCGTTGACACTAATGGTTGATGTCACCTTCAGTGACTCGACTCCAACGAACGCTACGTTCTCGAAGGTCTCAACGAACATCTTGTAATCGTTGGTTCCAACAAGTGAGCTGTCGCGGATGATACCTAGGTCTAGAGTTCCGCCATCCAAGAATAGGAAGCTTCCCTCTGCGAACAGATACCAGTCGAAGCTGTCTGCGAACTCGTTTAGAGCTCCAGAAGCCTGTGCACCGAATGGGTTTCCGTCCAAGGTTGGTACTAGGTCTACGTTAACGTTTGCTAGGTAACCGTTGATCTCTGACTGTGATACAGCCAAAGTTCCATCGCCTGGCATTGCCAAGGTCAAGTCCGCTGCCATCGCGTCGTATACCCATGATGGGATAACTGCCTTCAAGCGGGTGCTTGGGTCTAGGCGGTGACGTGAACGGTAACCGGTTGCTGCACGACGTAGCTGTACCAAAAAGTCACGACCAAAGCCGATCAGGCTTGAGGTGGTAACTGCGGTTGAAGCTGCACCAATCTTGTTTAGCAAGTTAGCCTCTGCCTCACGTGCGTGCTGTACCAGACCTAGCTCGTTGTGACGAGCAATCAACTCTGGGTATGCACGGGTCATGAGGTTACCGAACTGCATCTGCAGGGTAATAGCGTCTGTCTGGACGGTGTTCTCTGCAGCGGCTTCTACGGTGTAACTTGTCTTAGCAGATGGATTTGGAGTATCAGCTGCATCATTTGCAGCAGTCCAAATACCAACAGCATCAGCATAGGTACCGTCAGCGAACTGAGGTGGGGTAACGAATCGGATACCACCACGGTCTGCCTGGAAACGTGGCAACATGTCACGAACTGGGCGAACGGTGGTTGAACCAACGTTGTAGATATCGTACTGAACCTCGACAGGTGCGGCGTGTCCACCGGATGCAACAAGTGCGTCCTGTCCGACAACGGCCTCAATCTTAGCCTGGTTCTCTAGTGGGTCAGTACCGAGAAAACGATCCTCTGGGTACTGGGTGGCGAAAGATGCAACAATGTGCTGCTCTCCATCTCCTCCGTTAACACGACGTAGGCTGTGCAAGCGCTTCTCCATAGCGGTTGCTACCTCGTTCATGCCTTTCATTTCTGTGCCGGCAGTGTATCCAGGAATGTCAGCACCAGCAGTGATTGCCACTGGAGCCTCGGTTACCTGAACAACTGGGCGACGGTCAGCGGGAGCTTCAAAGCTCTCGTCAGCAGCTGCAGTCACTGTAGCCTGCCCTTCCTCTACCTCTTCGGTAGAATTTGATAGTTCGGTGTTTTCTTCGGTCGAAGCCTCAGAACCTTCTGTTACCTCTGATACTGCTTCTGCAGCCTCTTCGGTTGCGAGCTCGGTTGCGGTTTCAACAGGTGCTTCAGCAACTGTCTCTTCCTCATTTGATAGCTCAGTAGCGGAATCAGTTGCTTCAGCAACCTCTTCTTCCGCCGATGCCTCAGTAGCAACCTCGGTTACAGTTTCTGCGGTTTCCTCCTCAGAAGAAGCTTCAGCCTCTACTTCGGTGTCAACGGCAGCTTCTGCTACCTCTTCGGTTGCTGCCTCAGCGGCAGTTGATTCTTTAACTTCTTCCGACTCGGTTGATAGTTCAGAACCGTCTTCCTGATCGGTTGATGCTTCAGCGGCGCCTTTGGTCGAAGCAGCGGACATTTCGTCCTCGTCCTCGTCCTCGTCATCGCCTGACTTGTTGTAGCCCATTTCGTCTTTGGACTCTTCCTCGGTCTCCTTATCAGAATCCATTCCGGCCTCATCGGCGTCGGTCTCTTTGACCTTTGCCTCATCCATCATTTCCTCTTCCTTAGAAGCCTCGGTTTCAGGGGCGTCCTCCATGGCTGCCTCCTCCTTCTCCTCGGTCATAGGCTCATCTTCGGTATTGTCAGCCATTTCCTCTTCGGCTGCGTCGTCACCCTCGCCCTTGACACGTGAGGCGGCTTCAGCAGCTTTCGCTGCCAATTCAGCAGCCTGTGTTTCGCGACGAGAAAGCTCGTCACGTACAATGTCAAGAGAGTCGGCAAGCGACGTCATAGCATCAACTGTCTCAGGAGTAGGATCTTCACCCTCAACCATTTCAAACTGGCTGACAATATCTGCTTGTAGCTCTGCGACTTGCTCGTCGCTTAGCTCAGCAATAGTGTCCAGCTGAGTTTTGATTTGGTCGTACACTGTACCTCCTAGGCCAGTTTCGGTTAATGGACGTCTAAACGCCCGTTGATTAACAGTCAAGGCAAGGGACTTGGTCATAACAAAGACGCCAAGGCACTACACCTACGATAATTTTACCCTATTTTTTATGTGAGTAGTCGAAGCAGCTTGCTCATCTCAGATTGAACCTCTGACTGAGAATACACATCTGCTCCAGACATGTATGATTTAAGGCTCTGAGTTGCAACATCAGCGTCTTCTTTACCAATTTTTGACTCTACTCGAGTAATCATTCCTTCAATTAAATCTTTCAATCCTGTAGGGAGATCACTGTATTTAAGCTTTTCTGCGTCTTTACCGAAGGGAAGTGGTAAGTTGGCAATAGTTGTCCCAAGCTCTCTAGCTGTAAGACGAACATTTTCTAGTGCTTCTGGATTTAGTGCTTTTGCATCCAGTCGGTCAATCATGCTTAATAGGTCAGAACTGGCTTGAGCCGATTTAGTGTAGTCACCTACGAACTCTAGATTTTCGGCTTCTTGGACTTTTTGCAAGGCCCTCTGCAAACCTGCATCTCCAAGGTCTTGCTTTAGTCTAGCCAAAACCTTACGGTACTTGCCTTTAGCATCGCGAGGCTGATCTACTCCGGAAATATACTTTCTACGACCTTCTTCAGGATCAAAATCTCCACCTCTATCGGCTTCTTTTTTAACCTCTTCAGCGGCTTTAATCTCTTCTTCAGTTTGCTTATCAGCATCCTCTTTGGCTTCTCTAAGCTCTTCAATCTCTTCTTCTGTTGGCTCGTCGCCTTCTGCAAACTGAGAAGCAGAAGCTGCAATGGTCTGACGCATTTCTTCTACTTTAGAAGCCAACTCATTGGTGGCAGCAAAGGTCCACTTTTCAGGGACAAGGTCCAATTGTTTTAGAGCACGTGCACGCTTGCGAATGTGGCGGCGCACTTTTGCTCTATCTTCTGGGTTTGAACGACCATATGCTTGAATAGCATTTTTTAGGTCTTCAACATTCCTAATCGGGTAGGAGCCATCAGGCAGGGCCTTACCTTCTTTAGCTAGCTCTTCACGTTCTTCTCTTGTGAACTTAGCTAGCTCTGCAACAGCTGCAGCAGTAAGAGCACGCTCACGCATGTTGTCTACGTTAGACGCTGCAACTTTTGCATTTTCAGCGGCTAACGCACGCTTTGCTTCCTTGACACGGACCTTTAAATCTGGTGCGCTGATTGCAAGCTCTGCTAGTTGACTTGACTTTTCTACAAAGTAACCAACAGTGGGGTGCTTCATGTATGCGAAGAAGCTGGCACCAGCAGCAACTAGAGACATAACCTTGCCAGATGCAACCATCGCACGGGCAATAGGGAATCCTGGAACGTTTACTTGGCATACAGCGACAAGCTCAAGAGCACCTTCAATTGGCCTCCAGTCACCGGAAGGTGCAGAAGCGCGCAAAGCACGAACCTGAGGCTCGGTTACCTCTGGGCGAAGTGATCCTGCTACCCAAATGCCGAACTCGTCTTCTCCTGCGTGAACATCTGCAATTGCGGATGCAGTGTCGTCGTAGTGCTTAGCGGCTGATTTAGCATCTGCCTGAAGTGGAGCGTGACCACCAGCAAGAGTTAGCTGCCCAACTGGAACATCTTTGCCTGCATCGGTGTGAACAAGCCCGGTGTGAAAATATGAATACTTACTGCGAGAACGTGGCGGCTTTGTTGATCGAGGTAGACCAATGTGACTGACGTGCCAAGCAGCGATGTGGCCATAAATTCGACCATCTTTACCGACAGTTAGAGGGGTTGGTTTGGTTAGTTTTGGCGACTCAAACCACTCCTGAGGAGGGACAGCTGGAATATCTGTTTCAATATATCCTGATGCCATAATAGGCTCAACTGGGCCCATGTCTTCTAAAGACTCTTCGTACAGCCCGTCTGAGGGGGTCACATCGTCCTCCTGGTCCCCGGTTTCTTGGATTGAAATAGTGCATTCTTGGAATGCAGGCTTAGCTACAATTGTAGCAGCCATGACTCTTGCTTTATTTATAATCAGCTTGTCTTTGCCCATGTCTTCGTCATCGGCGTTTTCAGATTTCTCTTCTTGTGCCTCAAATTGGTCTAGGTCAGCAGACACGCCTCGCAAGAAACCATTCTTAACCATTCGCTCTGCTTCACGGCCGTAGGGGCCAGTGTCAAATACACCGTATGCATTTCCAATGCCTTTGTCTGTTTTCTCCATGTAGTCAATTCGACCTACAACCACAGACCCACTGTGACCGTCTCCAGTCTTAATCTGCCAAAGTAGGGGAACAGGCAGTTCACGAACTCCGATAGCATCTTTTTTAAACTTTCTACCGTCGCCGGACTCTGTGCCCTCAGGGATAACTAGAGGTATGTAAAACTTTGCTCCTTGAACAACAGTTTTCGCTGAAGCTAAAAGAGATACCTTTTCGCGAGCATCTTGTGCGCGAGCTGATAGTCCAGTTTTGTGTATTAGTTTTTCATCAAATTCTGATTCTGAAGCAAATAAGGTTCCGCTAGAAAGAATTCCTTTACGACCTTTTCCTACGTTGTATTTGCTTCCGGTATATACGCCAGTCATTTCCTTGTGACGAAGCTGACAGTATCCTTTTGCACGTGGTCCCATGTATTTGGAAAGCAAGCGGACACATCGGGTCCAATCTCCAGGAGTGCCCCACATAATTTTTGCACCACCGACCCCACGAGTCCAGTAACGGCGAAGATTTTCGGCGTTGCCTCTGTTTCTGTCTAATCCTCCTGCTGCCAGAAGCGGGTCAACTACTTTATCCCAAAAAGCTAATAAAGATGCGGAGGCGGAAACTGGAACTTGATCCACTTGCTCTAGTACATCGTTAAGGACTTTTTCATCGTCTAGCTCAACGACAGGCGGTGGAGTAGAAGATTTCAAATCCAACAATATCTGATTATTCTGTACCCATTTGCCTTCTACCCTCTCATACAAAAGCGGTTCAGTTGTTTCTGCGGTGCTAGGTACAATGGCAACTAAATCCATAACAGCAGACAAGTCATCAGGGGACACTAACGCCAGATATTTAGCTGGGATGTCTGAGTTTTCTGGGTCTTGAGTTTTAGCGGCTGCAGTTACAGCAAAATCCTTGCCGTAGCGATCTTTCATGTACTTTTTATCGTAGTCACGCAGACCTGGAACCGTATCATCGTAGTATTTATATTCACCACGTTGGCTATCCACCCATGAGTCCCAGTTGTTGAGAAGATCACCAATGTCTTTTTGCGTTAGCGCTGGTAGTGTGCCTGGTAGTTGAGCTTTAGGGGACCCCTTAGGGGTTCTGGGCTCTCCTAGTATCCCTTTTACATTTAAAGGAGCTGATGGCTTAGGAACTGCCATCGGTGCGTCAACATCTTCTTCCGCTTGGGTGTATTTAGAGTCAACTTCTACAGTTTTTCCACTGTCTAAACGAACTTTTACTTTACCTGTTTTGCTATTGACTTCAGTTATAGTGCCTGATCCTCTTTCAGGATCGTTTGCAATAACTGTTCTTGCTCCCGCTGAAACAAACTTGCCACCTGCATCGCGAGGTTGATTTTCGGCTTTAGCTGAACGCTCTTCTTCGGTGTAATCGCCATCTTGATCAGTTACCGATTCGCCGGCTGCAACCATAACTCGGTCTATAATCTCGAAGTCTTCCTCTACAAGACCATCAGACATTAATTTGGTTTCTTCAGGGTCAATTTCTTCTAAAAGAACTGGCTGGAAAGGACGCTCCTGCATAAATGCAGAAATAATTACAGCTGAGGAAGGGTCAACCATAACGTGAGTTTTTTCTACAGTGTCATATGGCTCATCCAATGAGCGGTCGTAAAAGTAGACATCCCCGTCAACGTGGCCTAGATCGTCCCAAACACAGTCGTCCCAAATATACACACGGCCATCGATATCAATTTTATATAGACGGTCGATACCAGAGCCATCCATACGAACACGGACCATAAATTCTGGACCTGCATTCATGTCTAGCTCATGTGCAATTTTAAATGCGTCTAGGTCAGCACTGTAGTCGTCGTCGTGAGAATAAGTGTCAAACTCTTCTTCAATTCTTTCTAAGTTATATGCACTGGCAGTCTTAGCTTTTTTGTCTTCACGCTCTACAATGGTCGAGGCCCAACGCTGTCCAGCGTCTCCACCCCAAAGTGCCCAGGCGATTCTGCCTGCAGAAGGAAAACCATCGTCTCCGTACTCGTAGCCTTTGGCTTTTTTGTCCACCTCATGGCGAGGAAAGTACTTTGCAATGTGGCGAACTTTTTCAATGCCAATCTGCCCGCCCTTGGCCAGACGGCGAGCTGTGTTGTATCCGACTCTGGTCCCACCGCGGTCGTGCTCTTTTCTCCACTTAAGTCCTTTTTTGGCTTCCTTTTGGACGCCACCAGGAATTGTGTACATGCGCCTACCGTCAGAAACTAGTGGCTGATCTAAAGTTGTCAGAGCCGCGTCAGCCAACTCTTGAGTCGATGCGTCAACAGAGATGTCTTCTGTGTCCCAGTCACGTGAAGCTGTAAGCGCACCAAAAGTGCTGTCTTCTACAACAATATTTAAAGTAGTGTCAACAACTATAGCTTTGTCTTTTTTTGAAAAGAGAGCTAAGTTATCTGACTTACCAATTAGTTTTGCCATTTAATTCTTTCGATGTACTTTCTGATTGGCTTTAATAGCCTTGTCCATTTCTTTTTCAGAAACAGGGTCAATTGACAAATCTGCATATTTTCTTAGGTTGTCTAAAGTAAGTTCGCCTTTGTCATAAAGTTTTAAGGCCTCATGGGTCATCACTTCGTAGTCGTAGAAATCAGAGCCTTCAGGAGCTACGGACGTGTCTGTATCCCAGTCTAGGCTGTAACCTTTGTGGTTAGCCAGCTCATCGTAAAGTCCGCTGTCTTCTGGCGTAACGAACTCCCAGTCGTTTTCAAAACGGTAAAACATCCCAAATGGAGTAAACGAGAACGCGTCATCTACCTCGTTAGTCTGAGGGTTGACGTAAAAAACAATATCTACGAGATCTTCTTTTGCCATTTAAATATCTTTCTGCGCAGGATAAAACAGCACTATTATTTTATCACATTGGATTTTTGGTAGTTTTAATTTATAATTCGACGGCCGTATTCGTCAAATTCATTATTAACGAGCCCCATTTCTTCAAGAGTAGGTGCTTCCCCGTCTACAACAATCCTATCAGACGAAAAAGTGTTAAATACGAAAAAAACCGCGGCGTTTATGTTCTCCAGATTGGGGTTAGTGGGGATAGAAGGCCCTTCAGGAGTGATGCTGTACTCTTCTCCAAACTCGATTTCGCGAGAAATAGCGTTTTGTTGGACACTAAACAACGCCAACTCAGAAGAAAAAGAGTTTTCTTTTGCCTTTAATCCTTCTTTTGGGTCCCAAATGAGCTCTGATTGAACATCGACATCGGGGTTTTCTGGACTAATTATGAATGTTACTGGCTTTGTATATTCCATTATCTACCGCTTCCTAACATTAATCCTAGCGCAAAACCCACAACGTCTTCATCGTATTTGCCTGTTTCATAGTCTAAACCTATATATTTAGGATTACTAAAGACTCCTTGCATCAATGTAGTTGACACTTCTGAATTTATGTCAGAAAACAACACAAAATCTGAATATGTTTTTTGTGTATAGCTTTCTGGTGTTTCATTCTTAAAGTTTATAAATCTCTCATTTGAACCGTATAAGCTTGTGCTTGATGCGCGAGGAAATTCGGTGTCATCACCAATTGCTCGATCAAACGCCCAGGCATGCTCAAGGGCAGAAATGTCGGCATTATTAGTTTGAGCAGCATGCCATAGCTCGTGTATGCCCACATCAAAAATAGACGGCGACTCACCGTTCAAAGATTTAGTGTTTAATACGGTGTAGTGACCTCCTGGGCTGTAGTGGCCTCTTGTATTGCCTACGCCAACTCTTAAAGGGATGTCTCTAGAAAAGACGGACTCAATTACATTTTTTGGAATGAAAGACAAAATTTCGTTAAATTGCTCTTCATATTTTCTTTGCACGGCACGCTCATTTGCAGCATCTCTATTTTTAGCTTTTCTCGGCCCCGTAAATACTAACTTTCCATCGTCAACTAGTTGCTTTGCTGTAAAACCACCAAACTCAACTCCGCTGTTTTGTAGCTCTTCTTTGATTAAATTTTTTCTCAGAGTTTGTAGTTCTCGAAGAGAAGCATTTTTTTCTTCTCTAAGCTCCCTCAAGGTTTCTCTCTCCGCATTTACAGTGTCGGCATATTTTTTAGTTGCTTCTTTAAAATTAGCGTACACCTCCCCTAATTCCGAATAACCTTCAAAATTTCCAGATTCGAATTCTCTATTTAACTTCCTTGCTTCTGCAACATCTTCAATTGAGTTTAAAACTTCCGCTTTTTTATCGCTATAGGCATCAAGAGCCACGCCTCGATCTTTTATTGCTTCAAACTGAAGTTCATCAAATTCTTTTTTTGCTTCTACTTCTCTACCTGCAATGTTGTTGTGCTGAGAAATTTTTTGAACGTATTCCTCGTTAGAAAAAACTCTTTGAGCGACTTGCGAACCTTCTTCAGTAAGTTCGTTTTTTAAGTCTCTAGCTTGAGGAGTTGGCTTCAAGGCAGCTTTTTCAGAACGAGAACCTGACTCTGTTTTAATAAAGTTTTCAGTCTCTGTCACACCAGAAGAAACTATGCTTATATATTCTTCTGACTGTCCTGGCGATTTTCCTACAAATTTGTTAGCTAAAGAACTATTACTGACGCTTACGGCTCCTGACTGTACTCCCGATCGAGTAGTAGTCTCGGGAGAAGTTTCGCTTCCGCCGCGTCCGCCTAGTGGAGGTAGGTCATCTGGCTCAGAGCCGTCTGGTCCTGGATTTTCGCTCGGCCCGTCTTCACCTTCGTCAGGGTCAAAAATATCTTTGTAAACCGCGAGGTCAATGTTGTATCGCTCGGCCCTGCGTTCTACTAGATCTTCACCCTCTACCCTGCCCGTATAGTTGGTTAGAGGAGTATCGTCATCAGTTGGCTCCATGTATTTAGTAGCAAGAATATTTACTTCGGTTCCATCTTCAAAACGAACTCGAACGGTGTCGTGATAGTCATTAGGCCCTGAGTTAGGGTTCAGTGCGCTAACAATACCAACAGACTCATCGCCTTCGTTGTTTGTGTAACGAACACGCATTCCCGGAGTAATACGGGTGTTCCCGTCTTTAGCGGAGTATGGGATTCTGCCTAAGTTGTTTATATCAAAACGACCGTTTTTAATTGCTCTTTCAAGATTATTAGCAAGCGTAGCTCGTCTTTGACCTTCCCCTGTACCATTATACCTGTCTGAAGTCTGACTTCTAAGGATTTTAATCATTTCGGCGCGCGCTGCTTGGTTGTCCGGAAGCCTTCCTAAAACAGAAATTAGCCTCTGAGTAAAAGCATCACTATCATCCGCATTTACCGCATCCCAAAAAGAAGGAATTTCATCTTGCAACTGCGTGAGTAGCGGGAGGCCGGTCTCAGGATTAGTAGAGATGTTTAGCTTTTGAGCCCTTCCCTCTAGATACTTAGTAATTAATTCTTCCTGAGTGAGAAGCTTCATGTTTGGGTTGTTTAAGTCAGCGTTGTTGGCTCTTCCGCGAAAAAACTTAATTCTATCTTGAAGAGTCTTATCATCTCCAAAATACCGAGCTGTTTGAGTAGTCATTGAGCCTGGTATGGCACGACCTAAGAGTTGATCACGGAAAACTACTATACCGTTAGTCTTACCGTGGAGCGATGCATAAGAATCTTTGTAATCGTAGTGGTAGAATTCTTGCTTTTCACCCGTTTCAGAATTCGTAAACGTGTACCGCTCCAAGAACCCGTTACCGTATGTCTTGGCAACAGCAATTTCATAATCATACTCTGTGCCATCATTGTCCGTAAATTTTTTACGCTCAACGATAATCTCGCCGCGGTCGTTGATTTTTGCTTCGGGGTAGTCTTCAAGAAGTTGTTGAATTATCGCGTCAGGGTTCGTAATTGTTTTATATTTAGGTCTGCCCTTTTTATCTTCGCCTACCTGAATCCTAAGGGCTTTCCCGGTTTCTGGGTCAATTAAAGGTTTTACTTTAGTTTTATTTAACTCTTCACGAGTTTTAGTGGAGGGGTTGATCTCTCCGCCATCATCTTCTCTACCTTCTTCTCGAGCTCTAGCAAGAAAAGTTTCTTGTGTAGCACGCTCTGGGTAGGGCTCTCTAGTGCGTCGACTTTTTCGACGAGGTGGCTTAGGCGTGGGGGTAGGTTCTGGATCGGGAGTAGGCTCTGGAGTAGGCTCTGGCGTTGGCGGCTCGGGCTCACCCTTCCTTCCCTGAATAACATCCATTTCCTGAGATTGACGAACATTAAAACGTCTTTCTTGCCCATTACTGTCTGTAATGTCAACGTCAAAAGTTTTTAATCCATCTTTGTCAGGACCAGGTGTGACAGACTTAACGACTGCCTCTTCCCCGGAAGGGAGTTTAAGAATATCATTTTCTTCTAGTTCAGGCGGAAATTTAATGGCGGTGGTTTCTTCAGGCTCTTGCAGGAAGTCATCAACATCTTTAGTTGGACCACCATAAAGTATTGCTTCTTCTACATAAGCATCAACAGGGTCTTTGTCTAGATTAATTTCGCCAGACTCTTCTACTGACTTCTCATTTAATTCTTCTTTAATGCTTGCTTTTGCTGCCTCTATGCGATCGGCCTCTGCTTGATCAAACATCAAACTAGAAATTTCTTTTTTTGTGAATCCTAGATCTTCAGCTTCTTGAGAAGTAAGTTTTCTGCCAAGAGCTGCCTCTACTTTTCTTCTATTTCTGTCGCGTTGATTCTCCATTGCTTGCTCTGTTGGAGAAGGCCCGCCATCTATAAGCTGCCTGGTATTTTGAGCATCAAATAAGGCTTTACTACCTGCCTCATCAAGTTTGTTTGGGTCATCAATTAAATCAGTTACATCTGTTTTTTCGGGGTCAAACTCGTCTGGGTCAATTCCAGACTCACGAAGCATTTCACGAGCTTCGTCTTGGTTAAGCGACTCGAAGCCGCCAGGAAGTTCTGCAAGTGGTGACTCTTCTCTACCTGCCTGCTCTGCTTCTTGCTCTTCTTCGGTCAACTCACCGCGAGCAAGACGCTCGTCGTTTTCAGTGATGTCTTGACGAGTAGCTTTAAATTCTTCTAGTGAAGGAAGGTCTGCATCAGATATTGAGCGCTGATTACCAAAGTCGTCCTCATATTCAAGGTCAAGACCACGTTCTTCAAGAAATTCCTCTGGTAGTTTTGCTTTAAAAGTGTCTAAGTTGTGCGACTGAACAGTGTATACACCATCTTCTACACCAGATTCGTCTCTAACCAAGACTCGTGCCTCGCCTGGTCGTCCTGTAGGACCAACATAACGTCCAGCAATAGATTTGAGGTCGCCTTTTAGGTTTCGAAACATTGACTTAACAGCGGCCCCCATGATAATCCAACGACCCCTTCTGTCACGAGGCTGGATTCTCCAAAAGCCCTTGTTGGCTCCGTCGTTTACTCCAATAAATGCAACAAGAGCTTTCAAGTCGTCAGAGTTCATTAGTAATTATATCCTTACGCGTAAATAGGACTACCTAAATTTTACCCTAAGGCTATTTAGTCGAGTTTGGAAAGTATTTCTGTGGCAAAAGACGCAACGAAAGGTTTTAGATTTCCATTAGCTAAAACTGTTTGCAATCTAACTGTTGCATGTAGTTTTTGGTATTGATCTCCACCGGGAGTTAAGGCAGCTGTTATAACTTCCTTAGCGGAGTCTTCGATTGATGAATCTCCTAGCAACCAATCTACAGACTCTTCCGTGTCAAAACCACTAAAGTGAGGATGACCAGCAGGTAGTAGCTGACTATATCTTGGGTAAAACTCAGCAGACGCATTTACTCCTTGAGTCGAGTACTCTAAAAAGCCGTGGAGATCCCACTCCAAAGCATTAGCAACGTCTTCTTCATGCTCAAGATAGGAGTATGTATCAACTGCAGATGCTAAAACGGCTTTTAAAGTTTCTAGGTTAACTTTTCTAGATTCCGCAACTTTAGAATTAAATTTGTCTGCAACTTCTTCGACATGCTCTAGGGCAAGGTAGTCTTCCCAGTTACTCATCTTCTCTCTCTTTCGGAAGTAGGTCAGCATCAGGACTTTCATACAAAGCGGCAGCTAGAAGTGCAGCCCTGTTGAACGGGTCCTCATTATTGGCCAGTCCTCGTAGCCAAGCTGCCCTAAAGCTAGGAAGGGCTTCGTAGCCTAAGCCAGCAAACTCAGTTATTGAAAAAATAGCATGCTCGTCAGAAGCATATTCTTTTCTCGAAAGCAGTCTTACCTCTAGTTGGTCCTCTAGATACGCACTAGCGGCAATAGAATTGCTCTTCTTTGTAGAACGCTTATGGGCCGAAGGAAGCAGGTCGTTATCTTGAACATACTTCTTGTTCTTCGGGTTTCCGTTTCGCAGTAAATATAGGAAAGCGTTTACTCTAGCCATTGACCACGAGTTTCTGTTTTGGTCTGGACGATGTGAAGTTGAGAAAGCGCCAGCACCACGACGGTAAACAGCTTTTAGAGTGCGAAGATTTGTTTTCTTGCTCTTTGCATCTCCGTGCTTTTCGTTGTGCTCTTCTACCTTATTCTCTAAAGCCTTAGTTACTCTTTTAGAAAAGTTAATCTTTTTACCGCCCGAAGCAGAACCTTTTTTATTCTTCTTAGAGCCCTTACGGCGCTCGCTAGGTTCAGCTGGCTTGGAGCCTGCTGTTGCAGTTACGGTTTCGTCAGTTACGGGTCCGCCAGCTGCCCATGCGTTACAAGTTCTTTCAGACGCGCACTTGAAATCAAGAGCGTTGCAGTATCCAACTTCTCCAGCCGCGATTGAACCTTCTGCACCTTCACCGTCTGTTCCAATGCCTTCTTCAATACAATTTAGCATTTCGGTAGTGCGAACAAAGAATATGCAATTTCCGCAGACAGCAGTTTTTGCTTCTTCTGGTTCAATGTCCCATCGGTCAGCTTTGTCTTCCCAGAACTCCTCGTTTGGTTCGGCTGGGTTTAGCGGTCCGTACCCCACGTTGTCAATCGCGTTTTGACGGTTTTTTAGGTTTAATTCAACATCTTGAGTTGCGGGTGGACAGTTTTCTGCAGCGGCTGCAGTAATAACTGGGCCTCGGTAAACTCTTGCCTCTATGCCCTCCATGCCGTCCATAAGACGAACCGCACAACGGTGATGACCGTCAACAAGCTTTTTGCCTTCTGAATCAATATAGACAATTACTGGCTTGTTGTACTTTTTTGTGTCTTTAAAGTTTTCTGTCTTAACAACTTCTTGAGTCGGAATAAGGTCTTTTATTTCAAGATAGGTTTCTTGATACTCGCCCTTCATTTCCTTAATTTTCTCTTTTAGCTCATATTGCTCAAGTTTAGGAGATTTCTCAAAAAGCTCTTTTACGGGTTTTTCGCCTTTATCTTGTTCTACTACTCCATCTGGGATAACAGCCAATCTGCAAAGTCCGCCTTCTTCGGTAGTTGCCTCTACAATCTTGCAACCGTTAGGAGCGTCCCAAAAAATGCAACTTCCGCACTTAACGCCAAAATCTTTGTTATCGTTTTCTGCAGCAGGAGTGTAGCCAGCCCAAACGCCCGTGTCATCAGCATTGAACTTGCCATGCTTTTTAGTTATTTTAAGTAGAGCTTTAGCAAACTCTTGCTCTTCAGGAATTAGATATCCTGCAGCTACCAAAGCTTCTTTTGATTCTTGTTGATTCTTTTCTGTAATATGTGAAGATGCTTCGTTGGCTGGTACGCAGTTGGGGACCTCTTTGCCGTCTTTCATCTTCATACCAATTTGAACATATCCGTCCCAACAGGGGTTATCTGATGCAGCTTCGTTGTCGTGAGCGTCGTCACGCATAAGAGTTCCGTCAGGCATATAGTGGTAGCCTTCAGGAGCTTCTTTTTCGCCTGCTTTTAGATTCTCAGCAGGGGCAGCATGGCCACCAGAAGCTTTAATAATTTTTTCTACGTAGTCAGACATTACCTAATCCCCATTGACGCTTTTAGTTGCCAGTTCCATTTGTTGTGCATATCTATTCTACCGCCTACAAAATCAACCAATCCTTGCTCGTTGCATTGATCAGCTTTTTTAATTAAGGTGTAGTAGCAATCAATGGTTTTTTGGTTAGCTCTTTGTAAAGACTCGATCATAGCCGCAACGCCATTAGAGCCAGTGAGCCTAGGCTCGTCGATACATGTTAGGTCTGTAAAATCTCCCAGCAGGTAAGGGGAGTCATAGCCTAATTTAAGAATGCTCTCTGCAAGAGGGTCTACAGAAGCATCAAGGTCTTCATAGATTTCTTCGAAGAAGTCATGGTATTGAGAGAACTCTATTCCCATAACATTCCAGTGATACCCGTGAGCAAGTGATCGTAGTACTACTACGTCACCTAATTGATGTGCGGTTTGTTCAGCTAGTTCTTTTGTGTTATCGTGCATTATTCCTCAGGTTCGGCTAGTCCGGGTGGTGCTTGCTGCGGCTCGGTGGGGGTTGCCTCTCCTCCGCCTCCGGAAGCCTGGTTTAGAAGATCATCAATTTCATCTGGAATTGGAGCGCCTGTAGCTTCTTGAGCTTGCTCTCTGGCTTGGCCCATAATATTAGGTGCTACAACAGACAGCAATGCCTCTGTCTGTTCAGGTGTTAGCGAGCCCTTTTGAATTAGCAAACGTAAGCTTAGCTCTGTTGGGTCTGGAGCATCTTGATCCGAGAAGCCGTGAGCGCGACGCCAAGTGTTGTAGCTAACAGCCATCTTTTCGAATCCTGAATCAGCGTCAGTTGCTCGGTCGTTACGAGTTGCAACCTGGCTTGGGTCATACCAAACGCAAAGTCTTTCAACTTCTTGCTCCGAGTAACCGTTGGCAATTAGGTATGGACGCAGATACATAACTGTAAGCGCATCAACAATCAAAAGCATCAGTGGCTCAATGTGTGCCTTATAAAGGCTCTCGTCGATTTGTAGGGCATTTGAGTACTTAACGTTGGCAAGACCTGAAACAACGTCTTTAGGGACATCTAGGCCCTGCATAATGCGTTCTAGGACTCTTTCTGAACGCTCAGCTAGCGCAGGGTCAAATGAGCGCTCAAACTTAAATTGTTTGATTTTGTCACCAAGCTCTCCTGGACCACGAATGATAAGTGGAACAACGGCGCTCGCAGAGTCCTCATCCTTAATCGGAGTGGTCATAGCGTCGATTAACTGATCTTCAAAGTCGTCTGCAGCCTCTTCTGGGCTGTACTGCTCGTTGAACTCTCCATCTTCGTCATATGGGTAGTCTGGGTCAGGCCCTGCTGCAACGGACAGGCCGTCTGGCAAGTAAAGAGCACCAGCGTTCAAACGTGAACGAGCGGTGGCACGGAAGGTGCGGTTCAAAAGCAGTAGCTCTGCGCAAAGGTCTAGCAAACCACGTAGCGAGGAGTCTGACTCCTGAGTGTAGCGTGGGTGTGCTCGCCAAATACGACCAACAAATGCATCTTTAGGGAGCCGGATGTTGTCGCTACTACCAACTGACATCTGTGAGGCTCCGCCTGTGCCACCAAAGTCACGGCGAGGAATAATTACGTAATTTCCACGCTGGTCAACTTGTAATTCGTCAACTGAACGAATATCCCAGCTTTCTGGCAGCCCAGAACCGATACGCTCTGGCACTTGCGCTAGATAGCACTCACCGGTAACCTGCAAGTTCAAAGCTGCGTCTTTTAGTAGGCCTGGCTGTCCACCATAAGCAGAGCTCAGGCGGTCAAGTGCACGCTCTGCCGCAGCTGCCAATCGAGGGTCAATTGCCTCAGAATTACGAACAGGGTTAGGCGCTTCAGCTGGGTTATCAACAACTGCAGCGTAAAGACGGATGCGGGACACAACGGATGCAACTAAGTTGAATGCGTATTTGATTTCACCAATTGCGTCGTAATATTCCCATGCTTCTGTTTGCCATGCAGTCGACGCTGACTGCCGGCGAGCCTTAAAGTACTCTGCTTCAGTCTTATCGTCTAGTTTTACCTGTGCAGCAGCCGCAGTTAGCGGACGCGCTTGATTAAAAGCTGCCGGCTCTGCATAAACAATGCCAAAAGAGTCTATAGACACTCCAGGAGCGATGCTAGTAGCGTTTTTAGGGGCAGATGCGCGTGGTCCGACCTGCCTACGTTGCTGCTGAGACTCGTTTACTGTCTTCGAATCTTTTTTAAAAATACCCAAGGGGGCTCCCTGTCTCTACCGACTGGTTTGGTCGGAAATTAGTCCAATTACTGCAGATATAGACAAAAACAATGATACCATAACAAGCCAATCTGGCACTAGGAACCAAAAAACGCTAAAAACAAGCGCAACCCAAAAACCAGAGCACCAGTTACAAGTGAATAAATACCCGAAATAGGTGTCTGGAGGCCATTTTGCCCAAATTTTGTCTCTTAGCGGCTGAGTGACCACATCAGTCGTAACAAGCAAAGTCACTCTATAGGCCGCTAAGGCCAAAAGTATTAAAGTTAGGGCATCTGGGGTCATTTTAGTCCTTCATTGACATAATTGTCTTATATGGGTTCCAACCGCGAAGACGCGATCCGCAGCCGCAACCCGTGTCTTTCTTAAATGCTAACATTTTTCCGGATGCAGTCAAAATTCTACTATCTTCGGTCGATTTCTCAGATATGTAGCTTTCGTCGTATTTTTCTTGAAAAACGATTTTTGGGCCATCAGAGGCATCTTTTGCCACAATTACATGAGTTTCGGTCAAAATTACCCTAGTTATCTCTAAATAGCTTGCTTCCGGGTTCGGCTCGTAACTACGCAATATTTCAATATCTTCAAAAGTATCGGGCCCGACGGCCGCTAAATGACACGGGAAGCGATCTAGCACTATTTTTGTCATTATCTGACCCTAAACACCTTTCCACCACCTCCAGAGGTAATTCCGGGTATTTTTCGATTACCCATGCTTTTTGCACGTAGTTTTCCGCCAGAAAAGCCCGCTGGAGGTTTTATCAGCAATGCGGTCATTGCGTGAACCATTGCGTCGATGCGGTCGGGAGATTTTCCTTCTCCAGGAACCCAGGAATACATCTGAGACTCTAAATCTTGTAAATAACCAACGTGATGGACCCTGTGTTGCTCGTATGCAAGCACGACTGGCTCTGCTCTTAGTTGTTTTCCTTGTTTCGAGTGAACTTCAAGAACCTTAATTGACGGATCGATGGAGTTGATCGCACTTCGAACAAGAGCACCGCCCTGATTAACCTCAGCCACAACAGGGCAGCCCCAACGGCGGGCCATTTCGACCACCTTATTTGCCCATACGTCCGGTGACCCGTGAATTGAAGCATCTTCAAGAACCCACGCATGGCGCTTATAGAGGTCACTCTCGGAAGAAGACGCGCATACCACAATGCCGCATTCGTCGCGGGGATTCTCAGCAACCGATGGGTCCACGCCAATGACACGGAGCGGAGTGTGAGCTGGATAGCGAGCCTCTCGACTGGCTTCAACCATTTCTTCATTCCAGAGCGCTCCTTCCATGTCTTCTAGCATCTCTCCATAAAGTTCCTGGCGAGCTAGAGAGGTGCCTTCATATACTCCAGTAATAGTGTCTAGATATGCGCCGGACAAGTTTCCGGCATTGTCCATGGTGGAACCTTTTGTGATAACTACCTTTGAACCACCTTCTTTTTCCAGCTTAGATTCTTCAATAAGCTTATAAAGGAGAGGCACTCGCTTAGGTGTTGTGGTTACAACCATCTGTGGATTCTTGCCAAGACGGGTTCCAACTCGCAAGTTATCAAACGCGGTCATACCTGCAGCATCTGGGGTCTGACGCCAAGCTGCGATCTCGTCGCCCCATGCGTGTGTGAATTGTGGACCACGCAAACCGTCAGGTTCGTCAGCGGTAAAAAGAGAAGCCGTGTTTCCATTAGGCCAAGTGAGACGTCGCTTGGACGGCTCGTAGTGGGGCTTCTCGCTCGGGGGCGAAATGTTAATAATTCCAGACTCGCCTTCAACAATAACGTCACGAACGTCAGCTGCGGTACGAGCAACGAGTGCGAATCGACGCTGACCAGTGTTTGTGTATTTGGCTTGCTCACGGACCCACTCAGCGGCGAGGCGAGTCTTGCCGAAACCACGACCTGCCATTACAAGCCAGATGTTCCAATCGACTCCCGCAGGGGCAATTTGCTCTGGACGCCCCCAGATGGACCAGTCCCAAAGGAGTTGCTCCTCATCGAGACCTTCTAATGCTTCTGCGCGCTCTTCCTCGGGGAGAAGAGCAAGCTGCTCCATAATACTTTTTCCCATATAGCTAGGATATCTTCTTATCTGGCTCTGGTTTATCTTCGGACGGTTCTACTTTTTCAAAAGCATCATCTGTAAATCTATCTGCGCTACTCATCTTGTCCTATCAGTGTTATTTCTACTTTAACGTTTACCATTCTTTCCGAGGGGTCCACAGACTCTACGCTGTCTATCCTAAACCTAGAGTTAGGCGGAAGCAATACTTCACCTTCTACGCTCCTAGGGACGGCTCCTCCCTTAGAGCCTTTGGGAATATTTATTTCAATCATATATTGCATCCCCGAAAAAGCTGTAACCACCGGGTCTCCGCTGTTTCTAGTGAATGTAGAAGTTGATAAAAATCCTTTAGATATCCACTCATCACCCGCTTCTCCGAGTGCAGCTTTTTGATATCGAACAACTTTAATATCTTCTGGTATTTCAGTTGAATTTACTAACTCTTTTAAATCCTCTACTGCTTTAACGACTTCTTCTTTTTCGAAGTTATTATTTGATAACTCTCCGTTTCGAAGCCACTTATTTATTGTCGAGTACGGCACACCATAAGAGCCTTGCGTATACCCAAGTAATGCCAGACGTTGGTCCATATTTTGATATTCAAATTCGGGAACATCGTCTAGGTCCACTTCCCTGTATTCCGTGACTTCAGACACTTCTGGTTTGGATTCTGAAGAAATAGGCTCATCAATGTCAGAGGGGTCAAAGGTAGAGACGTGCCTAATTTTTACTCTAGTGGGTACGCTAGGATTATCACTCTTAGTTACGGACACTATTTCGTATCTACCTGATGTAACAAACTCTCCATAGATAGCTTGCATGTCAAAGGGCATCATTGGTATTGCTTTAGCTCCTGGTTCAAGCTCATACTCGACCGGAAGGCCCCCGCCCTCTACGTCATTTCGTTGACCCTGCCAGTATTGCTTAATTTCGTTTTGGTACATCGAAAAAGCAGAAAAAGGTAAGTCTACAGTTGCACCTTCTACGTATTTGTCTACTGTTTCTTTGTTTGTTCTGATCCCTCTAAAAACCGGAACTTCTGTTTTTGGTGAAGCTTCTACTAGTTCAAGGCCCGCAATTATTTCTTTGTCGGTAATCTTGGAAGGGTTTATTTTTGCATCCCCGTCTAAAAACTCTTTAAATCTCTCGTTTATGGCTGTAACATATTCAAAGCTGGAGGGCCAGCCTCTTACAAATTCTTCTGCATACGAATCTATGTATCCTAATTCTTTTGCTCTTTCATCTTGCTCGTCGTTTACTATTTCTTCTGATTCTTCATCTATTTCATATACAGGTTCCCAGCCGTTTTCTTTTCCAGACTGAAGAGCACCCTCCAATATTTCCTGTAAAGCAGGAGAACCTTTAGGCTCGTCTACAGAAGTCACTTTTCTAGCATATTTAGATACAGCAGGTACTTCGTTTAGATCTGTCTCTACTGTCTCTTGTTCAACATCATTTGGGCTTCTAGGGTCCCAACCCAACTCATTTATAGAGTCTCCATCGGTCCAGAGTTCTTTGGCGGGGACCTGCATCTCGATAACTCTACCTTTGCCAAGCAGATTGCTTTGTAGGTGCTGCTGAGCGTATTTTTGCGATAGCGACACCCAATCGCCCTCATTTATTGTGTCTACACCTTCAGGGACCGCTCTATATACCGTAACTGGAGCACCTGGCAATGCTCTTGCTAAAAGTAATGCAGTTGCACTTTCTTCGTCGGCGGCTTTCATCCCTGTTCCGTAGTTTTTTAGAACTTCTGAAAGCGTGTTCCCAAAGTTAGGCATGTTCTGCTCAATATTTTCTATTTGAACGCTGACATCACTAAAAGGACCAGGTGCTTCGTGCGTTCCTGCGTAATCGGAACGTTCAAACGATTTTCCTGCTTTTTGTTGTACTCTTGCTTGGAAAAAATAGTTAAAGTTTCCGTTTTCTTCACCAGTTTCTGGGTCAGTCTGCGGAACTTTTTTAATTTCGGTTATTTCTAGCTCTGAATTGCGGGGTAAAAGGACCTCGCTTTCGGCATCTCCTTGATATCCAGTACCCTCAGGCATACCCATTGCGGTTGAGCCCTCTGGAACATCAATAGTCCAGAAAAAAGCGGAACTAGTGTGCTCGTTCATAGCATTATTTGTTGTTTCAGACCCCATTCCAGGTCCAAATTCATTAAAAGCTATAGACGCATCGTTAGAAGTAGATAAAAACTCAGGGAAAGAGACAACAGCACCTTCCTCTAGGTTTTCTAAAAACTCCATATAAGGAGACCCGGACAGTGGCATGTCCCCACGGAAAACGGTAGAGTCTTCAAAAACTTCACCATTTTCTTCAATGGCTTCGTCAATAAGGAAAATATAGTCTTTGTTTTCATCAGACGTATCCTCGTTACCGCGCAAGTGCTTGTTTATAAATCTATGACCTTGTTGTGCATACCACTTAAGTGCTTGCAGCTGGTCGTCCTCAAAAACTTCCGCATCGTTTGGGTAAATCCTCTTTGGATTACGTCTGCGAAGTAGACTAGTGTCGAAGTAGTCACCATCAATAATGTCTTCGTTGTATAGCTCTTCTTTTTGGTCAGAGAGTAGCGTAGCTTGCCTCTCGGACTTTTTCTCATCTACATATGTATCATAACTTCTTGTTTTATGGGTCATAAAGTAATCGCCACTAAGTTCTTGAATCGTAGAAAGCATTTTTAGAGTGTTGTCGAATCTATCGTTTTTGTACTCGCTGTTTTGTTTTACTCCTTGAAGAGGAGTCAAACTTGGAACATCAAGCCCGTATTTTCCGTCTGGGAGTTCAATAAATAAATTCTTTATGTTTGCAAAATTTAAAGTATTGCCTGACTCCCTGTACTCGTCATAAGAACCTTCGCCGTGAAGTCTTTCAAACATATCTTTTACGTCAGAAGACTGTAAGTCGTGCTTTTCTAGAAAGTCGTTTAGGCTATCCCCTAGATAATCGACTTTGTGAAAATCAAATTCGCCAGCCATATCAAAAAATCTGTAAGGTGTTCCACCAGCGTTTCTGTTAAACGATTCCCTGCCCCAATCCTTCAGCCAAGAAGCATCAAGATCTAAAATCTCTACATCACCAACTCGTTTTACTCGTCCTTTTTGGGAAGTAACGCCAGTGCCAACTGTTAGGGCATACTCGTCTTCAATCTTGCTGTAGCCAAGCATTCCGAAAAGTTCTTCAGGTTTTGCTTTAATTTCGTAGCGGCCGTTGGCTCCTTCATTGCCTCTGGTCGAAGCATAGTCAAAAGCAAAGTTTTTATCCAAGGAAACATATCCAGCCGCGGCATCTTCCTGTGAGCTTTTATTATTTACGGAGTTTCTGTAAACCGTTATAAGTCCATCTGGAGACATATTCAAAATATGCTCGGCGTATGCCCTATTGAGCACCCTCATTTTTTCTGGGATTTCATCTAAGTTATTTGGAGACTGTGTAGTTGAGTCAGTTGATTGAGACACAACGTAGTCCCACATGTTTTCGAAGCTGTCAAAGTTTTCCTGAACTTCTGGAGAAGCATCGTAAACTTTTTTGTAGTCTATTCGAGCACCCTTAGCCATGTCGGTGTCTTCCCCGATTTCTTGGTTAAGACCTATTCTCGGTATAGGAAATCTTCCTTCTTCCCTAAGAGCACTTGCTACGGACCTAAGTCTGGTTTTTAGTACTTGAGAACCAGAAACGCTTTGTAAAAGAGGTTTATCTTCATTTAGCGCTTCAGAAGTTTTTTCTTCCATATAACCCTGGGGAATGATGGCCTCTACAGATTCCATTTCTGCTTCTGCAGCATCAACAGAATAAATTCCTTTAGGGAGAGCTTGATCGGATGTCTCAACTTCAATTTCGGCAAGCCCTAGATTAGTGCTACCAAGATATCTTCCAACAGCTCTACTTGGCATATCAACACCAGGAAGCTGGTATTTAAATGAAACTAAGTTGCCTTCTTGCACCCAACGGCCGTAGCGGTCACGAATCTGCTTGCGCCAATAACCTTTATTAGCACCAGAATCGCCTGGAGTGATGTCAACCATGTTTTGATTCTACCTGCTTACGGTTTGAAAAGCTGCTGTTAAACCCTTTATGCTTCTGGCTCTATTACGGCTTCGCCTTCAACGCGTACCTCGAAAGCAGTTTCTCCAGTGTCTGTGATCTTAGACTGATCTTCAGTAGACGCTGTGCCCTCGGTTTGCCTTGCAAAAATTTCCCAGGCTTCAACAGAACTAGCTGCTTCAACGTCAAAAATAGTTCCAGAAATTATTTTATATCCCATGCTGAAATTATACCTGGTTATAAGCAGTGAGCAGTTTTAACACGTACTCAGGTGTTTTGAAGAGTTGCCAGCTGGCATCAGAGACGCTACCGGATCTGCCTTCAAACTTAGTACTTACTTCTGTTTAGGTATATAGACCATATCCTGTAACCTACGTTAAGTTCAATGGTCCAAAAAGACGGATAGTGTCTGGAAGGTTTGTAGCGCTCAACTCGGATTCCATATCTGGTGGTCGGAACGTAGTGAGGCGCTAAAACCTTTTTTCTGTTTTCGTAAGTGTATCTTCTACTTATCGGCAATTCGATTGTCCTGCTTGATTGGGGTGTAGACCTTACTCGTGGCAGAAACCGGCTGCTTATATCCGTAGCGAACTAGTCGGAAGCGTAGCGCACCATGAGTAACGCCAAGCCTCTTGGCTAGACGGTAGAGCGTGACGCCTTCAACAGTGTGAGCGTGGTTTAGTAAACGCGTATATTCTTCTGCCTCCTCGCGGTATTTGGCTCCGTTGGAACGGACCTGCTGTGCGTAGGGCTGAAGTTCTAGTAAACGCTTGAGGGTCTCGGGGCGCGGCTCGATGAACTCGCGCTTTGGCTTTTCAGGCTTAAGCGGAGGAGTGGGAATTTCAATTCCAATCTCTAGCGCATCGGTTTGCGGATTATTCTTTGCAATTTGACGAACGCGCTCACGAGTAAGGGTAGTAGCTGAAGCAACGGCTTCGTATGTCCACCCCTTCTCGCAGAGAGCTTTGATCATTGAATCCCTTTCATCAGCTACTGTGGTCTGCGAAAAGAAGTCAGTAATCTCTTTTGGTAGACGCTGATTCTTTTTGATGAAATTCGGTTCTGGTTCTTTGTCAAATGATGTTGTCATAAGCGTCATTAATCTTCTCTCTTAACGTTTCTGTAAGTTTTGTAGTCGGCCTTTACGGACTCGATTTCGATTCTGAATCTGTCACCCTTTATCGGAACCATGTCAAAGTCGATGTCTTCAACATTAATCATTGAATGAATTAGGTGATAAATCTTGTCTAACTCTGCAACCGTAGTGTTTTGCGGAAATGAAACATGAACAGTGCAGTCAAGCATTTCAAACACCCCGCTCTCGGCCATAATCTTAGTTAAATCTTCAACCTGTTTGGGCCGCAAGACTTTTTTGTTTTTTTCGTCATTCTTCATAGTTTGTCGTTTCTTCGTTATCTGCTTTTTCTAGTGCAATAAAAAATCCTGCAACTGTTGCCAAAGCAACCATTGCAAATCCAACAATCAGCAGCAGTATTACAACTGCAATAACTGCTAACGCTGAAGTAAGTGCGTCCATTACTTTACTCCTTTGTGCCTAAAATAGCAAATACGATTCCTAAAGAGGCGGTAGATAGGACTACTTCTACTGGAGCCTGGTTTAAGGCAAAGGCTATAGAGATGGCAGACGCCGCTACTGAAAACAGCGACATCCAAGCAAGATCTCTAAGAAAGGTGAATAATTTCATTTGCGCTTCTTTCTTTGGTTAGGTGGGTAAACTACACCGAGCAAAGGAGCTGGTGGAGGTAGCTTTTTCTTTTCCTTTTTCTTTTTTGGTTTAGTTGCTTTCCGAATAGTCACTGCTTTCGGAATAACGTAAATCAAGAAAAGGATTGCGATAAACGCCGTCCATGCGACTACTGTATCTATGTTCATGGGAATAGCTTAGCACTACTGGCGGATATGTGCAAGTCTGCTAAGTTATTCGTATTTTATAAACGTTTCTGTGCCGTCCGGGGCAATTAAAACTCGGCTGTATTGGGCGAGTAAGGGCATTGGGTCTTCAGGTTCTCCATTAACTAGTATCTCAAAGTGTAGATGAGAACCGGTGGATTGTCCAGTGTTTCCAACCAAACCTATGAGCTGACCTTTTTTGACGATAGAACCAACGCCAACGTCTTCTGGAATTGAGTCTGCAATGAGGTGGGCGTAGATTGTATGCCACTCCTCGAACTCCCCCTCTTCTTCTGTGCTTGGAACTAGGTGCTTAATCATTACCCAGGTTCCATATCCTCCATTAATGCCTGCCTCAACGACAAGCCCGTCAAGAATGGAAACTACGTCTGAACCGTGGCCTGGCACAAAGTCAACGCCGTGGTGGTCTGCGCTGCATCCTTCACAAGGTGGGCTTCTCCAGCCGAAGTCGGAGCTGATGTCGGCAGGCTCAACCGGAAAAATAGCGTTACTATAATTCAGCTTATTCTCTCGAAGAATGACTTCTGCCTTGGGTTCTTCTTCTTTTTCTTCTGGTTCAGGAGCCTTATCCTCAAGAGGTCCAAAGATGAGGCTTGTAAGAGGTCCGCCAGAAGCAAGTCGAGGATTGGTTATAACTAGAGACTCAGAGTTGTCAGCTCTGTCCGCAACTACTGGACTGCCACTCGGCACCTTAACTTTTAGCTCTTCGGTTTCAGGTGTAGTGGAAACTAATAGAGGCGCTAAAAAGACCGAAAACATTAGTGTCCAGGTCAAGCCCTTGTTGGCATCAAACTTTGATTTTTTCATA